>Ga0308411_10002212_pt1 | contig 13209 bp, 12 predicted proteins | sample HotsprottomLayer_2_FD_203530 | JGI IMG/M metagenome (GOLD analysis project Ga0308411, IMG submission 203530) | Hot spring phototrophic mat microbial communities from Octopus Spring, Yellowstone National Park, Wyoming, United States -... | ecosystem: Environmental > Aquatic > Thermal springs >... | reverse complement strand
TCAGCCTGAAAGAAGGCGAGTATTTCGACCGCAACGTGGTGCAAGCCGACGTGACGGCCTTGCAGGACAAGTATGGGGTGAACGGCCAACGGGTGCCCGTGCGGGAGTCGCTCACACTCGTGCCCGGTCAACCGGGCGTCGTGGCCGTTCAATACCAGATCAACGAGTCCGAACCGGTGCGGGTCCGCCAGATCTTGATCGTCGGCAATGAGCAGACCAAAGACTCGGTGATCTTGCGTGTCCTGGGCATCCGGGAAGGGCAGGTGTTAAGTTGGCCTGAGATTCGCGCCGCCGAGGTGCGCCTGGCCAATCTCCAGCTATTTGAAAATAATCCCGAAACAGGAACCCGCCCAACCATCAGTGTCGTCGATACCGATGACCCTCGTTACAAGGACATCCTCGTCAATGTTCGCGAGACGACAACCGGGAGTTTCATGCTGGGCGTGGGTGTCAATTCCGACGCTGGTCTCTCAGGTCAGATCGTTCTGAATGAACGCAACTTCGACCTGCTGCGTTTTCCACGGAGTTTTGACGATCTACTGAGCGGCCGAGCTTTTCGAGGTGGGGGGCAAGAGTTCCGCTTGGAGGCGATCCCGGGAACCCGCTTCCAGCGTTACACGATCAGTTGGCGAGAGCCGGCACTTTTCGATTCGCCGTTTGGCCTGGCGGTGAGCGGCTACTACTACAATCGAGGATTCATCGAGTACAACGAAGGGCGGGTCGGCACCCGGGTCTCCGTTTCCCGACAATTAAATCGGTATTGGAATATCAACGAAACCTTCCGCTTGGAAGGGATCCACATCTTCGATGTGCCGAATTTTGCGCCGCCGGCCATCACTGATAACATCGGCTGGGATACGTTGCTCGGCTTTCGCACTGGTCTGACCCGTGATAGTCGCGACTCGTACCTTCGACCAACGCGCGGCAGCGTTCTCGACCTCGCCTTTGAGCAAGTGCTCGGCAGCCATGTCTACCCCGTGGGCTCCCTCGAATTCAGCAAATACTGGACGGCGTGGCAACGACGCGACGGAAGCGGACGGCATGTCCTGTCTCTCCGGTCGCAAGCTATATTCGCTGGCGACGACACCCCGGTGTATGAACGACTTTATGGCGGTGGCTTCCGCTCCCTACGCGGTTTCGCCTTCCGCGGTGTCGGTCCCTTTCAGAACGGTTTGAATGTGGGCGGCCAGTTCGCTTTCCTGAACACCATCGAGTATCAGATCCCCGTTCTGGCGAACGACAAGTTCTTTGTCGTCGGTTTCGTCGATCATGGCACTGTTGAGCGGAAATTCGACATTACCACTTATCGCGTCACTGCCGGCATCGGTTTGCGCATTATCACGCCGATCACAGGGCCAGTGCCCTTGGCTCTCGACTTCGGATTCCCGATTGTGAAAGGCCCATTTGACCAGAAACAACTGCTGGCCTTCTACGTTGGGTTTGGCGGCAATTGATCGTCCGGCGCGCGGGTTGCAGCCGACGAAGGCCCCACCCGATCTTTGGTTTCGGGCAAGGTCGCCGACTCAGCTTTCGATGTCGCTCGCAGGGCGGCAAATATCTCTTCCATCTGCCGTACACAACCCGTAAGCGAGAGAGCCGCCATTTGAAAATTCGTGTGATCGCTGACGCGGCGGTATTCCCGTTCAAACAATTCAGCAACTCGGCGAATTTTCCCGAGCTTTCCCGAGAGGCGGTGAAGAAACTCGGCGGTATCCCCTCGTTCCCGAGCAGGCTCCACCGCGCGGATCGAATCGAACAAGGTTCGCGGGACGCTGAGGAGTGCCTCATCACCTTGAATCTCTTCAGCGTGTTTCAAGAACGTGCGAACCATCCAAAGGTGGGCGAGCACGACGTTGAGCCGTTCAACTGCTTGCTGCGGAGTCATGACACCGCGCCCTCAACGGACCGCGCCACGGCGGGTGGAGTCCGCGCCGCTTTCGCTTCGTTTTCTTCCTTCGCGAATAGCACCAACGCTGCCCCCAAACCGACCAGAACGATCCCCACAATCAGCTTCCACCCAGGCATTTCCAGCTGGAAGTTGGCCCATTGACCGGGCTTGGGGTGCCATACCATACTTACCAAAACGTTGATGACCGGCGCGAGGCCAAAGATCAAGGGTGCAATGAAGACTTTGTAGGTGCTCGGTGGCAGACCTTCAGCTTGAGCCGCACCAATTGCCGATTTCGTGGCAAAGACCACGCAAATAGCACCGATCGCTCCCGCCGCTCCGGCCAACGCGGAGAAGATCAGTCCGTTAGCCGTCAAATTCACGTCCGACCATTTTTGAGTACCTGTAGCAAACAAAATCAAAGGCAGGACGACGCCGATCACGAAATAAGCCAAACCGACACAAAGAATGGCCATGATGCGACTCGCCGGTTTGCCGCCCAGTTCGCTGCCACCGAAAAAAATAAGGGGGACATACGTGCCCCAAGAAAGCCCAGCAAGTAAGACATAAAAGAGCCATTCCTGCAATTTCATGGTGTGTGGCCTCAACAGGGGAATGCGAGAATCTCCGGAGAGTCACGCGCTGGCAAGTTCCCCGCGGCAGCGAAGTTACCATCTCGAGGCACTGCCGAAGGAACCACGAATGTCGCACTGGCCTATCACCTGGTGGCGCGAACTTAATCGTGTTTCGACCGTTCCTCGCATGCTCTTCAGACATTCTCCGCAAGGCCCCGTGTTTGGCCAGATGAAACGAGTACTGCACGTCGGCAGCAGCCACGAATCACTTGTCCAGAGCCAATGCCTACTTGGTTGTTTGGGGTGGTGCATAGATCCCGAGATGGCTACCGGCGACGCGCTCCGTACCCGGCTTACCGGCGTGGATCGGGCGATTCACGATCGTGAAACCTTCAGGTTGCTCGATGACCAACGTGCTCGTTCCTCCACCGTCCAGGTTGATGCCATCCCAAGCCCCTAGTGCGAGCAGCCAATGCCCCACTTCCGCTGTGGTCGCTCCCAAGCTGTACGACGGCTGACGACCATCGATCACCAAAAGGAACAGCCGCTTACCGTCCCGTGAAATTCCAGCGGCAGTGCGGGGATGAACGTCAGACCCTCCATCCGACACTCGACCTTTTTCTAAGACGATGCCAAAGCCACTCACCGCATTGTAAACCCCCTCGGTTTGCACAGGGGGTCGGGTGATGCGCGCACGGTTGTCCTTGGTCAAAACAAGAGCCGGATAGTTCCCCTTCGGTGGCGAAACCACCCTTCCTTGAGAAATAGTCAACCCCTCGATCTCTTGTGGCTTGCCTTCTTCTGAATGGATAGGGCTAAATGGTGCCGCGTTGATGGCCAGTTGGCACTTAAATCGAGCTAAGAATGTGCTCGTTTTGAGGCCATCGGTATGACCCGGTCGATCTCCGTTGTCAGGCGTTGCCAGGAATCCTAAACCCGGTGTGCTCAGATCAATTTGGACCGCATGACCCCGCATCAAACGTGGGTGCGAAGCCGCCAGGTCGATGAGTTCCACCCCTTGAAAGATCGGCCGCCATTCGCTCAACCTCCGAAACGGTTCGTCGGCTCCAGCCCGCACAAGACAGAGTGGCGGCACGATGAGCAAAATGGCGACTCGAATCCATCGCATGGCAAACCCTCACTTCGGCTTGTCAACCTTGCAGTAGGGATCGTTAAGGGCCTGGTTCTTCTCCCTGTGCCAATCTTCGTTGGTAAGCACTCAAGGTCGTGAGGCAAAAACGATCTCGACGATTTTTTTGGACTTTACATCGAAAAGGTCGGTCCACTTGACTCGCCACTGGCACAAGCGAGAAAGATACAAAGCGACTTACTGTCAGACCCCACCGCCACTCAGTCGGGAGTCGGAGGCGTGGTACCTTGGCAGATTATCGCAAGAAATTGTCTTTCATCATCTTACATTCAATTGACCCCGACGGGATTCGAACCCGTGTCGCGGCCTTGAAAGGGCCGTGTCCTAGGCCTCTAGACGACGGGGCCAACACCTATCATTCTCCGACTCGCAGGCTGGTTTGACAAGAGAGTGGGCGAACCCATTTGTCTTCAGCCGGCATCAAATTCATTGGTTTCGCGGTCAAGCCCTCCGTAAAAATGAAGGAGTAACGGGATCCCGTGTTTTTTGGAGAACCGCATGGCATCCGCCAACATTGTTGAATTGAACGAAGCCAACTGGCAGACGGAAGTCGTCGACAGCCCCATCCCTGTTCTGGTGGATTTCTGGGCGCCATGGTGTGGTCCCTGCCGCATGCTCCTCCCGACCATTGAGCGGATTGCCGCCACATACGCCGGGAAAGTAAAAGTCGGCAAGCTGAATGTCGATAACAACCCCACTTTGGCCATGAAGTATGGAGCCACGAGCATTCCTCGGCTGATGTTTTTCAAAGGGTCCGAGCGACCCGTCGAAACGATTGTCGGTCTGGTCCCCGAACAACGGATTGTCGATACCTTGGCTCGGATCGGAGCCTGACGTCCGCCCGACGGTGGAGCGGTTGTTACGTGGACGATCGGGCTTCGAGGAGTAGGCACGCCTTGCAACATCCCTTGCGCGGTCGGCATTACCGTAGCGGCGAAGCCATCGAAATTCGCTGCCACCAGGGGTTTATCGAGGAGGTGCACGTACTCGGGCCGAAGGAGAGTTCCGATCCCCTTCCTTGGCTCGCGCCAGCATGGTTTGAACTCCAGATCAACGGCGGGTGGGGGATCAGTTTTAGCTCGCCAAATCTCACCACCGACGATGTGCACCGTTTGGCGGTCGAATATCGTGGCCGGGGTATCGCCCAATGCTTACCCACGTTAGTAACCAACTCGTTTGACGCAATCCGTCATGGCCTGGCGACGATTCGGCGGGCATGTGCCGAGTCCGTGCGGACGGCGCGAACTTTTGTTGGATTTCATCTTGAAGGCCCGTATATTTCGCCAGAGGATGGTCCGCGCGGGGCACATCCGCGCGCTCATGTGCGTCGCCCCTTTTGGGACGAATTCCAGCGTTGGCAAGAGGCGGCGGAGGGAACGATCTGTCTGGTGACGTTGGCGCCGGAGGTCGAGGGGGCGATCCCATTTATTGAACGACTGGTGGGCGAGGGAGTCACTGTGGCCATCGGTCACACGGCAGCCCGAGCCGAGCAGCTGGACGCCGCCGTCAAGGCTGGTGCTCGCCTCAGTACGCATTTGGGGAATGGAGCGCATGCGGTTTTACCCCGCCACGACCACTACATCTGGCAACAACTTGCCGACGACCGCCTGATGGCGAGCATCATTGCCGATGGGCACCACTTACCGCCGTCGGTCATTAAGACGATCGTTCGGATGAAATCCCCGCAGCAAACCATTCTCATCAGTGATGCGGGAAGTCTCGCGGGTCTGCCGCCTGGGAGATACTCTGGCTGGGAAGGTGAATTCGAGGTGGCGGCAGAGGGGAAGATCGTCGTGCCGGGAACGCCTTACTTAGCAGGTTCCGCTCGGTTGACTGATCAATGCGTTCTCCACATGGCGCGCTTGGGATTTGCGAGTCTGGCCGATACGATGGACATGGCAGGGGCTGTTCCGCGCCGCTTACTGGGCTTACCCGAACGTCGGCTTGCGGTCGGCGAACCAGCGGAGTTCCTGGTCGTGGAACAAACAGCCCCGGATGGTTTGGAGTTTCGCCCCTTAATGATGGCATAAGCAGCCCTTTCAAGGTCCAACCGACCCGTGAATTCCGTGTCCATCGTGTCGCTTATTCTGCGTTACCCCGTCACGGCCCATCTGCTGGCGGCCTCTGTTTCTCTGAGCCTCGCGAAATTTGCAGGTGCGGATGTTTCCTTCCTCCAACCCGACTTTCACATCGTCCGCGGTGAACCTTGGCGGCTCCTCTCCGGCACGTTGCTCCACGGTGATCCGCTGCACCTGTTCTTCAATGTTTATGTCATGTGGGTTTTCGGCACGCTCGTGGAAGAGCAGTTGGGGTCGGTTCGCACGGCAATCATTTACTTGATCTTTGCTGCCGGTTCGATGGCTGCCGAATTCGCCATCTTTTATGGGGGTATCGGCCTGTCGGGTATCGCCTATGGGCTTTTCGGGATGCTGTGGGTCCTCAGCCACCGCGACCCGCGCTTCGCGGGGGCGTTGAATCCGAGTACCGCGGCGTTTCTTGTGTTTTTCTTTCTGCTGTGCATTGTGCTGACGATCGCTCAGGTGATGGCCATTGCCAATGTTGCCCACGCCGCCGGCGCGATTCTTGGCTATTTCATGGGCTGGTCACTAGCGGCGCGGACGAAACGATTGCGGCTATTGTGGTTCAGTGTGCTGGCCCTTTTTCTGGGAGCCTGCCTGACCGGCGCGTTTGTCGTGCGACCGTACGTGAATTTCTGGAAGTATCGCGGCAGCGACCTCGCAGCCGCAGCCGCCGACGCGTTCCGCGATCAACGGACCGACGAGGCGATCGAACTGCTCGAACTGGCGGTGCGCATGAATCCGAAGAAGCCGGAATGGTGGCTGGCTTTATCGTCCGCGTATCGTGCCACGGGCCGGAACCAGCAGGCACACGACGCCATGAAACGTGCGGAGATCGCCGCGCAACAACTCGATCGACGACGATGAGGCCATCACACGATCCGCCATGACTCAACGCATGGCCCAGCAGTCTCCTTGGGAACTGACCATCGGCCTCCATCTTTTTTGCTGGACAGACGCTTGCCCACCGCCGACCATCCCGCCGGTGGATGTGCACGACTGCCACTATTCGGGGTTCGCGACTTCGGATTGACCCAAGTCGGGAAACAAGTTAAAACTTGGCACCTTCAAGGATTCGGGGAAAGCGGGAGTTGACCGCGAGTCTCCTTGGGGCGGCAATCGGAACAGCTGCCTGGTGCCGCGTGGACCATTGGCTGGTGCCGCGGCGGGGACGGACCCCCGGAAGGAGAGGAGCGCATGAAAAAACTACTGGGCCTTGCCGCCGTCGTAGCGGCTTTCGCCAGTCTGGGGTATGTGGGAACTTGGTTGGCAGCCCAAGAAGGGGTACGACAAGCCGGGGCGGCCGAGGCCGCTCGACCTACTCTGAAAATCGGCGTGGTGAACATTACGAAAGTCATCAAGGAATTTAAGAAGGCCAATGTTTTGGGGGATCGAATCCTGGCCGATGCCCAACGGTATGACAATGAATTGAAGAACGATCAGGAGGCCCTGAAGGCCCAAGAATTAAAGATTCGCACCATGCCCGAAGGGACCGAGAAGGAAGCCGCTGCCAAAATCCTCCGACAGAAACAAATGGAATTGCAAGAGAAGGACTTGAACTACCAGAAGGATATCCGCAAGCGACGCGATGACATGGCTGTGGAGATCAACAAAGACATCGCTCGAATCATTGATAGCCTGGCACGGCACTTGGGATTGGAAATGGTCCTCACCTGCCCGGACGTTGCGGATGAGAATGAGCGAGGCTCCCTGAGCGACGCCATGCGACGGATGACGGCGCCTGCTACCTGGATCGCCTGGCGGCATCCATCTTTGGATATCACAGATGAAGTGTGCCGTTGGCTGGATCACTATTGCAAGCCGCCCGCGGGTGTCACTCCGGCAGCAGGCCCCACGAAATAAGTCCGCCTCAGAGTGCTCTCGTTTGGGTGAACGAGGGCACTCCTCATCGCCGTTTCGCCGAGCTTCCCTACGGACAGGGCAGATCGGCTCACCCGACATCCACTAGCCTTGGAAGGCCACAACGTGAGAAAGCTCGGCGTTCGTCCGCAACGGACACTACGACAAGACATCACCATCGAGGGGCCTGGGTTGCTGTCCGGTCGCCATGTTCGGCTCCGGATGAAACCGGCTCCTGTCAACACGGGGCACGTATTTATCCGCACGGATTTGGCCACCCCCTCGATTATCCCAGCTCGGGCTTCGTTGATCACGGATACCCATCGGCGCACCACGCTCGGCTTACTGCCCCACGGCGTGACTTTGGTCGAGCATGTCCTGAGTGCGCTTCACGGCATGGGTGTCGATAACTGCTACATCGAGTTGGATGCCCCCGAACCGCCAGGCTTGGACGGCTCGTCGTGGAGTTTCGCCGAGGCAATCCACCGTATCGGTACGGTTCCGCAACGTGCTCGGCGCTCGGTGTGGACCGTGACCGAACCAGTTACCTTGCATGCGGGTCCAGCGAGTATCGCCTTTCATCCCGCGGAACGTCATGAACTCCGGATCAGCTATTTGCTTGATTATGGCCCGGCTTCACCCATTCCGAAGCAACGACACTCCGAAACCATCACTCCCGAATCGTATTTGCGCAACATCGCTCCGTGTCGAACGTTCTTGTTGGAAAGTGAAGCCTTGGATTTGCATCGTGCCGGAGTGGGTCTGCATCTGACGCCAACAGATCTGTTAGTCTTTGGCAAAAAGGGGATTATCGATAACGTACCGCGCTTTCCCAACGAACCGGCGCGACACAAGATTCTCGACATTCTCGGGGATATTGCCTTGTTTGGTCGTGAAATCCGCGGCCACATCATCGCTTGCCGATCCGGACACCCGTTGAATGCCGAATTGGTTCGTTGCTTACTCGTGCGACTCGCCCGTCCGCGGCGAACCAAGTCGGGTGATGCCCTAACACGAATGGAACAGATTTCGGCAAGCGCGGCGGCAAGTCGTTGTCCCTTGAACTGATCTCAAGCCGAGTTCCTGAGTATGCGTCGCATTCGTATCGGCATTGTCGGTGTCGGTCATCTGGGGCAGGCCCACGCGAGAATTCTTGCTCATCACCCCGACGCGGAACTCATCGGTGTCGTGGACACCAACGGTGACCGAGCGGATGAAGTCGCTCGGCAATTCCACACGCACGTATTCGATCATCACCTCGACCTGGCGGAACATGTTGAGGCCGTCTGTGTCGTTACACCAACGGTGTTTCATTATCCCATCGCGGCCGATCTCCTACGGCGCGGTTTGGCTGTCCTGGTTGAAAAACCTCTCGCCTTGGACCTTGCCGAATCCGAAGAGCTTGCCGCTCTATCACGCCGGTACGGGGCCCTGCTGCAAGTCGGGCATATCGAAAGGTTCAATCCCGCCTATGAAGATCTGAAGCGCTATCCGATGCGCCCGAAATATGTCGAAGTCGAACGGCACGGGATGTTCACGGGACGCTCGACCGATATCGGTGCCGTCCTCGATCTGATGATTCACGACCTCGATCTGCTCATCGACCTGATCGGCGAGCCGGTTGTCGAAGTCCAAGCATTAGGGATGACGGTCTTCGGTAAACATGAGGATATGGCGTCGGCGCGACTGCGATTCGCCGGCGGTTGCGTCGCTCATCTCACCGCCAGTCGCATGAGTCCGCAACCGAAACGGAAGATGCGCATTTGGTCGGCGGAGGGCTACGCCGGTTTGGATTTTTGCGACAAACGACTGACGTTGGTGCAACCGTCGCCTCGGCTGAGAACCTACGGTTTGGATGCCCGTGGGCTACCGCCCCAAGAGCGCGTCGCTTTGGCGCAACAAGTTTTCAAGCGCCATCTGCAAACACGAGAGTACACCTATCCCACCGTGCCCGACCAGCTGACCCGTGAACTCACAGCATTTCTCGATTGTGTCCGCACTGGGACAGAGCCGCGCGTTACCGGTGAAGCAGCCCGCGACGCCATTGCCCTGGCTGAGCGCGTGCTCATCTCCCTGCGTCAACACGCCTGGAATAACACGCCCTTCGGTCCAGTGGGGCCAGACGATCTGCCGGAACCTCTCGGTTCGCTTTTCGACGCCGACTGGGATGAGAATGACCGGCAAGCCGCCTGATGGGTCGTCGAACGTCGGTTCAACCGAACAATCCCTCGATGGTCGAAACATCCGCCGGCTCGAGCTGGTATCGAAAGACGGCCAGGTCCTCCTGCATATGCTGGGCGCTCGTTGTGCCTGTGAGCGGTATCATGCCCACATCCAAGGCAAAACGGAAAATCACTTGCGAGACCGTGCAGTTATGTTTGCGGGCAATCTGATGAACCGCCGGGTGCGCCAAGGCCGCGCGATTGGCAGTCAACAGTGAAAAACCTTGGTAAATCAACCCCTGGGACCGAACATACATCCGCACTGTGCGATCCCAACCACGGGCCGCAAAACAGCGATTCTGAACAAAGCAAGGCTTGACTTTGGCCCCCCGGACAAACTGCTGCAACTGTTCCAACGAGACGTTGCTCACCCCGAGAAACCGGACCAAACCACGAGCATGCAAAGACTCCATCGCCTGCCAGGCTTCCCAATCCTCATCACCCAGACGATCCCACCGACTCGGACCATGCAGCAGGTAGGAATCAATCGTCGTCAGTCCGAGTTGCTCTAAGGACTTTTGGAACGACTGCTCGACTTGCACCGCAATGGGTGCGTGCGGATCGTAAGGTAAGCGGTGGTCTTGGCCCGCGCGAAACGTGAATTTCGTTTGAATAAAAAGTTCCTCGCGCCGGAGCCATCCCTCGTGCAAACCGGTTTGAATGGCCCGACCAACAGCCGCTTCGTGGTAGTGCTTCCTTTGGTTGGCCGTGTCGATCCCGCGGAAACCGTGACGGAGCGCTAACTCCGTCAACCTCTGGGTAGCGTCTTCTTTCCAAGCCGTGCCGTAAAGAAATCGCGGCACACTCGTGCCATCGATCAACTGGTACTGATCATCGGCCATAGGTAAACTCAGTTTGTTTCGCTGCTCACTGTGCGATGCGTCCAGCGATTCGCCCGAGTGCCAGTCTTATCGATCAGCCCGTCACTGGCCTGATGGAGTCCCAAAAGATGACCCCGCGATTTTTGCATTCCAACTCGTATCCAGTCGTTATGGTACGACCTCGTGATGATTGTTTCGCCCAAACCGCGGTAAAACTTGGGGATGGGTTACGGCACCTGACGCCTCGGGCCAGACATTAATGGATAGCATCACATCAGCGTCGAGGTGATGCGCGACAATGGGGTCGTTCTCAGGTTGTCACTTATCGGCTTCGGCTTCGGCCAAAAGTTCACCGACCTTCTCTTCCAATTCCTTTCCCCTCAGGTGTTTGAACCGGATCACACCTTTTGCGTCAAGGACGTACACCGTCGGCCAACCTCGGATGTTCCATGCCGTGCTGATTGGCCCGGACGGACCTTCGCTGCCATTCCAAAACGACGGCCAGGTCATCCGCTCGCGCTTCATGACCTCGGCGGCCTTCTCACGATCGCCATCACCGTTCACGCCCACAATCGTAAATGGCCGACCTCGAAATCGCTCGGTCATTTCGCGTTCGTGCGGCACTTCGGCCATGCACGGACCACACCAACTCGCCCAGAAAATTAACGCGACGACCTTCCCTCGGTGATCCGAGAGTTTGAATTTCTTGCCGTCCACTCCTTCGGCCTCGATCTCGGGCGCGACCTTGCCGATTCTTAAATGACGTAGCTCGTAGAGCTCCCGTTCGGCGAACCGGCGGACTGTCAAACCCTTTCGAGACATCAACCAGGGACAATCGCCGTATTCGTGAATGACTGCTTCATATTCCTTTTCGGCTGCCAAGGCCAGCTCGTTGGCGTTCCCATCGTTCCGATACTCGGCCGTGTCAAATAATTTTTTCGCTTTATAGGCTTTCATCAAATAAGCCTGGGCACGAACCGTCTTGTCGGGGTTGTTCCGGGCGACGGCATCGATCATGGCCCATGCTTTCTCCGATTCTCTAGGATGAACTTGCTCAGGCGGGGCGAGGTAGCCGACCCAGGCGACTAACTTGCCGACTTTGGGACTGGCCGAATGATGCTTGGCCACTTCGTCCATCGCGTCAAGACCGGCCGGTTGGTGATACGATGCTGGAGTTGTCAGCACCCATTCCAGGGCTTGGACGGCCGTGTCGGTCCCGGGGTGGGCCTTCGCAATTTCGACGGCTCGTGCGAATCGTTCAGATTGGGCCTTGTAGAATTCAGCGAATAGTTCGTCAAGCTTTTGTCCACCATCTTTGCTCTCCTCGAGGGACTTCGCGGCCTTTCGCAGGGCCGCTTCGGCCTCTTCGTGTTCCTTCAGCAGTGCGGCCAGTTGGTTGGCGGCTGCTTTCTCTTCGGCTGGCGACTCATAGGCCAGGGTCCCGGCTAGTGCGACCAACCATGCCGTCCTCAACCACCATGCACTCGATGTCATGTCTGCCTCCCGCCGATGCTGGTCTGTACCACATAAGCCTACCGGAACATCTCTTCGTCCACAACCATGATCTGTTCATGATCAGGCCATCTCTCGCACCCCGTGCGGTACGTACATCCCTTTCAGCGAACCGACAGTTCCGCCGCCTTGCGAATCGTCTGCAGGAACATCGGCTTGCTCGGCCGCTTCTCTCACGCCACTGGTCCGAAGTGATCGTTGATAATTTTTTGTTGCCGAGCACATGATTGAATCTATCAAGAACGACTTGCTGCAAAAGGCTGAGGTTATCAAATAGGCAGCGCTTCTGCACCTTTGGTGTTGGGAAGGGTCGTTGGGGGCAAAAAATAAGCCCCTAGTTGGAGGACTAGGGGCTTTATCTTTGGCTTGGTTGTACCTTGGGCCATGTTGAGGGTGGACATGATCCTGCCCGGGATGAGAACCGGAACAGGTTTCTAAGTAATCCTTAGAAAGGAGGTGATCCAACCGCAGGTTCCCCTACGGTTACCTTGTTACGACTTAGTCCCAATCAGGAGTTTCGCCTTCGGCACCGGTGAAGGTGACTTCGGGCGCTCCTCCCTTTCGTGGCTTGACGGGCGGTGTGTACAAGGCTCAGGAACACATTCACCGCGGTGTTGCTGACCCGCGATTACTAGCGATTCCAACTTCACGCAGGCGAGTTGCAGCCTACGATCTGAACTGGGGCGTGTTTTTTGGGATTTGCTCCCGCTCGCGCGTTGGCTTCCCTTTGTTCACGCCATTGTAGCACGTGTGCAGCCCTGGACATAAAGGCCATGAGGACTTGACGTCATCCCCACCTTCCTCCGGTTTGACACCGGCAGTCCCCCTAGAGTCCTCGGCAGAAGCCTAGCAACTAAGGGCAAGGGTTTCGCTCGTTATGGGACTTAACCCGACATCTCACGACACGAGCTGACGACAGCCATGCAGCACCTGTACTGGGTTCCGGACTGGATACCGTTGGCCTTACGTTTCCGCAGGCTACTTCCCAGCGCTTTCGCACATGTCAAGTCCAGGATAAGGTTCTTCGCGTAGCCTCGAATTAAGCCACATGCTCCACCGCTTGTGTGAGCCCCCGTCAATTCCTTTGAGTTTCAGCCTTGCGA
>Ga0308411_10002209_pt1 | contig 13217 bp, 10 predicted proteins | sample HotsprottomLayer_2_FD_203530 | JGI IMG/M metagenome (GOLD analysis project Ga0308411, IMG submission 203530) | Hot spring phototrophic mat microbial communities from Octopus Spring, Yellowstone National Park, Wyoming, United States -... | ecosystem: Environmental > Aquatic > Thermal springs >... | reverse complement strand
GCTATCTCAATCTCGAACTGGATCTGCAAACGGGTAAACGCTCCTCGCGACCGTTGGCCATCCGCGAGTGGTTGTGTCGGCTGACCGGCGCGGAGTCGGCGACGGCGGTCAACAACAATGCCGCTGCCACCGTCATCGTCCTGCGAGCCATCGCTCAGGGCAAGGAAGTGGTGATCTCCCGCGGTCAACTCGTTGAGATCGGCGGCAGCTTCCGCATCCCGGAGATTATGGCTGTCTCTGGTGCCATCCTCCGCGAAGTCGGTACCACCAACATCACGCGCCTGAGCGACTACGAGCGCGCCATCGGCCCCAACACCGGCGCGCTGTTGCAGGTGCATACCAGCAACTACCGCATCAGCGGTTTCACTCGCTCGGTGCCCTTGAGCGATCTGGTCGCGCTGGGCAAGAAGCATCACTTGCCGGTCATCGACGATCTCGGCTCCGGTGCGCTGCTCGACTTTGGCCGATTCGGCCTGACCGGCGAGCCGGTGGCCCGCGATAGCATCACTGCCGGAGCCGATGTGATCCTCTTCAGCGGAGACAAACTACTGGGTGGCCCCCAGGCGGGGCTGATCGCGGGCAAGAAAGAGTGGATCTCCAAAATCGAAAAAGACCCGCTCATGCGTGCCTTCCGCCTCGACAAGATGACCCTGGCTGCGCTGGAGGCCACGTTACGGCTGTATCTCAACGAGCCGCGTGCCCTGCGCGACATCCCTGTGCTGCGCATGCTGAGTCTGTCCCAGGCGGAACTCCAGAGCCGTGCCGAGACACTGGCCAGCCGTATTGCCGCGCTGTCGGGTATCGCGATGGCCCGAGCGGTACAGGAGGTCGCCTATGTCGGCGGCGGCTCGTTGCCCGACCAGAAGATGCCCACCTGGGCCGTCGAGGTGCAGCCGGCCGACCAGAGCGAGGAGCAGTTCGCCGAGCGGTTGCGTCTGGGCAGCCCCGCTGTGGTCGGCCGTTGTCGAGACAGCCTACTCGTGCTGGACGTTCGCACGGTCTTCCCCGAGCAGGAGTCGGCTCTGCTACAAGCTCTGGAGAAGGCGGCCGTCGTCCATCACTGAGGTGTCTGCAACGGACGTAGTCAACCTCAATCCAATTCTCCCTTGGGTTCGGGTAGGAAGAAGCTGGCGATGAAGCCGATCAGACAGGCTCCGCCACCAACGATGGCTGCCGCTGTGGCGAATTTCAGTGGAGCGGTGGCATCTTCGCCTAGAGGAATCCGAGCGGCGAGGAAACTAGTCAGGGCGGCGGCTGATGTGCCGATGAGCCGACCGCCGATGTTGGCCGCGAAGCTCTCGCCGGTGCCACGCAGATGCAGCGGATAGACGTGCGGCAGGTAGTTGCCCCAGAAGCTCAACTGCGCCACCGTACACAGACCGACGAGGAACATGCCCAGCGACATGGTGGTGATGGGCAATCGTCCCAGATAGATCGCCTCTAAAGGGATCTCGAAGAAAACCTGGTTGTCCACTCGCAGGAAGAACCAGAACAATAACGGCAGCAGGATCAGGCCGGGCAACTGGAACAGTCGCAGCGAGATGCCCCAGCCGATGGCTGCCACCAGTACCATTGCCATGAGGAAGCGGCCGACCAGACCGCCGATTTCCTGCACCTTGGTGTACTCAGCGGCGATCTTCTGTTCGTATTGGCTCCGTGCTTGGGCAAAGATCTTCTTAAGTTCCGCCTCGTTCTTTTCGCCGCGTTCGATGGCAGCGGCACGGGCATTCTCGCCCAGTTCCGTCCCCTTGGCCTTGACTTCGCTCAATCCAGGGACGACCTGCGGCATCTGCTGGATCGCGCCGAAGGCCGCCGCCAGCGTGCAGGCAAAGCCGATGGTCGTGACGATGGTGGTTCGCGACAGCCCAGGCGAGAACAACTGAGCGATGCTCGGCCGCTTGAGAGTGCCGGCCTTGCGTTTCTCCGTCCACACCGGCGATTCGGGCAGGAATGGCCGGATCAGGATCAGCGGAATGGCCGGGATCAGGCCCGACATCAGGGTGTATCGCCACGCTTCGTGCTGGTGGATCTCACTGATAGTGCCGATGAAACTCAAGAAGCTGGGAATGGCGATGGGAGGCAACTGGTTGGCAAATTGCAAGATTAACCCGTTGGCGATGGCCACCAGTAGACCACCGATGGACGAAAAGGCCTGGGTGTAGCCGAGTACCTTCTCGCGCTGAGTGGGATTAGGGAAGAGTTCCGCCAGCCAGGCGACGGCAGCAACGAATTCGACGCACACGCCGATGAAGGTGGTGCTGCGGAAGAACAGCAGCATCCACACGTTGGTGGAGAAGCCGGCCAGGAACGCGGAGAACGCATAGACAAGGATGCTCCAGGTCAGCACGAATCGTCGGCCGAGGCGATCGGTGAGCCAGCCGCCGAGCAGGCCGAAGATACCGCCCGCGAAGGCCGGCACATAGAACAGCAGACCGAAGTAGAAGTTGAACTGATCGGTTCCGGGTTGTGCGCCGGTGAGTTCGAGCAGCGCGGGCCGCAAGATGAGCGGCAGCATGAGCAGTTCATAGATGTCGAAGGCGAAGCCAATCGCCGCGATGATGCAGATCAACCAGATCTGCAAGGTGAAGGGACGCGGTGGGGGAACGGCAGCGGCAGCAGACAAGGCAGAGTTGGACACCGATCAGTCCTCTCGAAGTCACAAAGGCAGGCAGCACAAGGCGGGAACACCCGATAGATGTTTAGTGTAGTAAGCACGGGGGCGAGCGGCGATGCAGGGGCGCGGAAACCCTCCGGCCGCTAACGCGGGCCGGCTCGCCAGCGAGCCACCTGGCGTCAGCGGGTGGAGTCAGCCCCTCCGGCCGCTAACGCGGGCCGGCTCGCCAGCGAGCCACCCTGCGTCAGCGGGTGGAGTCAGCCCCTCCAGCCGCTAACGCGGGCCGGCTCGCTGAGGGCCGGCTCACTTCTTATCATTGGCCAGTGGGAACCGCCGGATTAACCAGGTCGGCACGCGATCTTCCGGCAGGCCGTTGTGGTAGTTGTACCAGCGAGCCCGAGCCAGCCAGTCCCTTGCTCGCGGATGGTCGAGCAACAGCTTAATGGGGCCGAACGATGCCTCCAACTTGCGAAGATTCGCCTCGTTGGGACGCACCATCCCCTTTTTCTGCTTGACCGGCGGGCCGAGAAATCGACCCCAACTCGGCAAGAGTGGCGCGAAGACCTCGACGAGCAGCTTGTTCGACTCCATCGGCTTGTTCTGCATGGCCAGCACGATAGCTTGACCGACTTGGCCGGTCAGATGGTAACTGCTGGGCTGCTTGATCTGAGACAGCCGGCTGAAGAGTTGCTCCGCATCGTGCAGGCGGTATTCGTCGAGGTAGAACAGTCCCAAATCCAGGCAGTTGCTCAGTCCGCCCGGATCGGGAACTTTGTCCGGTGGCAATTGCAGGGTCTGATCGACCAGGACGCGCAAAGCGTGTTCGCGCTGCGCCGGCAATAGGATGGCCTCGACGGCACTGGCATCTGTAGGAGGGATCTGTCCTCCGGGCAGCGGGCCGGCCGCTTGCTGATCGCGCCAAGCCAGAGCCGCACCGCTAGCTAGGGCCAGCAACAGACTGACCACAAACAGAACGAACAATTGCCAGCGCGGACTGAAACGGCGGTTGAGTTCGGCAGCCCAACTGGCTGAGTTGGCGGTCTGCATCGCCTCGATCGGCGGATCGGCCTGCGCTTCGCCGGTCGGCACTGGCAGCGGAGGCACGACCTGCGTGGATCCAGATATCCCTTCGCGAATCCGAGCTAGTTCACGGAGCAGTTCTCGGCCTGTCTGAGGCCGGTCGTCGGGATTCTTGGCCATCATCCGATGGATAAGTTGGCACAACGACTCGGGCAGATCCGGGCGAATTTCTTGCAACGGCACCGCTTGCTTGTGGACGTGGGCCAGTGCCACCTGGAACGGCGAACTGCCCTGGAATGGCGGATGACCGGAAAACAACTGGTAGCAGGTCACTCCGAACGAGTAGATGTCGGTTCGCGAATCGACCGGCTTGCCTTCGATCTGCTCGGGACTCATGTACAACGGCGTGCCCATCGCCACCCCGCTTTGAGTCAGATTGAGAGCCGGGCCATCGTCTTGCAGACAGCGCGACAGGCCAAAATCCGCGACCTTGACCTCTCCCTTGCGAGTCAGGAGAATGTTTTCCGGCTTGATGTCACGGTGGATAATGCCCAGTTCGCTGGCTCGTTGCAGAGCAGAAGCGACCTGTCGCATCAGGCTCAAGGCGATGGGTAGATCGGGACAGCCTTTTTTACTCAAGTATTCGCGGAGATTGCGACCTTCGACGTATTCCAGGGCGATGTAGGGCATGCCGTCGGCCTCGCCGTAGGAATACACTTGGACGATGTTGGCGTGGGTGATGCGAGCGACGTTCTCGGCCTCCGTCTTGAATCGCGCTAAAGCCTGGGGACTGAAGTTCATGTCCGGGCGGAGTACCTTGAGAGCCACTTTGCGTTTGAGGGAGATTTGCTCGGCTAGATACACCTGTCCCATGCCGCCCTGGCCGAGTTTGCGCAAGAGCCGAAAGTCGCCGAGCGTTCGGTTGCTGAGATCCGTTGCGGCTTCTAACCGCGGTTGCAGGTCGGCTGGTTCCAGTTCGGTTGGATCGGTAACCATGCTCATTTCCCTCGCCCCTCTCTCCGAGCAGTGACGCAAGTCGGCTTGCTTCAGGATAACGGATGGAGGCCGATTGTGACCAGTGAGTTGTTGGTGAGATCCAGGCGAGTGCCGATCTGGCATCCAGGTTGCCGCTCCAGGTCTGGACTGTTAGTCTGAATCTACACTGCCCAGTTGCCGCGAGAACCAGCATGTCCCGAACGGATTCCGCCTCGGAAAGTCGTGATGCGAACAGCCGGCGATTTACCGTCGCCGAGGTGGCGGCCTGCGCGAACCGAGTACTGGCCAACATCGAGAAGGTCATCATCGGCAAACGGCCTCAGATCACGTTGTGCCTAGTCGCTTATCTGTGCGAGGGACACATCTTGCTAGAAGATGTGCCCGGAGTGGCCAAAACTATGCTAGCGCGTGCCCTGGCTCGGAGCGTCGGCTGCACCTTCAAGCGATTGCAATGCACCCCCGATTTGTTGCCGACCGATGTGACCGGCGTGTCGATCTTCAATCAGAAGACCGCCGAGTTCGAGTTTCGCCCCGGCCCGATCTTCGCTCAGACTCTGCTGGCCGACGAGATCAACCGCACCACGCCGCGAACGCAGGCGGCCTTGCTCGAAGCGATGGCCGAGCGACGCGTCAGCGTCGATGGGCAGACGTACACGCTCAAGCCGCCCTTCCTGGTCATCGCCACGCAGAATCCGGTCGATCACGAGGGCACCTTTCCCTTGCCCGAAGCGCAACTCGACCGCTTCCTCATCCGACTGAGCCTGGGCTATCCCAGCCTGGAAGAGGAGGCGAAGATGCTGGCTCGACTGCAACTGGGCCATCCCATCGACGACATCAGCCCCGTGGTCAGTGCCGGCGACTGGCTGGCCTGTCAGGAGGCCGTCCGCGAGGTTCACGTCGATGACAAGGTGCGCCACTATCTGCTAGAGATCGTTCACGGCACACGCAGGCACGACGACATCCAATTAGGCGGCAGTCCGCGCGCCTCGATCGCCCTGTTCCGCACGGCGCAGGCACTGGCAGCCATCAACAACCGCAACTTCGTCACGCCCGACGACATCAAGCGGCTGGTGCAACCCGTACTGGCGCACCGCGTTATTCTTCGACCAGAGAGCCGACTCCGCAAGGTGACGACCGCTGCGCTGCTTCAGGAGATCGTCAGCGATGTGCGTGTGCCGGTCAGCCATCGGGGCGAGAAGGATTACTTTGCCTGAGTCGTCTCGCGGAGTTTGCGACGAAGGATTTTGCGCGGCAACGGCTCGAGTCGTTCGAGGGTGTCGCGGCTGTCTGTACGAACCAACCCAGGAGCGGAAGCCGTTCGGTCGGCTGGGAGAAATCCCAGTCCACTGGAGCGGTCTCCACGCCCTGGGTGAGCAAGTCGATTCCAAAGCGTATCGCGATCAGGGTAGATCGACGGTGATGGTAGCGGTCTTACGCAGATCCGAGAGAATCTGCTGGCGTAGATCCTCGCTGTACATCTCGCGGACAGCGTCCTTGATGCGGCTGAAGTCCACTGGTTGGCCCTGCTTGCGATCCGTCACCTTAATCAGATGCAGGCCGAAGTCTGTCTCAACCACATTGCTAATCTGACCCACGGGCACGGCGAAGGCGGCTCGTGAGAAGCGTTCGTCGAACCATTTCAAGGGGATGTAGCCGAGTTTGCCGCCTTCCTTGGCTAGGGGATCTTGCGACTCCTTGCGGGCCATTTCGGCAAAGTCCGCTTGCGGATCGCTAAGCAGTCGCTGTCGCAACTTTTCTAGGTGACTGCGAGCGCGGGCTTTTTCTGCATCGGTGGCTTGTGGTGATAGTCGTATCGCGATATGGCTGACGCACACGGTGGTGCCCTCGAAGAAGTCGCGATTCTCGCGGAAATACTTTTCCAGTATCTCGTCGGTCAGACGTGAGGCCAGGTAGTGATTCCAGCGGATGTGTTCGGCGACATTGGCGCGGAGTTGCTCGAGGGTCTGGTTGGTTTCCTGGCAAAATTCTTCCAGGCTGCGGCGCGGTTGCTGTTTATTCAGGCCAGCCTCCATCTCGTCGAGACGGCGACGCACTTCCTCGGCAGAAACCGGCGGCGTATTCTTTTCCAGGAACTGACGCATCAACAGATTGTCGATGAGCATGGCCAGTGCCTCGGATTGCCGCTGTCGGCTTTGCGCTTCTGTCAAGGGCACCGCGACAGGGCCGGCCGCCCGGATGGCGGCCTCCAACTCCGCGCGACTGATTTCGATGCCGTTTACCACCGCGACCGGAGGGCGTGTCGGCTGCGTGGGTGTCTGGGCCAGGGCCAGACCGGCCAGCAACAGCGCACTAAGGCCGAGTCGGTGAACTCTCTCCATCATGTCTATCTTTCCTCCACTCCGTATATCGGTCGAACCGGCCAAGCGTTCCATAGAACGGCCATAACAAGACGAGGGCAGCCTGCCCAGAGCAATTTTCGCGATGACCGGCCAAACAATCCGGTCTTGCAAATCTGCTGCGCATCTGCGAAAGTTTGGCTCCTCGTGAAGCAGTCCTTTCTCGACGGTTCATCCTTCTTCTCAATCTGTGGAGACTTTTCCTGATGCGAATCAGCAATGCTCTGGTTCTGACCCTGTTGGCCACAAGTGGATCGCTACCAGCCGGCGAGACGGTCGGCGTGCCGGGAAGTGCCGTCCGCTTCCCCACTCAGGTGCAGGTCAACGTCGTGGGCAAGTCGGTTCCGCTGACGCTGACCGGGACGGCACTGCGGAGCCGGTTTGTCGTTAATGTCTACAGCATCGCCAGCTATGTGCAGACCGGCACTTCCGTGCAGACGGCCGAGCAACTAGCTCGCGCCAACTGCGTTCGTCAGTTGCATCTGGTTCTAGAGCGAGACCTTAGCGGCAAGGATCTGGCCGAGGCTTTCCGCACCGCCGTCCGGGCCAACTATCCAGAGCCAGCCTTCAACCACGAGGTGCTGCAACTGACGCAGACCATGAACAGCCTGTCCGTACAGAAGGGCGAACACATCACCCTGACCCACATCCCCGGTGTCGGCCTGCACTGTAGCGTGCCGGGCAAGACCGACTTCACCATCAAGAATCCCCAGTTCAGCGATGCCGTCTGGGACATCTACCTCGGTGCCAGGAACCTGGGCGATCACATCAAGAAGGGACTGACGAGTCGGCTGTAAGTCGCTCGCTGGACTCCACCCGCTGACGCGAGGTAGCTCGCTGGCGAGCCGCCCCGCGTTAGCGGCCGGAGTCGCCCCTGCAGTTTGTAACTAGGCACACCAAAAGTTTGACCAGACTAGGCCAGTTCGTTTAGAATCAGTGAAGCCCGCTTGCGCCGAACTGCAGCGGTGGTTGGTGTCCATTTGCAGTCGGCCATCGCACTCCGTTCCGGCGAACCCCTGGTCTGAGGTGTCACTTGCCGCGATCGACTACCTACCGTCCCAGCTCACGCTGTGCTAGACGCTATCTGTCGAGCATATCTCTGGTCGTCTGGGCCCTGATGGTGCCGTCCTTGCTGGCCGATTCAGAGCGGATGGAGATGATTCGCCATCGGGCCGAGGAGTGTGAGAAACGCGGTAGCTGGCTGGATGCCTGCCGACTCTACGAAGAATTGCTCCGCAAAGATCGCAACAACGCCCAAGCCCGCGTCTGCTTGCAACGCTGTCAGCGTCGCTTGCAAGTGGCTGTTCGCGCTGCCGATCCGCTGCATCGGCAGTTGCTCAACCGACTCTCGCTGTCGCAAGCTCTGGATGCCTACGATCAGGTGTTGGTCATGGTCATGGCCGTTCACGCTGACCGTTCGCGTACCGATGCCGCTACGCTGTTTCAGCAAGGGTTGCAGGAAGTGCGGCTGGCTCTGGAGGAACCACTGTTCCGGCAGCAGTATCTGTCCGATGTGCCGGCCACTGCCCTGGAGACCTTTCGGCAGCGGTTGGCCGATTGGACGCTTCGTCGGCCGGCCAATCGTAGTGAAGCACGCGAGCAAGTGCGATTGGCCATCCGTTGGGCCGGTCGCGATGGGTTGCTTTTGCGTGGCCCGCTTGCCAGTGCCCTGGTGCTGGAATTTGCAGCAGGAGCCTGTGCCGGCCTGGACGAATACTCTGGGTTCCTCTCCGGCAGCCTCGCTGGACGACTCCGCACGGTCGGCATCGGCGTGGATCTTGGAATCGTCGAGGGGCGATTGCTCATTACCCGCGTGTATCCGCGTAGTGCTGCTGCCGAAGCCGGGCTGCTCCGCGGAGATCAGATCCATCGCATCGGAGCCGAGCTGGTTGGACACTTGCCCGTAGACATGGTGGCCGATCGGCTTCGCGGTGAACCGGGCAGTTTCGTCGATGTCGAGATCCAGCGTGCCGGCGAACCAGCGCGGCGTATGATTCGCTTGATGCGTCGCGCTGGCGAGGTGGCTTCCGTCGAGGCCAGAGGACTGGTTCTCGAAGATGGCACTCCGGCCGGCTACCTCCGCATCCATCAGTTCCAGGATTCAACCCTCCACGAAGTCCAGGAAGCTCTCCTGACGCTCATGGGCATGGGAACCTCCATTAAGGGACTGATTCTCGATCTACGCGGCAATCCTGGAGGACTGTTCAAGTCTGCTCTGGCAGTGGCGGAACTGTTTCTCACTGAAGGAGTCATCGTCATCAGCCAGAGTCCCCATCGCGACTACAACCGCACCTTCCGCGTGGAGAGCGGTGGCCCAGTGTTGTTGCCATTGGTCGTGCTGATCGACGGCGACACGGCCAGTTCGGCCGAGGTGCTGGCCGGTGCCCTCAAGGAAGCACGCGCCGCGCGGTTGCCGACTCGTCTGCTCGGACAGCCCAGTAACGGCAAAGGATCGGTGCAATGCATTATCCCAATGGATCGCGCGCCCTTGGAAGGGCAAGCCGCCATCCGCCTGACCGTCGCTCGCTTGCTGTCTCCGACCAGTCAGCCCTACAACCGTCGGGGAGTCACGCCGCATCTGCTGTCCGATCGCGAAGGGGATGCTTTGGTGGAAGAGGCCGCCCAGCAGTTGCTCGAGTTGATCCATCCTGGCACGGTGCCCGGTCTGTTGCCTCGGCCCATGCCCACGATGGATGGCGAGATGTGAGGCTGTCATGCGCCTGATAGGGACTCGCCTGTTAGCCAGATACCGCAGAAGGGCAATTCCTCAGTGAGCTAGGGCTGGCCGCCAGACCGATCGCTCTAGTCGTGCAGGCACTGAGCCAGATAGCGGTAGCGGCTCTGTCGTCGGGGCAACTGATCGGGGTGGAACTGGCCAGGTGAAGTTAGCCCAGCGTTCAGGGAGCCGGCTTGTGGATCTGTCGATATTGCGCGCGGGTTTGTGGCAGATCGGGATAGATACGCACGAGATTCTCGAAGAAGCCGGGCGACGGCGGGACAGCGGCGACATCGAAGCGGCCTTTTTCGCCAGTCGGTTGCAGCGGAACAAGATAGCGGCCCGGCCCCAGATAGTCGGCAGGCGGTTGCTCGCCCCGGCGGCGCGGTAGAGGCCGCGCATCCAGCAGGTTGTCCACCTGCAAACGGTCGCCGACCTTCGGCCCGCCGTTGTCTGGCCCGTATAGCACCTCGACCACGGTAATCGGCTGATGCGGATCCTCGATGTCGGCGATGACATCGACCGTCGAGGCCAACAGCTGCGGTCGAGACAGCACTAGGGGCGAGCCGGTCGGGGTCAGGGGACGAGTCCACACAAGAGCGAGCAGATAGCTCAACCACAGCAGAAAAGCCAGTAACGCCAGGCGAAAGCGCAGCACAAGAGGATTCATCCGTGTTCTGATCCTTCCTTGGGTATTTCGATGTGATATTCCTTGCTCAACGCCTCGTCGAGATCGTAGACGTTGTGGAAGTCCGCCCGAGTGTCGCGGTCAGTGCGAGACATCAGTTCCACTTCGATGAGATTGAAGACGATTTCGCCGAAGTCGTCGGTGCTGTTGATACCCCACTGGCGAAAGACCGTGCGAGCCATCAGACCAAACTCGCGCAAAGCTAGATCGCGGATGCCGTACAGCAATTGCTGTCCGGTCACATGTTTTTCGCTGGCGGTCTTCTCGTCCGATTCGGGGTTGGCGCGGGCCAACATCTGCTGAGTGTGCGACAGGGCGGCAAAGACGAACTCGTATGCCTCCAAGGCATAGCGGTTATCGTGACGAATCAGGTCTTCGAGTTTCGGGTAGGCCATGTCAGCTACGATCCTGAAGTGCCAGGCGAACTCACTTGCCTAGTCGAGTGAGTATCTCCGAGTTGTCCACAGGCAAGAGCCGACCGTCCTCGAATTCGATCAGCAATCGTCGGGCCAGGATTTCCTGGGCCAGCACCCGTCCCTGGCCCTTGGTCGTGACAACACGGGTGCCGATGGCAGGCAACTCCGCCTGATGCTCTTCGTAGACATCTTGCTCGAAACGCAGGCAACATTTCAAGCGACCGCAGCGGCCGGAAATCTTCGACGGATCGAGCGTCGATTTCTGCAATTTCGCCATACGCATCGACACGGGCGGCATGGTTACCATGTGCGTGTTACAGCAGACCGGTTTGCCGCAATCGCCGTAGTCGGCGAGCAACTTGGCCTCATCGCGAACACCGATCTGACGCATCTCGATGCGGGTTTGAAATTCGCGGGCCAGATCCTTGACTAGTTCGCGAAAATCGATGCGTTTCTCGGCGAGGAAGTAAAAGATGATGCGTTCTCCGCCGAACAGATGCTCGACATCGACCAGTTCCATCGGCAACTGTCGCTGGGCGATGTAGTTCTCGCAACTTTTCATTTCGTATTTTTCCAGTTGCTCGATGCGTTGCAGTTGCTCGCGATCCTGCTCGCTGAGCCGACGAACGATACGGCCGGAGGTCGGTTCGGGAAGTGTGGCCACGATTTGTGGTGTGGAGAGGGTCAACGTGGTTCCCAGTTCGTGTCCGCGTTCAGTGCGAACAATCACCTGTTCCTTGGGGCCATAGTCGAGTCCCTCGGAATCGAACTCACCCAGAAAGCGCATGGCACCATGCCGCACGATCCATTTGTCGGCCATTGGCTCCATCTCCTGCGAGCCGGTGGAACTCTTCCAGCGCAGGCATTGTACGGCCTGACGGGTAGAAGGGAATAGCGATCCCGACGGGCACCACCTCGGAAGGACGGACGCAGCGAGGAGTACCCCCAGTGACGCTGGATCAGCACCAGCAGCGATTCAATCGAATGTGGGGCGTTCAATGCGGACATACAGCCGGTCTCCTGGAACGCTGTTCATCATGCTCAATGAACGACCGAAGAGCAACGGCAGTAGGAAAGCCCCTCCGGCCGCTAACGCGGGCCGGCTCGCCAGCGAGCCACCTGGCGTGAGCGGGTGGAATGCAGCGAGCCACCTCGCGTCAGCGGGTGGAGTGCAGCGAGCCACCTGGCGTGAGCGGGTGGAATGCAGCGAGCCACCTCGCGTCAGCGGGTGGAGTGCAGCGAGCCACCTTGCGTCAGCGGGTGGAGTCAGTCCAGCGAGCCACCCCGCGTCAGCGGGTGGAGTCAGTCCAGCGAGCCACCCCGCGTCAGCGGGTGGGGTCTTCTTGCAATCACCGCAGGGTTTCAGGAGTGTAGTTGTCCTGGTCGGTGCCGGTCAGTCGTTTGCGGAAGATAACCATGCTGTCGCCGTCGTGGTAGAAGTCGCGCAGTACGCCGGCGATCTGGTAGCCGTGCTTGAGATAAAACATCCGCGTTCGATGATAGCTCGGCAGCGACGAGGTTTCGATGAGCAACAGTCGGCCTTCGCTGGCGCGAACGGCTTGCTCGACTTGTTTGAGCAATCCGCTGCCCAGTCCCCGGCCGTGCAGCGTGTGGTCGATGGCGATCCAGTACAGATACCAGGTGCCATCGGTCATGATGTCAGGAGCATAATAGGCATAGCCCACGATGCTGCCGTCGCATTCGGCGATCAATGCTGTATGCTGGCTGTCGGGCGATCGAGCGTGGTAGTCGGCCAGCACCTCGGCGAGTACCTCTACCTCATAGGGCTTGAAGGCTCCCGTGGCAGCAGTCAACTCCAGGAGGCGCGGGGTGTCCGACTCTTGCGCAGGGCGGTAGATCACGACTGCCTCCATTTCGCTCTTGTCCCAGAGACGCGAATCTCCTTTACCATCTCCTTGCGAGTGGAACAACCACGACGCGACGACAACCGGGGAGGAAGGCCATGTTTGTCCGAATCGTTGCTCTGTGGCTCGCCTGCTGCTGGGTGCCGCTGTTGACCGCCGAGGAGTTGCGAGCGGGTGCAGCCACTGTGGACATCACGCCGCCGATCGGCTATCCGCTGTGGGGGTATGCCGCTCGTCGCGATGCGCCCAGCAAAGCAGTACGCGATCGCTTGCAGGCTCGCGCTCTGGTACTGCACGCCGACAGCGCGAGTCTGGCTCTGGTCGGGCTGGATCTGGGCCGTGCCCCTACCCGCGATAGCTCGGCTCGCATCCGCCAGCGCGTCCGCGAACAGGGCAACATCGATGCTGTCTTCCTCGTTGCCTCGCATACCCATCATGGCCCGGTGCTGGAAGATGCGTCCTGGCCGACGCCGCAGGCTCCCTACGTCCGTGACCTGGAAGATCGGCTCGTCAACGTCATTCTCCAGGCCGGCAAGGCGGCTCGA
>Ga0308411_10002205_pt1 | contig 13225 bp, 10 predicted proteins | sample HotsprottomLayer_2_FD_203530 | JGI IMG/M metagenome (GOLD analysis project Ga0308411, IMG submission 203530) | Hot spring phototrophic mat microbial communities from Octopus Spring, Yellowstone National Park, Wyoming, United States -... | ecosystem: Environmental > Aquatic > Thermal springs >... | reverse complement strand
GTGGCGTACAGGAACATCTCTTGCTGGCAGCGGTCTTCTCCTCTCATGGCGTCTCAACTGAGATAGACGCGAAAAACAATTCCGCGGTTATTTGATTTGGCCATTTTTCAGCGACCTGTTAATCAGGCCGAACGAATTGTCCTCAAGGCGCCATCAATGTTTAGCGCCACCAACTCGGCCTCTTCCGGCCTTGCGGCTCCGATGCACTGAACCCGCCACAGCGGCTGCAAAGCGCGTGGCGTTGAGTCCGTCCAGAAAACCGGCAACTCTCAGTGCCATATGTACACGCTCTTTGGCGTTGCGCTCCGGGTTTCGCAAATATTCCTGGATCGCCCGAACCAGCTCGTCACTGTTGTTCACCAACCAGGTCCCGCCCGATTCCGTAACGCGCCGGTAGTGTAACCATTGGCAATTGACCTCTTTTATCAATGCCTCCTTCACTTTTTCAGGTTCAGGGTCATAGTTCAAGCAAACAGACGGACGCCCCAGGATGGCCGCGTCGATGGCCGCGGTCGAGGACAGATGAACCACGACAGAGGCATGATAAAAGCAGTTAACCCACTCAACAATATCCTCCTCGCAAACAGGCCGCAGTTGGCGCTCCAGCGACCCTCCATGCAGGCGTTGCACCCGCACCGACGGCCCCAAGCTCTCGATCTGAGCAGCGACGTCCCTGTCCTCAAAGTATGGATGTGGCCGGACTAGGAGCTGCACTTGGCCAACATCTCCGCGTGACACCCTCTGCGCCAATTCTAACGCTGCAAAACGCTCATCGACACCATTCGCCCTCCCCATTGCATACAGGATTATAGGCAACTCCGGCCGAAGACCCCAACGCCGGCATGCTGCCGCACGCTCTAACAGGCCATATTGTCGAGTCAGGATATCGAATTGAGGAGCTCCCGTAACAAACACGCTGTCGGCATCCGCACATTCCTCGGCGAGCAATTCCTTCTTCATATCTTCGTTCCACACGAAGTATGCAGAGTAGCAGTGATCGAGCCGCGTCTTGGTCGTCATGTTGTCCCAAGAGGTTATATAGGCCCCTATGGGCACGCCACATCGAACAGCCGCATTCACCAACAGCATTTGTGGGTGGAAGTGCGGCCCCATGCTCAGCAAAAAGGCCGGTCCCCTTTTGTTCAGCTCGGCCTCCGCCGCAGGGCTCGTACACGTCCTGGCAATATGCTTCCGCAGGATCCGATCCAATCCCCTCTGCATCTCGGCCCTGGCGATGAGCCAGGCAAGAGCCTTCTGGCACCTGTACGCCACGGTGCCTCTTGGATCGCGCAAGTGCCTCATCATGCTTAGCTTCGACGGGTTCTTGCTCGAATAGGCCCACGCAATGTCGTTCACACGCCGCAAGAAATTGGTAGGTATCTCTGGAAAACTATTCGAAGGAGGCATCCGCAAGACTTCTGCAATCCCCTGTATTCTTTCCCAATGCTCACCAGGATAAGAGGAAGCCCAAATCTCCACCAGACAATCTTCGGCTAATCTCTGGACAAAGTTTGTGTACAAGAGTATTCGATCAGTAAGAGGGGACGAAGTAAGAATTATAACCCTCGGCTTTGACGACATTCGCTTCTTCTTTCACCTTGCAGCGCGAGGTGCAATAGCGGAATCACCAGTCATTCGGTGCCGGTTGGCCGTTCGTCTCGCGTAACAGGTTGCTGAAATGGCCTGGTCGGACATAAAGAATGCGATGGGAAGTCATCGGTTTCGCGTTGCTCGGATGCACATTCAGACCGTATCTCGGCAGCCTGCTAGGCTCCTGAAAGAGTCAGGGTTTTCAGGTGAGATCTACTCACGCACTCGAATCTAGAGTGGCACGGCACACATTGTCATTGTTTTCTCAGCACACCGTTGATCAGGACGGAAGCCTTACAATATTTACATCGTAAGGCGGTGCAATCACGGACTTGCCCAGATCGGTCGACTCACCCGTAACTTCGAATGTGGCCCGATCCGAGACATATCGCACCGCTTGCTCATCGTCATCGATCCCGATCAGTTTGAAAGAGGTGCTGTATACACCCGGCAGCGGCCATGTCTCCCGAAATCTGAAATGTACTTGCCACCAATGCCCTGCCGCCAGCTCCTCCCTTGGGTTGTGGACTTCAATCCGGCGGTTGACGAAAGTTCGTCCGAAGGCGTCCTCAACGATTGCTATCAGCTGTGCCCTTCTCAAGGACATCGGGGGCCTCAACGTAGCGCTAATGCCTATGATTCCGTTGAATCCCGAGGCGTTCTGGCCATCTTTCGGCGTCGTCTCCACTTGCACAGGCCCCCAGACATCATCGCTGCTTGGAATCGCCTCGTTGCAGCGAATCAGTTCTCCATACGTACCGAGAACCCTGCCGGTCTTCCCAGCAGCCATCAGCTTTCCTCCCTCCAGCAGCAATGAGTGCGGGCAGAGATGCAGCATTGTTGCCAAATTATGACTGACGAAGAGCACTGTCCTCCCGCATTGGGAGATTTCATCCATCTTGCCTAGGCATTTTTTTTGGAAATGCGCATCCCCAACCGCAAGGACTTCATCGACCAGCAGAATGTCCGTTGTAAGATGTGCTGCTACGGCAAACGCCAGCCGTAGGTACATCCCGCTCGAATAGTGCTTCACGGGCGTGTCGATGAACTTCTCGATCTCTGCAAAAGCCACGATCTCGTCGAACTTCCGGTCCACCTCCGCCCGCTTCATTCCCAGGATCGCCCCGTTCAGATAAACGTTTTCCCGCCCCGTCAGCTCCGGATGAAACCCGGTTCCTACCTCAAGAAGCGACCCCACCCGCCCGCGGACCACTGCCCGGCCTTCGGTCGGCTCCGTGATCCGGGACAGGATCTTCAACAGCGTGCTCTTGCCCGCCCCGTTCCGCCCGATCACCCCCACCACCTCCCCGGGCTGGATCTCGAAGGAGACGTCCTTCAACGCCCAGATCGTATCGTACTTCGGCGCCGCGCCATCGCCGCCCCCGAACCACGACCGCACCCGCCGCCCCGCCCGCGCAAACCCCTGTGCCACCGTGTCCCGGAACGTCCGGTACCGCTCCACCGGCCCCCCGATCCGGTACATCTTCCCCAGGTTTTCCACCCGGATCGCCGCCCCGCTCACGCCCGCACCTCCACGCCCGCAATCCGTGCCAGCGCTTCGAGCACCGCCTCGGAACTCCGACCCACCGGCACGCCCACCTCCAGCTCCACCAGCTTCCGCCGCCCTTCCCGGTCGAGCGACGGGTCCGCCAGATACGCATTCACGTGCGCCGCCAGCTCCTCCGGGCTCCGCGCCACCCGCGCCGCCCCGAACTCGACTACCGGGCGGTAGTGGTCGAAATCATAGTAAGTCAGCCACGGACGCGATCTCCCTGCCTCGTCCACATCGAATCCGATATTGACCACCGGCCGGTCGTGCAGCGCAAAGTCGAGCGTCATCGTCGAGGCCACATTCACGTTCACATCGGCATGAAAGGTCAGGTTCGCCAGCATCACGACATCTTCTTGCGTCGGCACGATGTTCGTCCAACCGCCGGATGACGGGTAAATCCACCTGGGTTGTGCATAAATCAGCTCGGGAAACTCACGCCTGACCCCGTCGAACCGCTCCCCACGGTCCGCCGGAGAGGGCCGGAACAGAATCTGGGGATTTCCCGCGAACACGCCCTTCCTCGCCAGCCCCAGCACGGCCCTCAGCTGCGCCGGCTCGTTCGGGCACGTCGTCGTGTCCCCTCCGGAATAACAGATCAGTCTCCGGGCCGGGTCCGCGCCAATGTTCCGGAAAAAGTCCTCACGGCTCAGAATCCATCGGCGCTCGCCGTAGGCCTCAAATTGCGGCGTCCCCACGATGTGCACCCGCTCTTCCGGGATCCAGTCATAGTAGCGCAGCAGTTCGCTTTTCATCAGCGGACTCCAGACGAGATAGTGATCGAACGGCGCCGCAATCCGTCCCTTGCTCGTCAGGTTGTCCCAACTGAAGATGAATGTGGCCGTCGGGATGCCCAGCCGCCGCGCCGCCAGCACCACCGGCAGGACGATCGACGGCCGCTGGTGCGTGCACAGTACCGCCGACGGCCCGATCTTTTCCAGCGCCGCTGCGTACCAGTCCACTTCCTTCCGCCGCTCCAGTCGCCATTGCAGCAACCCGTCCAGCAGCGCCAGCCCCGGCTCCGAAGCCGTCATCCGCCCGATGGCCCGCGCCACGCGGTGCATCGCTCTCACCGGCAACCGCCCCCGCACCGGCATCTGGCGGACAAACCGCATGGCGCGCGTGTCCCAGCGGCACAAATGGGCATGCGCCAGCGCATACCGCAGCAGCATCCCGATTGCGCCCTCCCGGTAGACCCGCATTGCCTCTGCGCTGGCCTGCCACTGTTCCGGCAACAGCCGCTCCGGGAATCCCGTCATCACCCGCACATCCCACGCTTCCCGCAGGCGGCTCCCACACGGCTCCAGCAGGAAATTGCGGACGCCCACCCCGTCAGGAACCAGCAACAGCAGCACGGGCTTCATGTCCGCCCCTCCCGTGCCCCGGCGGCTGCCCGGCGGGCCAGTCCCGCGCTGATCCACTGCCAGACGTAAAAACTGTTGTCGCTGGCGCCCGAAAGGAAGGCTTCCCATTCCCTGCGCAAGACAGGCGCGGCAAACCAGCCCGTTTGCAATGCTTCGTGGATCATTCCTTCAGCCCACTCCCGCAGCGGTCCGCGCAGCCACTCGCGCTGTGGCGTCTGCAAGGGCCGTTTCGGCGCCAGCGCCACCTCTTCAGGGAGCATCGTGGAGGCGATCTCCCGCAACAACGCCTTCCTTGTGCCGTTCCGGATCTTCCGGCCGGCCGGCTGCCGCAGCGCCAGCTCGAACAGCCGGTGGTCGAGAAACGGCTCGCGCAGCTCGCATCCGGACATCATCGAAATCCGGTCGTTGTATCGCAGCGCCCGCGGGATCTTGGTCAGACAGGCGTCCCGGTATTGCAGGTCGCGCAGCGGCTCCCCGAAAGGCCTCGGAATCCGCGGCTGCGCCGCCAGCGCCGCAAACTCAGGGGCCAGGCACTCCGGGCGCACCGCCCTCCCGCCGCCCTGCACCATCGCCGCTGTCCCGCCGCGCAAGGCGGTCTCATAATAGTCATAACCCGCCCATTGCTCGTCCAGCCCCTGGCCATCGAGAAGAACTAGCACCCCTTCGCTTCGGGCGCATTCAAACAGCTTGCCGTAGGCCAGCGTCGGCAGCCCGCCGTAGGGTCCGTCGGCAGCCTCCATCACCCGTTCCGCCATCCGGCTCGCCTCCTGCGGCGCAAGCCGGCACTCGTGAAGCGGATGCCGGGTTCTCTCGATCATCCTTTGAACCCAGGGGAGCTCGTCATATCCGGGATCCCCGGTCGTGAAGGTGAACACCTTCACGGCGCTGTCCCGCCCCTGAACTGCGTGAACCGCGCTCAGCAGCGTGGAGGAATCCAGCCCCCCGCTCAGATTGATTCCCACGGCCACATCCGACCGGAACCGCAGCCGCACGCTCTCTTCGAGCAGCGCCCGGTACTCTTCGATGACAACCTGCTCGCTGCGCGGGTCCTCCTCGCCGGCCCGCTCCGCCAGATCGTACCAGCGCCGCACCTCGGGATCGCCGCCGCTCCACCGCAGCAACGCGCCCGCAGGCAGGGCGTGCACGCCTCGCCAAAAGGTTCGTTCAGAATAGTCGCTCAGCCCCGTGGCGAGCCACGTCGCCCATTGCCCCTCGTCCGCGTGCGCCTCCACCCCGCCGCTGTGCAACGCCTTCACCTCGCTGGCCAGCATCAGCTCGCCCGGCCCGCTTCGGCTCCAGTACAGCGGCTTTACCCCGAACCGGTCTCGCACCGCCCACAGCGTCCGCTCCCGGCGGTCCCAGATCACGAACGCGAACATCCCGATGAACCGTTCGCACGCCTTCTCGCCCCACCGTTCCCAGGCGGCCAGCACCACCTCGGTGTCCGTCCCCGTCCGGAACGGGTAGCCCTCCAGCTCCTGCCGCAGTTCCAGATAATTGTAGACCTCGCCGTTGTAAGTGATCACGAGCCGCCCGTCCGCGCTCGCCATCGGCTGGCGGCCCGCCGCGCTCAGATCGAGGATGCTTAACCGGCGGTGCCCCAGCCCGACAAATCCGTCCTCGTCGAGCCAGATTCCCGCATCATCCGGGCCACGGTGTTGCTGCCGTTCGTTCATCGCTTCGAGCATGGCCTCCAACCGGCCGCTCTCCCCCCGCCATCCCGCAACCGCAGCGATTCCGCACATCAGAGGCTCGCAAGGCGGCCGCCAAGCAACCGCTCGGCCCGGGCGAAATCCTCGGGCCCGTCGATGTTCACGCTCTCCCCCTCATCCACCTCGAAGCCCGCCAGTCTCTCTCCGTAAAGACTGTCGCCTTCCATCAGTACATCCCGCCGGGTGACATAAACGGATCCCTCCCGGTGATAAGCGGGGGGCAAGTCTTGGCGCCGTGACACCGGCTCTGCCTGCTTCGTGCTCAGAGTCAACCACCCGCTCTCGTCGTTCAGATAGACCCACCAGGGGTGATGCTCCGGGGGAACCCGCAAAACCGTCACTACTCCAGTCGCCCCCGATTCCTCCAGCAGCGCAACGCAGCGGTCAATCCATTCTGCCTTCCTGAACGGCGAGGTCGGTTGCAGAAGACAAACCGCATCGAACCTCTCACCCCGCTCCTCCAGAAACCGCACCGCATGCTGGATCACCGGCAGCGTCGGCGTGTCGTCCTGCGCCAGATCCACCGGCCGCAGGAACGGCACTTCCACCCCCCATCGCCGCCCGACCTCGGCGATCTCTTCATCCTCCGTCGACAGGATCACCCGCTCGAGGCTCCGCGCCGCCCGCGCGCACTCGATCGTATACGCCAGAAGCGGCTTGCCCGCCAGCATCCGGATGTTTTTCCGCGGCACACCCTTCGACCCGCCCCGCGCCGGAATTACGCCAAGCACCCGCATCAGTCTGCCGCCGCCCGCATCAGCTCGCCCTGTTCCACATAATGCAGCCGCTTCTGCCGGTAAGGCTGGAGCCGGGCCAGCGCCTCCGCAATCCGCTCGCTGACCTGTCCGTCGCCGTACAACCGGCTCGGCTCGTAGCGGCCATGCGCCAATTGCCGCCGCACGGCGCCTTCGATCGCATCCGCCTCGCACGCCACCTGAATGACATGGCGGTCCCGCTCGCGGCCGTCCTGCCGGCTTCCCACCAGCACGACCGGCGTCCCGAAATAGCTGCCGTCCCGGACAAAACTGCTCGAATTGCCGACCGCGCACGCCGCGCCCGCCAGCACCTTCAGGTATCGCTCCGGGTTCAGATTCACAATCGTCCGCAGCCAGCCCCGTGTCTGCCGCTGCTCCCGGAACACCCGGATCGCTTTGCTGATGTGATCCGACCCCGCATCAATGTTCGGCCACAGCAGGATGGTCTGGCTCCGCACCCGGTCGAGCGCCTCCAGCAGCTCCTCCATCTGCCGCCGCTCCCCGCCATACTCCGTCGTCGTCGGGTGGAACACCACCAGCAGATACGGCCTCCCGGGATCGACCACTGCACCGCTGCCGGCCCCGTTGATCCACTCGGGGTCGATCCTCCGGTCCAGCCTTCGCGCAATGTCGCTGCTCGGGCATCCCACCGTGAGAATCGTTTCCGGCTTCTCCCCCATCCGCATCAGATATTCCGCCGAACGGCGCGTGCTCGGGAAATGATAGTGTGCGAACTTCGAGATGGCATGGCGGGCGCTCTCGTCGATCGACCCGGAAACCTCCCCTCCCTGAATGTGCGCCACGCACAGGTTCATGTAGGCCGCCGCAATCGCCGCCGCCAGTGCCTCGTAGCGGTCCCCGATCAGCAGTACCACGTCCGGCCTCAGCCGCTGGAACTCGTTGGCGAACTCCACAATCCCGAATCCTACAGACTTCGCCATCGTCGCCGGCGTGGAGCCTTCCAGCTCCATGTACACCTCGCCATCCACCCGAAATCCGTCGGCCCGCACAATCTCCACCGGCAAGCCAAAACGCTCCAGCACCATCGTGCCCGCCGCAATCACCTGCAACTCCAGTGCAGGGTGCGCCTGGATGGCTTCCATCACCGGCTTCATCCGCCCGTAGTTCGCCCGGTCCACCAGCACCACGCAGATCTTCCGCTTATCGCTCAAGATCGTCCTCCGTCAAGGCTTCATTGGCTGCCACCGCCCGCCGCAGCCTGCGGCCGATCAAATCTTTCATCCGCTGGGGCGGGATCCCCCCGCCCGGCTTTTTCAACGCCAGATCCTCGGAACACAGAACCCTCCCCGCTTCCAGGTCCCTCCCCGCCACCACGCTTTTGCCGAAGACCGCTTTCATTGCCGCCAGCTCCTCCGCCACCGCATCCTTGGCCACGGGGCTCGCCAGCGCCGTTTCGATGAAGCGCACTCCTTTGGCCAGCTCCGCCAGCTCCCCCGTGGTGACCGAGGCCGGCACGTCCGGACCGAAACACTCGCGGCTGAAGGTTATATGAACTTCGATCAGCTCCGCCCCCAGTGCCGCCGCCGCCAGCCCCGCGTAGATCGTGCCGGAATGGTCTGACAGCCCCGCAGGGCAACCATATCGCTCCCGGATCTCCCCGATCACGTTCAGCCCCAACCGCTCCGGTGGGCATGGGTAAGCCGTGGTGCACTGCATCACCGCGACGGGCGCGCCCCGCCGCCGCACCGTCGCCACAGCTTCATCCAGTTCCGTCCACCCTGACATGCCGGAAGACAACAGCACCGGCTTGCCGGTCGATGCCACCCGCTCGAGCAACGGCAGGTTCGGGGTCTCGCCTGCGCCGATTTTCCACGCGCAGATCCCGAGCTTCTCCATCAAGTCTGCCGCTTCAAACGAGAACACGGAGGACAAAAACAGAAGCCCCTTTGCCTCTGCGTGTGACTTCAACCCCGCCCATTGCTCCGCAGTGAACTCCATCCGCTTCCAGTAGTCGTACCGCGTCTCATCTTGCAGGCTGAACCGCACCCTCCAGGGCTCCCGCAGGGTGCTCTCCGCCTCGGCAATGTGCGTCTGAAATTTCACCGCATCGGCCCCGGCGCGCGCCGCCGCATCAATGTAGGCGTGCGCTGTGCCCAGGCTCCCGTCGTGGGCCTGCGCCACCTCAGCAATCAGCAAAACTCGCCGTTTCTCGCTCTGAAACCAGTCGCGCAAGTTCAACACCGGCGCCACCCCCTCCCCATCTGCTCGCTCCCGTCGCGCCTCCTTGGCCACGGGATTGACGCCGTTGAGACATTTCTTTCTCCCCCGCCCCCAACACCTTGCAACAAACCACCCCGCCCCGGCACCATGCCGCGCCCCACCCTCCCACCGTCATGCGCTCCGCGCCACAACTCCATTCCGCCTGCCACCGCTCGCCCCGTCACCCGCATCATCGCTCTTTCTTCGCTCAAATCCCGGCCCAGGTTCCCGCCGAGGGGCCCCTCCCCCCCCATCCTCTCTCGTTATTTCCCGGCAATTCCTTCACGCCAAACAACTTAACCCCAAAAGTTCGTTTCAAAACGAACTGGAACGAACCCGCCCGTAAAACCAGACAACCCACCGGAAATCAACCACTTGCCGGAACCATGAAGAATCGTTCCTTCCACGGAAAACCCGGTTCGTTACACCACATCCGCGAACGTCTTCTCCATCCGCCGGAAGAAGAACGCCCCGCTCACCAGCAGCGCCGCCGCCGCTGCCACGCTCACCCACAGCATCGGCCCCGGCGGCGTCTTCACCCCCAGCAGCGCCCACCGGAACCCCTCCACCACCCCCACCATCGGGTTCAGCCCGTAAATCGTCTTCCAGGGCTCCTCGAGCAGCGAGCTCGGATACACCACCGGCGTCGAATACATCCAGAACTGCGCCAGAAACGGCACCGTGTACTTCACGTCCCGGTACTGCACGTTTAGCGCGCTCAGCCACAGCCCCGCCCCCAGCGCCGTCACCAGCGCCAGCAGCAGGAACGCCGGCAGCCACACCACGTTCGCCGTCGGCGCCACCCCGTAATGCCACATCAGCAGCAGCAACACCCCGAAGGCGATCGCAAAATCCACCACCCCGCCGCACACCGCCGCCACCGGAATCGCGAGCCGCGGGAAATACACCTTCTTGATCAGGTTCGCGCTCCCCACCAGGCTGTCCGACGAGCTGCTCAACCCCTGCGCGAAATAGTTCCACGGCAGCAGCCCTGCATACGAAAACAGCGGGTACGGAATCCCGTCCGACGGCATCTTCGCCAGCTTGCCGAAAAACACGCTGAACACCACCATGCTGAACAGCGGCTGGATCACCGCCCACGCCGCCCCCAGCGCCGTCTGCTTGTAGCGCACCTTCACGTCGCGCCACACCAGGAAATACACCAGCTCCCGGTACGCCCACAGCTCTTTCAGCTTCAGCCCCACCCACCCGCGCGACGGCTCGATCACCAGGACCGGCGCGTCCTGCACGTCCGCCGCCGTTGCGCTTTGCGCCTCTTTCGCCGCCATGATTTATGCTTCCGTCGCCCGGTAATAGTCGTAATATTTCTTGTAATATTTGCGGCCCGCCCGCGGCGGGATCCACTGGTTCAGCACCGTCCCCAGGATCCGCGTCCCGTCTTCCTTCAGCCGCCGCACCACTTGCAGCGCGTCCGCCTGCCGCGTCTCCCCGGCGCGCAGCACCAGGATCACCCCGTCGCTGCGCTGCCCCGTCACCCGCGCATCGCTCACCACCAGCACCGGCGGCGTGTCGAGGAACACGTAATCGAATTCCTGCCGGAACCGCTGCAACAGCTCGCCGAACCGGTCCGAGTGCACCATCGCCCCCACGTTCTTCAGCGGCGGGCCGCTCGGCAGCACATACAGGTTCCGCACCTCCGTCTCCCGGTAAAACGCCTCCCGCGGATACGCGCTCACCGCCGTCTCGTCCTCCAGCAGGTCCGCCAGGCCCCATGTGTTCTCCAGATTGAACAGCACATGCTGCCGCGGCTTGCGCAGGTCCGCGTCCACCAGCAGCACCTGCCGCCCCATCTCGGCCAGCGCCAGCGCCAGGTTCGCCGCCACCGTGCTCTTGCCGTCCTGCGGGTTCGGGCTGGTCACGGTCACCACCCGGCACTTCTCGCTCTCGGCCGAAAACAGCAGCGACGTCAGCACCGCCCGGAAGCTCTCCGCCAGCAGCGTCGGGCGCTCGCCGTGCGCAATCACCTCCACTTCCGCCGGCTGGTCGCCGTTGTTGCCCGCTCCTTTCAGATACCCGGCCAGCCCACCGCCCTCGCGCCTTCCAGGCCGCAGCCGCCCGCTGCCCGGATGGAACAGCTCCCCGCTGGGGATCACCCCCAGCTCCGGCAGCTGCAACACCGCCGTCAGCTCGCCCGGCTTGTAGAATTTCATCTCGCCGTGGTAGAGCAGCACCGCCAGCACCGCCCCGAACAGCAGCCCCATCGCCACCCCCAGCCCGCTGCCGAGGTAAACGTTGCGCAGGTTCGCTGTTCCGCTCGGCGTGGCCGCGTCCACGATCCGCACGTTCTGCGTCGGCACCGCCGTCGCAATGCCGGCCTGGTTAACCTGCTGCAAGATCGTGTTGTAAATCTGGCGGGCGGACTCCACCTCCCGCTTCAGCAGGTTGTATTGCAGCGTCTTGTCCACCTGGCCGCGCACCTGCCCCGTCTGCGCGGCAAACGAGCCGAGCAGCAGCTGCTCCCGCCGCCGCGCCGCCTCAAGGTCCGTCTTCAGCCGCTCGATGATCTCTTCCCGCTCCTTCTCGATCGCCTTCCGCAACTCCGCCATCTGCGCCTTCAGCCGCACCACCCGCGGATGGTTCTCCGTGAACGTCGTCGTCAGCTCCGCATACTGCTTCTCCAGCTCGATCAGCTGGCCCCGCAGCTGCATCAGCGCCGAGCTGGCAATGCCCTCCGGCAGGTTCTCCGGGCCGCTCTTCAGCGCCGTCTCGTAGCGCGACTGCCGCACGATCCGGTCCGTCTGGATCTGCGCCAGCTCCCGCTGCAACGTCAGCATTTTCGCGTCGGCCAGCGTCAGCCCCTGCTGCTCCTGCGGCGTCACCCCCTCCAGGCCGCTCCGCGCGATGAAATCCTTCAGCCGCGTCTCGGCTTCCTCGAGCTTCTGCTTCTGCTCCTTCATCTGGCTCTCGAGCCACTGGTTCGTCGTCTTCGAGCTCCGCGCCCGCGACTCCAGCGCCTGCTCCTGGTACTCCGCCACCAGCACGTTCAGAAACTCGGCCGCAATCTCCGGCTGCGTCGACTCGCACGTCACCCGCACGATCCGCGTCCCCTCCACCGCCTGCGCCCGCGCCGAGGCCACCGCCGCCCGGATCGCCTCCCGCGTCGCCTCCACCGGGCTGGACGGCCCCAGCCCCGCCGCGCTCCGCAGCGCGTTGAACACGCGCGCCAGCCCGCTGCCCTGCGGCGGCAGCGCCGGGATGCTCTCCCGCTCCAGCCGCTCGGCCGCCCGCTGCTTCAGCGACGAGCTGTTCAGGATCTCCACCTGCGTCAGGATGTTGGCCGCCGTCGCCGAGTAGATGCCGCCGCTGGCCTGCGGGTCCACCTGCGCCAGCCCCATGAAGTTCTCGTTGATCCCCTGGATCTCCACCGTCAGCACGCTGCCATAGGTGAGCGGCTTCGGCAGCACCACCGCCAGCCCGATCGCCAGGCCCGCCGCCGCCAGCCCCGCCAACAGCCATTTCCGCTGCCGCAGCGCCTGCAAATAATCCTGGAACGTCCGCGACTGCAACGCATCGGCGAACGTCCCGCCCGCCCCCATCGCCTCCCCATACCCGTAGCCGTAACCGTAGCCGTAGCCATAGCCCGGCCCGGCCGGCCCCGGAGCGGGCGCCGCCCCCGGCTCGACCCGCGCCGGCGCGAGCGAATTCTTCTCATCCTGCGGACCCATCTTCGCCCCCTTGCCTACCTTCTCACCCAAACCCAGATCAGGCTCGTGACCAGCGCCGGCACCGCGATCAGCCCCATCTGCGTCACCGTCCTGCCCGCGCCGCCTTTGCGCGGGATATACAGGACATCGTTCGCCATCAGCGGAAAATCATTCGCTTTTCCGTTGAAAATTTCCCGCAAATTCAGCGGGATTTCCGCCCGCTGGCTCGAATCGCCCACCACCCGCAGCACCCGCGCCTTCTCAAGGTCCGCGTTCGGCCCCGCCCCCGCCATCGCCAGAATCTGCGCCGCCGTCAGATATTCGCGGTCCTCCAGCGGAAACGCGCCGCTGCGCGCCACCTCCCCCGTCA
>Ga0308411_10002195_pt1 | contig 13265 bp, 13 predicted proteins | sample HotsprottomLayer_2_FD_203530 | JGI IMG/M metagenome (GOLD analysis project Ga0308411, IMG submission 203530) | Hot spring phototrophic mat microbial communities from Octopus Spring, Yellowstone National Park, Wyoming, United States -... | ecosystem: Environmental > Aquatic > Thermal springs >... | reverse complement strand
GCTCACGGAGTACCCGGCCAGCGCCCTCGAGAAGGCGAGGCAGGTCTACGACCAGCCGGTGCTCAACAGCCTCGAGGCCGGCGTGGCGGTCGTGTACCAGAAGTGCCCGCACCTCGGCTGCAGGGTGCCCGAGTGCAAGAGCTCGCAGTGGTTCGAGTGTCCGTGCCACGGCTCGCAGTACAACCAGGCCGGTGAGAAGAAGGGTGGTCCCGCCCCCCGGGGCATGGACCGCTTCGTCACCGAGGTGACCGGGGGCGTGCTGAGCGTGGACACCGCGAAGGTGATCCAGGGTCCGCCGATCGGCACCAACACCACCGGTCAGGAGGCCGAGGGGCCGCACTGCGTCGGCGCTGGTGGAGGTCACTGATGCCCGCACCGGTGTTCGCCAGCGCCCAGGAGGCGATCGGGTACGTCATCGCGGTCGTCCTGATCGTCGGCTTCGTGATCGCCGTCGCGGTCAACATGCGCAAGGGCCGCAGGGAGATCGGGGCCGAGCTCGAGCTCGCGCCGAACCGCAAGCCCTACCTCGACGACGACGAGCTCGAGACGCGCAAGCTCGACCGCACCCTCGCCTTCGGCCTGATCACCCTGGGGGTGATCGCAGTGGCACTTCCGCTCTACTGGCTGGCCGAGCCGGGCCGGCAGGAGGGGGCGATCGAGGGCTACCAGGCCATCTTCGAGCGGCGCGGTGAGGAGCTGTACAACGAGGGCGCCCAGTGCGCCGCCTGCCATGGCCCGAAGGGCGTGGGTGGGGCCGCCAACTTCACCATCACCGCGCCGAACGGCGACTTCGTGGCCCAGGTCAGCTGGCAGGCTCCGGCCCTGAACACCGTGCTCTACCGCTACTCGCGCGACGAGGTGAAGTTCATCCTCGAGTACGGCCGTGGCTTCGCCCCGATGCCGGCGTGGGGGGAGAAGGGCGGTGGGCCGCTCACCGACCAGCAGCTCGACAACATCATCGACTACCTGCAGAGCATCCAGCTGCCCGCCGCCGAGGCGAGAGCGGAGGTCGACAAGGAGATCGCTGAGACCTGCGCCCCGGACGACACGGGGCGGTGCACCCTCCCGGGCGCCAGGTTCGCGACGCTCGGTGAGGCCGTGTTCAACATGGGCCTGTACACCAAGTTCGCCGGCGGGGCCTACGCCTGTGGGCGCTGTCACACCAAGGGCTGGTCCTACGGTCAGCCACAGGTGTCCGGCGGCGGCGCCTACGGCCCGAACCTCACCGGCGGCAGCGTGCTACGGCAGTTCCCGACGGCCGCCCAGCAGATCGACTACATCAGCGTGGGCTCGGTCGCAGGCAAGTCGTACGGAGTGAACGGCCTGTCGGGCGCCGGGATGATGCCGGGCTTCGGGGTCAACCCGAACGTGAACCCGCCGAACGTGCCCGGCCCGCCGGTGGCGCCCATGAGCCCGGACCAGGTGATGCTGACCCCCGAGCAGATCGCGGCGGTCGTCGAGTACGAACGGGGCCTGTAGTGATCGATCTCCTCCCTGTCTTCGCCGGCCTGGCCTGGAGGCCCGGCATCGCCGGGATACTGGCCGTGCTCGTCGGGGTGCTCGTGCTGTGCGGCTCGGTGTACCTGCTGCTGGCCACCAACGTGGGTGCCCGCCTCGGACTGCTCGTGGCGCTCGCCGGGTTGGCGGGCTGGATGGTGATCCTCAGCTTCACCTGGGTGCTCACCCCACCGGGGATCGGCCCGAAGGGTGAGAACCCGTCCTGGACGCCGGTGGAGATCTACGTCAACGGCCCCGAGACCCCCCGGACCGAGGCCGCCCAGCGTCTTCCCCAGCCCCAGGACCTCCCCGCAGCCGACGAGCTGCTCGCCCGCAACCCCGACATCGCCACCGAGTACCCCAACGGCGCCACCCTCTCGGACCTGGCCGCCAGCCACCCCGATGAGCTGGAGGCCTTCCTCGACGAGGAGGCGCTCGCCGGATGGCGCATCGTGCCCGCCACCGAGGCCGGCGAGGCCCAGGCGGTTGCCGATGTCGTGCTCGTCGACTCCGGGTTCTTCAGCAGTCCGACCGACTACAAGAAGCTGGACACCTGGGAGTACGGGGGCAAGCCGGACCGGCTCGACGAGTGCCCGGACGCCGAGGGGGGGAGCTTCCTGCCCGACGACCCGCTGTGCCGGCTGTGGTTCAAGATCCGCGACACCGTGCGGATCACCCACCCGCCGCACTACACGATCGTGCAGGTCCGGCAGGTGATCCCGCAGGTGCCGCGTCCCGGTGAGGCACCTCCGGTGCCCAAGGTCGATCCGAACGCCCCGGTGGTGTCGGTGGTGATGGTCCGTGACCTCGGCACCGAGCGGCTCATCCCGGCGATCTACCTCGTGATCTCGCTGGCGTTGTTCGTGTTCTTCGTCGTGGTGCTCCACTACCGCGACAAGATCCTCGACCGGCACCTCGCCGAGGCCGGCACGCCAACCGGGGGGGCCTGACCCGTGGGCCAGTACCTGCCGATCTTCGCCCTGGGGGTGTTGGCGGTGCTGTTCGCCGGGATCAGTCGGGTCGCCCAGCGGCTGATCGTGCCGCCGCGACCCAACCCGGCCAAGGCGGCACCCTACGAGTGCGGCATCATCCCGGGTCGTGAGCCGCCGGAGCGCTTCCCGGTCACCTTCTACCTCGTGGCGATGATCTTCATCGTCTTCGACGTCGAGATCATCTTCCTGTTCCCCTACGCCGTCGTCTTCGAACGCCTCGGTGGCTTCGGGATCGCCGCGGTGGTGCTGTTCGTCGCCGCCGTGTTCGAGTCGTTCGTGTACCTGATCGGCAACGGGGCGCTCGACTGGGGGCCGATCAAGCGCCTCCGTCCCCGTGAGGTCGTCACCCCGGCGCGCACCTCGGCCACGACGGTACGTCGGGTCGGCACCGAGGGACGGCCTGCCGTGCCCGTCGGTTCGGCCGGAGAGGCGGCCTGACGATGAGCGCGGGCGGCTTCCGCGAGCTCGGCCTCGAGGGCCTCACCCACAACGTGCTCACCGGCCGGATCGAGGAGTTCGTGCGCTGGTGCCGGGCCCGCAGCGTCATGCCCGCCACGTTCGGTCTGGCGTGCTGCGCCATCGAGATGATGGCCACCGGGGGGCCCCACTACGACCTCGCGCGCTACGGGATGGAGGTCTTCCGCGCATCGCCCCGCCAGGCCGACCTGATGATCGTGGCCGGGCGGGTCAGCCAGAAGATGGCCCCGGTGCTGCGCCAGATCTACGACCAGATGATGGAACCCAAGTGGGTGATCTCCATGGGCGTGTGCGCCTCGAGCGGCGGCATGTTCAACAACTACGCCATCGTGCAGGGCGTCGATCAGGTCGTGCCGGTGGATGTCTACGCCCCGGGGTGCCCCCCTGGTCCGGAGACGCTCATGCACGCCATCCTGACGCTCCACCACAAGATCCTCACCGGCGAGCTGCTCCAGCGCCGTGGTGCCGGACAGGGAGCCGGGCTCGTCGTCGAGCAGCTCGACGGCCAGACCGAGTCGCGGGTCGTGCTCGGGGGTCGGTGACCGTGTCCGCAGCCGGTGACCAGGGCGGACCGGTCGGGCAGGGGCTGCCGGCCGAGCCGACCGAGCGGATGCACGGCGTCCCCGTGACCAGGCCGCGGGGCCAGACCGTGCTGCACCCCTCGCGCGAGGAGTACCTCGGGGTGGTGGGCGCGCTGCGGGACGAGGGCTACCTGGTCTGCCTGGACGTGACCGGCGTGGACTACCTGGCTCATCCGGGTCGGACCGACCTACCCCCTGAGATCACGCCCGAGCGGTTCGAGGTCGTGGTCAACCTCCTCAACCACCGGGCCCGCAGCCGGGTGCGCGTGCGGGTGCAGGTCCCCGAGGACGACTGCCGTCTGCCGAGCCTGTGGGAGCTGTTCCCGGGGACCGAGGCGGCCGAGCGCGAGACATACGACATGTTCGGCATCGCCTTCGACGGGCACCCCGACCTGACCCGGATCCTCATGCCCGAGGACTGGATCGGCCATCCCCTTCGCAAGGACTACGACTCGGGGCGCATCCCCGTCCAGTTCAAGGCCTCGGCCGAGCGCCCGGTTGATCTGCCGGACGTGCGGGGAACGGAGGCGCGGTGACCGCCACCGAGGACCGTGCCACCGCCGCGCCCAACGTGGCCCAGACCGCCGAGGGTGCCCAGGAGATGACCGCCCGGGACCTCGTGAGCGAGGCGGAGCGCATGCGTGAGCTCGGCGCGGTGCTGCGCATGTCCGAAGCCGAGGCAGCGCTCGAGGCGGACCTCGAGCGCGCCCCGGGTGACGAGACGATGATCATCAACATGGGGCCGCAGCACCCCAGCACGCACGGGGTGCTGCGGCTGATGCTCGAGCTGCGGAGCGAGACCGTGCTGCGCTGCAAGCCGATCATCGGCTACCTGCACACCGGGATGGAGCGCACCGGTGAGGAGCTGACCTACCTCCAGGGTCCCACCAACGTCACCCGGATGGACTACGCCTCGCCACTGTTCACCGAGCTGGCGTTCTCGTTGTGCGTCGAGCAGCTGCTCGAGGTGGAGATCCCGCCGCGGGCGACCTGGATCCGGATGCTGCTGACCGAGATCAACCGCATCGCCTCCCACCTGCTGTTCCTCGCAACCAACGGGATGGACATCGGCGCGGTGTCGATGATGCTGTACGGCTGGCGCGAGCGCGAGGAGGTCCTGCGCTTCCTGCAGAAGGTGACCGGGCTGCGGATGAACCACAACTACATCCGCCCTGGCGGTGTGGCCGCTGACCTGCCCGACGGCTGGCGCGACGACGTGCTGCGCCTGTGCGAGATGATCCCGCCCCGCCTCGACGAGTACGACATCCTGATGACGGGACAGCCGATCTGGCGTGAGCGGCTCCAGGGTGTCGGCGTGATCAGCACCGAGGCCTGCATCGCCCTCGGGATCACCGGACCCATCCTGCGTTCGACCGGCTACGCCTGGGACCTCCGCCGGGACATGCCCTACCTGGCCTACGACCAGGTGGAGTTCGATGTGCTCGTCGGGACCTACGGCGACTGCTTCGACCGCTACGCGATCCGCCTGAACGAGATCCGCGAGTCGATCCGGATCATCCACCAGGTGCTCGACGCCATGCCCAAGGGTGACTACCGGGTGCAGGACAAGAAGGTCACGCCCCCACCGAGAGCCCGCATCGACGAGTCGATGGAGGCGCTCATCCACCACTTCAAGATCTTCACCGAGGGCTTCAAGGTCCCCGAGGGCGAGGCCTACGTGGCGGTGGAGTCGCCTCGGGGTGAGCTCGGGTGCTACATCGTGTCCGACGGGAGCTCGCGCCCGTACCGGATGCACATCCGCGCCCCCAGCTTCACCAACCTCCAGGCCCTCCCCCACATGATGCACAACGGGCTGCTCGCCGACGCCGTCGCCATCATCTCCTCCGTCGATCCCATCCTCGGCGAGGTCGACCGCTGATGGCGCGGCTCAACCCGGACAACATCGCGCTCGCCCGCGAGATCATCGCCCGCTACCCGCGGCCGAAGTCGGCGCTGATCCCCCTGCTGCACCTGGCCCAGGAGCAGGACGGCCACGTGACAGACGAAGCGATGGAGCACATCGCCGAGCTCGTCGGGTGCACCCCCGCCGAGGTGCTCGGCACCGCCAGCTTCTACGAGATGTTCAAGCTGGAGCCCGTCGGGCGCTACCTCGTGAACATCTGCACGAACATCTCCTGCCAGCTCCTCGGAGGCGAGGAGCTGCTCCACCACGCCGAGCAGCGCCTGGGCATCACCGCCGGTCAGACCACGTCGGACGGGCTGTTCACGCTCGAGGACGTCGAGTGCATCGCAGCGTGCACGGAGGCACCGTGCCTCCAGGTCAACTACCGCTACGTGCACGAGGTCAGCACCGAGGACCTCGACCGGCTGATCGACGACCTGCGTGCCGGCCGGCGCGACGACATCCCACCGCACGGCACGCTGGCCCGGATCCGTCAGCGGATCCCCGAGGACCGCCGTGCCGGGCCGGCCATGGTCGACGACGCCACCCCGCCGGCCTGGCTGGGCATGCACGCGGCCGCCACCGGGGACGGTGAGCGCTGATGGCCGTCACCGACGCTCCCCGGATCATCACCAGCCGGTTCGACTTCGACGACTCCCACACCCTCGCCCGCTACGAGGCGACCGGTGGGTACCAGGCGCTGCGCAAGGCCCTCACGACCATGGCACCGGCGCAGGTCCTCGAGGAGGTCCGCACCGCGAGCCTGCTCGGGCGGGGAGGCGCGGGGTTCCCGGCCGGGGTCAAGTGGGGGTTCTGTCCCGCCGATGTGTGGCCGCGCTACCTCGTGGTCAACGGCGACGAGAGCGAGCCGGGCACCTACAAGGACCGCCTCCTCATGGAGCGGGATCCCCACCAGCTCATCGAGGGGGCGCTGCTCACCTGCTACGCGGTGGGACTCGGCCAGGCCTTCCTGTACGTCCGGGGGGAGATGGCGCTCGCCCAGGAGCGGATCGCGCAGGCCCTCAACGACGCCTACGCCGCCGGCTACGTGGGTCGCAACATCCTGGGCACCGACTTCTCCGTCGACGTGATCCTGCACTGGGGTGCGGGTGCCTACATCGTCGGGGAGGAGACGGCGCTCATCGAGAGCCTCGAGGGCAACCGGGGCATGCCCAGGCTCAAGCCCCCGTTCTTCCCGGCCGCCAAGGGCCTCTACCTCAAGCCCACGATCGTCAACAACGTCGAGACGCTGTCCAACGTCCCCTGGATCGTGACCAACGGTGGTGCGGCCTTCGCCGCACTGGGGGCGGAGACCTCGAAGGGCACCCGGATGTTCGCGGTGTCGGGCCACGTCAAGCGCCCCGGGGTCTACGAGGTCGAGTTCGGCGTCACGACCTTCCGGGATCTCATCTACGCCCCCGTCTACGGCGGGGGCATCCGCGGCGACCGCGCCCTGAAGGCCTTCATCCCCGGCGGTGCCTCGGCCCCCTGGTTCTTCGAGGAGCACCTGGACCTGCCGCTCGAGAAGGCGGCCGTGGACCGGGCCGGCTCGATGCTCGGATCCGGAGCCGTGGTGGTGATGGACGAGACCACCGACGTGGTCAGGGCCTGTCTCCGGGTCGTGAGGTTCTTCGCCAACGAATCGTGCGGCAAGTGCACGCCCTGTCGTGAGGGCACCACCTGGCTCCAGCAGATCCTGCGCCGGATCCTCGACGGATACGGCCGGCCCAGCGATCTGGACCTGCTGCTCGACGTCTGCGACAACATCAGCCCCGGGATCGCCTGGCCCCCGCGGCAGACGACCATCTGCCCGCTGGGCCCCTCGGCGGTGTCACCGATCGCCTCGGCGCTGCGCCGGTTCCGTCCCGAGTTCGAGGCCCACATCGCCCGGAACCGCTCCCGGGTCGGTGCCGTCGCCGCCGATCCGGTGGTGGCGGGAGCAGCCGGAGGTGGTGCGGGTGGCTGAGCAGGAGCCGGCGACGGTCGAGTCCGTGCCGATCACCATCAACGGTCGTGAGGTGCTGGCACGGCCCGGCGAGCTGGTGATCGCGGCCGCCGAGCGCCACGGGGTCTACATCCCGCACTTCTGCTACCACCCGCGGATGACCCCGGTCGGGATGTGCCGGATGTGCATCGTCGAGGTCGACAGCGGCCGTGGGCCGTCCCTGCAGCCCACCTGCATGCTCGAGGTCAGTGCCGGCATGCGGATCGACACGGAGTCCCCCGCCACCAGGAAGGCCCAGGAGGGCGTCCTCGAGTTCCTCCTCATCAACCATCCGCTCGACTGCCCGGTGTGCGACAAGGGCGGTGAGTGCCCCCTCCAGGACCAGGCGATGGCCTACGGCCCTGGCGAGAGCCGCTTCGTCGAGGAGAAGCGCCACTACGCCAAGCCCATCCCGATCAGCGACCTCGTGCTCCTCGACCGGGAGCGCTGCATCCTGTGCGACCGCTGCACCCGGTTCGCCAAGGAGGTCGCCGGTGACCCGCTGATCCACTTCGTGCACCGGGGGAGCGCCACCGAGGTCAACACGTTCCCCGACCACCCGTTCGCGTCGTACTTCAGCGGCAACACCGTGCAGATCTGCCCCGTCGGGGCGCTGACCGCCACCACCTACCGGTTCCGGGCCCGTCCGTGGGACCTCGAGGTGGCCGAGTCGACCTGTCAGACCTGTGCGGTGGGGTGCCGGATGAGCGTGCAGACCTCCCGCAACGAGGTGCTCCGCTACGTCGGCGTCGACATCGACCCGGTCAACTGGGGCTGGTTGTGCGACCGCGGCCGGTTCAACTTCCAGGCGGTGAGCAGCGGGGACCGCCTGACGGCACCGCTGGTGCGCGAGCGGCGCGACGACGACCTTCGTTCGGCACGGTGGGCCGAGGCGCTGGCGAGCGCCACCCGGGCGATCCGTGACGCGCTCGAGCGGTCGGGACCGGCGGGGGTGGCCGTGCTCGGCGGCTCGCGCTGCACCAACGAGGGGGCCTACGCCTGGGCCAAGCTGGCCAAGGGCGTGATCGGCACGGACCACGTCGACGCCCAGCTGGGCGACGGCCTGCCCGCCGAGGTGGTGCTCGGGATGCCGCGGGCCACCATCGACGACGCCTGCCGGGCGGGTGGGACCGTGCTGCTCCTCGGTCCCGACCTGAAGGAGGAGCTGCCGGTGCTGTTCCTGCGCCTGCGGCACGCGATCGTCGACGACGGCGTCACCGTCATCGAGATCAGCCCCGCCCCGACCGGCCTGAGTCCGTTGGCGGCCGTGTCGATGCACCCGCGTCCCGGGGCGCAGGCCGCGCTCGTCGCCGCCCTGCTCGGCGGTGCCGCCGACCCCCGCGACACCGGTGTCGCCCCCGAGGTGGTCGACGCCGCCCGCAGGCTCCTCGAGGGCGTCGAGCGGGTGACGGTGGTGCTCGGGCGCCAGTCGCTGGCCGAGTCCCCGCAGGGCTGCGTGGACGCGGCGGCCGTGCTGCTCGGCGCGCCGTTCGAGGTCGGCGTCCTCTCCGCGCTCCGGCGGGGCAACGTGCACGGGGCGCTCGACATGGGGTTGGCACCCGGTGTGCTGCCGGGCCGGGTGTCGCTCGAGGACGGCCGTGAGTGGTTCGGCCACCTCTGGCCGGGAGTCCCCGCCGAGCGGGGTGCGGACGCCGTCGGGATCCTGCGCGCCGCCGCCGACGGCCGCCTCGACACCCTCGTGCTGCTCGGCGCCGATCCGCTCGCCGACTTCCCCGACCACGACCTCGCCGTCCGGGCCCTCGCCGGGGCCCGAACGGTCATCGCCGTGGACCAGTTCCTCACCGAGTCGTCCTCGCTCGCCGACGTGGTGCTCCCCGCCGCCGGGTTCGCCGAGGTGGACGGGACCACGACGAACCTCGAAGGGCGGGTCTCGACCCTCCGTCAGGTCGTGACACCGCCGGGCACCGCCCGCGCCGACTGGAGCATCGCCGCCGAGCTGGCCCAGCGTCTCGGCTCCGACCTCGGGGTGGCGTCGGTGTCGGAGCTGACGGCCGAGATCGAGCGGGTGGCACCCGCCTACGCCGGAGTGACCGCCCGGGCACTCGAGACCGGCCGGGGGCTCGACGGCCTCGTCGTGCCGCTGCAGGTCGACCCGTCCCGACCGGCGCCGGTGCCCGGCCCCCCCGGCGAGGACGGTTCCACCACCGGGGAGGCCACCGCCGAATCCACCACCGGGGAGGTCACCTCCGGGGCGGCCGATGGTGACGCGACCACCACCGGGCCGCAGCCGCCGCCCCTCCTGCGGTTCGAGCCCGGGGCCGTCGAGGAGCCACCTGCGGTCGACTCGTACAGCCTGCGGCTGATCGTCACCCGCAGGCTCTACGACCGTGCCGTCGGCACGACGCGATCCCCCGCACTCGCCGGCCTCGCTCCCGGCACGCGTCTGCGGGTCAACCGCTACGACTTCGACCGGCTCGGGGTGCAGGAGGGGGCCAGTGTGCGCGTCAGCTCGTCGCGGGGCAGTCTGTCGGTCGAGATCGCCGTCGACGACGGGGTGCCGCGCGGCAGCGCCGCCCTGGAGGTCAACCAGCCACCCGTGCGTGCCACCGAGCTCATCGACGCCACCCAACGGGTCACCGACGTCCGGGTCACCGCCGGAGGTGGAGCCTGATGGTTGGGAGCCTGACGGCCGTCTTCGCCCAGGACCCGATGCTCGCCGGGGAGATCGACCTCACGGTCGTGGCGATCGTGCTGCTCAAGGTCGTCGTCGCCTTCGTGTTCCTGCTGGTGGCGACCATGTTCATGGTCTGGTTCGAGCGCAAGCTGATCGGTGACATGCAGAACCGGATCGGACCCGCGATCGCCGGACCCTTCGGCATCCTGCAGACCCTCGCGGACGGGGTGAAGTTCTTCTTCAAGGAGGACCTGCTGCCCGACAGGGCGGAGCGGCGCGTGTTCGTGCTCGCCCCCTTGCTGGCGGTGGTCCCGGCGTTCCTCATGTTCTCGATCATCCCCGTCGGCGGCGATTTCAACGACGGCAACGGCGGGGTCGTGACCATGTTCGGCCGGGAGACGCTCCTGCAGGTGGCCAACCCCGCCATCGGTGTGCTGTTCGTGCTCGCCATGTCGTCGGTGGCGGTCTACGGCGTGATGCTCGCGGGATGGTCCTCGGGTTCGAAGTACCCGTTGCTGGGGTCGGTGCGGGCGTCGGCCCAGATGGTCAGCTACGAAGCGGCCATGGGACTCTCGGTGGCGGCGGTGGTACTGACCAGCGGGACCCTCACCACCAACGGCATCGTGTCGTTCCAGGCCGGTGAGGGCTGGGGGGGCCTGCTGCCGAACTGGAACCTCCTGCTCACCGGGTTCGTGCCGTTCGTGATCTTCGTGATCGCCGGTACGGCGGAGCTCAACCGCCCGCCGTTCGACCTCGTCGAGGCCGAGCAGGAGCTCGTCGGGGGCTTCCACACCGAGTACAGCTCCATCCGCTTCGCACTGTTCTTCCTCGCCGAGTTCATGAACACGATCACGATGTCGGCGCTGTTCGTGACCCTGTTCCTCGGCGGACCGGCTGGACCTGCTCCGGTGGGCCCGGGTTGGCTGTGGGGGATGGTCTGGTTCTTCCTGAAGCTGTTCGTCTTCCTGTTCATGTTCGTGTGGTTCCGGGCGACGCTGCCGCGCCTGCGCTACGACCAGCTCATGGATCTCGGCTGGAAGCTGCTCATCCCGCTGTCACTCGGCTGGTTCCTCCTGCTCGCCGTCATCGACGTCGCCGGCGATCAGAGCTGGAACCCGTTCGTCGTCGTGGCCGGGGTCGCCGCGGGGTTCCTGGTCGGCGCTGGTCTGCTCCGGCTCGCCGTGCGGGCCGGGCATGCCCGCAGGCTCTCGGGCGAGGACGCAGTGGGGGAGCCGGTCTGATGGGCTACCTCGACGGGTTCAAGGTCACCTTCCGCCAGATCGGCCCCAGCCAGCGGGTGACGGCCCCGTACCCGGCGGAGAAGGCCCCCAAGCCCGAGCGGCTCCACGGCCGTCACGTCCTCAACCGCTACGAGGACGGGATGGAGAAGTGCATCGGCTGCGAGCTGTGCGCAGGCGTGTGCCCCGCCCGCTGCATCTACGTGCGTGGCGCCGACAACCCACCCGACGACCCGGTGTCGCCCGGTGAGCGGTACGGCTTCGTCTACGAGATCAACTACCTGCGCTGCATCCACTGCGACCTGTGCGTCGAGGCCTGCCCGACCGAGGCCATCACCGAGACGAAGATGTTCGAGTTCTCCTTCACGAACCGCCTCGACGCCATCTACACCAAGGACGAGCTGCTCGTCGATGACGATGGTCGTCCCCGCAAGCTGCCGTGGGAGGACTGGCGGGAGGGTGAGGACGAACACACCTCGGCCTGGATGCGGGCCACCGCGCCGTCGGGTTCGGCCGCCTTCGAGGGTCGGGTGGCCTGGTCAGGTGAGCTCGGCTACGGGGTCCGTCCGCCCGAGCGGGGCCAGGCCCACGAGGACCTTCCCGCCACCCCCGGGACCACGGGTACGCAGGACCACGGGAGCGGGGGGCACTGAGGTGGAGACCGCCATCTTCGTCGTGTGCGCCGCCATCTGCCTGTCGGGCGGGCTCGGCGTGGTCTTCTCACGGAACCCGGTGCACTCGGCGCTCAGCCTCGTGGCCACGCTGTTCGGCATCGCCGTGCTGTTCCTCAACCTGAACGCCCAGCTGCTCGCAGCGGTGCAGGTGATCGTCTACACGGGCGCCATCGTCGTGCTGATCGTGTTCGTGCTCATGCTGCTCGGCGTCGACCGGGAGGAGGACCTCGACACCGAGCCGCTCGTCGGCCAGCGCCAGCTGGCGCTCGTCTTCGCGGTCGTGGTGGTCGGGGTCCTGCTGGCCCTGTTCACCTTCGGCGGCCGGGAGGTGGTCACGGGGCAGCGCCAGGCGGCCACGTCGCCCGACGCCATCTCTGCGACCGAGTCGAACATCGCCCAGCTCGGTGGCGAGCTGTTCACCGACTGGGTCTTCGCCCTCGAGGTGACCGCCGGTCTGCTCACGATCGCGGTGGTGGGAGCGGTGCTGCTGTCCCGCCGTCCGGACCGGCCGCAGCCGATCCCCGAGCCGGAGTCGATGGCCGACCAGGGCGACGAGCCGCTCCTGCGCTCCGGTGAGGGGGAGTGATGGGAAACATCGACGGCGCGTACCTCGTGCTGTCCGCACTGCTGTTCGCCATCGGCGGTGCGGGGCTGCTCGTGCGCCGGAACCCGCTGGTCCAGATCATGTGCATCGAGCTGATGCTCAACGCCGTGAACCTGACCTTCGTGACCTTCGGTCGGATGCTCAACTCCATCACCGGCCAGGTCGTGGTCTTCTTCGTGCTCGTCGTGGCTGCCGCTGAGGTGGTGGTCGGTCTCGGCATCGTCGTGGCCGTCGCCCGTCGACGGCCCGGCGCCACCTCCGACGACATCAGCCTGCTCAGGGGATAGGGGTCCCGTCCGTCATGGTCGAACTCGTCTGGTTGCTCCCTGCCCTGCCGCTCGTCGGCGTGGCACTGCTGGTGCTGTTCGGCAGGCGCATGGGCGAACCTGCCTCGGGATGGCTCGCCACGGCGATGTGCACGGCCTCGTTCGTCGTGGCGCTGGTCGTGTTCGTGGGGCTGGTGGACCAGCCGGAGCACACCTTCGAGCAGGTCCTGTGGGAGTGGATCCCCGTCGGGGACTTCCGGGTCGACGTCGGGTTCCTCCTCGACCCGCTGTCGATGGCGATGGCCCTGTTCATCACCGGGGTCGCGGCGCTCATCCACCTGTACTCGATCGGCTACATGCACGGCGACCCCCGGTTCCCGACGTTCTTCCTCTACCTGAATCTGTTCGTCGCCT
>Ga0308411_10002193_pt1 | contig 13274 bp, 19 predicted proteins | sample HotsprottomLayer_2_FD_203530 | JGI IMG/M metagenome (GOLD analysis project Ga0308411, IMG submission 203530) | Hot spring phototrophic mat microbial communities from Octopus Spring, Yellowstone National Park, Wyoming, United States -... | ecosystem: Environmental > Aquatic > Thermal springs >... | reverse complement strand
GCAGGCGCGCCGCGATCGCCCGCCCGATGCCGTGCGCGCCTCCGGTGACGATCGCGGTGCGCGCAACGGCCGTCACGGCAGCGCCCGGCGTGTCAGGCCCGCAGCGCCGCCCACGCGAGGAGCAGCCAGCCGGCGATCCACGCGGCGCCGCCGAACGGAGTGACCGCGCCGAGCGCGCGCATGCCGGAGAGCGCCAGGAGGTAGAGGCTGCCGGAGAACAGCACGAGCCCGGCGCCCATCAGTGCGCCCGCCCATCTGAGCGCGGCGCTCGCCGGCAAGTGGAGCGCGAGCAGACCGATGCCGACGAGCGCGAGCGCGTGCCACAAGTGATACTGCACCGCGGTCTGCCAGACCTGCAGCATCTCCGGCGCGAGCCGCGCCTTGAGGGCGTGCGCGCCGAACGCGCCGAGCGCGACCCCGGCCGCGCCGGCGAGCGCGCCGAGCGCGACGAACAGTTGCGCGGCCGATGGCATGCGTCCGATTCTCGCCTGCCGGCCGCGCCGGCCGCAACCGCGTGGCAGAATCGGGGGCATGAACGACGCGCCCGAATCGCCGGCCACGGCCCCGAAAGCGTACCGGCTCGACGAGCTGCGCCCGCTCGTCGGCCAGGAAGTCGCGGTGAGCGACTGGCTGACGGTCACCCAGGCGCGCATCGACGCGTTCGCGGAGGTCGGCGAGGACCGGCAGTGGATCCACGTCGACCCGGAGCGCGCGCGCCGCGAGTCGCTCTACGGCGGGGCGATCGCGCACGGCTTCCTGACCGTCGCGCTGCTCAGCCACCTGCGCGAGATGGCATTCCGGCTGGAAGGGCAGAAGATGGGTGTGAACTACGGCTTCAACCGGCTGCGCTTCACCGCGCCGGTGCTCGCCGGTTCGCGCATCCGGGGACGGTTCGTGCTGCACGATCTGGAGGAGCTGCCGGGCGGGGTGCAGACCACCTGGCGGTGTACCGTCGAGCGCGAAGGCTCCGACAAGCCCGCGCTGGTGTGCGACTGGATCACGCGCCACTACGGCTGAGGCCGATGCGCCGCGTCGATCCGCCCGGCGCGAGCCTGCACCTGGCCGCGCTCGGCCTCGGCACCATGGCGCGGGGCGAACAGACGCGCGCCGCGGGCGCCAACCTGGCCGCCGCGCCGGCGGCGACCGAAGCGGCCAGCGCGCGTGATCCGGGCCCCTCCACGGTGCTGTGAAGCGATGTCCGCGGAGGTCCTCGCGCTCGCCGCGATCGCGCTCGGCGGCTGGTTCTGGTACGACTCGATGCGCTCGCGCGAGCGCGCGCTGCGCGCCGGGCGCGGGGCGTGCGAGCGGCAAGGCCTGCAATTCCTTGATGACACCGTCCTGTGCACGCGCACGCGCCCGACGCGCGACCGCAGTGGGCGCGTTAAACTCCTCCGCGTCTACACCTTCGAGTTCAGCGACGACGGCCAGCGGCGGCGGGCCGGCAGCATCGTGATGGTCGGCGATCGCGTGGAGTCGCTCGAGCTCGAGCCTTTCCTGCTTCGATGACGATTCTGTTGCATGGCTAAGTGGATCGAGGGCACGGTGGTCGGCCAGCGGCGCTGGACCGATCGCCTCTTCTCGTTGCAGTTGGACGCCGACATCGGTGCGTTCGAGCCCGGCCAGTGGGCGAAGCTCGCGCTGCCGGTGGCCGGCGAGCTGGTGGCGCGGCCGTACTCCTTCGTGAACGCCCCGAAGGAGCGCCCGCACGAGTTCTACTACAACACGGTGCCGGAAGGCCACCTGAGCGCGCGGCTCGCGCGGCTGGAGCCGATGGACGTGGTGTTCCTCGCGCCGGCGCCCGGCGGAACCTTCACCCTCGCCGAGATCCCCGACGCGGAGAGCCTGTGGCTCATCGGGACCGGCACCGGGTTGGGGCCGTTCCTGTCGATGCTGAAGACCGAGACGCCGTGGCGCCGGTTCCGCAAGGTGGTGCTGGTGCACGCGGTGCGCTACGCCGCCGACCTCACCTATCGCGACACGATCGACGCCTTCGCCGCGGCGCATCCGGAGCAGTTCAGGGTGGTGCGCTTCGTGAGCCGCGAGCGCCATGCCGGCGCGCTCGCGGGCCGGGTGCCGCAGGCGATCGCCGACGAGCGGCTCGAGCGCGCCGCCGGGGTCGAGCTGTCCGCGGCCACCGCGCAGGCGATGCTCTGCGGCAACCCCGACATGGTCCTCGACGTGACCGAGGTCCTCAAGGCGCGCGGCATGCGCCGCCACCGCCGGCGCGAGCCGGGGCACCTCGCGGTGGAGCCCTACTGGTGAGCGCGCGCGCCCTGCTCGTCGTCGCGCTCGCGCTCGCGCTCGCCGCCTGCGGCGGCGTGGCGCGAATCGCCTACAACAACGGCGACGTCGCACTGCGCTTCGTCGCCGACGACTACTTCGACTTCCAGGACGAGCAGCGCGAGCTGCTGCGCGCGCAGCTCGCGCGCTTCCACGCCTGGCACCGGCGCGAGGAGCTGCCGCGCTACGCGGCGCTATTCGCCGGCGCCGCCGAGCGGCTGGAGAAGGGGCTCGCGCGCGAGGACGTCGTTTGGGCGATCGAGTCGGTGCGCGAGCGCTACCGCGCGACGGTCGCGCGAGCCGCCGCCGACGCCGCGCCGCTCGCCGCCACCCTCGGCCCCGACAACTTCGCCGCGCTCGAGAAGAAGCTCGCCGCGGGCAACGAGAAGTTCGCCAAGGAGTTCCTCTCGGGCGACGCGGCGACCCAGCAGCGCGCGCGCGCGAAGCAGCTCGCCGGCCGCTTCGAGGATTGGCTCGGCGGCCTCACCCCGGACCAGGAGACGCTGATCGCACGTTTCGTCCAGGCGCAGCCGGAGATGAACCGCATCCGCCTCGAGGATCGCAGGCGGCGCCAGGCCGAGTTCGTCGCGTTGCTGCGCGAGTACCGGACGAGCCCTGCCCTCGCCGAGCGCCTGCGCGATTTCCTGGTCCACTGGGAGCGCGACCGCGGGGCCGAGCACCGCCGCGCGGCGCGCGAATGGGAGGCGCGGCTGATCGGTCTGGTGCTCGACATCGACGCCACGCTTACGCCGCAGCAACGCCGCCACGCCGCGCGGAAGTTCGCCGCCTACGCCGAGGACGCCCGGATCCTCGCGCAGCAGGGGCGGCCGCCAGCGGCCGCGGCGGCAGGCAGAGGCGCCGCGATCGCGGCGCAGTGACCGGCGCGCGGTGGCGATGCGCCGACTGCTGCTCCGGCCGGCCGATCACCGATGACCGCGCTGGTGCGTCTGGCGCGCAGCCGCGCCGAGCTCGACGCGGCGGTCGCCCGCTGCCGGCGGATGGTGACGCGGCGCGCGCTCGCCTCGGCCGGGGTGGCGCTGGTACCGGCGCCCGGCATCGACGTCGCCGCCGACGTCGCCCTGCTCACCGAGCTGATCCCGGCGATCAACCGCGAGTTCGGCCTTACTCCCGACCAGATCGAGACGCTGAACCCGCGCGTGAAGGCGCTGGTGTACAAGGCGATCGTCGCCTTCGGCGCGGCGATGGTCGGCAGGCTGATCACGCGCGAGCTGATCGCGCAGGCGCTGCTGAAAGTCGGGGTGCGGGTGACCGCCAAGACCGCCGCGCGGCTGGTGCCGGTCGCCGGACAGGCGGTCGCCGCGGGCTTGAGCTTCGGCGCGATGCGGCTGGTGGGCGAGTCGCACATCCGCGATTGCCGCCGCGTCGTCGATTCGCTCGCGGTGGCGGTCGCCGACGACCCGCCGTCGCCCGGCGACGGCCTGCGACCTGGCGCAGCTCAGCGGCTGCGATCGGCCGCTGCCGCCACTGCCGCCCGGCTGCGCCGCAGGCCGCGGGAGTGAGCCCGCGCGCGGCGCCGAGCCGTGCGATGCAGCGTGCTACCATCGTCGCGCGCCGGAGCCCGGCTTCCCCCTCCTCCCCCGCCAGCTGAACACCAACACAGGAGATTCCCATGGGTCTGTTCGATTTCGTGAAGGAGATCGGCAAGCGGATCTTCCCGCCCGAGGCCAAACCCGAGGACGCGGCCACCAAGATCCGCGCCGAGATCGAGGCCGCCAATCTCGGCATCAGCGGCCTGCGGGTCGCGTTCGCCGACGGGCGCTGCACGCTCACCGGCGAGTGCCCGTCGGCCGAGGCGATGCAGAAGGCGGTGCTGATCGCCGGCAACATCCAGGGCGTGTCCGAGGTGAACATCTCCGGCCTGAAGGTGCCCGAGCCCAAGGAGAAGGTGGAGTACTACATCATCCAGAAGGGCGACACGCTGTCGAAGATCGCCAAGCAGTACTACGGCGACGCGAACAAGTACCCGCGCATCTTCGAAGCGAACCGCGAGGTGATCAAGAACCCGGACCTGATCTTCCCGGGGCAGAAGATCCGCATTCCGCTCGACTGAGCCGAGCGGGGCTTCCCCTGCCGGCCCCGCGCTGTCGCACCAAGGAGAGCGAACGATGGGACTGCTCTGGACGATCGTCGTCGGTTTCCTGGTCGGCCTGGTCGCGCGGGCGGTGATGCCGGGCCGGCAGGCGCTCGGGATCATCGCGACCACGCTCGTCGGCATCGGCGGCTCGCTGCTCGCCGGCTACGCCGGACAGGCGCTCGGGTTCTACCGCGTCGGCGAGCCGGTCGGGTTCATCGCGTCGGTGATCGGCGCGCTGGTGATCCTGTTCGTCTGGATGAAGCTCGCCAACCGATAGCCAGCGTCCGGGCCTGAGCCCGCGCGCCACCGCACGATGTCTCGCATCGCCGCCGCGCAGAAGAAGAACGTCACCGTCCTCGCCGCTCTCCAGGCGCTGCTGTTCACCAACAACTCGACCGCGATCGCGCTCAACGGCCTGGCGGGGTACGCGCTCGCGGCGAACAAGTCGCTCGCCACGCTGCCGGTGACCGGTTGGGTGGTGGGCGCCGCGCTCACCACCTTCTTCGCCTCGCTGCTGATGAAACGCATCGGGCGCAAGGGCGGCTTCACCGTCGGCGCGCTGATCGGAATCGCCGGCGCGGCGCTGTGCTGCCTGGCGCTGTACCGCGCCGACTTCTGGCTGTTCGTCGCCGGCACCACGATCTTCGGCGTGTACAACGCCTTCGGCCAGTATTACCGCTTCGCCGCGGCCGACGCCGCGGTCGGCGACTTCAAGGCCAAGGCGATCTCCTACGTCCTCGCCGGAGGGCTGGTCGGCGGGATCGTCGGTCCGACGGTGTCGAAGTACACCAAGGATGCGCTCCCGATCGCGTTCCTCGGTGCCTATCTCACCCTGATCGCGTTCCTGGTCGTGGTGCTATTCGTCATTCGGCTGCTCGACATCCCCCCGCCGACCGAGGCCGAGGCGAGGGAGAGCGGGCGGCCGCTCGCCGTGATCGCGTCGCAGCCGGCGTTCATCGTCGCCGTTCTGTGCGCCGCGCTCGGCTACGGCGTCATGAACCTGCTGATGACCGCCACCCCGCTCGCGATGGGCATCTGCGGCCACCCCTACAGCGCGGCGGCCACGGTGATCTCGTGGCACGTGATCGGCATGTTCGCGCCGTCGTTCTTCACCGGCGGCCTGATCAAGCGCTTCGGCGTGCTGCAGATCATGCTCTGGGGTGTCGCCCTGAACGCCGCCACGGTCGCGATCGCGCTCTCCGGGATCGATGTGGCGCACTTCTGGCTCGCGCTGTTCGTGCTCGGCGTGGGCTGGAACTTCCTCTACATCGGCGGCACCACGCTGCTCACCGAGACCTATCGCCCGGCGGAGAAGGCGAAGGCCCAGGGCGCGAACGACATGCTGATCTTCCTGGTGATGGCCACTTCGTCCTTCGCTTCGGGCATGCTGCTAGAGGCGAACGGCTGGGCGACGCTCAACTATCTCGCGCTGCCTTTCGTCGCGGTGATGGCGGTCGCTGTGCTCTGGCTGATGGGCAAGCGGCGCATGCCCGCCGTCGCGTAGGGGACTGCCATGGAACGCCGGTTCATCAACCCACTCGAGCTGTCGGTACCGACGAACTACTCGCACGTCGCGGTCGCCTCGGCCGGCCGCACGGTGTACGTATCGGGCCAGATCGCCCTGGACAGCACCGGACGGGTGGTCGGCGCCGGCGACCTGCGGGCGCAGGCGGTGCAGGCGTACGAGAACCTCAAGGCCGCGCTCGCCGCCGCCGACGCCAGTTTCGCCGACGTGATCAAGCTGACTACCTATGTGGTCGGCCTCACCCCGGAGCGGGCGCAGGTCGTGCGCGACGTGCGCGGCGGGTACCTGCCGCACGGTCACAAGCCGGCGAGCACCATGGTGGGCGTCGCGAGCCTGGTGGATCCGGACCTGCTGATCGAGGTCGAGGCGATCGCGGTCCTCGCCGACCGCCGCTGATGGACGCCCCGGGCGGCCAGCTCGATCCGCAAGCGCGCGACGTGCTCGAGCGCGTCGCGCGCGCGAACCTCCCGCCGTATCCCCAGCTCGGCGTGGCGCTGGCACGCGAGATCTACCGCGAGACGCGCGCCAAGCTCGCCGCGGCGCCGCCCGAGGTGGCGCACGTGGAAAACCTGCACGCGGCCGGCCCGGTGTCCGACATTCCGGTCCGGCTCTATCGCTGCCTCGGCTCCAGCCCGTCCGAACGCCTGCCGGTTCTGGTCTACTTTCACGGCGGCGGCTGGACGATCGGCGATCTCGACACGCACGACGTGCCGTGCCGCGAGTTCGCGAACCTCGCGCGGTGCGCGGTGGTGTCGGTCGACTACCGGCTCGCGCCGGAGCACAAGTTTCCGGCTGCGTTCGACGACGCGGTGGCGGCGACGCACTGGGTGTGCGCGGAAGGGGCGCGGCTCGGCCTGGACGTCGATCGGCTGGCGGTCGGGGGCGACTCGGCGGGCGGAAACCTCGCCGCCGCGGTCGCGATCCAGTTCCGCGACACCTGGGCACCGCGCATCGCGATGCAGACGCTGATCTATCCGGCGACTGACATGGCCGCGGACACGCCCTCGCACGCCGCGTTCGCCGACGGCTACCTGCTCACCCGCGATGCGATCCTCTGGTTCAAGTCGAACTACCTGCGCGGGCCGGAGGACGAAAGCGACTGGCGCGCCTCGCCGCTGCGCGCCGCAGACCTCTCGAGCCTCCCGCCGGCATACGTGATCACCGCGGGCTTCGACCCACTGCGCGACGAGGGCCGCGCCTACGCCGAGCGGCTGCACGCGGCCGGCGTGCGGACCGTGTACGAGTGCTTCGAGGGTCAGATCCACGGCTTCGTCACCATGGGCGGGGCGATCGCCGCCGCGCACCACGCGATCTACCGGGCGTCGCAAGGATTGCGGCAGGCGTTCGCCGGCTGACACGGCGGCCGATGCGCCGCGGCGTTCGCGGCCAACCTCGCGCTGCAGGCCGCGGGCACCGCGGCGGCGTGGCCGCTCGGGCGGCGACGGGCGCTCACCGTGGGACTGATGACCGGCAACTGCAACATGGGTCTGGTGCTGGTCGCGCTCGGGCGCGACGCCGCGTTCGAGGTCGTGGCCTTCTTCGCGGTCGCGCAGATCCCGATGTACATGCTGCCGGGCGTGCTCCTGCCGCTCTACCGGCGGTTCGCGGCCGGGGCTTAGAATCAACGGTCCGATTCACCGGAGGTGCGCATGAACGACCGGCTCGGTCCCGATTCCCTCGCTGCCCGAAGGGTTGTCAAGGCCGCCTGCCCGCACGACTGTCCCGACACCTGCGCGATGGAGATCACCGTCGAGAACGGCGTCGCGGTCGAGGTACGCGGCGGCGACATGCCGTTCACCGACGGGGTGCTGTGCACCAAGGTCGCGAAATACCTCGAGCGCACGTACTCCAAGGACCGGGTGCTCCACCCGCTGCGGCGAGTCGGGCCGAAGGGGCCGGGAAAGGGCCGGTTCGAGCGGATGACGTGGGACGCGGCGCTCGACGAAATCGCCGCGCGGTTCCGGGCGATCGCGGCCGAGGATCCGCAGCAGATCCTGCCGTGCAGCTACGCCGGCACCATGGGGCTGCTGCAGTTCGCGTCGATGGACCGGCGGTTCTTCCACCGCCTCGGCGCGAGCCTGCTCGACCGGACGCTGTGCTCGTCGGCCGGCAAGGCGGGGCTCAAGCTCACGCTCGGCGGGTCGGTCGGGATGGATCCCGAGCGTGCCGACGAGGCGAAGCTCATCCTGATCTGGGGCTCGAACCCGATCGTCTCCAATCTGCACTTCTGGACCCGCTGCCAGGAAGCGAAACGGCGCGGCGCGAAGCTGGTCGCGATCGACCCGTGGCGCAGCCAGACCGCCGAGAAGTGCCACCAGCACGTCCAGCTCCTGCCGGGGACCGACGGCGCGCTCGCGCTCGGCATGATGCACGTGATCATCGCCGAGGGTCTGCACGACCGCGACTACGTCGCGCGGTACACGGTCGGGTTCGACCAGCTTGCCGAGCGAGTGCAGCGCTTTCCGCCGGAGACGGTCGCCGCGATCTGCGGCATCGACGCGCGGACGGTCGTCGGTCTCGCGCGCGAGTACGCGCGCGTCAAGCCGGCCGCGATCCGGTTGAATTACGGCATGCAGCGCCATTCGGGCGGTGGGATGGCGGCGCGCACCATCGCCTGCCTGCCGGCGCTGGTCGGGGCGTGGCGCGACCCCGGCGGCGGCGTGGTCCTGTCGACCGCCGATTTCTACGGCATGGACCACGCCGCGCTGGAGCGGCCCGACCTGATCCGTGGCACTCCGCGGACGATCAACCAGGCGGCGCTCGGCGATGCACTGCTGTCGGCGCGGCCGCCGCTGAAGGCGATCTACGTGTACAACAACAACCCGGTCGCGGTGTGCCCCGATTCGACCAAGGTGATCGCGGGGTTCTCGCGCGCGGACCTGTTCTGCGTGGTGCACGACGTCTTCCTCACGGATACCACCGACTACGCCGACATCGTCCTGCCGGCCACGACGCAGCTCGAGCACATCGACGTCCACAAGTCCTACGGCCATCTGTACGTGCTCGCCAACAACGCGGCGATCGAGCCGCTCGGCGAGGCGAAGCGCAACATCGAGGTCTTCCGCCTGCTCGCGAAGCGGATGGGCTTCGAGGAGGCGTGCTTCGACGACACCGACGAGGACGTGTGCCGCCAGGCGTTTCGATCGGCGAGCCCGCGGATGAAGGGCATCGACTGGCCGAGCCTGAGCGAGGCCGGCTGGCTGCGGCTCGCGGTCCCCGAACGCTTCGCCCCGTTCGCCGAGGGCGGGTTCCCGACGCCGTCGGGGAAGTGCGAGTTCTACAGCGAGACCGCGGCGCGGCTCGGCTACGACCCGCTGCCGGACTACACCCCGCCGCGGGAGAACGTGCGCTCGGCGCCACTGCTCGCGGCCAAGTACCCGCTCGCGTTCATCTCGCCGCCGTGCCGCAACTTCCTCAACTCGTCGTTCGCGAACCTGCCGTTCGCCCTCGCTGCCGAGAAGGAGCCGCGACTCGACATCCACCCCGACGACGCGCGCGCGCGCGGGATCGCCGACGGCGAGCGGGTGCGCGTCTTCAACGACCGCGGGTCGTTCACGGTGAAGGCGGCGGTGACCACGCGCGCCCGTCCGGGCGTCGTGGTCGCGCCGTCGGTGTGGTGGAAGAAGCTCTCGCCCGACGGCCGCAACGCGAACGACGTGACCTCGCAGGCGACCGCCGACATGGGCGGCGCGGCGACCTACTACGACTGCCTGGTCGAAGTGGCGAAGTCGTGAGAGCGCTCCTCCTGGCCGGCCTCGTCGCCGCCGCGCCGCTCGCTTGGGGCGCCGAGCTGCCGATCTTCGACGCGCACCTGCACTACAGCCACGATGCCTGGGACGTGGTGCCACCGCAGGCGGCGGCGGAGATCCTGCGCAAGAGCGGCGTGCGCCGCGCGCTGGTGTCGAGCTCGAACGACGACGGCACCCAGAAGCTGATGGCCGCCGCGCCGGACATCGTCATTCCCGAGCTGCGGCCCTACCGCACCCGGGCGGACGTCTCGACTTGGGTGCGCGACGAGGGCATCGTGGCGTATCTCGAGGAGCGGCTGCGCAAGCAGCGATACGTCGCGATCGGCGAGTTCCACCTCTACGGGGCCGACGCCGATCTGCCGGTACCCCGCCGGATGGTCGAGCTCGCCCGGCAGTACGGCCTGATGCTGCATGCGCATTCGGACGCGGACGCGGTCGAACGCCTGTTCCGGCAGTGGCCGCAGGCGCGCATCCTGTGGGCACACGCGGGCTTCGAGCGGCCGGAGAAGGTGCGCGAGATGCTGCGCAAGCACCGCAACCTCTGGGCCGACCTCGCGTTCCGCAGCGACCATGTCGCCGACGGCAGGCCGGTGCCCGAATGGCGCGCGCTGTTCCTCGAATTCCCCGACCGGTTCATGGTGGGCAGCGACAGCTACGTCCCGGAGCGCTGGTATTACGTTCCCGAGCACGCGGCGTGGTCGCGCGCCTGGCTCGCCGACCTGCCGCCGCAGGTGGCCGAGCGCATCGCGTGGCAGAACGGCGAGGCGCTGTTCGCGCAGTGGCTCGCGTCGCGCGGCCAATGAGCGGCCGGGCGAGCGCGCTGGCGCTCGCCTTCGCGGCCGCGTCGGTCGCGCTCGCGCAGCCGCACGGACACGTCCATCGCGGCGCGGCCGACCATCGCTTCGACGACGCCGAGCGCTGGGCGCGCGTGTTCGACGATCCGGCGCGCGATGCGTGGCAGCAGCCCGAAGCGGTGATCCGGGCGCTCGGGCTCGCGCCGGACGCCGTGGTGGCCGACATCGGCGCAGGCACCGGGTACTTCGCCTCGCGCCTCGCGCGGGCAGTGCCGGCCGGGCGAGTGGTCGCCGTCGACACCTCGCCGGACATGGTCCGCTACCTGACCAGCCGCGCGCAGCGCGAGGGGCTTCCCAATCTCGTCGCCCGGCTCGGCGCACCCGACGATCCGGGGCTGGACGCGCCGGTCGACCTCGCGCTGCTGGTCGACGTGTATCACCACATCGCAGCGCGCGAACGCTACTTCGAGCGGCTGCGATCGCGTCTCAAGCCTGGCGGGCGGCTGGCAGTGATCGATTTCCGGATCGACGCCAAGCTCGGCCCGCCGCCCGGCGCGCGCATCGCGCCCGAACGCGTGAAAGCGGAGCTCGCCCGCGCCGGCTTCGAGCTGGAGGCGGAGCACGGCTTCCTGCCCGAGCAGTATTTCCTCGTCTTTCGCCCGGCGCGGAGGTGACGTGCGCGCGGGCCTCGCGCTGGCGCTCTTCGCTTCCTCGGCCGCGGCGGCGTGCGAGGCGCCGCCGGGATTCGCTGCGGCGGCGCGCGTCGAGTCGCGCGACACCGTCGTCCTGTATCGCACCGCGCCGGCGACGATCGACGTCGGCGAGCGTTTCGCCGTCGACGCGTTCGTCTGCGCCAAGGCGCCCCCCGCGCCGACCGGGGTCCGCGTCGACGCCCGGATGCCGGCGCACCGGCACGGGATGAACTACCGGGCCCGCGTCACCGCGCTCGGCGGCGGCCGGTACCGCGCCGAAGGCCTGTTGTTCCACATGCCGGGCAACTGGCAGTTCGTCTTCGACGTCGAGCGGCCGGCACGGGTCGAGCGGCTGACGCACGACGTCGTCGTCGAATGAAGCGCGCGGCTGCGCTCGCCCTCGCGCTCGGCGTCGCCGGCGCGGCGCACGCGGTCGAGCTCGACCCGATCGAGCTGCGGCTCGCGCTGCGCCACGGCCCGTGGCCGCAGCCGGTGCTGCGCGACCCGAGCAATCGCGTCTCCGGCGACCCGGACGCGATCGCGCTCGGACAGCGACTGTTCTTCGACCCGCGGCTGTCGGGCCCGGGCACGCTCGCCTGCGCCTCGTGCCACGTTCCCGCGCAGGCGTGGACCGACGGTCGGGCGCGCGCGATCGGCCTCGCGCCGCTCGACCGGAATACCCCGACGATCCTCGACGCCGGCCTGCAGCGCTGGTTCGGGTGGGACGGCGCCGCCGACACGCTGTGGTCGTTCGTGCTGCAGCCGATCACCGATCCGCGCGAGATGGGCGCCACCGCTTCGCACGTCGCGCAGCTCGTCCGCGCGGACCCGGTGCTCGCCTGCCGCTACCGGCGCGCGTTCGGGCAGCCGGTCGGCGGCGACGACGAGCGCACGCTCGTGGACCTCGCCAAGGCGCTCGCCGCCTACGTCGAGACGCTCAATTCGGGCCGTACGCCGTTCGACGACTTCCGGGACGCGCTCGCGAGCGGCGACGCAACCGCGATCGACCGCTATCCGGCCGCCGCGCGCCGCGGGCTGAAACTCTTCGTTGGCCGCGGGCGGTGCAGCGTCTGCCACTTCGGGCCGGCGTTCACCAACGGCGAGTTCCACGAGATCGGCATTCCGTTCGCGCTCGGCCCCGGCCGCGTGGACGCCGGCCGGCACGACGGCATCAAACGACTGCGGGCGAGCCGCTTCAACCTGCTCGGCCCCTACAACGACGACCCGACCGGCGCCGCGGCCGCGAAGACGCGGCACCTCGCGTCCAGCCACGCGAACTTCGGCCAGTTCAAGACGCCGGGTCTGCGCAACGTCGCGCTCACCGCGCCGTACATGCACAACGGCCGCCTCGCGACCCTGCGCGACGTGGTGAAGCACTACTCGGAGCTCGATCCGGACCGGGTGCACGCCGACGGCGAGGCGCTGCTGCGGCCGCTGCGGCTGAGCGAGGCGGAGGTGGACGACCTGGTGGCGTTCCTGCAGACGCTCACCGCGCGCACGCCCACCGTACCCGGGGCGCCGCCGGCGACAGCCGACGCCTGCGGGCGGTGAGCACCCGCCCGCGAGCCGCCGCGGGCCCGGCGCTCCGCCGGCGCGCTACTTCCGCAGGAACCAGAGCAGGAGCGAGAGCGCGACCGAGACGATCAGCCCGGTGGTGATCGGGAAGTAGAACGTAAAACCGTCGCGCACGATGCGGATGTCCCCGGGGAGCCGGCCGAGCCCGAGCCGGTCGAGGAGCGGCCAGGCGAGCCCGAGGACGATCAGCACCACACCGACGATGACGAGCCACTTGGCCATGGACCGGACGCCCCCCGGCGGTCAGCGCAGCACCGGCGCCCAGACGATGCGCGGCTCGGCGTTCGGGGCCGGTCGCGGGGCTGGGCGGTCGCGCTCGACCTGGTTCGCGGACGCTTCGGCCGCGCGCGCGAGCTCCGCCGCGCTGTGCTGCGCGAAGCGCGCGCGATCGGCGTCGAGCGCGCCGGGAATCGCGGGCGCCGCGGCGCGCTGCGCCTGCTCCAGCTGCTGGCGGTAGAACGTCTCGGATTGGCGCAGGCGCTGGTCGCGGTGCAGCGACTCGAGCTCGAGCCGCTGCACCGGCGCGAGCGCCCCGGCGCGGAAGGACTCGACCGACTGCTGCAG
>Ga0308411_10002192_pt1 | contig 13274 bp, 10 predicted proteins | sample HotsprottomLayer_2_FD_203530 | JGI IMG/M metagenome (GOLD analysis project Ga0308411, IMG submission 203530) | Hot spring phototrophic mat microbial communities from Octopus Spring, Yellowstone National Park, Wyoming, United States -... | ecosystem: Environmental > Aquatic > Thermal springs >... | reverse complement strand
CCGCCTTCACCCCGCCGCCGGCCAGGAACATCACACCCGCGGTGCCGTGATCGGTGCCTTGCTGCTCGTTCTCAGCCACTCGCCGACCGAACTCGCTAAACGTCATCACCACGGTCCAGGTGTCCCATTACTTTTTATCCAAGAGTTCGAAGAACCCTGACGCAGGCTAACAAAATAATACCTAGTGATAATCAGTAGTTTAAGCTGGCAAGGTTTGCACGGCAAGAGCAATCGGGTCAAAATGTGTTGGATTCACTCGGACGGGCGTATGCGGCGTGTGACCGTGCCCAGCATGCCAGTGAGGGCGAACGCGGCCTTGAGCAAGGTGCTCTTCCCGGCCCCGTTCGGACCGACGAGGGCAACCCGCGACCCCCGGGGTGCGCGGATCGAAACGTCTGGCAACGCGACCCGATCCGAACCGGGGTAGCAGACCGTCAGGCGGTCTGTCGTCAGGGCCAGGGCGTCCGGCACCGGGTCGGCGTGGCGACCACGGGAGTACGGGAACCACGGCTCGCTCATGGCTTTAGGGCGCCCACGATGGTGGTGACGTTGTGGCGAACCATCTTCTCGTAGGTGTCGCCAGTTGTCCCCGGCTGGCCAAGCGCGTCGGTGTAGAGCGGCGGGGCGAGCTTCACCCCGGCCTCGGCCGCGAGCCGTTCCATCAGCTTCGGATTGTGGACGTTCTGCCAGACGTGAGGGTCGTCTTCGTGCTCGTGGGCCGCCCCGAGTTTCTCCCGCTCGGCTTTGCTGTGATGGCACTGGCCCTGGCGGAACTCCAGTCCCGTCGTGACGACCACCCGGACGGCCTTGGAGCCGGAGGACGTGTACCGTTTGTCCAGCCATGTCTCGAAGCTGTACCGGGGCTACGGCTCCACCCATAAGGTCAGCCAGGCAATGTTCGCTGAGTCCGTCCTGATCACGACAGCTTGGCCGCCGGGTCGGAGAAACCCCGGCCACAACCCTGAGAGAGCCCCGGTGGAGAAACTGCAGGATTCGCAGTAGTGGCATCAGCGGATTGACAGTTTTTTCAACTCCTCTGGGTCCAGTGGCCGGTCGAACACCGCGATTTCATCCAGGCGTCCTTCCCAGTTGTAGCGATTGTCCGTGCGGCCGCCGAAAAACAGTGTCTCGACGGAAGGCACCTGTCGTTCCGGTGTGATGCTGGTAATTTCTGGGGTCGCTTGGCCATTCAGGTAAATCCGAACTGTGGTCCCATCGCGAACAAAGAGGAGATGATTCCAGGTCCAGCGTTGCAGGATCGTCCGTCCAATCAGGGGTTTGGCGGCGTCGCGATCGGAACCGTTCAAGTAGATTAACTTGCCGGGTTCTGTCGCGGTGCCGCCGACGCCGACATGGTCGCTCGCGGGGCCGAGACCGTGGTTGTGGCCACGAGAGAAAATCCAGCCGGCCGTCTCTCGCCCGTCGTTCGGCATGCCGTTCCAGAACCAGAGAGAGACCGTGTAGCGAGTCCCGAGCTGGGGGATGGTGGTTTCCAGCCGTCCGCCCGCAAAGTGGCTGGCACGATTGACTTCGCCGTTCTGGCAGAACGCGGTCGAGTGCGGCCCTTCCAGAAAGAAGACAACGCCGGGCTCAACGTAGCCATCGTGGCGGTTGCCACTGGCGTCGCGAGCGCGGTGGCCGCCAAATTCATCCAGCCTCCAGTAGGCAAGCGGCTTAAGGTCCAGAATCGCTTGAGCGGCTGGCCCTCGGCTTTGTTGATACCGGCGGCGGGGCCGGTCAGCGACTTGTTCCAGCAATTCCAAAGCGGCTTCGACAATTTTTGGCTCGGCCAGGACTTCCAGGCCAGCGGAACGCGCCGGCCAGGTATTGTAGCCGCCAAGATGATGTTGCTCGGGCGGTGGAATGTAGCCGTCGCCCCCATTCGCCAGTTCGATCACCATGGTTTGTGGCAGCGGGCTTTGCCATTTCAGCTTCAAACCTGTGAGGGCGTAGGTTTCCGTTGGAGTCGTGGCGATGGCGATCGAGCCGATGCGGAGGGCTTGAACGACAATCTCGGTGGATTTCCGCTGGTCGAGAAAAATTTGTTCCCGGGCGTAGACTTCTTCTTGGGTCTTCGGCGGGCGATCGCCCATGGCGGTGACGATTCGTTCGGCCCATTCAAGCCGTTGCTTGTCTGGCACGCGGTAGGCCATCGTCATTCGTCGTTCAGCCATCGCCAGATCCACGTCGGCTCGATGCTCGATTGTTCGGTAGGCATCGACGGCGAGGTCGATGAGGCCCTCGGTATATTTCTCGATGGTGATCTGGTGTTCTTTGGCGTTGGCAGGTTTTGTGTAATCCCACCGCCAGATGTCGCCGCTACAGCCATGGGACATGAGGGCAACGAATTGCTGCTGTTTGCCAGTGTCGGCTTTGTGGGCGAGGCGACGCTGGATTCCGTCACAAAATAGGCCAAAATAGTCGGCGTTGACGGGGATGACGCCGGAAAAATAATGCATGGAGAAGTTGGCCAAAAGGGCGATGGGCCGACCGTCGAGGGCCTGGATTGAAATCAGGGAAAGTTCGGGGTCTTTCGGACCGGATTCACCCGTGACATTGTCCCAGATTCGCCCTGCGTGCATGTTCGCGCGAACGGTTGGATTGCCGAACGGATCATTGGCAATCCGATCCGGGCGAATGATCCAGCGGCGAACTGCCGTGTAGGCGGCGGCGTCCGTCACGGCCCAGCCGACCTTAGCCGGTTCTAATTTGGCCAAGGCGGCGAGCACCACTTCGACGAGCCGACTTTTCAGAAAGGGAACATACGTCGGATCGGCATCGGTTCCCAGGCAGCCCATCGCCGCCGGGGCCGAGTGCGTGTGGGTCGCTGAGATCAAAATTCGGTCCCGGCGAATTTTCGAACGGCCTGCAATCTGATCCTTGACATCATCGAGCAAGGGCCGGGGCAGCATACAACTATCAACCACCACGATGGCGACGGTCTCACGGCCATCATCGAGAACAATCGCTCGGGCATGCAACGGTGAGGTGGATTGTGTGGCTCGATTGGCAAACATGCCGCCGTTCACCATCACAGGAAATTGCTTGGGGGTGATGTCGATCATGGCGGCACCGGCTTGCAACCCAGCCAGAGCATTCGCCGGGACACCAATCAGGCCGGCGACAGCGAAGCCGATCAATCGTAAGGTTTTCATCGCAGGCGTCTCACTCCAGGTGAACACTTCTTGGTGGATTGTCGGGGAGGTTTCTTGAAATGTATCGCGGTTTCCCCTGCTGGGAAACCAAATATGCTAGGAAGGAGTGGAACCACGGTGGCCGCGGCCAGCCGCGGTAGGTGGAGATGGTGCCAGACGCACCGTGTGACTCCCTGGCAGCGTGCCCAAGATTATGACCAGGATTGTAAGGTGGCAAGCGAGTATGGCGGTACGGCGACGGAATCTCTTGGAAGTAGCTCGCTCCGGGTGGATGACAATTCTGGGCTTGCTTGGGCGTTTGAGCGGAATCAGGGAAATGCTGCCGTGATTGCAAGTTTCTGTATTGCCGGCCTCGAGGAATTCCTATGACCGCAGTGGCTAGTGTTACGAAACTGGCGGAACGTTATTGTCAGGAATTTTCCGGGTCGGAGCGGCTGTTCCGAGAAGCCCGCGGCTTATTTCCCGCTGGCGTCACTCATGACGCCCGGATGATGGAACCGTTTCCGATTTACATCGAGCGAGCCAAGGGCTCGAAAAAATGGGATGTCGACGGCCACGAATTGATCGATTACTTTGTTGGCCACGGGGCGTTGTTGCTTGGACATTCTCCCGATGATATTGTCTCCGCGGTTCAGCACCAAATGGCGTGTGGCACCCACTATGGTTCATGCCATCGGCTGGAACTTGAATGGGGGATGCTGGTTCGGCAACTGATCCCGTCGGCGGAGCGAATTCGCTTTACCAGCAGCGGCACGGAAGCGACGCTGATGGCGTTGCGGCTTTGTCGAATCTTCACTGGCAAGCCGAAGTTTCTGAAATTTCAGGGCCACTTTCACGGCTGGCATGATTATGTCGCTGTCGGTTCGGATTATCCGTATGATTCGCCGACGGTGCTGGGGGTTCCTGATGCCGTCACTGCCCTGTGTGTTTGCGTGCCTCCGAACGATTTGAACCGGGTCGAAGACGCATTGCGGGCCGACCCGGAGATCGGGGCGGTGATCCTGGAACCGACGGGCGGCCACTGGGGCACGGTGCCGATTCGTGGCGATTTTCTCCGGGGCTTGCGAGAATTGTGTGATCGCTGGAATCGTCTGCTGATTTTCGATGAGGTCATCACCGGATTTCGGATTTCTCCGGGGGGAGCGCAGGCGTATTACGGCGTGATGCCGGATTTGACCTCACTGGCGAAGATTTTGGCAGGCGGTTTACCCGGCGGCTGTCTGGCCGGCCGCGAGGACATTCTGAGCTATCTGGAGCCACGACCGGGCCGCCCGAAAATGAGGCACCCGGGAACGTACAATGCGAATCCGCTTTCCGCCGCGGCGGGTGTGGCGTGTCTGAAACGGATCGCGACTGGGGAACCCTGTCGGGCAGCGAATGAGGCAGGGCGGATGTTGCGGAATCAGTTGAACCAGATGTTCGAATCACAAGGATATCCTTGGGTCGCCTACGGTGACTTCAGTATGATCAAAGTCCTGCCGAGTTATCACGGCGAGCGGCCCCGGCCGGAGGCTGGGGATAACGATGGCTTGATTCCGGCAAATGGCGATCTTCAGATCCTGGATGGCCCGAAACCCTCGGCAATGGTTACGGCTCTTCGCCAGGGTATGCTGCTTCATGGCGTGGATTGGTGGGGATGTGCCGGAATGACCAGTTGTGAACATACACCAGCGGATGTCGAACGGACGGTGCGGGCAATGGACGCGGCCATCGCGGCGATGCAAGCTGAAGGCATTGCATGAAAAGTGATTGATCGCGGCCATTTCCACGCTGTCGGGTCATGTGATATCCAGGAACTTTCTAAGCATCGAGGAGAGCATAAACTTGCCGGTGCAAATTCAGGTTGTGGAATCGATGCCGTTCGCCGAGAATTCGTATCTGCTTTGGCGACCCGCACAGTCGGAAGCGATCATTGTCGATCCGGGGTTTGAACCGGATCTGATCCTCGAGGTGATTCGAGAACACGGTCTGCAGCCCGTGGCCATTTTAAATACACACGGACATGTCGATCATATCGCTGGAAACAAAGCGATGAAGCAGTATTTCCCCGAGGCACCTTTGATTATCGGAGCGGGCGACGCAGCGATGCTAACCGACCCGATGTTGAACCTTAGCGGCCCGTTTGGCTTTCAAATCACCAGTCCGGCGGCGGACCACCTGGTGCGTGACGGCGATTACTTGGAATTTGCTGGACTCCGTTTGCGTGTTCTGGAGATTCCTGGTCATTCGCCAGGGCATGTCGTCTACGTCATCGACGGTGAAGGGGAGTCGGGCGAAGCAGGGATTGTCCTGGGCGGTGATGTGCTTTTTGCCGGAAGTGTCGGACGGACCGACTTTCCCGGCGGCAACTTTCAACAACTGGCGACCGGGATTCGCGACAAATTGTGGCCCTTGCCGGAGAGTACCCGGGTGTTCCCTGGTCACGGGCCGGCGACAACCATCGGCCAAGAAAAGGCGACAAATCCGTTTGTGTCCGGAACAGCGGGTTGATCGAGGTTCTGTGCCCGGCCATTTACTGCCGGTGTGGCACCGCAGTGCCGCTGGGCACCAGAAAGGCGGCCGGGGGAACCGATGGCGGCTGAATTGGCGTGCCGGCGATTCCACTCACTGAGGCAGCACGGGGAGACGCGGTGCTCGGACTGATCGCTGGATCTTTTTGAAAGTAAACCACGGCGATGATCACTACGCCGGCGATCCCGGCGAGCAAACCAAGTTTTGCATCACTTTCCATGATTTCCCACCCTTATTCCTCATGACAACAATCTCCTGTTCTAAGTTGTGCGCGATTCTGCCGACTGGGGCGTAAAAAACTTGAATGGAACTTTGCAAATTTTGACAGGCTACAATGACGGGAATGTCAGTTTCCGAACCTCTTACTTCACGGGAGTAATCGGCACGATCGACAGTTTTCTCCAGACTTGACTGTCACGAATCTGAATCGACGAAAAGATGCGTGATTGATCCCGGGGGAAACGGTTTGAGCCCGCGCATTCGTGTCAGTCCATGAGTTCCTGATTTCGAACACATCGGAATTTGTCTCGGATCGGCTGGCCAGGTGAGGGCTGGTGATGACAATTTCGGCTTGGCTGTCGCTGTTGATTATGACGATTGCGGTGACTGCGGTGTTTCGCGGGGTTGATGTTCGGCTGGCGTTACTGACCGGGGCGTTCTGCTTAGCAGTGATTACCGGGGATACAGCGCTGGTGATCCGGACTTTCCTCAGCACCTTCAGCAATGAACAATTCGTGGTGCCGATCTGTTCGGCCATGGGGTTCGCTTACGTGATGAAACAGACGGGCTGCGATCAGCATCTTGTGCGGCTGTTATTACATCCATTGCGATATGTCCGTGCTTTACTGATCCCCGGGGTCATCCTCGTCGGCTTCCTCATCAATATTCCGGTCATCAGCCAGACGAGCACCGCGGTCTGCCTGGGCACCGTGGTGGTGCCGTTATTGCGTGCAGCGGGTTACACTCCGATTACCATTGGCGCGACGTTGTTACTTGGAACATCGATCGGTGGCGAACTCCTGAATCCTGGAGCACCCGAGCTTTTGACGATCAGTTCGCGAAGCGGCATCCCGACCCCAGAGATGTGGCCGGTGATTTTCAGGGTCGTGTGGCCACAGTTACTGTTCGCGGGCTTGATGTTCTGGCTGTATGATACCTGGATCAGCCAGCGGATTTCCAGAAATGCTTCCGCGATCTCCCCGTCGGCGACGATCAGTGCGTCTCTTCCGGTGGAGGAGCCGATTCAGCCGTGGAAAGCCCTGGTGCCGCTCGTGCCGCTGGCTCTGTTGTTTTTCACCGGCCCGCCGTTGAATCTGTTCCCGATCGCGCAACGCTGGGTTGTGGAGCGGCCACCGGCAACTGCTACCGCGGCAGTTTGCGGCACTGCGGCGGCAGATGCCCTGGAAATGAGCCGCGACCCACGCAGCAGTAGTCGGATGATCGGGCTGGTGATGCTGATCGGTGTTGTCATTGCCGCAGCGAGCACACCGAGTCGTGCCGGGGGAACCATGCAAGCCTTTTTCGAAGGGGCAGGGCGTGGCTTCACCCAGATTGTCAGCTTGATTGTCACTGCGAATTGTTTTGGCACGGCGATTCAGCACTCCGGACTGGCGACTCCCCTGGAATCTTGGATCAGCGGGAATCCGTCCTGGCTTGAGCCTTTGGCCGCGGTGATTCCGGCGGGCTTTGCCATGATATGTGGCTCGGGCATGGCCAGCACGCAAAGCTTGTACGGATTCTTTCACGGTTCGGCGCTAGCAATCGGCACTGACCCGATTGCTGTTGGCGCGATGGTAGCACTTGGCTCGGCCGCCGGCAGGACAATTTCCCCCGTCGCCGCCGTGGTCTTAATGTGTGCCGCCGTGACAGAGACTCACCCGTTTGATTTGATCAAACGAGTCGGACCGCCGGTGATGATCGCGCTCGCCGGGGTTGTGGGTCTCCGATTCGCTGGGCTGGTCTGATCGCTGAAGCATCGGCGTGTCATCAAAAGTGGCTCCCTGAACACGACTTAATAAGCGTGAATTATTGACGCCGCCGGCAGGGTGTTCTCTTCAAAAATTCCTCGGAAAACTTTCCGGGTAATTCTGCCGGCTAGGGTTGACGGACTGACGCCAGCCGCCGACGATACAGCTATTCTGGAAAAGAACCCTTCAAGTTGATTCTAGCAACACTTGTGGCGGAGCTTGGTTGAATGACAGCCTTGAGAATGTTGACGGTGCAGTGCTTCCTGGTGCTGGCATATGTCCCGGCAGGAACTCTGCCGGTTCAGGCACAAGCGAGCCGGCAAGAATCGTCTGCGGCTACGTCCCCACCACCGCTCTCGCCAGCCGCTAATGCGGCCTCCAGTCCCGGGCTGAGGAAAGTCGGCGTGGTCGAGGGAATCACGGAGTATCGGTTGCCGAACGGTTTGCAAGTGCTGTTCTTGCCGGACGCCTCGCAGCCGAAAGTCACCGTGAATTTGACGGTGTTTGTCGGCAGCCGCCACGAGGGGTATGGCGAGACCGGCATGGCCCACCTCCTGGAACACATGTTGTTCAAGGGCTGCCCCAAGTTCCCGGATATCCCGAAAGCGTTACGCGATCACGGTGCCCAATTTAACGGCACCACCTGGACCGATCGAACGAATTATTTTGAAACGATGCCAGCCTCGGATGAGAACCTCCGTTTCGGCATTGAACTCGAAGCCGATCGGATGGTGAACAGCTTTATCCGCCGGGAAGACTTGCTTAGTGAGTTTACCGTGGTTCGCAACGAGTTTGAACGTGGCGAGAATAGCCCGATTCGGATCTTGCTACAACGGATGCTCTCGTCGGCGTATGAGTGGCATAATTATGGCAAATCCACGATCGGTAACCGCAGCGACATCGAACGAGTTCCGGTCGACCGACTCCGAGCGTTTTACGAAAAATATTATCGACCCGATAATGCCATGCTCATTGTGGCGGGCCAATTTGATGAAGCGAAAGCCAAGCACTATATTCAGGAATATTTCGGGCCGTTGAAAAATCCACCCACGCCTTTGCCCGACACTTACACCGAGGAACCGCCGCAAGACGGTGAACGGACGGTGACCCTCCGCCGAGTCGGCAGCGTTGCCGCTGTCGGCGTGACTTATCACATCCCGGCAGCCGCCCACCCGGATTACGCGGCGGTCGAAGTGCTTGAAAAAATCCTCACCGATGAGCCGAACGGTCGCTTGTATCAGGCACTTGTTAAAACGAAGCTGGCCTCGGCGGTTTTCGGGATCGTCTTTAATTGGAAAGATCCCGGCGTGATCGTGGCTGTGGCTCAGACCGAACCGGACAAAGTTGCGGCGGCCCGTGATGCTCTCATCACCACCATGGAAACCCTTCACAATCAGCCGATTACCGACGAGGAAGTCGAGCGGGCTCGGCGGCAGTTGCTCCGCGACCGCGAACAAACCCTGGCGAACAGTCAGCAATTCGCCGTTGGCCTGAGCAACTGGGCCGCTTGTGGCGACTGGCGGTTGTTCTTCCTGCACCGCGATCGGCTCGAACAGGTGACCGCTGCCGATGTCAATCGCGTGGCAAAGCACTATCTCATGACGCCGAATCGCACCGTCGGAGAATTCCTCCCGACGAAAGAGCCGATGCGAGCCATCGTGCCGCCGGCTCCGGATATCGCCAAACTTCTGGATGGGTACAAAGGGCGTGAGGCGATGGCCGCGGGTGAGGCGTTCGACCCCACCCCCGAGAACGTCGAAAAACGAGTCACACGAGGAAAAGTCGGCGGCATCGAATATGCCTTCCTGCCGAAAAAGACACGGGGCGAGACTGTCCACCTGACACTGGTCCTGCGTTTCGGCAATCTCGATGCCCTTCAAGGCAAGGCAATGCTCACGGAAGTCATCGGCCCGATGCTCAGCCGCGGAACAAAGACACGCACCCGTCAGCAAATCAAAGACGAATTTGACAAGTTGAATTCGCAAGTCAATGTGAACAGCACGGTCGGCCGGCTGTCGGTGACGGTCGAAACGAAACGGGCGAATTTGCCCGCGGTTCTCACCGTGCTGCGGGATGTTCTCCGCGAGCCGACTTTCCCAGCCGAAGAACTCGAACTGCTCAAACGAGAACAAATCCAGCACTATTCCGAGGCATTAACCGATCCCACGGCACTGGCGAGCAATGCTCTCGATCGCAAACTCGCCCCGTTTCCTCCGCAGGATCCCCGGTACACCCCAACCTACACCGAGGCGATCGAACGCACGCAAGCCATTACTCGGGACGACTTGCTCTCGCTTTATCACCAGCAGATCGGGGCACAGGCCGGGCAGCTCGCCATCGTCGGTGACTTTGATTCCGCTGCCGTGCTGCCCGTGCTCGAGTCGATGTTCGTCGGCTGGAATGCCCCGGTTGCTTACGCTCGGATTCCCCAGATTCCCGAGCGGGTCCGTGGCGAAAAGCTGATCATCAACACGCCGGATAAAGCCAATGCCTACTATGTTGCCGGGCAAACCGTGAAACTTCGCGACACCGATCCTGATTATCCTGCCCTTACGGTCGGTAATTACGCGCTCGGCCAGGCCCCGCTGGCGAGCCGGCTGAGTGTTCGTGTCCGCGGCAAGGAAGGTTTGTCCTACACCGTCCGCTCCTATCTCACCGCGTCGCCGCTCGACGAGGCCGGCCGGTTCACCATGCTCGCCATCACCAACCCGCTGAATATGCCGAAAGTCGAGGCGGCAATGATGGACGAACTCACACGCTTTCTCAACGATGGCGTCAGTGCTGACGAACTGGAACAAGCGAAAAAAGCATATTTACAGTCGATGCGGGTCCAACGCGGAAACGACGGCGTCCTTGCCTCGCAACTCGCAACGGCACTGTATGCGGGGCGAACCTTCGCCTACTACGCCAACCTCGAGGATGCGATCAGCAAGCTGCAACCCGGGGATGTCCAGCGGGCATTCCACAAAGCCCTCGATCCGAAAACTCTTGTCATCATCGAGGCCGGCGATTTCAAAAGTCAGTAATCGATCGGTATCGCCCGCGAACGAAGTTTATGATTCACGACGGGCGACCAGACTCGAATCCATTCCGATCTCACTCGGTTGTCACAGCCTCCATCATGCTGGATCGTCCTGTCGATAACATGCCTTATCTGACCCACGTCCACGACGGCTTGACGATCGAGGGATATAGCCGCGCTGCCGTGCAAAGCTACTGGAGGATCCCCGAATTGAAAGTCGGCTTCGATCTCGGGGCACTCCCCTGGGCGTTTACAGGCACAGCCAACTGGTTTCTCTCACATACTCATCTCGATCATGTTGCCGCGTTGCCAATTTATGTTGCCCGTCGGCGAATGATGCGGATGGAACCACCGCTGATTGCCGTCCCGGCCGAGGCAGTCGAAGAACTTCGCAAATTGTTGCTGATTTTTCAACGGCTCGACCGCGGGCGGCAAATCTGTGAACTCGTCGGCATGGAGCCCGGCGCGGAACTCGAACTCTCTCGAGAACATGTGGTGACCGCCTGGGCCACTTCACATACGATCCCGAGTCTTGGTTACATCATCTGGGACCGTCGGCATAAACTCAAGGAAGAGTACTTCGGGTTGCCCGGCGAAAAAATTCGTGATCTTCGGCTCAGCGGCATCCCGGTCACCCGGGAAGTGCGGGTGCCCCTCGTGGCTTATACAGGCGACACGAGCCCCGCTGGCTTGGATGCCTGCCCCGATCTTTTCCGCGCCAAAATCCTTATTACAGAACTGAGTTTCATTCGGGCAGCCCACCACCGGGAAAAAATTCATAAGTTCGGACATTTGCACCTCGATGATTTCGTGGAGCGAGCCGATCGCTTCGAGAATGAAGTCATCATCGCCGGCCACGTCAGTACCCGGTATCATCCCAGCGAGGTGCGACGGACGCTGGATGCCAAGTTGCCCTCGCAATTGAAAGAGCGATTGCGGCTCTGGTTGTAAGCAGAATCGTCAGATCATCATGGCGATGAATCCGGTTCAAGAGGGGTCAATGTCCTGGCCGGATCACGATGCAGCCGTGCCAACCGAAATCTATAATGACGACAGCAACCTTTCTCCTAGGGAACGTGACATGAGTTCACTGAAGTGCCCGAATCCGAGTTGCTCGTTCGTATTTGATCCAAGCCTGTTTCCCCCCGGGTCTGTTCTGACTTGTCCCCGTTGTGCCATGCAGTTTACCCTTGGCCCCAGTTCCGCGAGCCGATTGGCCTACCCGCCCGGGGTCAGTTCCCAGATCCCTGCCGCTGCAGCAGGCTATCCAGGCTATCCCCCGAGTTCCCTGCCTGGGTCAGGATATTCACCCGGATATGCCGCCGCTCACCCGGCTTATCCGCCGGGATATCCACCCCCTCCGCCCTATGCAGCCCCTCCGGCGTACCCAAACCAAGCTTATCCGACGACATCTCCGCCCGGTTCTCCCTTTTCACCGGCAGCACCAGGCCTCGAATTTGCCGAAGAATCTGAATCGCGAGATCGATCCAAGCTGGTTCCACAACGCCGTTCCGAGGGCTTCGGCAGTGCCATTCTGGCGATTGCGGGGGTCATGATGTTGCTGATGATCGGACTTACGTTCGTGTTTTTTGCTATCCGATCAAAACAAGGGCTGATCTCTCAATCGGAAATCACGAGTACCACGGAACTGCGGAATCTCGAATTCAATTTCGCACTCGCCAAGCCTCCCGAAGGCTGGCTTCGTGACCAGGAAACCCAGAATAGCCTGGGCGTGAATGTCGTGGCATATCGCCGCTCCGAACCGGTTGCCTGGGTGGCACTCGGAGTCAGCGATTTTGAAAAACGCAACCCGAAACCGTATGAGTTGCAAAAGAAGATGACGGATCAGTTGCTTCGGGTGTTTGACAACCTGCCCGAACAACTGGCCACTAAAGACGGCGAATTGGCTGGTCATCCCGCCCAGCTTTGCGAGTTCCGCGGCGTCTACAAACCGACTGGCGATACCTGCTTCGGTTACTGTTACCTGCTGGCATATCAAGGGATCGGTTACTGGCTGTATCTGTGGGCCCCGGAACGGAATTTTGGATCAGTCGGCCAGGAATTGATGCAAGTGAAGGCTGGCTTCCGGACCCTCGACCTGCGTGATGACTGGAAAGAACGGGCCCCGCAACAACGCGTCTATTTAAGCCCGGATAAAACCTACCGGGTGACCGACTACGAACGCTTGTGGGAGAAACCGAAACGCAAGGATCCGAAGGATGAAGATGAACTCGCCGACCTGTTTTTGCAAGCCCAATTGAAGAGCAAAGAGCGGAACGATTTTCCCCCCACGGCCGATTTTGTCGTACTCATTCTCGGCGAAGCCGCGGGCGATCCACTGGCCGCTGCCCGCGATTACATCGAACGCCGCTACAAACGGATTCCCGAGATCAGCGTACAAGAATGGACCGGCGAACCGGCCGGCGATCCGCCTGTCGGTCCGGAAGAGAACGACAAACCGGTCGTGCGGCTGAAAGTGAGTTATGGCAGCGACGCCCTGCGTTCCGCGGACAAACTCGTGGTCTTCACGGCCATTCCTATCGGCGATCGCACCATCGTCGCCGAAGGCTCTTGCTCCTGGCGTGAACGGGCGATCTGGGAACGCCGACTGATGCAACT
>Ga0308411_10002191_pt1 | contig 13280 bp, 11 predicted proteins | sample HotsprottomLayer_2_FD_203530 | JGI IMG/M metagenome (GOLD analysis project Ga0308411, IMG submission 203530) | Hot spring phototrophic mat microbial communities from Octopus Spring, Yellowstone National Park, Wyoming, United States -... | ecosystem: Environmental > Aquatic > Thermal springs >... | reverse complement strand
TGGCCGATGATCCAGCCCCCGAAGCTGTGCCAGGTCACCGGGATCTCGCGCGCCATCAGCTCGTGCAGACACGGCGTCGTGACGTAGACGTTGCCCATCAGAACGAGTTGGGACACCTCCCCGAGGCGCGCCGTCCTGATGGTTTCGTCCTCGATGGAGATCTCGAGCATCTCGCCACTCTTCGCGACCTTGGCGCTGCGGGCCTGTACGTACACTGGCAGGGCTTCGTCGCGAGCGACTGCGAGCGGACGAGGCTGAGTCTCGCCGCGGCGAAAGAAGTTGACCTCATCGGGAAGGCATATGCCGACGAGCGAGCACCGCGGACACTTCGGACTGTCCTCCAGCGGCGGCGGCACGCGCCCCCCTGCGGCGAGCAGCCGCAAGCCGTCGATCGCCGCCCGCGTGAGTCCGCGGAGTTCGTCGTCGAATGGGACTGTTACCCGCTCCTTCGACGCCGCGAAGTACAGCACGCCCTCGGCACATCGATAGCCGTGCTCCTCGAGGATCAGGCCCTGAGCGCATAGTTGAACCCGCTCCGGGTCGTAGGCACCCCTTGCAACGTGCGGCCGCTTCCGTCGCTTGTAGTCGACTGGCACGATCAGCCCCTGATCCGCCTCGATCAGGTCGATCTTCGCGATGAGGCCGAGTCGATCGGACGAGAGCGTGATCGAGCGGGCGTGGATCTTCGTGTCCTCCTCAACGTCCGCGGGAGGCGGGAGCTGGCCGCCACTTCGATCGACCCGCCGATGCACCTGGCGGCCCTCTACGGTGTCGGCGGAGTCGGCCCACTCCCCCTGGACCCACTCGAGATAGGCAAGCCGCGGGCAGTACTGGAACTCGTTCAGCATCCGCGCGGGCACGAGCGGTAAGTCCCGCGTAAGGTCGGGGAACGCGAGGGGTAGCTCTGTTTGGGTCGGGCGGTCCTCGTCCACGGCACCTCTGGGGACTCTCCGTAAGAGCAGCCTGACTATGTGCCGCCACGCCTTGGGGCGCTACGGTTCGGACGGCCAGCAGAGGGGATTTCTCATAAAAATCAGCAATCTCTGTGGGCCCTGGACCGGGTTGCTACGGAACGCTACGCGTGCTACCGTCTGGGCGTGGCTCGGATCATCAATCAGCGTGAACTTCGCAACCAAACCGCCGCCGTTCTCCGGGACGTGCAGGCAGGTGAAACGATCATCGTCAGCCGCAACGGTATGCCGGTGGCCGAGCTCCGCCCCATCCCGCCGCGTCGGTTCGTACCTCGCGCGGTGATCGCGGCCGCAGCCAGGACCGCGCCGCCGGTCGACCCACAGCGCTTCCGGGCGGACCTGGATGCGGTGGTAGACCAGTCGGCCGATGGCTGAACACGCCGAGGCGTTGCTGGACACATCCGTGGTGATCGACTACACGTCGATTCCCCCGGAGTCCCTTCCGGAGCAAAGCGCGATCGCCGCGATCACGCTCGCCGAACTGGCGGCCGGTCCGCACGCGGCCGCAGATGAGCAAGAGCGGGTAAGCCGGCAAGACCGGCTCCAATGGGTCAGCGCGACGTTCAACCCGCTGCCGTTCGATGCCGACGCGGCCCGCATGTATGGCCGCATCTTCGCGGCGACGAGAGCGGCCGGCCGCTCGAGCCGCGCCCGACTGGCGGATCTGCTGATCGCGGCGACCGCAGCGGCGAACGGCTTGCCGCTTTACACGAGAAATCCGAGTGATTTCGTGGGGTTGGAGCAGCTCGTCACGGTGGTGGCGGTCTAGGGGGTAGGGGTAGGGGTCGGTTCGCGGCGGGGGTGCAAGCTCCCGTCCGCGCAAGGGGGCGACCGGTCGTGGAAGCCGGCTCGAGCGGTTCTTTTGTGAGCTACGGGCTCACCCCATGAGCCCCCGGGTCGGTATGCTTGGGCCTGTTGTGGTGGCCCATAGCAACCGGCGTGAAGAAGCGCAACGCGATGGGGAAGGCTCAGCGCTTGTACGAGCGCCGCGGCGCGCCCGGCTGCGATGCGGACAGCGCGTGCCTGCGCCCGAATGCCCCATAAGCGCCGGGGCTCACGCGATGACCGCGGGCGTGTCCCCCGTCGATCAGAAGGCGGCTTGCACGCCGGATGAAGAGGGTCGGCCAGTCCGCGAAGCGCAACTCCGGGGTTATGAAACGGGCTCACCTGATGAGCCTCGGACTTCGTATGTTTGCAGCTACACGGTGGCCCATAGCGACCGACATTAGTAACCGCGGCCCCCATTACGGGAGTGTCTGCGCTCGTCTGCCCGAGGAGGTGACGCGGCGGCCAGTGGGGCCCAACCACGGGCGCAGCGGCGCGGGACTGCGGCACCGGCGGATTCATCGACGGGAAATAGGAGGAAACCCTGAAGCCCGCTGAGAGCGAACCCAGCCTCGGCATGCTCGCACGGGGACTGGGTCTTGCCTCTGTGCAGGACGTCTTCCCGTGGCAAGCGAGGCTACTCGCGTGCTTTCGCGAGGGCAATGTTCCCTCGTCGCTAGACATTCCAACTGGAATCGGCAAGACGGCGGTAATGGCGATCTGGCTAGTGGCGCGGGCGTGCGGTGCTAGGCTCCCACGGCGTCTCCTTTACGTCGTTGACCGCCGAGCAGTGGTCGACCAGGCCACGAGCGTCGCGCTCGGGCTTCGGGCTGTCGTCGATGCCGCGCCCAGCATGAAGCAAGGCTTAGGGCTTCGGGCCGACCAGTGCCTGCCGATCTCCACGCTGCGCGGCCAATACATCGACAACCGCGAGTGGCTCGAGGATCCGGCAGCGCCCGCGATCATCGTCGGCACGGTGGACATGGTGGGTTCGCGCCTCCTGTTCGAGGGCTACGGCATATCTCGGAAGATGCGTTCCTACCATGCGGGCCTCTTGGGCACCGACACCCTGGTCGTCGTCGATGAAGCACACCTGGTCCCGGCTTTCGAACACCTCCTGCGGACCATCGCTGCGGAGCCGAGTCTTCGATCGCGCGACGAGCATTGCCAGCGGTGCGTGCCGCCTTTCCGGTTGCTCGCGCTCTCGGCCACGGGGCGCACGCGGGATGAGCACGTGGTCGGGCTGGCGGAAGAGGATTTCAAGCACGAGGTAGTCAAGAAGCGGCTGAACGCGAGGAAGTCACTGCGGATCGAGCAACTTGACAAGGAAGCCAAGCTAGAGGACGCGCTCTCGAAGCACGCTTGGGCGCTTGCGGACGAAGGTAAGAAGGCTGCGCGCATCCTGGTATACGCCGACAGTCGCGAGGTCGCCCGAAGGGCGAAAGAAGCGGTCGAGAAGCTCGCGAACGGAGACAAGAAAGCGGGAAAGCCCGTGATCGAGATAGGAACCGAGCTCTTCGTGGGCGGCCGGCGCGTATTCGAACGCGAAGCAGCGAGGGAGCGGCTCAGGAGCCTGGGATTCCTCGCTGGGAGCACGGTCGAGCGCCGCGCATCCGAGTTCCTGTTTGCGACGTCCGCCGGCGAAGTCGGTGTCGACCTCGATGCCGACCACATGGTCTGCGACCTCGTCGCGTGGGAGCGGATGATCCAGCGCCTCGGCCGCGTGAACCGGCGCGGGGATGGGGAAGCGAGCGTCATCGTTATCGTCGAGCCGCAGCCGAAGGCAAGCAAGAGGGAAAAGGAAGCGCTCGACAAGCGCGCGCGCAATGAGAAGCTCGACGACAAGGAGCGCAAACTCGTCGATAGGTACGAGAAGAAGGTGCGCGAATGGGAGAACCGCCAGAAACCGATCAAGCACCTCCGCAGAATCGACGACCAACACATCGACGCCAGCCCAGGCGCCCTGCAAGATCTCAAGACGCGCGCTGCGACCGAAGAGACCTTGCAAAAGATCCTCGACGACGCGACCACGCCGGAGCCTCTTCGTCCCGCCCTTACGCGCCCCCTCGTAGAGGCCTGGGCGATGACGTCTCTCGAAAAGCACACCGGGCGTCCCGCCATTCAGCCGTGGCTGCGGGGCTGGATCGAGGATGATCCGCCGCAGACGGCGATGCTATGGCGAATGCACCTTCCGGTTCGCCGGGGCGGGTCAGCGGCCCGCAAGAAGGAGATCGAGGACTTCTTCGGGGCCGCACCCCCACACACGAGCGAGATCCTGGAGACCGAGACCTTTCATGTGGTGAAGTGGATCGCCGCACGCGCCATCGCGGTGCTAGCGCGGCAGGCAACGCTGGGCGACAGTGTAAGCCAGGCTCGTCTCTCGGAAGACGACGTCGTTGCCTTTGCCCTAGATCCCGACGGTGGGCTGAGGAAGGAGATCAGGCTCGCGGAGCTCGATCCATCCGGAGACAAGCAAGACCCGGAGAGACTGGAGAAGTTGCTCGCGGGCGCCACGCTGGTCCTCGACGCGCGGCTCGCAGGATTGCGGGATGGGCTCTTGGACGACAAGGAGGCCGGCGTTCCCCGGACGGCCGACGACGGCGAGGACTGGCTCGTCGAGGGCGCAGTTGGGTTCCGCATACGTAGCATCGAGGCGTCCGCCGGCGCGCCCCGCGACAGGAACTGGCGCGAGCGCTTCCGCTTCGCTTCTGCGGTAACGGAGGATGGCGAGCCGACCCACTGGCTCATCGTAGAGAAGTGGCGGCAGGACGCGGCGACCGAGGAAGACCGCTCGGCGGCGAATCCGCAGCTCCTCGCCGAGCACCAGTCGTGGACCGAGGAGCGCGCCCGTCGCTTGGCGTGTGCCCTCGGCCTCGACGGCGAGCTTGTCGACGTGCTCGCGCTCGCCGGACGCCTCCACGACGAGGGCAAACGCGCGGAAAAGTGGCAGCGCGCGTTCCACGCGCCAAAGGACGGCATCTACGCGAAGACCGAGGGTCCCATTGACTACCGCCTGCTGGACGGGTACCGCCACGAGCTCGGGTCGCTACTCCGGGTCGAGAACGACGAGCGGATCCGGAAGCTGTCCGACGAGCACCGCGACCTCGTGCTTCACCTGATCACGGCGCACCACGGGTTCGCAAGGCCGGTGATCGACACCAGTGGCTGCGAGGACGCGCCCCCCTCTGCCCTCGAGGAGAAAGCTGCCGAGATCACGCTGCGCTTCACGCGCCTGCAGGATCGCTGGGGCCCCTGGGGCCTCGCATGGTGGGAGGCGCTCTTGCGTGCGGCCGACCAACAGGCCTCGCGCGACAACGATCAGCGCGATGTTGACGGCGGAGTCGCGTGATGGCCCGGGCCTCGATCGCGGTGGATCTCTTCAACCCCGGGCAGGTGTTCGCGTGCGTGGGCTTTCTCGAAGCGGCGGACCTCCTGCTCGGGGATGCCGCCGGTGGATTCGATTGGACCAGCGAAGCCGGGGCGCAGTTTGAGCTCGATGCAAGTGGTGCGGAGAGCCCGGTGGATGCCGTGCTCGAGTTCCTCATCGAGGCGCGCCTCGAGCGGCTCGCGCCGCAGGGCTACGCGGATCCACTGCCCACCAAGGATCAGAGCAAGAAAAAGGGAAGCAAGGAGGTCGTCGAGGACGAGGCGACCGAGTCAAAGGGCGAGGATCCCGTACGCCTGGCTGCCACCTTCCCGGGGGCCGAAGCCGACCGCCTGACCCTCCCGTTACGGTTCGAGCGGAACGGTCAAGTGCTCGATGTGTCGCACTGGTGTGACGCGTCCTCGCGCAATTCTTTCAAGCTCTTCGCCGGCCAGCAGCGCAGCGCGGTGATCGCCCGGCAGATGCTCGCTCGCTTAAAGAACCTCTGGATGGAGCGCCGAGAAGAACTGCGCAAAGACCCGTTCGGCCTAATGGCGCCGCTCGGGGGAAGCACCTTCAAGTTCGACGCCCGCAAGGCGTGGACGCCGATCGACGCCGGCTATTCCCCTGACAAGCAGACACACGGTGTCGAGGCTTCGCCCGTCGTCGAGATGCTTGCGGCCATCGGCCTCGAGCACGCTCGCCCGCACGAGTTCGAAACGCGCGAGGTGCGCTACGGCGTCTGGAAGGGCCTCTTGCCGCCGGCGCTCGCGCGCCCGGCGCTCGGGGGCTCCCGCGTGGGCGTTCCGATCCGAATCTTCCGGTTCACGCTCGAGCTCGCAGGCAAGAACAAGATCGTCACGTTCGCACGAGAGGAGACCTACCCATGAGCGACGCCACCGACGTGGTGCAGGTGACCAACGAGCTTCTCGACAACTGGGCCACGAAGGCCGATGGCCCGGTAGCGCTGCGCCTGAAGCAGAAGCTCCTGCCGGTGGAGGAGAGCGGCATCATCTTCCCGCCGACCTACGCCGATATCGGCTACAACATCGACACGCTCTCGGACGGCACCCGCGTCGCGACGATCGACAGCGTGGGGTCGCAGGCCAATCGCCTCGAGCCGATCTTCAAGTCGGAGTCGAACGACCCAAAGGACTGGCTCGTCCCGCAGATCGAGATCGTCATCCGCAAGGAGGCTTGCGGCGAGTGCGATGCGTGCAAGAAGAACGCCGACGATCCGAAGAAGGCCGGCAAGGCGTGCAAGCAGCCGCGCGAGGTGACGCGCTCGCTGCTCGATCTCGCGCACCGCGCAGCCGACGCGGTCGTGCAGTCGTCGCCCGCGCTTCTCGATCTGATCGCGCCTGCCTTCAAGAAGCTCCAGCGGGGAGACGCGGGGCCGCTCTGCGCCATCGCTCCGACGTCGCTCGTCTTCGGCGTCTGGGACTCGCGCGGCGACACGGGCGAGAAGCGCCCGCGGCTTGTCCGTTCGCTTATCCGCGCCTGGGACGTCGAGCCGCTCCACGCGGCTGCGCAGTTCAACTCCGTTTGGAAGCTGCTCGACGATGAGCAGCAAGAAGAGCTCAAGAAGGAGGCAAAGGCGAAGAAGACCGATCTCTCGGAAAAGGGTCTTGCGGACGCGCCGGCCACGTTCCGCAAGACCAAGGTGCAGCAGTACCGCGACGGCGCGCCCAATCCAGAGGCGCGCGTCCTCGGCGGCGTTCGGGTGAACGGGCGGATCGAGCGCGAGGTGACGTTGAACCTCGTGGCGCTCCGCGGCCTGCGCGGCGCGACCGACGACGAGACGAACGCTATCCGCAAGTACCTCCTCGGCCTCTCGCTCGTTGCCGCAACCGCCGACATCGAGCTGTTTCTCCGCGAAGGCTGTCTCCTGCGCTACGCCGAGAACGGCGATGCTTGGTACCAGGTCCCACGGCGGGGTGAGCCGACGCGGGTGACCCTGCAGCTAGATATGGCAAATGAGTACGCGAAAGAAGGCGCCGAGCACTTTCGCGCGAAGTGGCGGGAAGTGTTCAAGGGCAAATGGCCCAACGAGGAGAAGTGGCCCAAGGTCAAATACGACTTCGACCTCAAGGAGGCCAAGAAGCTGCTCGCGAAGAAGACCGCGGAGGAGGAACCCGCGAAGGGGGAGTAGCCCGCGATGAGCGCACTCGTCCTTCACGTTCGCCTGCACGACGCCCGCTACCACGGCGAGGGAGACTGGCCACCTTCGCCTGCGCGCCTTTTCCAGGCCCTCGTCGCGGGTGCCGGCCTCTGCGGGCCGATCGGACAGGCGGAGAAGAAAGCGCTCGAGTGGCTCGAGCAGCAGGAGGCACCGCTGGTGGCCGCGCCGCGTGCCTGGCGGACTCGGCGAGGCGTCGTCTTCTACATGCCAAACAACGACAGCGACGCGATCAGGGGCGATCCGCTGCGGATGTCGAGGATTCGTAAGGCCACCAAGATCTTCCGGCCCTACCTGCTCGACGCGGCCGTTCCTTTCGTCTACGCGTGGCGGCTGGCGGGAGAGGTAGGCGATGACCACCCCGCCCGCGCGATCTGCTCACTCGCAGAACGCCTTTACCAGCTCGGGCGGGGCGTCGACATGGCTTGGGCGTGGGGCGAGGTCCTCGACGACTCGGGCCTCGACGAGCTGCTCGCGAGATATCCGGGGCGCCTGTTCCGCCCGTCGGCCGAGAGGAGCGCGATCGCGCTTACGCTCTCGTCCCCTTGCCGGGGCTCGCTCGAGAGCCTTGTGTGCCGTCATCGAGCCTTCGGCGAACGATTCCGCTACGTGAAGGACGGCAAGGCTGTGGAGGTGGTCTTCCGCCGGCCGCCCAGGCCTTGGTTTCATCGGGTCTCCTACGACAGCCCGCCCTCGCGCCAGCTCTACGAGCTTCGCGATCCCCTCGCGGACGGTATTTTTGCTCCGTGGCCGCTCGCGCGCGTGTCGGCTTTGGTTGTGCGGCTGCGCGATGCGGCCATGGAGCGCCTCCGGAGAGCTCTGCCGAGCGAAACGGAAGACATCAAACGCGTGCTTGTGGGTCGACAGCCCGACGGGACAGTCGACTGTCGTCCAGACGACCGGGTCCGGATCATTCCGCTGGCATCTATCGGGCATGTTCACGCCGACCACGAGATCCGGCGGGTCCTGGTCGAGGTGCCGCCGAGCTGTCCCCTCCGTGCCGATGACGTGTACTGGGCGTTCTCCGGCCTCGATGTGGCCGACATGGAGACGGGGGAGATCCAGGCGGTGTTGACCCGGACCGATGACGAGGGCTTCCTGCGTCATTACGGCCTGGAGGACGACGGGCGTCACCGCAGGTGGCGCACGGTGACGCCCGCCGCGCTGCCAGAAGACGCTCGGCGCCGGCGGATCGACCCTGCGCGCAAGCGCGACGAGGCGAAAGCGGGACGCGAGCGCGCCAGGGAGCAGGGGCGGGCTGCTGCCGCGGTGCGCCAGGCGCTGCGCCACGCGGGCGTGCGCACTGGCGTGGAGGCCGTCGGTGTTCAGCGGGAGCCGTTCCACGCGAACGGAGCGCGCGCCGACGTGTTCGCCAGTGGAACCCGATTCGCCAAGGAACGTCTCTGGCACGTGGAAGTGGCCTTCTCCGCGCCGGTCACGGGGCCGCTCGCCATTGGTGACGGCCGCTTTCTAGGGTTGGGCGTGCTGGCGCCGCTCCCGAGCACGACGGGAATCCACGTCTTCGCGATCAAATCGGGACTGATCGGCGCGCCGGATCCCGAGTGTATCGCACGGGCTCTACGACGAGCGGTAATGGCGAGGGTCCAACAGGTGCTCGGCGATGAGCCGCTTCCGGCGATCTTCTCCGGGCATGAGACCGGGGGCAGTCCCGCGCGCTCGGAAGAAAGCCCCCACCTCGCGTTCCTGTGCGATCTGCCGCGTTCGAGGCTCATCGTCGTCGCGCCGCACGCGGTGGACCGGCGGGACCCCAGCCGAGAGGAGACGAATCACTTGGCGGTCCTCGACGAGGCGCTTCAGGGCATGTGCGAACTTCGGGCAGGTGCGGCCGGGTGCTTTCTCCTTGCGAGGGCGAGGATCGACATGGAGGACGACCCGCTCACTAGGCCTTCTCGCGCATGGGAAAGCGCAACCCCGTACCTCGTTACCCGGCACGCTCGCCTCGGCGATGCGTCCGCCGCGCTGAAGGCCGATCTCCTCGCCGAATGTATGCGGAGAGGTCTACCGGTACCAGCGGCCGCCAGCGTGCTGGCGACGAAGGGCGTCGCTGGCTCGGGCCTGAACGGACGTGTCAGGTTGGAGTTCAAGACCGCCGTGAGAGGTCCCGTGCTGCTCGGCAGGAATCGCCACTTCGGCGGCGGGCTTTTCCTTGCCACACGGCTGGAGACACGACAATCGAGTAGCTGACGCGGATCGGGCGTGGCCCTTTGTCTCGGCGATCGATCGCACTGCGCGGAACCACGTCGCCGACGAGCGCCGATCGGCGTCGCGCAGGCTTGCCGGGCGACACGGCACCTTGTCCACCGCGGACCCGTCACCCCGTTCGGGGCGCACCCCGCACTTGACCGCCGGTCACCGGCCGCCTACCCTTGCGTATCTCTTTTGTGATACTAGGCACGGCCATGCCAGTCTCGCTGAGACTGCCCGAGGACCTGAAGAAACGCGTCGAGAAGCTCGCCGAGGCCCAGGACGTGACGCCACACGGGTTCATGCTCGAGGCGATCCGGGAGAAGCTCGCGGCGGAAGAAGCGCGGGCGGCGTTCCACGCCGAGGCGAAGCGCCGGCTCAAGCGAATGAAGCGCGCCGGCACCGGGATCCCCGCCGACGAAGTGTTCGAGTACCTGCGACAGCGCGCCGCGGGCGGTCGGGCCAGCCGACCAAAGGCGCGCAAGATCGCGTGATCGTCTTCGACGTCGATGCCCTCGGCGATCTCGAGCGAATCTTCGAGTTCAACTTCGAGCGCGACCCGACGACGGCGCTCGAACACATCGACCGGATCCAGAGCGCCGTGCTCATCCTGGGCGAGCATCCGCACATCGGGCGCCCCAGCGGTCGCGGCGCCTCGCTGCGCGAGCTGGTGATCTCCCACGGGAGAACCGGCTACGTCGCGCTCTACGAGCACTCGCCCGGCGAGGGCATCGTGCGCATCGTTGCAGTCCGCCATCAGCGCGAGGCCGGGTACCGCGGGCGCTAGGCCCGAGCCGCATCGGCCGGCCCGCGCCGCAGCAATCTCGAACCGCGATGCCTGGCATGCGCTCCCGGCGGTTGCCCCGGCCGGTCGAGCGCGCTAGATTGCGTCCACGAGCGTCTCGCCAGCGCATCGACCACCAGGAGGAGCCATGCCCAACGTCGCCCCGGTCACCGATCTCGACTACACCGTCGAGGAGATGAGCCGCCACGTCGCCCGTTTCAAGGACCTGAAGAGCACCGCCAAGGCGTTCATCGACACCCGCATTCCCGGCCACGAGCGCGACATCTTCAACATCATCGGCGCGAACGTGGTCGAGGATCCCGACGCCAAGCCGCCGATCCCGGCGCAGGATTTCCACCTCGCGATCGTGCGCTGCGAGCCGGGCAAGGGCGCGGCGCTGCACTCGCACCTCACGCAGGAGGTGTTCATGCCGCTCACCGGCCGCTGGGCGATCTTCTGGGGGCCGCAGGGCGAGCGCGAGGTGATCCTCGAGCCCTACGACGTCATCTCGGTCCCGGTCCACGTGATGCGCGGATTCCGCAATGCCGGCACCGAGACCGGGCTCCTGCTCGCGCTCGTGGGCGGTCACGACCCGGGCAAGGTCGGCTGGCCGGAGAGCATGAAGCAGATGGCGCGCGCGGCGGGACTCGAGCTCACCGAGGACGGGACGCTGCGCGAGGTCGTGCCCGCCTGAGCGCCCGATGGGCGTCGCCGCTCCGGCCGCCGCCCGGCTCTCGGCGGACGAGGTCGCCGCCTACCAGCGCGACGGCCAGGTCACCCCGGCCTGGCGCCTGCCGGCGGCGCTGCTCGCGCGCATGCGCGCCTCGCTCGACCGCCTGCTCGCCGCCCGCAGCGACCTCCGGCCGGACTTCATCGCGCTGCCGCACGTCCCGTGGGACGGACCGGGCGGGGTCGAGATCGCGCGCGAGTTCTTCGGTTACGCGACGACGCCCGAGCTGCTCGACATCGTCGAGCAATTGATCGGGCCGGACATCGTCCTCTGGGCCTCGACGGTGTTCTGCAAGCCGGCCGCGCGCGGGCTCGAGGTGCCGTGGCACCAGGACGGCCAATACTGGCCGATCCGACCGCGCGCCACGGTCACGATGTGGATCGCGCTCGACGATTCCACGCCGGAGAACGGCTGCATGCGGGTGATCCCCGGCTCGCACCGGATGGGCGAGTTCAGCCACGAGGTGAGCGACCGCGAGGATCTGGTGCTCAACAACGTCCTGAACGACCCACGCATCGACCTCTCGACCGCGCGCGACGTGTGTCTCGAGGCGGGCCAGTTCTCGCTGCACGACGTCGCGCTCGTCCACGGCTCGCAGCCGAACCGTTCGGCGAAACGCCGCGCCGGCTTCGCGATCCGCTACATGCCCGCCAGCTCGCACTACGACCGCAGCCTGCCGATGGGCGGCGCCTCGAACACCGCGCCGGTGGAATTCGCGCGCCGGCCGATCTGGCTGGTGCGCGGCGTGGACCGCTGCGGCAGGAACGACTTCGAGATCGGCCACACGCACTGGTGACTGCCCAATCGACCGAGGCTCCCGATGCCCAAGTTCCTCACCGCCGCCCAGATCGAGCAGTTCCGCGCGGAAGGTTACGTCTCACCGCTGCGGGTGATCAGCGAGGCCGACGCGCTCGAAATCCGGCGCCGGCTGGAGGCCTTCGAGGCCACCCAGGGCGGACCGCTGCGCGGCGACCTGCGCCACAAGTCCTACCTCGTCTTCAAGTTCCTGTCGGATCTCGTCCACCATCCGCGCATCCTCGACGCGGTCGAGGACCTCTACGGTCCCGACCTGCTGTGCTGGTCCACGAACTTCTTCATCAAGGAGGCGCGTACCCCGGCGTTCGTCTCCTGGCACCAGGACTCGACCTACTGGGGGCTCTCGTCGCCCGATGTGGTCACCGCGTGGGTCGCCCTGACGCCGAGCAACGCGTCGAACGGCGCGATGGCGGTGATCCCGGGCTCGCACTTGCAGGACCAGATGCCGCACCGGGACACGTTCGACGCGAACAACCTGCTCACGCGCGGCCAGGAAGTCGCCGTCGAGGTGGACGAGGCGAAGGCGGTGCGCCTCGACCTCGCTCCCGGCGAGATGTCGCTGCACCACGTCCGGCTGGTGCACGGCTCGCCGCCGAACCCCTCGGACGATCGCCGCATCGGTTTCGCGATCCGCTACATCCCGACCTCGGTACGCCAGCTGCACGGCGCGGACAGCGCGACGCTGGTGCGCGGCGTCGACCGTTACCGCTCCTTCGAGCACGAGCCGGTGCCGGAGCGCGACATGCAGCCGGAGCTCGTCGCGCTGCACCGGCGGATCGCCGAGCGCAGCGCGAAGATCCTCTACCGCGGTACCGGCATCGGGTCGTACGAGGATCCGGCGGCGAAGGGGGCGTATCGCTGAAGCGCTAGCCCCGCGCCGCTTTCGCCTCCTGGATCGCCTTCCAGACGCTCGTCGGCCGCAGCGGCAGCTCGAAGATCTCCACCCCGAGCGGCTGGAGCGCGTCGCACACCGCGTTCGCGAGCGCGCCGGGCACCGGCCCCGGAATGCCTTCGCCGAGCCCGCGCGTGCCGAGCGGCGTGTAGGGGCACGGGGTGCACGCCTCGGTCACCTCGATGTGCGGGACGTCGGCGGCGGTGGCGAGCTTGTAGTGCTCGAACGTAGCGGTGAGCTGCTGGCCGTTCTCGTCGTACACGAACTCCTCGAACATCGCGTTCGACAGGCCCTGCACGACGCCGCCCTGCACCTGGCCCTCGACGATCTGCGGGTTGATCATGCGGCCGACGTCCTCGGAGGTGACGTAGCGCAGGATCTTGAAGCGGCCGGTGTTGACGTCGACCTCGACGATCGCGGCGTGGCACGAGAAGCAGATCATCGGCTTGTCGGCCTCGAAGAACGCGGTCGCCTCGAGCCCGGCCTGTTCGCCCGGCGGCAGGTTGAGCGGCGC
>Ga0308411_10002189_pt1 | contig 13288 bp, 6 predicted proteins | sample HotsprottomLayer_2_FD_203530 | JGI IMG/M metagenome (GOLD analysis project Ga0308411, IMG submission 203530) | Hot spring phototrophic mat microbial communities from Octopus Spring, Yellowstone National Park, Wyoming, United States -... | ecosystem: Environmental > Aquatic > Thermal springs >... | reverse complement strand
TCGCTTTGCAGGAGCCCATAGTTGCGCGCTGACGCCAGACCCCGGGTTGGATTCTGGTAGAGCCGCACAGGATAGCGGCGAACAATATCTATGGTATTGTCAGTAGACCCATTTTCTACTACAATAATATCATATAAATGTGATGGGTAATTCTGGTTGAGAAGGCTTTCTAAACATGCTCCGATCATCTCGGCGCCATTATAGACACCGATGATGATACTGATGCTTGGAAGTGATTCCATTGAAACACTTCATGATGAGACCAGCGTGTTGACAGGAATTGTGCCGTTGCCTGTCAGCGGGGAGCCTGGAAGGGCTTTGCCCTCCCAGAACCGCCCGCGGGCGGGGGGATGAGGGAACCTGGTTCCTCCATCTCCCTGCTCGAGGGCTTTGCCCTCCCAGACCCGCCCACGGGCGGGAGGATGGGGAAACCGGGTTTCCCCATCCCCCCGCCGAGAGCGTATGTTCATGTTAGCCGTCCATGCAGCTCGCGCCGCACCCCGATGGGATGAACATAGGTTGCTCCTGGGAGGGCTTTGCCCTCCCACACCCGCCCGCGGGTGGGGGCATGGGGAAACCCGGTTTCCCCACACCCCTCTTCGAGAGCCTATGTTCACGTTAGTAGCCAGGCGGCCCGGCGAAGCGCCGGCAGTTTCCCCACCGCGATGTACTGCATACATCCTGTCACTGAACCTTTGGTGGCGCCTCTACGCTTTTGGGGCGCGCCCAACGGTCTGATGCTCTGGTCCTGTATCGCCGAATGCCATGCTGCGGCGTCATACTCAAACTGCCCATGACCCCGAGCGCAGTATAACAGAAAACTGTTACTCCAGGCATGGTTCAGACGCACGTGACCGTTCGCCTCGACACGGAACCACGAGGGAGGTTGTGGATGGGCCTGGCCCCTCCACACCTCCCCGCCAGACTGTCAAGCGCAACCCGCAGGTTTTGAGCCATGCCTCTGCATCCAAAAGGCATGGGAGCGTGCAAGACAGTACATCACACCCGCGCTCAAAAGCCGTCCGATATTCGAGCGCCGGCAGGGACTTTCGTTACCACGCCCGCCAGATCGGGGGGCGGCGATTCACACTTTGCGGCCGGATTTCTGGGAGTATTTTGCTGCCGCGGGCGGGGAAACAAGTTTGCGGGAAGGCGCAGCCTCTCCGCATATCTCCACCGCGTACGTCCTGGATGTTAGAGATACCCTAGCACATGCGGATGACGTTTCCTGATCTCCCGGTACCACGCCCCGAGTGGCAGCAGCACAGCCAGGCCGATCAACCACGCGGTGTAGCCCCAGATGATCCGCGGGCCGGGTAGGCTGACCAGCCCCAGCATCTGCGAAATCAGGTTGTAGATCACGATGTGCAAGACGTAAAAGAAGAGCGAGACCTGACCGACGAGCGCCAGCCAGCGTAGGGGGCCGTTGCTCGTCAGACCCGGCCAGGCATAGAACCCCGCCAGTAGCAGCGCGGCTATCCCCAGGTTGAAGGCGAAAAAGGCCAGACTGGGCGGCGCCTTGCTCATCACCAGGAAGTGGGCCGCGCTGTCACCCACCGCGCCAAACGCTCCCAGATCGCCGAATCCGCCCGCCAGGCGCAGCGCCAGCCAGACCCCCAACAGGCTGATCCCTGCCGCTGCCCAGGTGCGCGGTCGCCGCAGCGCCGCGCGGCCCTGCAACGTCCCGATGGCGTACCCCAGCCACAGCAGCGGTCCCCAGCCCAGCACCGCGAAGCCCAGCGCCGGGCGCGTATCATAGCTGTAGGTTAGCCAGAACGCCTGCCAGAATGGCTGGGGGGCGCCGGCGGCCAGAGCGCCGGCAAGCGACCCGATGGCGACCTGGTGCAGCCCCAGTACGGTCAGGCTGATGCCGGTCAGGACGAGCGGAGGCAGGAAGCGCAGCAGGCTGAGGAGGGCCATCGTCGCGGCGATGGCCGTGAGCACGTGCACGTAAGGCGTAGCGCCGCGCCAGAACAGGTTGCAGATGGTCAGATCGAGCGCCAGGATCAGGCCAGCGCGGATCAAGATATACCGGGTGGTGGCGTGTTCTGGGCGACCCTTCCGCCGCTGCGCGGCGGCGTAGAGGGCCAGGCTGTAGCCTCCTAGCAGAAAGAAGATCGGCGAGGCCAGGTTGGTGAGCAGCCCGCTCATCCAGTATGGCGCGCTCTGGAGCGTCACCGGCTGCCCGCCATACGATTCGGCTTGCAGCCCCGCGCCCACGAAGAAACTGGCGTGGTCGAGGGCCATCAGCAGCAGGGCCACGCCGCGCAGCGCATCAATGGCGACGATGCGCCCGGTTGTGGCCGCCCGCTCGCGCGGGAGGGCAATACTCGTGTCGCTTACGGTAACACCTGATGTCATACCCCGCTCCTTCTGGGACGGTTCACACCTGGGGTAACCCACGCGCCTGACAGCCAGGGCTACCAGAGCGTCATCGAAACGCCGCAAGCTCGTGCCCGCGCTGGAGCGCTTCCTGGTGGATTGAGCCAATCTGCAACCGCAATCTAAAATGATAACGTCCCGCTCTCGTCGCGTCTACGCGGGCAAGCTGCCCGCGCTCCCGGGAGAACTGTGAACACGTACCTCTAATCCGTCACCATCCGGCTATCGGCTGGCAGCGCCTGATGCCCTGGCGCCGGGGCGTGAGCCATCTGCAACTGCCAGAGAGCCGCGCAGATGCCCGCAGCGGCCAGGTAACAGGCCGACCCACAGGCCATGGCAACCGTAAAGTTGCTGACCATGCTTATCAGGATGACCACCACTGAACCCAGGACCGAGAAGACGCCATTCATGCCCCAGGCCCAGGGCGTCAGTTGGGGCGCCTGGTTGCCCAGTTGCCGCAGCCCGGTCGGAAAGGGCATGCCCATTATGGTTGCCAGCGGAGCGATCAGGAACACGCTGGTCAGGATACGCTCAACATCCGAGAGGCGTAACAGGGCGGCAAAGATCGGTGGGAGCGCAAGGATATAGACCACGATCAGGACGGCTACCAGCGCGAGGGTCACTTGCAAATGGCGCGCGCCGCGCAGGATGCGCCGTCCCAGCAGGCTGCCCAGGGCCGAGAAGGCCAGCATGCTGGCAATCGTGGTGGTGACCGCGTGGATGGGATAGCCGATGAAGAGCGTGAAGCGCTGGATCAGCACGATCTGCACGAAGATGTAGCCAGCGCCCAGCAGGCTGAAGTAGGCCAGTATCGGCATAGCGCCCGAGGTTCGCAACCCATCGCGCCGGTAGCGTGCCAGTGGAGCGACGATGAACAGGATCGCGGTCGCCACAGACAGGGTGAACAGGGTGAGCAGGATGAGATTCCCGATGGGAAAGCGGTTCAACCGGCCCTGGTAGGCGTCGTTGAAGTGCAGATTGCTCCACTTGAAGTAGTTGTAGAAGAACGGATTGTCGTCGGTGACCGGGAAGATGTTGAAGGTATAGGCTTGCTCGAAGGCCCGGGGATCCTCAGCGTAGAGATAGTAGGTGAAGGTGTTGTCAAGGCGCGCCAGCGGATCCTGGAGCATGCTGAAGTTATTTGCCGCCGCCCAGGCGCGCAGCTGCTCCATCTGTGTCGCGGTGAAGGGCGCGCGCGAAACCAGGAGAGTGGCGTTCTGGCCGCTTTCATTGGCCACGATGGCGATGTGGTCCCCAGGGCGCTCGACGCCCATCCGCCGCAACGCCTCGGCCGCCAGCCCGGTGAGGCGCAGCATCTCGCGGGGGGGCGCGTTGACATCGCGCGTCCACGAGAAGACGCCGCGCGGGCTCAGGGCGTTGAGCGACTGTTCGAGCGACTCGACGGTATAGATGTACGACTCCGCCAGCACGTAGGCTCCCCCGGAGAGGGCGGCCAGGTTGTCGAGGCCGATGCCCTGGATGATGTCGTACTGCTCCTCGCTGCGACTGAGGAAGCTGCGCCCTTCAGCGACGATGAGCCTGGTGCCGGGATGCTCGGCCAGGCGCCCGGTATACTCGGCGTATGGCCCGGTGAGCAACTCGACGATGCTCGGGTTGAGTTCGATTGCTGTAATGGATCTGGCCCCGTAGAGCCGGGCAAGCAAAATATCGAGGCCGCCTCCAACGCCAATCTTCAATGTATTCGGATCCTCGATACCCAGATGGTAGACCGCGCTGATCACCGCGTGGTCGAGGAAACGGAAGCGCTGGAGATCCTCCTCACTACCATCGAACTGGTACATACCGGTCATCGAGGTGCCGTCAATGCTCACCAGGCGCAGCGGCAGTTCAGGGCGGCCATCGAGCGGGTAGGCCGAACTGACCGCGCCCACGATCATTGGCTCGGTGACCACGATTTCCGGCATGACGTCAACCCGGCCCACGGGGTTCCAGCGGGTGTATTCCGGTTGCGCGTTCTGGGCGCGCATGGCCCAGCCGAGTTCTTTCGATCCGGGCACCGGCAGCGTTAACGGACGCAGCAGCAGGATTGCTAGCAGGGCCAGCGATCCTAGCAGCGAGGCCGGAGCGACCCAGCGCAGGCGGCGTGGGAGCTCAAGCCCGAACAACACCGCAGCGAGCGCGCTCAGGAAGGCGATCAACGCGATGGACGCGGGACCCCCGAGCAGTTCAATGAGCGCCAGAATGCCGATCGTGGCAATGCCCGCGCCGAGCATATCGGCGAAGTACAGTTTGTGGGCCATGGTGGACCAGCGGCTGAAGGCTGCGGCGATGGTCAAACCGCCGGTAAAGAAGGTTGTGAAGAGGCAGGCGAAGTAGATCGCCAATCCCACCACCGTCCACACAAGTTCGGCCGCGCGCAGGGGATCGATACCGACGAAGCGAATCACCACCAGGTTGATCAAACTGGCCAGACCGAAGCTCAAGGCCAGCAGGCCCAGGCGCCGCTGGAGGGTAGGCCCATCCCACTGGTGTACGGCCAGGAACGCGCCCGCCGCGCCCCCGCCCAGGAGGGCCACGCCGATCACCAGGTAGGTAAAGTGGTGCCAGATCATGAGTGAGAAGATGCGTGTGAACGTGATCTGGAGCGCCAGCACTCCGCCCGAGACGAGCGCAAGGGCGAGGTACTTACCCCCAGCGGCGAGCGGTCCGCGCATGAAACCTTCCTTTCATTGCTCACATGTTCTTATCAGCCGTCCATGCGGCTATGCCGCACACCAGGGGGGATGAAACGGGTTGTTCCTGGGAGGGCGCAGCCCTCCCGAATCCTCCCACCGGGTGAGGGGATGGGGAAACCGGGTTTCCCCATACCCCCGCTTGAGGGCGCCGCTCTCCCGCGCCCTCCCCCTGGGTGAGGGGATGGGGAAACCCGGTTTCCCCATCCCCCGGCTCCAACAGCCTATGTTCAGGTCAGGCGTGAACCTGCACTGCCCAGGGCGCCATACTCGGCCTGGATCTGGGAACGGCCTGCCGGTAGCGTGACCAGAGCGTAGCGCCGTCCGGCCAGGCGCCGTTCCGTCTGGCGTGAAACACTGCCATTGACGCGCACTTCGCGCAGGGTTGCCCCGCCGTGATGCAGTGGAAGCAGCACGGCCGCCGCGCCGCCGGGATTGGTCGGGAAGCCAGTCTCGAAGGCGAGTTGACCGGTGCTCGCCTCCCAGGTCAGATGCTGAACGCGCGTGGCAGCCCTGGCCTCGGTGAAGGCCAGCCAGCGTTCCGCGGAGAGGACCGGCATCCCGTGGGCGACAGCATAGTCCAGACTCTCATTGAGCCAGCGCCCGACGTGGGCCGCTTTCTCCCCGCCGAACAGAAACGGATCAACGTGGCACTGCAGGCCCAGGGCCGCCGGGTAGCGTCGCAGGCACTCGGCGATCTGGGCAATCGTGACCGTTGCCGCGGTCGCGCCATCAAAGCCGGCTTCATGGCCGGTGTCAAAGACGCTCATCAGATGTTCGTCAACCAGGTGCGTGGGTTGCTGGTAGACGCTCAACAGGGCGCCGCGCTCGTTGACGAAACGCATAGGCAGGCCGGTGCCGCTGAGGTAGCCGGCGGCCCATGTGCCGTCGGCCCGGCGCACGACCCCGCTGGCGTGGTAGTGGTCGAGGTTCATGCGCAGGCCGTAGCGCGCCTGAACGAAGGCATTGTCCACCCAGCCATACCAGAGAACACGGTGGGTACGCACGGTGGGCGGCAGCGGGCCATAGCCGTACTTGATAAATTCGCTCCAGTACAGGTTGTAGCCGGTTTCGAGACCGTCCTCCACGTAGGGATGCATGCCGAACTCGTGCCCGCGCTCGCGCCAGTTCGCCAGGGTCGCCGGCGAGGGGATCGGATCGTCCTCCTTGAAGAGGGTGCTCAGCACGGGGATCTCCTCAAAGCTCCAGCGGGCCTTGCGGGTCAGTCGGCGGAAGGCGCTGGCGCGGGGCGGCGTATAGTACACCGAAACCGTGCCTCCGCGCCGCTCGATGGGGTTGATCAGTTGTTCGATATGGTTGACGCGGCTGCCGTGCGCATCGCCCGTGGCGACGATCAGCCCCGGCGCGCCGCCGGGGAAGTACCAGAGTCGGGGCAAGGGTGGTCCAGCCGCGGCGAGTTCTTCGATCAGACGGACGAACAGACGCTGGTGCTCATCGGCCTGGGGGATGCCGATGCGATCAAGGTCGATCCAGCCCACGAACAGGTCGGTGGCGCGAAGACCTTCGATGTCGTCGCGTTCCTGACCCGCGGCGTCCGGGTTGCCCTGCCGAATGAGCGCCACGCAGCGCGCCAGGTCGAAGGCCCACAGGGCGGTCATGCCATCGCCGAAGCGATGCAGGGTCAGCAGCGGGTCGCCATTGCCGCTGCGGGCGACGATGCGCGCGCCATCGAGGGCCAGCCGGTCGTAGGGGCCATGGAGTTGCAGGAGGTTCTCCTCCAGACCATCGAGTTCTGGCAGCCCGCTGACAATGTGGAGGTAATCGCCGGGCGCCGCGGCTCCCAGAGGGCGCACACCGAACAGGCTGGCGAGTTTCGCGTCGGGCCGGATGCCCAGGAGCGCGCCGCCCTGCCCGACATAGGCGCGCAGCAGGGCGACCTGATCGTCACGCACCGGCCCTGGCGCGAGGACCACGACGGAGAACCCGGCCAGTTCCGCTGCACCGACCTGCTCAACGGGCGCGCTTCGCAGCGTCGCCAGGCCTTCGGTGCGCAGGATCTCGATCAGGTAGGCGCTGAAGTCGGGATCGGCGGCCGGGTTGGTGAGTACCAGCAGCGGCGCATCGGGGGCGGGAACAGCCGATGATAAGGGGGGCGCCATGCCAGTGGCCCCGGCAAGCGGGGCCGCAAGCCGGCGCTCTTCTAGCCCGTAGGTGAGCGCGGCGCCGCCAAGCGCGGCGCCCGCGGCGGCGGTAGCAGCGCCGAGCAACTGGCGGCGGGTCAGGCGGGTGGTGAGTGGCCGGGTCATGCGAAACCCCTGCGAGCAACAGTCTACCTTCCCGCAGGAGAGGATAGCAGAAGCGTGTAATCAACACATAAATCTTTCCGCCCCTTTGACTGACACGATTGTTATCTGTCTGGCCATCATCGGTTGCGGAGGAACCACCAGGCAACGATGGCAACGATCAGCAGCACCGGCGCCATGGCGATGAACAGGATCTCAAGACTTTCGCCTTCCCAGCGGGGCGGTCCCTCGATGGCCGGGCGACTCCGGCTTTCCTCAGGCAGCGGGGTTGGCGTAGGCACGGGGGTGGGCATGGAGGTGGGGGTAGGCAGGATGCGAGGCATGGGAGTAAACGTCGGCGGAGGCGCCACGTCAGGGGCGGCCACAGGGGCGCTGGTGTACCAGATCGTCTGGCGCGCTCCCTGGTCGCCATTGGTGTCGGTGGTCATCCAGACGGCGTGGAGCCGGTTGCCCCGTTCCACTACCAGGCGTGGGCTCTGGGGCGCCGCGCCCGGGCCGGTCAGCGCTTCCGGCGCCGACCAGTTCAGGCCATCCCAGGTGAGGTGCCAGAGCCGCGGCTCGTTATCGCCGGTCGTGCCTATCACTCCGACCACGAGCATGTGCATGCGCCCGGCGCCATCTGCGGCCAGGCTCAGGCGTCGCTCAGAGGTGGCGCTCCTGGCAGGGCTGGTTACTTCAGGCACCAGGCCGGGCGGCGACCAGGTGCGCCCACCGTCGTTCGAGCTCTGGAACAACACGCTGCCAGACGTTGCGCTGGCGTAGATCGCAAGCAACTGTCCGGCGCGTCCAATGCCAAGGGTGACCTGAGAAAGCCGGTCGTCGGGAACACCCAGCGGGACAGGCTCTTCCCAACTCTGCCCGCCATCAGGAGAACGACGGTAGATCGGAAAGGTTGTATCGTCAGATGGCCCGGCGCCTTGATGTTCCCACAGCAGGTGGACCTGACCCAGATCATCGGCGCCGATCTGTGGGGCAAGGTTGGCGCCATCGAGCAACGAGAGATTCCCGGCGCGCGTCCAGGTGAGGCCCCCATCGGAGGAGCGGCGGTAGCGCACGTCCTGGCAGGCGACGCAGGGAGGGGCGGAAGATCCGGACCGGCGCGCGGGAGCGGCAAACGCAACGTGGAGCGTTCCGTCCGGGCTGCTGGCAATTGACGTGCTGTTCCCTTCACCAAGACTGGCAGGGGGGAGCAGCAGGGCCATGCGCACCACGTCGTCCCAGGGGGCGTGAAGGTACTGCTGCTTGCCATCGGTGTTGGTGACCATGTGCAGCCTGGCATCGGGCGCACTGACGAGCCTGCCGCGCACAGTGAAGCGCGCATTGTTCATTGCGGCATCGCTAGCCAGGGGGGATAAGGTGTCACCCACAGACCGACGCTCCCGCAGCATGATCGGCTCGACCGTGGACCAGACCCCCTCAACGCGCGCGCGGTACATGAGGGCGTCAACGAGCCTGTCTCGTTCATCGGTGCGACTGAGAACGCTATACCAGATCGCGTGGAGCCTACCATCGCCATCTGTGGTCAGGTCAGGGTTGGAGGCTACAGGGCTTGTGGCGGGGTCAGAAAGGCGCAACAGTGGTTCCCAGGCGTATAACGGCCCGGCCCGTGCCGGCGACAGCGGAACGATCGCCGTGAGGCAGAGCAAACACCAGAGGAGGGTAACGCGCAGGTGAGCCATGGTCGAAGTGACTGGCGGCGAGGATCGTCAGCGGCTCCGGAGGTGGCGCCAGAGCATCAGCGTCACGATCGTGATGATCAGACCAAGGACCGGAACAAGCGCCAGTCCGTGGATGACCAGAGGATTAGTGCCGTTCACAACCGTCGGTGGTGGTGTCGCGCGAATGGCATCGGGCAGCGCGGAGGTAGGTGCGGGCGCCTGGCTTGCGGGCAGGGTGGATTGGCCGCGTGGCGAAGCAGGAAGAGGCGCATTGGGCGCGGCTGGCGCCGGGGGAGGCGCGCTGAACGGCGTTGGTGCCAGAGCGGGTGCATCAACCGTGGTGCTGCTGTAGAGCACGCGCCGTTCCCCCCAACCGCTCGCATCAGTGTAACTGAACCAGACGGCGTGGAGTTGATTCCCTCGAGCCACTGCCAGACGGGGCCACATTGGCCGGTTCATTGTGGCTGCCACAATCTCTGGCTCCGACCAGGTTTCGCCGTTCCAGGTAAGATGGAGCAGCATCGGAATGGGAGTGATGCTCTGTTCGAGAAAGCCAGGCATCAGGAGGTGCACGCGGCCGGCGCTGTCGGTGGCCATCGTGTAACTGTCGAGCCCGCGTTCTACGGGATCGCGGGCGCGCACCCCGGCAATGATCTGAGGCGGGCTCCAGGTGTCCCCGCCGTCAGGTGAACGCTGGTAGTACACATCAGTGCCATTGGCGCTGCGGTAGACCACGATGGGATTGTCCCCGGAGAGTCCCAGGGTCGTTTGCACGACCGGTCCCTCGGCGGTGCTGAAGAGCACCGGATCGCGCCAGGTCGCGCCGCCATCGTCTGAACGACGGTAAACGCCGAAGGCCGGCTGGTCCAGGCCGAGGTACCAATCGCTGCCATGGTCCCAGACCAGATGCACCCGGTCACGTCCGTCAACCTTGACCTGAATCCGCTCATCGCCGCCGGGCAGTTGGGCAAGGTTGGCGCGCAGCGTCCAGGTCTGGCCGCCATCGGTCGAGCGGCGGTAGAAGACCTCGCTCAACAAGCGGTTGCCTTCCTCGGTGCCGACCAACCCCTCATTGTAGAAGGCATGCAAGACGCCCTTACTATCAGCGGCGATGGCATTGTAGTAACTGCCGCCCAGGCGTCGTGGCTCGCTCCAGGCCCCGGCGGACCAGGCCTCCTGCGCCGGGGCGCTTACGGCGCTTACGTCGGTACAGCTACGGAAGAGCACGTGCAGACGACCGTCAGGAGTGACGGCAATGCTGTTTCGCACGGTGAAACCGCCCACGCAGGTGAAGGCGATATCGTTCATCGGTGACCACTGCCCGTCGCGGAGCACGCGGTAGCGCAGCAGGTCGCGCGAGGAAACATTGGGGTCGTTCAGGTCGGGGTTGGCGGCTAGCGCGCCGCTGCCCCAGATCGCGTGGACGGCACCCTGGGCGTCCGCGGCAACATCGGGAAACCAGCCGAACTGGTCATCGGAGATGTCAAAGGGCGCGCTCCACTTGCCGGAGGCGAGCGCCGGCTGTCCGGTTCCCGGCACTCCCAGCAGGAGCATGCCAGCCAGGATGAGCGGCAGGAGCACCTGCGGCACGCGTAGGGGTTTGCGGAGCGCTGCGTTATGCATACGGCGAGGGTTATGAAGCGCCGGGTTGGGCGGGCCAGTCATACGTCCGATGGGGTACCCTGCTTGCCGTCTGTATTGGTGGCCCGACGGTTTCGGTCGGCTGCGTGCGCCGTGTAGCGACTGTTGGCAATACGCGCGCGACGCTGGCGAGAGGGCGGCGTGGCGCTGCGGGAGTTGCCATTGCCGACGATACGGATCGGGGACGCCTCCTGAGGCGGCGGGGTGATGATCACCTCAGGCCGCGGCTCCCAGGTGCTCTGGAAATCCGGCGGCGCGGACGAGGCGCCACGCTCAAGCTCCAGCAGATCCTCCAGCGTAATGGTTTCCGACGCAGGCTCGGGATTGGGGGCGCCATTGGTGTGATTGGCCTCAAGCGGTATCTCGGTTGCGGTCAGCAGCCGCGGGGCCGGGGCGGACGCCTGATCGGAGGGCGAAGCCGGTGTGGTTGCCTGGTCACCGACCAGGATCGTAATGCCGTTCCGGGTAACGGAGATCCGGAAGCCGCCACCCTTCGCGCTCGCGGTGGAGGGATCCTGGAGGGCGCGGGAGGCCGGCGTGGCGATCACGGCGCCGAGAAAGCGCGTATCGGGCTCGCTAGTCAATTGTTTGCGCGCCTCGATCACTGTCGAGCGGCTATCGGAACGGCCATTCAGCACAAGCATGACCCCATCCACCAGGGGCGCCAGCAACCCCGCGTCAGGCCCCGCCAGCGCCACCGGACCGTCGAAGATCACCACATCGGTTGCCTTACGCAGGTGTTCGAGCATTTCCGGCCAGAAAACCAGCGGAACCAGTTCGGAGAAGCGCGAGTAGCCGGCCTCACGGCCCGAAAGCACCAGCAGATTAGGCGTACTGGTCGGGCGGATGTAGGCCCACAGACTGCCAGGCACGCCAAACGGTTTACCGTTGGCGTCGTTTCCATTGCGCCCGTTGGCGCGTTGATCAAACAGGCGCGGTATATGGATCGTATCACCCTCGGCATCGACCAGCAACACGCGGTGGCCCGTGCGGACGTACATCCTGGCGATCTCGATGGCAACGGAGCTACGGGCCGTACTCTTCTGCGGACTGCTGATCAGGAGCGTCCGCGGCAGTTTGCTGCGCGCCGCGTGAACCATATTGGAGTACAGCCGGTTCAGGGTCTCCTGGCGTTTGCTTTCGGCCCGCCAGTTCTCGGTCGGGTGGGGTGGGAGCTCGGACAGCTCGCCGAGGCTTCTGACGCCGGTGCGGCTCTGCAGTTCGCTGCTGGTGCGCCAGCGTTCATCGAGCCGGTCAAGGACCAGCGCGGCCAGGATCGCCATCAGCAATCCGCCGAGGCCAGCGGTCGCCAGGGTCAGGCTGCGCTTCTGAGGCAACGGTCCCGGGGCAGGGCGTGCCGTCTCGAAGAGTGAGAGGCTGTTGGCCGAGGTCTGGTTACTGAGGTTAATCAGGTTGGTGTACTCATCGAGGTAGCGCTGGCGTGTCAGTTGGAGCGCCTGGAGTTGCTGCTGAACATCCGAGATATCGATGGCCGAGGAGAGGTTCTTGAGACGTTCCTCAAGCTCGGCGATCTTGGCGTCCACCGCCTGCATATTGGCCTGGGCTTCCTCGAGCCGGCGGCTGATCTCGGCCTGCTGGGCCGCAATCTTCTCAGGCGCGTTCGGGGTGTAAGCGATCAACTCCTCGGCAATCGCGTTGGCGATGGCAGCAGCGCGCTCCGGATGCGTATCGGTAATCTTGATTTCGAGCAGGTTGGCGCCACGATCGACTCGGGTGGACAGCATGCGGTCGCGGATGACCTGCCATGGAAAGGTGAGTTGCAGGCGCTCGACCACGGGAGCGAGGATGACCTCGCGCCTGGTCAGGGCGGCGTAATAATCGGCCAGCACATTACTCAGCGCCACCTGTGCCTGAGTGGGCGCGGAGACCTCGAAGTTATTGCCCACCATCAGCGTGGCCTGCGAAAGGTAGATATCGGGCTGCTGGCGCACCATGTACCAGGCGGTGCCGACAGCCAGTGCCACCGCCAGGGCAAGCACGAACCACCAGCGCAAGAAGAGGCGTACATATGTTAGAACATCATGCCAGGTAAGCATGGGCCAGTTCCTGTCAGGTTATTCGCTAAGGATAGGCGCCAGGCGGTACGGCGCGTAAGGTCCGGATGCATGCCGTTCATCCGGCAACGAGTCGAGCGATGGTCGCGCGCAAAGCCAGCGGGCCGCATCGAGCAGGTTCGCCGCGATGTGCATTGGTGGGTGGCTCCGAAGCTCGGGATGGTCGAGTTGTGTGCGACCGCTCAGTACGAGTATCGTCCGGCATCCTGCGGCCTGACCGGCGGCAATGTCGGATGGCGCATCGCCAATCATATATGCCGCGGAAAGATCCACCTGATGTTCCCTGGCCAGATCGAGCAACATGCCCGGCCGGGGTTTTCGGCAGCCGCAGGCTTCCTCCGGCCGATGCGGGCAGAAACGCATCCCGGTGATGATGGCGCCGTGAGATGCCGCGATGCTGATCATGCGCCGATGGATCTCCGCCAGGGTAGAACCCGTCATCAGGCCGCGGTTGACAGCGGCCTGGTTGGTGACAATAAAGATACGAAAGCCGTGTTCGGTCAGCAAGCGCAGCCCTTCGAGCGCTCCGGGCAACCAGCGGAACTCATCCCAGGTCTTCACGTGGTCAACGCGGT
>Ga0308411_10002188_pt1 | contig 13292 bp, 9 predicted proteins | sample HotsprottomLayer_2_FD_203530 | JGI IMG/M metagenome (GOLD analysis project Ga0308411, IMG submission 203530) | Hot spring phototrophic mat microbial communities from Octopus Spring, Yellowstone National Park, Wyoming, United States -... | ecosystem: Environmental > Aquatic > Thermal springs >... | reverse complement strand
CGAACACCTCTACCGCTGGGTGTTGCGACAGCCCCTCGCGGCTGGGTTGGCTCTGCTATGTAGCTGTGCCTGCCTGGCACTGCTGTATTGCACCCTGACCATTTATCGTCTGATGTGGCATCAGTCCCAGTCGGCCCGGAGCTATGCGGCAGCCCTCGACACGCAGCAGACGCGAAATCGCGAGTTGTTATATACCGGACAATTGCTTCGCCTCGGCACCGTCTGGCAGACCCATCCACAACTCGCTCTGCGTTTGCTGGAGGATGCGCACCTCTTTCCGCTGGATCTACGCTGTTTCAGTTGGGGAGTGCTTCGTTCGCAGTGCCGACGCTACGACGAGGAATTGCCGGAGGTGCCCGCTCCGATCAGTACACTGAGCTACGGCACGGATTCGATGCTGTTCGTGGGAACCAGCGACGGCCGAGTGTTCGCCAAGAGTCCGGGCAGTGACCGTTATCGACTCATCTGGACGCAACAAGGTGCGATAACGTCGCTTGTGCCCCATCCCTCTGAGGAATGGCTGGCCGTTGGCGGCAAAGCGGGCAAGATCGACTTGCTCGATAGCAAAACCTATCAACCGCTCCGAGTGCTGGAACCAAGTGCAGCCGTGGTGGCACTGGCCTGGCACCCCGATGGGCGAACGCTCGCTGTGGTGGCGGCTTCGCCGGGGTCGGCAGGGACGGTTTCCCTGTGGGATGCACGCTCCGGCCGACTCCGACGGGCATTGCGAGGCGAGGTTTTCGAGTTGGCCGGCGTGGCGTTGAGTCCCGACGGCCGTACCCTGGCCAGTGGCTGCCGAGACGGCACGATTCGCCTTTGGGAGGTGCTGACGGGCAAAGCCGTTGGAACCCTTCGCGGTCACGATGCGCCGGTTCGTACCCTGCTGTTTACTCCTCAAGGCCAGTTGGTTTCCGCTGGTCTGGACAGCGTGGTGCGACTGTGGGCTGTCGATCGGCAAACCGAGCAGATGGCAGTGAACGTGGCTACTGGCCCTGTAATGGCTCTCGCGCTGCATCCAGAGGGAAAATGGCTGGTCGTCGGCGGGCAAGGATCGCTCGATCGCACTACTGACGAAGCGGTGGCCGACATCCAGATGCTGGAACTGGGAATGCGAACCCCGAGCGAACCGTTGCGCGGGCATCGACGCGGAGTGATCGCCCTTGCCTACAACGCAGACGGATCGCGGTTCGCCAGTGCAGATACCGACCGCTCTATCAAAATCTGGTCGCATCCGCCGATTCGGCAAAGCCTGCGATTGACTGGGCACACGGGCCGGCCTGCCACGACGGCCCTGAGCCGTCAGCAGCGCATCCTCGCCTGGATCAGTCGAGCAGAGCGACCAGATTCAGTAGGACGAGAGATCCACGTCTACGATCTGGAAAAGGATCGACTGCTGTCCATCATTCGAGGCCAGGGCAGAACCTTGCAGGCAATCGCCCTGAGTGGCGATGGCTCGCTGGTGGCGAGTGTCGCTAGGCATCCCGACGAGGTGCCGGAGTTGCTGGTCTGGGAAGTCGCTAGTGGACGATTGCTGCAAGCCTTTTCCAGCGGCCGCGACGAAGTGAGCGGACTTTGTCTGACCAATCGAGACTTGCTCACGGTCAGTCCAGCGGGCAGGGTGCGGAGTTGGGATCTAGTATCGGGACGACTGAGCCAAGAGATACAAACGCCTCTATACAAGGTCGATTTAGTAGCTGAAAGCCCTGATGGGCACTGGCTAGCTCTACACGGAATGACGAGTCAGGCGACCAGCCAGATAGCGATCTATCAGATGCAAGAAAAGCGGCTGGAGCGAGTGGTTACTTGCCCATCGAGGGTTCGGGCGGTCGCCGTCACCAACGAGGGACAGGCGGCGTGGATCTGCGATGGTTACGTCCAGTTGGAAGGGCGAGAGGAGCGAATGGATCTGGCGGTGGAGGAACCGACGCTTCTCGCTTTCAGCCCAGACGCTCGTACTCTGGCACTGGGCGGAACTTCCGCAGGGGTGCAACTCTGGGATGTTCCCAGCATGCTAGAGCGAGCTACGCTTCCAGGGCACACCGGCGGAGTGGGCCATCTGGCCTTTGCTGGCGAGGGGGATCTGCTGGTGACGGTGAGTCGAAGTGGAATAGCCCGGTTGTGGCGGCGAAGTCGATGAGTGCTTTCAGATCTTTCGGAACCCCGCCAGAGAGCCTACATTGATCAACGGACAGCAGCTCGCCGGGGAGCCAGAGACTGGCGTTGCTGCTTGGAGGCTGGTTTTGGCGAAAACTCGTCCCAGGGAGGAATCGAGGTTGATGTCAACGGATTTGCGGCCTGGAGCGCACCTGATCGCACCGGCAGTGGTACGATTCGTGGTGTGGGCACCGCATGCTCGCTCCGTCGTGTTGCAATTGCATGGCCCGGTTCACCGCGAACTGGGCATGCAACCTCTCGACGGGGGATATTTTCAAGCAATCGTCCAGGGAGTCGGTGCTGGTCAGCGTTACCTCTATCGACTGGACAATCATCAGCCGCGTCCTGATCCAGCCTCGCGTTGCCAACCAGATGGGGTGCATGGCCCCTCTGCCGTGGTCGATCCGCATTTCGATTGGCCCGACGTCGCTTTCAAGGCACCGGCTCTCGAGGAGATGATCCTCTACGAACTGCACGTTGGCACGTTCAGCGAGTCGGGAACTTTCGAGGGGGTTGCGTCGCAATTGGATCGGTTAAAGGAACTGGGTGTCAATGCCCTGGAAATCATGCCCGTCGCACAGTTCCCTGGACAACGCAACTGGGGATACGACGGGGTGTATCCGTTTTGCGTGCAGTCCACCTATGGTGGGCCGCAAGGGCTGAAGCGACTGGTGGTCGAGGCGCACCGCCGAGGTATCGCCGTGTTGCTCGATGTTGTCTACAACCATCTCGGCCCTGAGGGCAACTACTTCCGCCAGTTTGGCCCCTACTTCACAGATCAGTACCGCACGCCTTGGGGCGATCCGCTCAATTTTGATGGGCCGGGCTGTGATGGAGTACGCGATTTCGTGCTGGAAAACGTGCGGATGTGGCAGGAAGAGTTTCGCCTAGACGGCTTGCGACTCGATGCGGTGCCGTGGATCAAGGATTTTTCCGCGCGACATATCTTGGCCCAGATCGCCGAGGAATGCGAGATGCGTTCGCAACAACTGGGCCGCTCCTTCACGCTCATTGGAGAAAGCGATGCCAATGATCCGCGGGTCATCCGACCACGAGAACGCGGTGGCTATGGTTTGCATGCCCAGTGGAGCGATGATTTCCACCACGCCTTGCATGCCTATCTGACCGGCGAGCGATCCGGCTACTACGCCGATCATGGCTCGCTGGACAATATCGCTCGTGCCCTTCGCGATGCCTACGTCCTGACAGGGCAGTACTCGCACTATCGGCGGCGACGCTACGGCGCACCGGCTACGGATCGCGAGAGTCGGCAATTTGTGATTTTTACGCAAAATCACGATCAGGTGGGCAATCGGCCGCGTGGCGATCGCCTCTCCAACCTTGTCGATTTTGAGACGCTCAAACTCGCCGCCGCTCTGTTGTTGACCGCACCTTACGTTCCCATGCTGTGGATGGGAGAAGAGTACGGCGAAACCAATGCCTTTCCGTTTTTCATTCACCACAGCGACGGCGGACTCATCGAGCGCGTCCGCCAAGGGCGACGACGTGAATTTGCCCATCTGGGATTGTCAGGCGAACCGTTCGATCCGGCCGATGAACAGTCTTTTCGACGTGCCCGACTCGATGTGAGCAAGGCCAACCACGGTCAGGGCCAGGCTCTGTACGCTTGGCATCGCGAGTTGATCGCCCTGCGAAAACAGATCCCTGCTCTGGCCACTCTGTGCCGCCGTCAGATGCGCTTCGAAGTGTGCGAGCAGAGCCAAGTGCTGACGATACGCCGTCATCAGGGAGCCGATGCGGTTGTCCTGTTGTTCCACTTCGGCCAGCAGCCGACGGACTTTTCCCTTCAGTGCGAATCAGGGCGATGGAGGCGATTCCTCGACTCCACTGAACCGCGTTGGGGTGGGCCGGGTAGTGCCAGTCCGCACGAATTTCTCGACGTTGTCACCCTACGGCTCGAGCGACGATCCGTCGTGGGCTATCGGCGAACATAACAGAATCCCAGAAAGGAGGAGTTCATGGAAACAGTAGGAGCGATTGTCGAGCAACTGGAACGACTCGCCCCATTGAGTCTGGCTGCCGATTGGGATAACGTCGGCTTGCTGTTGGGCGACCGTGGAGCCGAGGTAAGGCGGATCATGACGTGCCTGACGGTCACGCCACAGACCGTTGCCGAGGCGTTGCACCGACAAGCTCATCTCATCGTCACCCACCATCCGATCTTTTTCAAGCCGCTGCGTCGGCTGACGGCAGATCGTCCCGAGGAGGCGATGCTGTTGTCCCTGGCGCGAGCGGGCGTTGCCGTGTACAGTGCGCACTCGGCGTATGATAACACGACGGGCGGCATCAACGAGGAACTGGCCAGACGACTAGGCCTGATCGAGGTGCAACCGCTTCGCCCGGTGAGTTCCTCGGCCAAACAACTTAAGCTAGTGGTCTTTGTGCCGGCTGACGATCTGCAGCGGGTTTCCGATGCCGTTTTTGCAGCCGGAGCCGGTTGCATTGGCGAGTATCGGGAGTGTAGCTATCGTTTGCAGGGCACCGGCACCTTCTTCGGCTCCGAGGCGACCAATCCCACGGTTGGCAAAAAGGGGCAACGAGAAGAAGTGCCGGAAGTTCGCCTGGAAGTGGTTTGTCCAGAGAGTCGAGTTGCTCAGGTGGTTGCGGCCATGCGTCAGGCGCACAGTTATGAGGAACCGGCATTCGATCTGTACCCTTTGGTTTCGCCTCCGGGCAAACTCGGCGAGGGTAGGGTGGGCCAACTGCTTACGCCGCAGACGTTGGCCGAACTGGCTGGCCACTTGCGACAATCGCTGCGATGCGGCCCCGTCCAGGTCGTCGGCGACCTCAACAAGCCAGTCCAACGAATCGCCATCGCCTGTGGCGCGGCAGGAGAGTTGCTAGCCGATGCGTTGACAACCAAGGCCGACGTTTTCCTCAGTGGCGAAATGCGCTATCATGATTATCTGCACGCCCAGACACAGGGGATTGGGCTGATTCTGCCGGGGCATTATGCGTCGGAACGCTTGGGCATCGAGGTTCTGGCTCGACAACTGGCGCAACGCTGGCCCCAGATCGAGGTCTGGGCTAGCGAGCGGGAGAGCGATCCGGTGAACTGGATCTGACAGCTTGTCAGCAGATCTATGGAGGGCTTCACAACGGTTGGTTTCCGTCCGCGACACGCTTGACGCGCCGGGGGAATCCTCTATCATGAGCTTTTTACGGAAATCTCTGTCCAGTAGACGGAAAAATACATGAGTACGTTTATGGCCAAGACGGAAACCATCAACCGTCGCTGGCTTCTGATTGATGGCACCGACCAGGTAGTGGGTCGGCTGGCTGTGCAGATCGCCAACATTCTGCGTGGAAAACATCGTCCCGAATACACCCCGCACATCGATACTGGGGAGTTCGTCATTGTCGTGAACGCGGACAAGATCCGCTTCACCGGCAAAAAACTCGAAACCAAGACCTATCACTGGTACACTCGCTATCCGGGCGGTCTCAAGGAAGCTCGGGCACGCGACTGGATGGTCACCCATCCAGAGCGCATCCTTCGTCTGGCCGTGCAGCGCATGGTGCCACGCAATCGCCTAGGCCGACAGATGATGACCAAACTCAAGATCTACAAGGGCTCTGAACATCCGCATCAGGCCCAACAACCTGTGGAATTCAAGCTGACCAGCCAGTAAGGCAGGAGACTGATTCGTGGACAACCTTACGCTGACAACGCCAGAGCAGCCGACCCAGCAACCTAGGCCACGGCCTCCCGTGTACATTGGTAAGAAACGCGCCTACACAGGTACGGGGCGGCGCAAGACCGCCATCGCTCGCGTCTACCTTTTTGAAGGTACGGGCAAGATCCTTATCAACGGCAAGCCTCTGGAAACCTATTTCACCGAAATCAGAGATCATAATGCTGTCCTAGGGCCGCTTCGCGTTACCGATCTGGTCGGACGTGTGGATGCTAAGATTCACGTCCACGGAGGCGGTTTCTCCGGTCAGGCCGGGGCCTGCTCGCAAGGCATGGCTCGTGCCGTCAAGAAGATGTTTGGCCTGGATACCACCGCTGCCGCTGAGGGGCAGCCGGCTGACGAGACCATCATTACGATGGCCAAGAAACTCCGCGATTCGGGCTATCTGACTCGTGACGGTCGCATGAAGGAACGCAAGAAGTACGGTCGCAAGGGCGCACGCAAGAGCTTCCAGTTCTCCAAGCGTTAATCCACACGAACCTGTACCCAGCAAAACAACACCCCCCCCTTCTTCCTACTCTGGGAGAAGTGGGGGGCTCTTTTCGAGATCAGCGTTCAGCCAAGTGTCGTTCTGGCATCGGCAGGGCGACGGCACGAATTTGTTCGTGCGCAACCACCTGCCGTAGCGTTCCGGTGATGATCGCTGGATAAAGCCCCAGTACGATCGTGGTCACAGCACAGACGGCGATAGCTCCCAGTACCGGGCTGGGTTTGATTCGGGGCAACGGCTCGATGGCCTCACGCAGATACATGGCCGTTGCCAGTCGCAGGTAATACCACGCACCGATGGCCGCGTTGATGGCGGCGATGAACGCCAGCAAACCAAACAGCCAGCCCGTCTGATCTCCGGTCGTCAGCACGTTGAGAGCCACCAGGAATAGGAAGCCCTTGGCAAAAAAGCCCGCAGTGGCCGGAATGCCAATCAAGCTGAACAGAAACAGAGCCATCAGCAACGCCATGTTGGGGTGCGTGCGACTCAGTCCAGCCAGATCGTCCACCGTCTCCACCGAGCGACCGGATGAGGACAGGCATTCGAGAACAGCAAAGACCCCGACAGTCATGGCACCGTAGGCCAGCAGGTAAAACAGGATAGCCTCGATGCCGCCCATTGTCTCCGAACCGATCTGAGGAACCACAGCTAGGCCAATCAGCATGTAGCCGGCATGCGCCACGCTGGAATAGGCCAGCATGCGGCGGAGATTGTCCTGCAAAAGGGCCAAGATGTTGCCGAGCGTCATGGTGAAAGCGGCCATGATCCACAGCAGCATGGGCACCTGACTCTTCAAAGCGATTCCTGTAGTCGAGCCAATCGCTACAAAGCCCAGGATCTTGATGAGAGCGGCAAAGCCGACGATCTTGGGGATGAAGGCCAGTAGGTTGGCTGATGCGGTGGTGGTTCCCTCATAAACGTCTGGAGCGTAGAAGTGGAAGGGCACTGCGGTAATGCGGAAACCCAGTCCCGCCACGACCATGACCAGGGCGACCAAGGACACTCCCATCCATGCCAGAGTGAGGTTGGCCGGCACACCCGGAACCGGATCGACACGATCGGCTGAGATGGCTTCGAGAATGGCCGGGATGTTTGTCGTGCCGGCGATGCCGTAGAGGTAGCTGAATCCGAACAGCAACAGGCCAGAGGCAAACACGCTAAGGAGGAAGTATTTCAGAGCGGCTTCCTGGGCGCGTGCATCGGCACGGGGCAAATAGAGGAGGATGTAGGTGGGTATGCTGATGAGTTCTAGGGCTAGAAAGAGAGTGATCAACTCGTTAGCAGAGCCAACCAGAGAAATACCGGCAGTGATGAGCAGCAAACAGGCATGGTACTCGCCGGCGTAGCTGTCGCCCCCCTCGTTCCAGCCGAACAGAACCAGTAGCACACCACTGACCAGGGCGAGAATCTTGAAGAAGATGGCCAGTTGAGTGAACAGAATCGGGGCCGCGTAGATTCGTGCATTCACCTCGGCCTGCTTCTCGAGTTGCTGGGCAGCTGGAAGTGTGTTTTGCTCGAGCAACTGCGATTCCACAGTGGGGATGGTGGCCAGGGTGTAAGCCAGTCCGCATGCCGCCAGAGCGAGCGAGAGCAACGCGACGATGCCCCAGATGTGACGGTTGCAGCGAAACGTCGCGCCCAGGAACAGGACGCAGGCCATGACTCCCAGAATCAATTCGGGAATCACCTGGGGAACGAATCCGGTCAGAGCCGACTCGACGTTGGTAGCGGACACGATAAGTACACTCCCTCAAACTTCGATTCTCAGATGGTTACTTGCCGCATCCGCCCATCACATCTTGTAGATCAGGGACAGCAGGAACACCGTCAATCCCAGAGCCATCGCCAGAGCATAGAACTGCACCAAGCCGTTTTGGATCGGTTGGAAAATCTGACCGATCAGACGGGGGGCCATGCCCAGCATGTCCACGAAACTGTCCACCAGTCCCATATCGACACTGCGAATGCCCTTGGCCAACCAGGATGCAGGGCGGACAATGAGTGCCTCGTACAACTCGTCCACGAAGAACTTGTTGAGGGAGAGTTGATAGAGTGCTTGCATGGACTTGGCCAATTGCCCCGGTAAAGCAGGTTGGAGACTGTACATGAGATAAGCAAGTCCAATTCCTGCGCCGGCCAGCACGGTACTTAGCCCCATCAACATCCAGTTGAGGCTGTGTTCGTGGTGTTCGGGATGCGGCCAATACGGCGTGTGTTCAACGAACCCGGCGAAGGAAAACGCCTTGATACCCAGAGGGCCGAGCAACCAGCCAACGCCGAGAGCGAACACCGCCAGAACGATGAGCGGAATGGTCATCACCGCTGGCGATTCATAACTCTGCCGCTTCGGTGGGCCGCTGTGAGCGGAAGGTGCGTGATGATCGTGCTTGTGGTGATCGCCACCGTGCCCATGATGGGAGGAATCGCCGTGACCATGTCCATGATGGGCATCAGCTTCCTCGGGAATACGCACCTCGCCGCAGAAGGTGAGGAAGTAGGCACGGAACGTATAGAAAGCCGTCAGGAAAGCCGTCAACAGAGCCAGGCACAACAGCGTGAAGTAAATCGAGCTGACCGTGCCATCGGTCTGACTGCTGGCGGTATAGGCAGCAAGCAAAATCTCGTCTTTGCTCCAGAATCCGGCCAGAGGGGGGATACCGGCGAGAGCGATGGCACCCACCAGAAACGTCCAGTGGGTCGTGGGCATGACGTGACGGAGACCGCTGAAGCGGCGCATGTCGATGACATGCCCCATCGCATGCATCACCGAGCCAGATCCCATGAACAACAACGCCTTGAAGAAGGCATGCGTGAACAGATGGAACATCGCCGCTGTGACCGCCAACAGGGCCAGATCCTTGCTGCCGGCATTGAGGTTGACGGCGTAAACGCCACAGCCTAGGGCCAGGAACATGTAGCCGAGTTGCGAAAGCGTCGAATAAGCCAGCACCCGTTTGAGATCAGTCTGGGTCAGCGCGATGAGAGCGGCAAACAAGGCCGTTCCGCCACCGATGCAGGCGACGAGGAGTTGCGCATCCGGGGCACCCAGGAAGATGGGGACGCAGCGAGCGAGCAGGTATACGCCGGCCGTCACCATCGTGGCCGCATGGATGAGCGCACTGACCGGAGTTGGGCCTTCCATCGCATCAGGGAGCCAGACATGCAACGGCAACTGGGCCGACTTGCCGGCCGCGCCGCAAAACAGCAGCAGTGATGCGGCAAACAGCATTGTTTCGCTCAGAGTGCCTTTCTCCACTGCCTTGAAGACCTTGTCGTAGTCCAGCGACTGGCAGCCCCACCAGAGCAAGAGAATGCCCAAAAACAGACCGACATCGCCCAGACGCGTCACCAGGAACGCCTTGCGGGCGGCATCGGCGGCCGAATCCTTGTAGAACCAGAATCCGATGAGCAGATAGCTGCAAAGGCCCACACCCTCCCAGCCGGCAAACAGCAAAATGAAGTTGTCGCCCAGCACCAGCAGCGTCATGGAAGTCACGAACAGAGCCACTGCTGCGAAGAATCGCGAGTAGCCTGGATCGTCGTGCATGTAGCCGACCGAATAGATGGCGATGCAACTGCTGATGAAGGTCACCATCACTGCCATCGTGCCGGCCAGTGCGTCGAAGCGGAGTTTCAGCGGAATATCGACGTTGCCAGCAGTGATCCAGGCCCAGTCGGCGGTGTAGAGCGGGGCGGCTGTTCCCAGGTAGAGGTTGAGGAATGCGATGGCCGAGACGATAAACGAGCCGATCACTGCGACGATGCAGGGCCAGTGACTGTGCTTCTTGAGAATCTGCGGGCCGAGCAGAGCGGTCAAGGCGGCAGCCAGCAAGGGCAGACCGGGGATCAGCCAGAGGGATCGCCAGATCTCTGGAACTTTGGTGCCAGCGTCGGCCGCCCAGACAGGCATCAGGGGCAGAACGTTGTGCAAAGCGGCATCAAACATGGCTCTTCTCCTGGCTGCGTTTCTTTGGCTCCTTGCCGGCGACGGTCAATCGGGGCAATGGAGCAGGGGCTGGTTGTTCCGGCAACGGTTCCAGATCTTCGTAGGGTTCCCAACCCGGCTCGCGGAGATCCTGCCAGACATTGACATCCAGCGACGAGCGTTGCTTGTACAACATGAGAATCAATGCCAGGGCCATTGCTGCCTCACAGGCAGCTACAGTGAGCAGGAACAGCACAAAAGATTGCCCTTGCAAATTGCCGTGAAAGCGAGCAAAGGCAACCAAGTTGATGGCTACGCCTTGCAACATCATTTCCGCACTGAGGATCATGAGAATGAGGTTGCGTCGGCCGAGGAAACCCACTGTGCCTAGGGCAAACAGTACGGCACCGACAACCAGATAGTGATGTAGACTCAGGGCGGTCATGCTTGGCCTCCACTGCCGCCCCTGTTGGCGGCTTGTGACTTGCGGGTTTGATCCAAATGGCGTTGCGCGATGGCAACCGCCCCGACAGTGGCCACCAACAGCAGCAAGCCACCCAGTTGCAAGGGCAACAAATAGTCCGTGAACAGGCTTCGTCCTAGGAAAGCCGCATTGTCGGCCGGCATCATCGGTCGGCCCGTTTTGCTGTCCCGTCGAATCTCGCTAGCCGACAGGTTGGAAGGTGGGCCGGACAAGTTCGACAGTTGCACGCGATCGACGGGAGGCGGACTGGTTCCCAGGCGATTTCGCGTCTCGAGCAGCAGAGCGTGCAAGCTGCTCAGTTGTTTGCTCAGGCGTTCCGCTGGTTTTTCAACCGGCCCTTCCGGTTCCTCGATCAGCAATCGTTCGACACGCTGCGTCAGATCCTTGAGTCGGTGCGAGGCGACCAGAACAAGCGTTTGACGCAGCAGCGATTGCTCTGAGCCTTGCAGTTCCTCGTTGATGTCCTTGACGGTTTTCGTCAATTCTTCCTTGTCGGACGATTCGATCACGCTCGCCAGTTCCTTCTGGCACTTCTCAACTCCAGCGATCAGAGCGTCCACAGAAGGAGTGGCGTAGCCTTCGCCGATGACGAACAGGAGGGTTGCCAGCAAGATGCCGCCGGTGAAGGAGGCGCGGCCCGCTTCACTGCGAGCGTCGGCATCCGTCCATTTGACCTGCTGAGCGAGCATCAAAACGAACAGGAAGGTGACGATGATCGCTCCGGCGTAAACGATGATGGTGGCAGCCATCAGGAACGGAGCGGCCAACAGCAAGAAGAGACCGCAACCGTTAAGTACCACCAGCGTAAAGGACAAGGCCGCTCGTGCGGGGTTTTGCTGAGTGACCAGCAGGGTGCCCGAGGCGACAGCCAAGCCGGCAAACAGATAGAACAAAACGGTTTCTGGAGCAACACCCACTGGCGCGACGAGGAACCGACCTGCCAGCAGTAAAGCCAGCAAGCCCAGCAAAGCACCATAGACCGTCGGGTAAGGCCGGGGGCGAGGCATTAGCAAGAAAATCGCCAGGGCACCCACCACGATGGGCAGCCACAAAGGCCACAGGCTCAGTAGTTTTTGCAAACCGACAGGCGGTGCCGTCACAGCCAGATACAAGTCAAACATTTCAGCCCTCGCGGGATGGTTCAGGTCAGCTCGAGAGCGTCAGCGGCCGGAGGATCTGGGAAACTCCGGTCGCTGACGCTCCCGGCTCGCTAGGGTTTCACAGGCTCTCAACTCTGGGCTGTTGAGGAGAAAGTCAAGCCCTGATCTTCAGGGAGTTCAGAGGCCACGCCCAGTTTACCAGCTCGGGTACGAATCGGATCAGTGCCCGCCTTCACGGTCTGATCGAAGACCGACAGGAGTTTCTCCTTGTCGAACATCATGTCTTCTCGACTCATGCCCGTCAGATCAAACAGTGTGGTAAGTTCGATGGCATCCACGGGACAGGCTTGCTCACACATACCGCAATAGATGCAGCGGAGTTCGTCGATGACAAAAGTCTCCGGATACTTCTCACGATCCGTCCATTCCTTGGGAGCAGGAGCAGCGACAATGTCGATGCAGTGAGCCGGGCAGGCAGTGGAACACATGTAGCAGGCCACACACTTGACGCGTCCCTGTTCATCGCGATTGAGCCGATGCACGCCACGGTAGTTGCTCGGCAGTTGTGGCATGACATCAGGATATTGCTGCGTGGTTCGGGTCTCGCCGGTCACCAGAGTTGTGTAGGTGTGTCGAATCGTGGTTGCCAAGCCTTCCAGAATGGCCGGTATGTACAATTGCTCGGCGATCCCCATCTTGGGATGCTCGACCCATTTGACTTCGCTTTCCTTGATTGGCATGACGAAATCCTCTATGCGAGAACACCGCGTCTGCGCGGTGAGAAGGGTTAGTTAACAAGTACGCGACGGCCTGTTACTGGATGTCCATGTACGACAATTTTGGCACGGGTCGGCTCTTTGTCTGCTTGCAGCGAACAGGCCCCTGCCACGACTAGGGTAATCAAGGAGATGGGCAACAGCAGCCACTGGGTGTAACTACCCAGAATCGGGAAGTGATTTACATACATGACGGCGATCAGATTGACGAAGGCCAGAGGAAGCATGACTTTCCAGGCCAGCCCCATCAACTGATCGAATCGGAAACGCGGGAGAGTCCAGCGAATGTACATGTAGAAGATGATGAACAGAACCATCTTACCGCCGAAGATCAGCAGTTTCAGGATGGCATCGACGACACCTCCCGCACTCGGGGAAGTGATGAAGGGCAAATGCCAACCACCGAAGAACAGAGCCATCATTAAGAAACTGGTGGTGATCATGTGCGTGTATTCACCCAAGAAGAACAGCGCGAATTTCATACCGCTGTACTCGGTGTGGTAGCCACCTACCAATTCCTGCTCGCACTCCGGCAGATCGAAAGGCACGCGATTGCACTCTGCGAAGATGCAAATGGCAAACAGCAGAGTGGCAAGCGGCTGCGTGAAGAAGAACCAGCCGTTTTCTAGTTGGTGTTGGATGATTCG
>Ga0308411_10002186_pt1 | contig 13304 bp, 8 predicted proteins | sample HotsprottomLayer_2_FD_203530 | JGI IMG/M metagenome (GOLD analysis project Ga0308411, IMG submission 203530) | Hot spring phototrophic mat microbial communities from Octopus Spring, Yellowstone National Park, Wyoming, United States -... | ecosystem: Environmental > Aquatic > Thermal springs >... | reverse complement strand
AGTCGTCGCAGGGGCGAGACACCGAGCAACTGCATGGCGTCGATCTGCTCCGTCAGTGTCATCGAAGCGAGTTCGGCCCCGAGACTCGCCCCGGTCCGGGCGGCGACGATCAGGCCGGCGGCGATCGGTGCCAACTCCAAAAGCACGGCTGCGGAGAGGAAGGTCGGCAGGTAAGCCACAGCCGGGGGAAAGGTCTGAGCGAGTACGTCGCGGGTGTGGAGCCAGACGACCACACCGAGCGACAGCCCGGCGACCAGGGCCAGGGGTAGGGCACCGATCAGCACCCCGTAGAATGGCGTGAACCACCATGACGGCCGGGGTAAGGCGGCTATCGTGGCGGGCAGCGCGCGGAGGGCGAATGCCAGGGTGTAACCGGCCCAGGCGAGCAGCTCGATCGGTCTACGTGTAAACACGAGTAATGTGGATGGATGGTCGGGAGGGGGTGTCGGCAACAGGCAACCTCAGCCGGCCTGACGAGCGGAGTCCTAGCACGCCTCGGTTGTTTGGCTCACGCCCGCCCGGGCCACGCGGATTTTCCTCTCTTCCAGACAAGCCGCGAGCAATTCGTTTCGCAAGGCGAAATCGGTCACGCCGTGCAGTGCGTCCCAGGCCAGTATCAGGGCCGAGGTCGCGGGGTTCAGGCCGGCCACCTTGGTCAGCCAGACGACACCGGCCTCGTCATCGAGGTGCCGCGTCCGGGGATGATTCCAGGCGATGTGCGATGCCAGACAACCCATCGGCCCGACAGTCGTAAAAGTACCGTGGATGAGCAGGGGGCTTGCCTTCTCCAACAGGTCGATCAGACGCGACAGGCCCTGGTCCGTGACGTGCGGGAGCCACCCGGTTCGGAATTCGGCGATCGGGGTGAGAGGGGACATGCTTACCCTCCGAGGGGTCGGCCGAAACGGCTTTAAACCAAGGGCCGAAATCAACTTCGGTACGGTCCGACTCCGCGTCAGTCGGATCGGCGACGAGCCACGGTCGGACGGTCGGTAAGGGGGGACCGAGGAACCGGAAGCGGTGATGACCCCGTGCTGACCCCGGTGAAACTCAGCAAGAGAGCTTCACGTGCTGTCGGGAGCGTAGGTTCCCGATTGGACGTAGGGCATCATAGAAGGCGATCGAAATCGGTGTCAAGGTGCAGCCACCTGGCGAAAGGTCGCCCGCACCTCGGAGCGTCGCGGTTGATTTTTGGACACCCCTATTGGGTAAGCAGTTACGTCCAGACGCCGTGGCGGATGTAGGCCGAAAAAAAATGGCAAAAACGGCCGGAGATTGATTCCCGAGTAAATTGCCGAAAAATATCGTGATGATGATCAATTCTGGGTTTCGTATGTCGCAGACCTTCTGCCGTCCCTGGTTTTCGTAGGCGAATCGACACCCGGTCGTCGCTCACCGCCCCGCTCACCAGTGACAGTGCGATGTCATGTCTCATGACAACGCTCTGTCACCCGACCACGACATGAACTCAAGATTCCGGGCTAGGACTTCTGCCGCTCGGGGCGTAACGCCCGGACCTGGGCACCGGCCTGCCACATCTCGCTGTCGGCGATTTCCTTCAATTCCCTCTGCAGTTGCTCGCGGTAATCGGGTCGGCTGTTCGCCTCCAGCACCCGCCGCGTCTCTTCCCCGCTTTCCACGGCCTGGTACAGCTTCTCGAATACCGGCTTGGTGGCATCGCGGAAGGCTCGGTACCAGTCCAAGGCCCCCCGTTGGGCGGTCGTCGAACAGTTGGCGTACATCCAATCCATCCCCCTCTCGGCGATGAGGGGGTAGAGGCTCTGCGTCGCTTCCTCCACCGTCTCGTTGAAGGCCTCGCTCGGCGAGTGGCCGTGCGCCCGCAGTACTTCGTACTGGGCGAGCCACAGGCCGTAGATGGCACCCATCAGCACGCCCCGCTCGCCGGTCAGGTCGGACACGACTTCCTTCTTGAATGTCGTCTCGAAGAGGTAGCCCGAGCCGATCGCGATCCCTAAGGCCAGACACCGCTCCCGGGCCCGTCCCGTCGCGTCCTGATGCACGGCAAAGGAACTGTTGATGCCGCGACCCTCGAGGAATAGACTCCGGACCGTCGTGCCGGAACCTTTGGGTGCCACGAGGATCACGTCGATGTCGGGGGGAGGAACGACCCCGGTTTGATCGCTGAAGACGATCGAGAAGCCGTGCGAGAAGTAAAGCGCCTTGCCCGCGGTCAGGTGCGGCTTGATCCGGGGCCACATGTCCTTCTGACCGGCGTCGGACAGCAGGTACTGGACGATCGTCCCGCGGGCGGCGGCCTCCTCCAGGTCGAAGAGGGTCTCACCCGGCTTCCAGCCGTCCTCCAGGCACAGGTCGTAAGCCTTGCCTCCTTTCCTCTGGCCGACGATGACTCTTAAGCCGTTGTCCCGCATGTTCAACGACTGACCGCGGCCCTGCACGCCGTAGCCCAACACGGCGATCGTTTCGTCTTTCAGGATGGCACGGACCCGGTCAGGAGGGAAATCGGAACGTTCGACACACAGCTCGACGGTCTCACCGATGCGGATCTCTTTCATGGCGGCCTCGGAGGCGGAGGACTCGTACTCGCTCGACCGGCCGGTCCGTTACCGGTCCTGGGGTACGGCGTTTGCGGGGTGGTTTGCAGGGGTGAATGTAGGTTTGCGATCGCTCGGAGTCAAGAATCTTGACAACAAGTTACTCGGAATTAAATTTTCGCATATGGACACGAATGATTCCCAAGACCGATCCTCGGATACGATCGACCTGTTGATGGCCGCCTGGAGGCGGGTTCGCCCCGACCTCGACCCCGCCCCGTTGGCACTGGTCGGCCGGGTCATCGTGCTCGCGAGTCATCTTGTGGAAAGTGTCTCCCGGGCGCTGGCAAGGCACGGGCTGACGCTCGGGCAGTTCGACATTCTCGGCACGCTCCGGAGGCGTGGTCCGAAGGGCGGGCTAACACCGAGCGAGTTGCTGCAGAGCGTGATGCTTTCGAGCGGCGGGATGACGGCCCGCCTGGACAAGCTGGCCGAAGCCGGTTTGATCGTCCGACGGGCCGACCCGCATGACCGGCGTCTGGTGGTCATCGAGTTGACCGCCCGGGGTCGACGCCTGATCGACGCCGCCACCGCCACCCGCTTCGCCGACGCCCGCGACTGCCTGCCGCCGTTGACCCCCTCAGAATCCCGGACGCTGGCGGATCTGCTGCGGCGTTGGCTTGTGAAGCTCATGCAGGACCGGGACAGCCGCCCGGCCGGGGGTGGGCGACGGCCGGTTAATCGTCGACCACGTCCTCGAGTCGAGAGACGGCCACCACCTCGGAACGCCTGATGAGCACACGCCGGCGGTTGCGTTTGATACCGGTGGCCACCGACTCCGCGACGTACAACTCGCGCGTCGTCTCGGTGTCGCGTAGGTCGTGCAGGTCGGCATTGCGGATGTCGAGAAAGTGTTCGTCGTAACTGACGAGCTTGCCGAGGCAGACGTAGGGGCTTACGAGGTCGATCACCACTTTCTGGTCGAGGTATTCGTCGAGCACGGTGGACGCCCTCAGCGGGCCGCCGGGACGTGGGACCGGGTCCGCGGAGCGGCCCCTCGCCCGTGGCGGCGACTCACAGCCACAGACTCATAGCCATAATTGCAACACTCTCAGGACCGTTTCTTGCCACACCTCGAGGGCGTCATCCCCTTCCAAGGCGGCCACGACGCCGTCGCCGCTTCCGATCTCGGGGCGGGGACCGCTGACGACGAGTTCCGTGACGACCACATCGTCGAGGTCCAACTCGACCGGTTCCGTCGCCGAGGCCAGGCAATGGACCTGCGATTGGCGGGCCAGTTTGGCCAGGTGACTACGAACGGCGTCGGCGTCCCGAACCCAGGTGACCAGCCCGTCCCCGCGCTCGATGACCGCGCGAAGGAGCAGCTCGGTGAGGGTGGCTTCGGCGGCCAGGGGCTTTCGCTCCGCGTCTTGCACGAACAGGAAGTCGAAGCGGAGCGCGTCGGTGCTGAGCCAGTCGGTGAGGCGGTGTACGAGTGCGAGCACGGCGGACTGCAGCATCACGATCCGTTGGTGCGGCAGTTCCGGGTCCTTGAAGCGGGCCGCGACAAGGTCGGGAAAGAAGACGAAGACGAAGGCCCGGCGACGGCGGAGGAACTGGTTCTCGTCGCGCGAGTAGTAGAAGAGCTCCTCGCGGACGAACTTCACGTCGAAGAGGTCGGGGCTTTCGTCCTCCATGTAGGCGAGCTGGGAGTGTAGCAGGCTCTCGATCGATCCCCGGGTCGAGATCGAGGTGTAGCCGCCGACCGGGTACTGGTCTTCGTCGAGGACGCGGGTCGGGACTTCCTTGCGGCCCACGAGCGGTTTGACGGGTCGGGCCGGCAGGCGGGCCTCGATCCGGGCGGTCATCTGGCGGATCTGCCGGAGTGCGACGTATTGCCCCATGTCGCCGATCGCGGAACGGTCTTCGAGGGCGTCGACGTCCTCTTTGGCGAGAACTTCGTTGCTGCGACGGGCGGCCGAGACGAGTTCCTCGACCAGCTTGACCTGGAGCCGGGACGGTCCTTCCCGCATGAGTATCTCCCAACCGTGGGCGAGAACCTCCTCCGGGTTGGCCGAGAGGAGGGTGCGGATGACCGGGGGCGGAAGGATGACGCCGCCGAGGTGGCACCTTTCGCGGATCTGGTTGATCAGGTAAGCCACGCCTCGGACGCGGTCACGGGCGTGGGGGTATTTGCGGAGGGCGTCACTGGCTCGTTCGAACATCCAGTCGGCGTAGAGTTTGCCCAGGACGTGGTCCTCGTAGGACCGGGCCAAAGTCGGCGGCCAGCCGGGAACGGCGAGCGGGTCGCGGTGACGGTGTTCGGTATCGGCACCGAAGGCGACGTGTCCGATGTCGGCCACGAATCCGATCGGCGGGAGCGGGTGCCCGGCCGAGGCGACTTCCATGGCCCACTCCAGGGCCGGGCGCACGCCGAGTGGGTTCGGCTTGACCGCCCGCTGGAGCCAGAGTCCTTCGAGGAGGAATCGTCTGGCCGCGTCGAGGTCGCGTAGTTCGTGGGTGTCCATCACACCGCCCCGCATGCGAGATGAGTTCACTCATCATATCGTGCCGGGTGCGGTCGGCCCAAGTGGGGCCTAGGTCGAGGGGATCAGGGTCCGTCAGTTCGCCGAGGCCTGCGTCGCGGCCAGGATGGCGTTCCACAGGCGCTGAGGGTTCAGCGGTTTGGGGAACCAGGCGTCGAAGCCGTCGGGACCGTCGGGGATGTTCAGTTCGCGGGGGCTGGTGCTGCTGACCGAGAAGACGCGCAGCCCGGTCAGGTTACGGTCCGTGCGGATCCGCCGCAGGGTTTCGGCCCCCCCGCAGCGGGGGAGCGCCATGTCCAGCAGCACCACGTCGGGTCTGGCCCCGGTTTGCAGGTAAGCCAGTGCGTCCTCGCCGTCTACTGCGGTCACGCACTCGCAACCGTTCATGCCGAGAATACCCGCGAGCAGTTCACGCTCGTTGTCGTCGTCCTCGACGATCAGAGCCCGGCACTTGGGCAGGGGGGCCGGCCCAGACTGAGCTGGTGGGTCGTGTTTGAGGAGGTTTTCGAACTTGAGGAGGTTTTCGAGGGCCTGGTCCAGCGTGCGGCCGGCTTCCTCGGCATGGCCGGCTTCCCACTGTTTGCGGGCCAGATGAATGCCGAGTGTCACCTTGCTGAGCGCGTTGGCTCGGGCGTGATCGTGCTGACGTGGCACGTCTTGGTGCTTACCGTTCGGCGCGACTTCCTCTCGCAAGACCTTGATCTGGGGCGGGGCGTCGATCCCCACGCGGGCCGTCAGTCCGGATACCTTGAGGAGTTGTATGGTGATTCCGATCGAGGGGAATACGATCTTCTCGTTGACGCGGCGAGTAACTACCAGCATCGTCGGGGCCTCCAAACCCGGTGGTCGCTCAAGGGGAATCCGGTCCCCAGTCAATTTCGCACGATGCTAGCCGAGTCGGAGTCCTGGCGTCAATCACCTGACCGGGAATTTCCCGCAGATTTCTTAAACGCGGATTTCTTGGAACGGTAAAGGTCGGGTTGCTGCTCGGTCCTGGTCGAGTGGAGGCGTGGCGGTCAGGTGGTCAGCTGATCGGGTGGTCAGCTGGTCAGTGAGTCTCGCGGTTCGCGCCACTTGCGCCCGCAGGGGCCGTGGTCAGCGGGGGTGCCGAGCTTGCCGGGGAGGCCGTGGTGAGGCCGGAACTGATCCGCTCGAGTAGCTCGTCGGCGGAGAACGGTTTGGTGATGTGGGCGTCGAAACCGGCCTCGCGGGCGGCGGCCAGGTCTTCCCTTCGCCCGTAACCGGTCAGGGCTATCAGTCGGCGGGGGCGATCGGGTCGAGCGTTGACGATCCGGGCAAGCTCATAGCCGGACATACCCGGCAAGCCGACATCGAGAAGGGCCACATCGAAGCGGGCGGTGTCGAGGGCCGAGATCGCCGAAGGCCCGTCCTCGACAGCCCGGGTGGTATGGCCTTCGAGAGTCAGCAAGGCGACCAAGGAGTTGCGGATGTCCGCGTCGTCCTCGACGACGAGAATGCGCAGCGATTTCCCGTCTGGCGGGGTGAGCGATTTTTGGGCCGAAGGGGTTTCGTTTGCGGGGCCGGCGGTCCCTGACCCGAGGGGGAGTCGGACGACGAACTCGGCACCGGTGCCGGGTCCGTCACTGCGGGCCTCGATGGTGCCGCCGTGGAGTTCCACGATGGACCGGACCAGAGTCAGCCCGACGCCGATCCCGCCCCCGGACCGGTTCAGGGTGTCGTCGGCCTGGACGAACGGCTCGAAGATCTTGGAGAGCATGTCGGCGGAGAGGCCGACGCCGGTGTCACGCACACGGATCACCACGTTCTCGCCCTCCCGGCCCAGGACGTACCAGACCTTGCCACCGGGGGGAGTGAACTTCAAGGCATTGCGGAGGAGGTTGACCTGGACTTGTTGCAAGCGGTCGGGGTCTCCGTGGACCCAGAGCGGCTGGTCGGGAATGTCGCAGGTCAGCTCGATCCGGGCGTCCTTGAGCCAGGGCTGGATCTCCTCGAGGACCTCCGCGGCCGTGGCTTTGAGGTCGAGCGGAATGCGGCGGATTTCGATCTTGTTCTGGGTGAACCGGGCCACGTCGAGCAGGTCATCGACCAGCCGGGCCATGTGTCGGGCGCGTCGGCCGATCACCCCTAGCCAGTGGGCGGCGTCGGCGTTGTCGGGCGGGATGCGACTCAACATCTCATAGGCATTCAGGGTCGCCGCCAAGGGGTTGCGGAGTTCGTGGGAGAGGATGGCCAGGAAGCGGTCACGTTGGGCGACGGCCTCGCGGGCCACCCGCTCGGCTTGTCGGATGACCGTCACGTCGGTCATGATGCTGCCCACCCACACGATCTGGCCGGTCTCGTCGCGGATGGGGAACTTGGTGGCCAGGAAGGTGTGTAAGCCGTCCGACAAGGGGATGGTGATCTCGGCCTGGTCCTCCTCGCCGTGCTTGATCACGCGATCGTCGCCGCGGGTCAGCAGGCGGGCCACCTCGGGCGGGAAGAGTTCCTCGGTGGTGCGTCCGACCGGGTCCCGGCCCACGGCCCGTTGGAAAGAGTCGTCGGCCATGAGGTACCGACCCGAGAGGTCGCGGATGAAGATCCAATTCGGGGAGTGACGGAGGATGCCGCTCAGCTGCTCGTCCTTGCGGCGGGACTCGTTCTCCGCCCGCTTGACTTCCGAGAGGTCGATCAGGGTCAGCACGACGCCGTCGATGGCCAGGCCCGAGCGATAGGGGAGTACCCGCAGGAGGAACCAGTTGCCGCGCCGGTCACGCACCTGCCGCTCGATCGGGGTGGGGTTCACCAGCACGGCTTGCAGGTCGTCGATCAGTCCGGGGTGGTCGATGGTGTAAGTGAAGTGGTCGATCCGCCGGCCGATGTCCTGTGGCAAGAGGTTGAAGGTTTCGGCGATCTTGGGGGTGAACTTCCTCAGACACAGGTTGCGGTCGAGGAAGATCGTGTGGACACCCGTGCTGACGAGCAGGTTGTCCATGTCGGCGGAGAGTTGTGTCAGTTCCGCGATCTTCTTCTGGTACTCGCCGTTGACGGTGTAGAGTTCTTCGTTGACCGAGTGCAACTCCTCGTTGGTACTCTGCAGTTCTTCGTTCGCCGCCGTCAGTTCCTGGTTGGTGGCCTGCAGCTCCTCGTTACTCGTCACCATCTCCTCGATCATCGCCTGCAGGTTCTCGCGGGTGTGGCGGAGTTCTTCCTCCAGGGCGACGATCTGTTCGCGCGAGGCCTGGCCGAAGTCGATCTCGCGCGGTGACTCCCGGGGGACCGGGGCAGAGCCGACCTCCTCGACCACGACCAGGCAGTGAGACACCCCCCCGAGACGGTTGCGGACCGGACGCACGGTCACGTTGACGACCCGTTCCCCGTCCGGTGGCGACACCCGCAGACCCTTGTAAGTAACTACGGCGAGTTCCTTGAACGCCCGCGGGATCGCGCCGGTGAGTGCCGTGCGCATTTCTGGGTCGACGATTTCCAGGACATCGGTCGAGACGCGACCGTCACGGAGCTTGAGGTACTTGCTGGCCCCGGAGAACGACTGCACCAGTTGCCCCCGGTCGTTCACCAGCAGGGCGGGCGGCATGTACTCGTCGAGCAGGGCGTCGTAGGTGGTCGTCAGGTGGGGGTCGGTCGTCGCCGTCGAGATGCTCGTGACGCCGCGGCTCGGAGAGCCGGACAGCGGCCGGAGGTCCGGGACGATCCGCACGTCGCGTCGCTTGCGGTAGATCCGCCAGCGTGTGTCGATCGCCTCGAACTCGTCGCTCACCTCACCGGTCGTCTCACTCGGTCCTAGGAAGAGGACCCCGCCGCTTTTCAGGGCGAAGTGGAACAGGGACAGGACCCGCTTCTGGGCGGCGGGCTGGAAGTAGATCAGCAGGTTGCGGCAACTGACCAGGTCGAGCCGCGTGAACGGGGCGTCCTTGAGGACGTTGTGTTGGGCGAACACGACCATCTTGCGGAGTTCGGCCGAGATCTGGAAGCCCCCCGAGACGCGGGTGAAGAAGCGGTTGAGCCGTTCCAGGCCCACCCCGGCCAGGGCCGATTCCGGGTAGACGCCCAGGCCGGCGGTGTCGAGGGAGACGCGGTGGGCGTCGGTGGCGAAGATCTTGACGGTGATCGGCACCGTGATCGAATCGAGGGCCTCGCGGATGAGGATCGCGAGTGAGTAAGCCTCCTCTCCCGTGGCACAACCGGCCACCCAGACGCGGAATTCCTCGGACGGGGCCAGGCGGTTCAGTAACTGGGGAAGGACATCGCGTCCGAGTCGCTCGAAAGCCCCCTCGTCGCGGAAAAACCGCGTGACCCCGATCATCAAGTCCTTGTACAGCAGGTTGAGTTCGGCAGGGTCGTGGGCGAGGCGACGGGCGTACTCCTCGACGTTCGGGATGTCACTAAGCCCGATCCGCCGCTCCAGCCGGCGGGACACGGTCTCCGGCTTGTAGGAGGAGAAGTCGATCCCGTAGGCGTCGCGTAGCAACAGGAAGATCGCTTCGATCCCGGTCGGGGGTTTGCGCGGCGGTTCCACCGGCTCGACCGGCGCGCGGGCACGCCGTAGCAGGGCCTCGGGCATCTCTTCCGGCGTGAGAACGAGGTCGACCGCCCCGGTGTCGATCGCACTGCGAGGCATGCCGTCGAACTTGGCCGACTCCGGGTTCTGCGCGATGACGAGTCCGCCCGCCTCGTGGATTTCGCGGACCCCACGCGAACCGTCGCTTCCGGTCCCCGAGAGGATCACGCCGATCGCCTTCTCGCCGCGGTCATGGGCCAACGATCGGAAGAAGTGATCGATCGGCAGGGTGATCATTTGGGCGGGGTCTTTGTCGCTCAGTAACAGCCGCCCGCCGCTCACGATCATGTCCTTCTTGGGCGGCATCAGGTAGATTGTGTTCGGGTGGACCCACATGCCGTTCTCGACCACCCGGATCGGTATCCGCGTCCGCCGGGCGAGAATGTCATCGGTCAGGCTCTTGAAATCCGGGGAGAGGTGCTGCACGACGACGAAGGCCATCCCGGTGTCGAGTGGCATGGCCTCGAAGAGACGCTCGAGGGCTTCCAGGCCCCCCGCCGAGGCCCCGATACCCACGACGTGGGATGGACTCGGCTCCACCGGGGTCGAAGGTTGCGGTTCGACGATCGACATCGGCCGGCCTCACCTGGCAAGTCGATATGAGTGGCGACAGTCCTGACTCATCAACCCGTCACCGATCCGAGTTGGTATACGGAGCGGGGCTTCCCGGGCGCATGACCCCCGGCGATCGAAACCCGATCTCCCTCGCCAACACCATACCCGCTCGTCAGTATCACCCGGCAGCAACAAAGCGATCATGGGGCACTCACGGGATAACGGACGGCAAGACCCCTGGTGTCGGGGTGGCTGTCGGCATGCCCGTCGGGTGGAATGTCGGCATGACTGTCGGCATGCCCGTCGGGGTGACTGTCGGCATGACTGATACAGGTCGCACCGGTTTTGCCGAGGGTACGAGTTCGATAAACTGAATCAGTGTTCGACGGCGTCTCTCAAGGGCGGCGATCGCAACGCGAGTGTAACAGGGGGAGCGAGTCATGTCGCGGTTCGTTCGGTCCGTATCCTCTGGCCTGGCGGTGTTGACGTACCTGACTGTCGTGCCGTTGTTGGCCGCCGCCCGGCCGGGTCAGTTGCCGCTCCTGCTGCCGCCCGCGGCGAAACCGGACGCAGATCGTCATGGAGTGGTTCCCCCGGCAAGCGGGCAGAAAGGACCCGAGCCTCAGAAAGCCGAGCCAAAAGCAGAGCTTCTCCGCGTCCCCGTGGAGTTTCGGATTCCGATCGCGGACCTGGAGAAGCAGATGCTCAAGACCCTGTTCGAGGTGGTGGCCCCGGGCAAGCCCCCGGCCTTGCCCGTCGTGGTCCTGGGCACCGACAAGCGTCGGGCAGTGAATGCAGAACCAATCCTCGGGAACGAGTTGCCCCTGCCGTCTGACGCGACCGGTACCAAAGCGAGCGAACCGAGACGGCAGCTAATTCCGCGGAAGCCGGGTGAGCGTCCGATCCTGGACCGACTGGCACAACGACCTTTGGTCGCGGCCTTGGCCGGTCGCCTGGCCGAACGACTGGATACTAGCTACCGTGTCGAGCTACGAAGTTTTCGTGTCGCGGTGACGGGAAGCACACTCACCACGACGGTCGGCGGCGGCTTGCACATCGAAGGCCCTGACCCGCAGCGGGTTCGTGATTTGCCACTCAAGCTCACGATTCGCCGGGAACTGACCTGGGCAGATGACGGTCGGTTGACACTCGTCGGGGGCGAAAGCAGAGTCGAGATCGACTCGGCCGCCGAGATCATCGGCTTTCCGCGGCTCAATCTCCAGCGAGTGGAACTTGTGAATCTCTTGCTCGGGCTGGTGAACGGGGCGGTCGACCGAGAACTCTCCCGGCGTATATCGACCGATAAACTCCCGGACCTCCGCACCATTCCGTCCCATCTCAAGCAGAAGCTGCCGGCCCTGGCCCTGGCCGAGGTCACCGCCTTCCCGGTCCGCGGCGACGGTGACGATCTGGTCGTGGCCCTGGTCGTCGGACTGGTTCCGGCAAAAAACGGCAGCGAACCGAAGCTCAGTATCAGCACCGACCCCGGGCCGCCGCCGCCGCCGGTCGTTCGCGGGCGGATCGTGACCCGCCCGGACGGCCAGCCGGACGTGAAACTCGAAACGAAGCCGTAGACCTTCCCTCCGACGGTGTGACCCCACCGCCATGTCCCCGGAAGTCGATCAGGAAATCGCTGCCCTCCTGCACCGGCTCAGGTCCGGGGACCGTGACGCCCTCGCCGAACTTTTCGACCGCTTCCGAGAGAAGCTGCGACGGATGGTTCGCGTCCGGCTCGACCCCCGCCTCGCCCCCCGTGTCTCCACCTCGGACGTCTTGCAGGAAGCCTACATCGACGCCTGGAAGCGGCTCGACCACTACTTCGAGAAGCCCGAGCAGAATTTCTACGGCTGGCTCCGCTTGATCGTTGCCCAACGTCTGGCCGACGTTCACCGGAGGCACCTGGCTCAGAAGCGTCATGCCGGTCGCGAGATCACCATCGATGCTGCCGGTCCGGCTGACTCGGCGTGTCTGGCCGCCCATCTGCTCGGCGAACTGAGTACCCCGAGTACCGTGGCCGCCCGGAACGAGTGCTTGGCCCGACTCGAGCGCGCCTTGGAACAATTAGACCCGCTCGACCGGGAGGTACTCGTCCTGCGACACTTCGAGGAACTCGGTAACGCCGAAACGGCCGAGTTGCTTGGCATTCAGCCCGCCGCCGCGAGCAAGCGGTACGTCCGTGCCCTGGCGAAACTCAAAGACTTGCTCGATCTCCGCCCCGGTAGTATGAGCACCTGAATGGAAGCGGTCTCCAGAGGGGGGCGATCGGACGCGATTCCCGGAATCGGCTCGTGTAGACCAACTGCGGCTGCCGATAGTCATTAACTGGCGATTCGATCGGTATGCCGAATCTGCGTCATGACCCAACCTCCGGTTCTCGTGCTCTACAACCGGCCGGTGTTGCCCGCCGACCACCCCGAGGCCGGGTCCGAACACGACATCATCGACACCGTCAGCGACGTGACCCATATCCTGGAAGCCGCGGGATTTGCCGTGCGAAAACTCGGCATCGACCGCGACCCCCGACCGCTCCTCGACGAACTCCGCGAGCACCCGCCGCTGGCCGTCTTCAACCTCTTCGAGGGGCTGGCCACGCAACCCTCGACCGAGGTCTCGGTCGCCGCACTTCTGGACTGGCTCAACGTCTCGTACACCGGTTGCCCCACCCTGTCGCTGGCCCTCGGCAACGATAAGGTTCGCACGAAGCACCTGCTCTCGGCCGCCGGGTTGCCCACACCGGCCTATGCCGTGATCGAGCGGTTGCCGCTGCCGCCTTGGGACAGATGGCCGGCGATCGTGAAACCCACGAACCAGGACGCCAGCGTCGGCATCGATCAGGGGAGCGTCGTGACCGACACGGCCGGGTTGTCAACCCGTGTGAGGCAGTTGCTCGATCGGTTCGGCCCGCCGGTACTCGTGGAGGAGTTCGTTGCGGGGCGGGAATTCCACATCAACATGGTCGAGGACGCCACGACCGGGGTGCTCGAGATGCTGCCGCTCGCGGAGATCGCCTTCACGCCCGACCGGGATCAGCTCTGGCCGATCTACACTTACACTGCCAAGTGGGACGAAAACAGCGCCGAGTACGCCGCCGCCCCGCTCGTCGTTCCGGTCCGTCTGCCCGAGGAGCCGACCCGGCAGCTCCGCGAGATCGCC
>Ga0308411_10002185_pt1 | contig 13307 bp, 16 predicted proteins | sample HotsprottomLayer_2_FD_203530 | JGI IMG/M metagenome (GOLD analysis project Ga0308411, IMG submission 203530) | Hot spring phototrophic mat microbial communities from Octopus Spring, Yellowstone National Park, Wyoming, United States -... | ecosystem: Environmental > Aquatic > Thermal springs >... | reverse complement strand
CTGACATCTTTGTCTTTTTGATATAATATACTATCTATAATGGGATGGTCAATTTATAGGTCTCAAGGGTTGCCAAATTTTGTAAGGTATTTTGATATAGGGATTGGAAAGAAATTATTAAAGGATAGTTGGACATTGTTATTAAGTAGTGTAGCTATCTCAATTTATACGAGGATAGATCAAGTAATGATAAAAAATATGCTTGGAGATAGGAAAGTTAGTTTTTATTCTGCTGCTATAAAGCTTGTAGAGGTTTGGCATTTTATTCCTATTAAGGGGTTTAAATTATGAAAATCTTGCATATAATAGTTTTGGATAAGGTTATTCCGCCTTTTATAAAGTTTATAAATGAAAATTTTAATCCGAATGAACATATATTTGTTATGATAGGTAAACCAAGAAGCGATTATGGCATGGATTTAAATGTTAAGAATGTGTATTGGATGGATAAAAAATCAAAAATATTTGAATTTGAAAAGTACTTGTACAAAGCAGAAAAGATTATATTTCATGGGTTATGGGATGAGAGGGTTTTAAAATTGTTAGCAGTTCAGCCATGGCTGTTGAAAAAATCTTATTGGGTTATGTGGAGTGCAGATTTTTATTTTCCAGAACAGCAAAGTAGATTAAGGAAGTATATCATTAAAAATATAAGTAATGTCATTACATATATAGATGGGGATTTTGAGTATATAAAAAAATATTATAAAGCGAAGCCGAAAAGGTATTATAAGTGTTTTATGTATGTGAATAATGTTTTCGATGAATCAAAATATAAAAATTGTCAAAAGATGAAAAAAGATGAAATATGGATTTTAGTTGGCACTTCCGCTAGTAAGCCAAATAGGCATGAATTTGCTTTTAATAAATTAAGTAAAATTGGGTTAAAAGATTTGAAAGTTATTGTTCCTTTATCCTATGGAGATCCTGAGTATAGGAATAAAATATTAAAGATTGGAAAAGAAATTTTTGGAAACAATTTTTATCCTTTGTTAGATTTAATGCATTATGAAGATTATCTTAACATACTATATAATATTGATATTGCTTTGTTTGCCCATAATCGACAAGAAGGAATGGGCAATTTAATACAGCTTTTGGGCTTGGGTAAAAAGGTTTATTTAAATCCTGAAACATCTCAATGGAAGTTGTGTCAAAATTTAGGAATAAAGGTGTACGATGTTAATAGGGATATTGATTTGAATATTAATGCTAAAGAACTTGAAAATAATAAGAAGATAGTGAGAGAGTGGTTTTCTTTAGAGAATTTAATGAAACAATGGCAGGAGATTTTTCAATGACTAAAGGAATAATAGTTTTAGCTACCACTAAGAAAGGATTTTTAACCCTAAAATCTATTTTAGAGAGACCTGATTATAAGAATTACATAAACTATGTAATTACTGACAGGGAAAAAGGAGTATTGAAAGATTTTAGTTACGATATAGAAGAATTATGTAAATTAAAAAATATCCCTTGTTTATTGAAAAATGAATTTGAAAGAAAATTTAATAAGGATAATTTGAAAAACTTTGTACTTATAGCAATTGGATGGAAATGGATCGTAGATCACCCAGAAGTTTATATTATTCACGATTCTATTTTACCAAAATATAGAGGATTTGCACCTTTGGTTAATATGCTTATAAATGGGGAAAAAGAAATTGGAGCGAGTTTAATCAAAGGCACTAAAGATTTTGATAGAGGAGAAATAATACTACAAAAATCCATTACTATAGAATATCCAATCAAAGTAAATGATGCAATAGAAAAAATCGCTTCTATTTATGTTGACCTAAGTAATTTTTTAATTGATTCAATCATCTCTAATAAAGAAATTAGAGGAATGCCTCAAAATGAAAAATTAGCATCATATAGTGTGTGGAGAGATGAATATGATTATTTTATTAATTGGTCATGGAGTTCAGGCAAAATTATTAGATTTATTGATGCTGTTAGTTTTCCTTACAAAGGAGCAGCTTCATATATTAATGGCAATAAGATGGTTAGAATTTTAAGTGCAGAAAAATACCCTGACTTAACCATAGAATCATCTGAAGATCATATTGGCAAAATTCTTTTTTTTGACAGAGGTTGTCCAGTTGTAATTTGTGGTTCAGGACTAATTAAAATTACAAGTATTCTTGATGACGAAACAAGGGAGCCACTGACTATAAAGAGGTTAAAAACAAGATTTACAAATTATAAATTCGGACAAGACGGAGAATATAATGACCTTTAAAATCCCATTTAATAAGCCATGCTATACAGGCAATGAAGATAAATATGTATTGGACTCTATGAGAAGTTTACATATTTCTGGCAATGGACCATATACCAAAAAATGTGAAGAATGGTTTGAAAACAGATTAAAATGTAAAAGAGCCTTGCTTACTCCATCATGCACCCATGCCTTGGAGATGGCAGCAATTTTGATAGATATAAAACCAGGTGATGAGGTAATCATGCCTTCATATACATTTGTATCAACAGCCAATGCTTTTGTTCTAAGAGGAGCTAAAGTAGTTTTTGTAGATATAAGACCCGACACGATGAATATAGATGAAAATCTTATTGAAAATGCTATAACTGAAAGAACAAAAGCCATATGCGTCGTCCACTATGCAGGTGTTGGTTGCGAAATGGATAAAATAATGGAAATAGCTGATAAGTATAATCTTTATGTTATAGAAGATGCGGCGCAAGGGATGATGGCAGAGTATAAGGGAAAGCCTCTTGGAACCATTGGACACTTAGGAGCCTTTTCTTTTCATGAAACAAAGAATTACACAAGTGCTGGTGAGGGTGGACTTTTAATTGTCAACGATGATAAATTTATAGAAAGAGCAGAGATAATAAGAGAAAAAGGTACAAATAGAAGTCAGTTTTTCAGAGGTATGGTTGACAAATACACATGGTTAGATATAGGAAGTAGCTACTTGATGAACGATGTTAGTGCTGCTTACTTATGGGGTCAGCTTGAAGTAGCAGAGGAAATAAATGAATTTAGATTGAGGGCATGGAATAGATATTATAATGGGCTTTTAGAATTAGAAAAGGAAGGTTTTATAGAGCTACCAACTGTTCCCGAAAATTGTCGTCATAATGGGCATATATTTTATATAAAGGTCGAAAACTTACGCGTAAGAACGGAATTATTAAGCTTTTTAAAAGAACAAGGAATACACGCAGCTTTTCATTATGTGCCTTTACACTCATCACCAGCGGGTCAAAGATACGGTAGATTTCAAGGTATAGATAAATTTACAACAAAAGAAAGTGAAAGGTTAACCAGACTACCTTTGTTTTTTAAAATCAAAGATGAAGAGATAGATTATGTAATAGAAAGTATTTATAGATTTTTTAGGAGGTAATACGAATGATCAAAATTTCAGAAGAAATAAAACAAAAAGTTAGAAATCAGATTGAATCGGTTGCGTCAATTCTGGGAATAAAAGATATAGATTCTTTAATTGATAGAATTTGCTCATCAGATGAGAAATTTCCTTATGATAGTGATAAAATTTTTAAGAGCATTATAGATGCATACTTTGGTAGCAACAGTGTTAAAGATTTAGTTTACCTTGATTTAGGAGCTGGGTATGGATTAAATATGCTGCATGGTCTTCTAAAAGGGTATAATGTGTATGGTGTAGAACCTTCTCCAAACTCATTTAAAGTCAGATACGCTGTGGCAGTTGATCTTATGAAAGAGAATGGAGTTAAATGTCAAACTTATTAAAACCATCAAAAAAATCATCCAAAGAGTTATTATAGATTTTGGTGATTACTCAATATATTCCACCATGCTATAATAAAGCATGAGGGTGTTAAGATGAATTTAGTAGAACTCGTCCAAGTTGCCCCTTCCGAAGAAGAAGCAGATGACCGCTGTCCCTTTTGTAGACACCAAAAGATAGGAAGAGTAAGAAGAAGCTTTTTTAAAATGCTACGTATGTAGGAAGGAATGGGGTATAAGAAAAGATTGTATACTTGAAGGCTTCAAAGTTCCCTTGACTAAAATTATTTTGGCTGTTAAAATCTCTATCTTAAGCGGAGAAGTAGATGGACGAGAGTTATTTTGGAGGTAGAAGGAAGGTTAAGAGGGGGAGAGGAGCAAAGGGTAAGATACCAGTGTTTGGGATACTTGAGAGGGAAGGTAAGGTAAAGGTAGAGATAGTAAAGGATGTGACGGCTGAGACATTGCTGAGAGAAACGATAAAGAAGGTTAAGAGGGAGAGCATTATATACACGGATAAGGTCAAGGCTTATGATGGTTTGCTGATATACGATTATAATTTTAGGGCTAACTTAGATAAAATGTTGTATAATGTGCTTGGTGGAATAAAATGAGCAATTACCTTAATTTATACTTTCAGGCTAAGCTATGAATAAAAAGAAAGTTATGTTTATAATCCCTCATTTAGGAAGCGGTGGTGCGGAGCGTGTTGTCGCTAATTTGTGTAATGGCTTGGCTGATTATGAAAGAATTGTTTTAATTTTTGAGAATATTATTAAGCATAATGTAGATGCTCAGATAATTTCCATAAACAGTCCTGCCACCCAAAGTCTATTTAAGAAGCTTTTAAATTTTCCAGTAAGATATTTGAAGATTAGGAAACTAAAAGAAGAAATAAAACCTGATTTTGTAGTAAGTTTGTTAGAACCGACTAATCTTTTCAATGTTTTGACTAAACTAAGCAATCAAAAGACTATACTTTCCTTTCGTTCAAATTATACCGCAACCTTACAAGAGGACCCATTTTTTGGAAAAGGAATAACAAGAATTATATTAAAAATTCTTTACACCTTAGCCTTTAAAACAATATACAATAGAGCAGATTTGATGGTTGCTATCTCTAGAGATGTAGCTGAAGATTTAATAAAAAATCATGGAATCAATTCAGATAAAATAAAAGTAATATACAATCCATATCCAATAGACGAGATAAGGCAGTTAGCGGAGGAGCCATTGGGGAGCTATGAAGAAATTTTTAAACATCCTGTTTTAATCACCGCAGGAAGGCTGACAAAACAAAAAGGGCAATGGTATGTGCTAAGAATTTTCAAAGCTTTAAAAGAAAAACACAAAGATTTAAAGCTTGTGATTTTGGGAGAGGGAGAGCTAAAGGAATATTTAGTAGGGCTTTCTGAAGAGCTTGGACTAAAAACTTATGTTTGGGACAGAGATGAGCTTTCAGAGAGCTTTGATGTTTATTTCTTGAGCTTTCAGAAAAACCCTTTCAAATTCATAGCAAGGTCTAAGCTTTTTGTTTTTCCTTCTTTGTGGGAAGGGTTTGGTAATGTCTTGGTAGAAGCTATGGCTTGCGGAGTGTCTGTAATCTCTTCCGACTGTAGAAGCGGTCCAAGGGAGATCTTGGCACCAAACATGGATTTTAACTATCAAACCCAAAAGCCAGAGTTTGCAGAGTATGGTATAATAATGCCTGTTTTTGATGTAAAATACAAAACTGCAAATGAGCCATTAGAGGAAAAGGAAATAATGTGGGTTGAGACAATAGATAGACTACTTGAAGATGAAAGCTTGAGAAAACATTATTCAGAAAAAGCTAAGCAAAGGGCTGAGGATTTTAGAATTGAGAAAATAGTTCAAGAATGGAAGGAGGTCTTGAGATGAAGACAACCTTTTCTTTTGGAAGGAACTGGAAAAATTATGTAAAAAATGTTGTAGATGAAAGAGTTATACAAGAAGCTAAGGAAAGCTTACTAAAATATCTCCCTGACGGCGAGTTTAAAGATAAGGTTTTTATTGATGTGGGATGTGGCTCTGGGCTTTTCTCTTTTTCAGCAGTCTTATTAGGCTGTAAGCATGTTATAAGCTTTGATATAGACCTTGCGTCTGTGGAGGCAACTCTGTTGTTAAAGGAAAAACTTTCTCATATTTTACCTTCAAACGACTCGTGGGACATATTTCAGGACAACATTCTTGACAGCAATTTAGTTGATAGCCTTAAAGAAAAAGGTGATATTGTATATTCGTGGGGAGTGCTACATCATACGGGAAAGATGTGGGATGCTATCAAAAATACAGCAAGCTTGGTAAAAGATGGTGGGTATTTAATTTTAGCGATTTATAATCATGCTCCATCGTCTGAGTTTTGGTTCAAAGTTAAAAAGTTTTATAATAAATATCCTTTACTTCAACCATTACTTATCGCACTTTATGGTAGCTATGCAACTTTTGGTTTTATGATCCGAAGAAAGACTCTCAAATTGAGAAGGGAAAGAGGAATGCATGTTTTTTATGATGCTATTGATTGGTTAGGAGGTTTGCCTTACGAGTTTGCTTGCTTTGATGAGGTAAAAGAATATGTAGAAAATCTGGGTTTTAATCTAATCAACGCCCCAACTAAACTGCCATGTGGTAATGGAGTTAAAAGTAATATCTTTGATAAAATAAGAAGTAGAAATACAGGATGTAATGAATTTGTTTTTCAAAAGAAAAAACTTGATTAACCATGTGCCGAATAGTAGGCTTTATTGACTTTAATTTCAACAATTCTTACTCCCTTGAAGAAATTATCAGAGCCATGCGTGATACTCTTATTCATGGCGGACCCGATGATGCAGGAATTTTTATAGATAAAGACTTTCCCGTAGCTTTGGGACACAGGAGGCTTTCCATCCTTGACCTTTCTCCGCTTGGGCATCAGCCCATGGAGTTTGAAAATTTAGTGATAACCTACAACGGAGAGGTGTATAACTTCAAAGAAATAAAAATAGAGCTTGAAAAAGAAGGCTATAAATTTATCTCAAACTCAGACACGGAGGTTATCCTTAAGGCTTTCCACCGGTGGAGCTTTTCTGCAGTCCATAAGTTCCATGGCATGTTTGCCTTTGTCCTGTGGGACAAAAAAGACAAAAAGCTTATACTTTGCAGGGACAGGATAGGCGTAAAGCCACTGTATTACTATTACAAAAACGGGTTTTTTATGTTTGCGTCAGAACTAAAAGCTTTTCACAAACACCCAAAGTTTGAAAAAAAGCTAAACCTAACTGGGCTTTCGCTTTACTTGAAATACGGCTACATACCAGCACCCTATTCTATCTTTGAAAATGTCCATAAACTAAAGCCCGGGCACTTTTTAGTTTTAGACCAAAAAGGGAAACATTGAGGAATTCCCTTATTGGAAGGTAGAAGATTATTTCCTGAAGGGAAAGGAAGAAAAGGATAAGTGGCTAAAAAGGTCAGAAGAGGAACTGGCACAGGAGCTTGAGGAGATTTTAACGGAGAGCTTCAAGCTTAGGCTTGTCTCTGATGTGCCGGTAGGGATGTTTTTGAGCGGTGGCATAGACTCTTCCACCGTGTGTGCCCTGCTTTCAAAGGAAGGAATTAAGCTAAAGACCTTTACCATAGGTTTTTACGAAAAGGAATACAACGAGGCGGAGTATGCCAAAAAAGTGGCGGAGTATTTGGGAACAGAACACACGGAACTTTACTGCACTTCAAAAGACGCCTTTGAAATAATCCCAAAGCTACCGGAGATTTACGACGAGCCCCTTGGAGACTCTTCTGCCATTCCTACCTACTTGGTCTCAAGGCTTGCCAGATCTCAGGTTAAAGTTTCCCTATCCGCGGACGGAGGGGATGAGCAGTTCTGCGGATACACAGTGTATTGGTTGATTACAGACAGAATGGCCAAGCTGTCAAAAATTCCCTTTTCAAGCATGCTTGCCAACACCCTTGACCTCATCCATCCGGACCTTGCTTTGAAGCTTTACAACGCATTTAAACCAATTCTGCCAAAATACACCAACTTTAGGGACAAATACATAAAGCTTAGGAATGTTTTGAAGGCTAAGGATGTTATGGAACAGTATGATTTAGCCCTTAGCTACTTTTTGGAGGAGGACCTAAAGCCTTTGGGAATAGAGCCGTCGGAAAAGAGAGACTTAAAAGATTGGGTTTTGGTTAATGGGCTTGATCCACTTGCGTTAATGATGCTACTTGACTTGAAAACCTATCTACCTGATGATATACTTGTTAAGGTGGATAGGGCAACCATGAGCGTAGCCCTTGAGGGAAGGGAACCCTTTTTAGACCATAGAATATTGGAATGGACCTCTCAACTTCTGGTGGAGTTCAAGTATAAAAACGGGGTCAGCAAATATCTGCTAAGAAAGGTTTTGTATAAATACATCCCAAAAGAGCTTGTAGAAAGACCAAAGCAAGGTTTTGGGGTGCCAATCTATGAGTGGTTCAAAAAAGAGTTGAGGGAGCTTTATATGGAGTATTTGGACGGAGAAAGAATAAAAAAGGAAGGATTGTTCAACTACTTGGAAGTCAAGAGACTTTTAGAGGACTTCCTTTCTGACAGAGGAGTAAATTATAACAAGCTTTGGCTATTGTTTGTGTTTGAGATGTGGAGGGAAAGATGGATGTGATTTTTGATTATTTTAAAAAGAAGTTTTATTATCTTAAAAAGAAGTTTTATAGGATAAAAGTTTTGGGAATATCTAATTTATTTAAGTGTTTTTATTGGAGATTAAAACTAAAAGTTTTGTCTTATAAGAGTGGCTTAACCCTTTATCCTTGGCATATAACAGTGAATATTTACTGCAGGCCATACAAATGGAGAGTTATTGAGGTCGCTAATTCTTTAAATCCTAACAGTGTTATTGACATCGGTTGTGGACTTGGTGAGATAATAAGCAGAGTTAAGGCACAATATAGAGTAGGAATAGATATAGATAAATCTTGCATCTATCTTGCCAATAAGTTAAATAAAGGACCAATATATATGGAAGGAAGTTTTGATAGTGTTTTAGCTTTACAAGTTAAGGACATAGACTTGTTAATCATTGTTGGTCTTATACATGGAATTCCTATGGATACACTTAGCTTCCATATTAATCAAATCTTAGATTCTAAGAGGTGCAAATATATAATAACTGATATATACAGGGAAGACTATCCAGATCGGGGAATTGTTCATGATCTTTCCAAATACAATAAAAGAATAAAGCTGATTAATGCTTATGATGACTATGAAGGTTATAGGTATATAATGCTGTGGAGAGTAGATAACAGTGAAAGTTAAGTATTTAATCAGGCTTGATGATGCATGCCCTACTCAAAACAGATACAACTGGAAAATGATTGAAGATATCCTTGATAAATATAAGGTAAAACCTATTGTTGCTGTTATTCCTGATTGTAAAGACCCAAGCCTTGCATGCGACAAACCTATGGAGAACTTTTGGGACTTAGTTAAGAATTGGGAAAAGAAGGGCTGGACTATAGGAATGCATGGTTATCAACATTTGTATGTTCCCATGGATAAGAGAAAATCAATAGTCCCCATACAGAATAAAACCGAGTTTGCAGGTCTTCCTTACAAAATGCAAGAAGAAAAGATCGAAAGGGCTTGGGAAATTTTTGTAAATAACGGAATAAAACCAAAGATTTGGATAGCCCCAAGTCATACTTTTGATCATAATACTCTAAAAGCTTTACTAAATCATACAGAAATCCGAATAGTTTCCGATGGGTTTGCATTTGATGTGTTTAAATATCATGATTTCTTCTTTATTCCACAACAAATTTGGAAATTTATTAAGCCACCATTAGAATATCCTTTTCGTGTATTTACCATTTGCCTTCATCCTAACACAATGTCTAAAGAAGAAATTTTAGCAGTTGAAAAATGGTTAAAAAATTATAGAGAATTGTTTATAGACTTTAATCAACTGGAATTCAAAAACAGGAATTGGTCTATTTTGGAAAAATTTATAAACGATTACATTTGGTTCAATAAGGGAACATCTAAAGTGCTAAAGTTAATAATGAAGAAATTCTCTAAGCAAAGATGAGAGATACAAAGCAAATATATTTTTTACTAAATTCTCTCGCTGGTGGCGGGGCAGAGGCGGTAGCTGTAAGGCTTTCGGAGCATATTCCTATTGCTAAGTTTATACTTGTTGAAAAAGATGTTAAATATCAGCCCAACAAAGAAATCATTTTCCTAAGTAAGCATTCAATCAAAACTAACCCTATATTTAAAACCCTGAGCATACCACTATATGCTTACAGACTTTCCAAGAAGATAGAACATAACTCAATAATCCTCTCTTTTTTAGAACGGGCTAATTTTGTGAATATAGTTTCTAAATTTTTCAAAAAAAAAACATAGCCATAATATCTGTTCGCACAAATCTACAGACAGGCCGTACTGGTATAAAAAGCTTAAATAATTATTTAGTTAAGGTCCTTTATCCGAAGGCGGATTTAATAGTGGCAGTTAGCCATGGAGTGAAGCAAAGCTTAATTAATCTTGGTATAAAGGAAGAAAAAATAAAGGTGATCTACAATCCCTATCCTATAGATGAAATAAGAGAGTTAGCAGAGGAGTCGTTGGAAGCCTATGAGCAAATTTTTAAACATCCTGTTTTAATTACCGCAGGAAGGCTAACAAAACCAAAAGGGCAATGGTATTTGCTAAGAATTTTCAAAGCTTTAAAAGAAAAACACAAAGATTTAAAGCTTGTGATTTTAGGAGAGGGAGAGCTAAAGGACTATTTGGTAAAACTTTCTGAAGAACTTGGACTAAAAACTTATGTTTGGGACAGAGACAATCTTTCCGAAAGCTTTGATATTTACTTCTTGGGCTTTCAGAAAAACCCTTTCAAATTTATTGCAAGGTCTAAGCTTTTTGTCTTTCCCTCTTTGTGGGAAGGTTTTCCAAACGCCTTGGTGGAAGCTATGGCTTGCGGTGTTTGTGTAGTATCCTCCGACTGCAGGAGCGGTCCAAGGGAAATTTTGGCACCAAACACGGATTTTAACTATCAAACCCAAAAGCCAGAGTTTGCAGAGTATGGGGTCTTGATGCCTGTTTTTGAGGTAAAATATAAGAGTGCTGAGGAACCACTTGGAGGAAAAGAAATAATGTGGGTTGAAACTATAGATAAACTACTTGAAGATGAAAACTTGCGAAAAAGCTACTCGGAAAAAGCTAAACAAAGGGCTGAGGATTTTAGAATTGAGAAAATAGTTCAAGAATGGAAGGAGGTTTTGGGATGAAGAAAATTTGGAAAGTGGTTGTCGTAAACATCATTTTAGTGCTTTTGGTTTTATACGGGTTTGAATTTTTCCTTTACAGAAGCCTTCCCAAGCTTCCTTGTGATGATTATAGTGGTTCCTACAAACGTTGCAATGTAAATAAAGAAAAGGAAAAAATATTGTATACTTGGGGTAATCCAGTGGTAAACGACAGTTTTGGCTTTAGGGAAAGAGAATTTGCTATTCCAAAGCCTGACAATGTTTTTAGAATAATGGTTTTAGGGGATTCCTTAACTTGGGGTGCTGGGCTTGCGGTAGAGGAAAGGTATACTAATAGGTTAGAAAAATATTTAAACGAAAGGCTTAAAGGAAAATTTCCAAAAACAATAGAGGTTTTAAATTTTGGTATTCCTGGAGGACCTACTATAGCCGAGAGAGATATTCTAAAGACATTCATAGATTTGGTTAATCCTGATTTGGTCATATTAGGTTTTTGTCTGAACGACCCTCAGCCTAAATCACAAGAATGGAGCATAGAAAAGGATAGGATTCACAGATACGCTAGGTTTTTCTTAAGCCCTATCAGGCGTCTCTTTGGAATATTACATTTAGAGCTTACAGCTTCATTCATAGAAAATGGGTTCTATAAAACTCTTGAGAAGTTAGGAATAATTCCTCCTTGGTATGTAGCCCTTGATAGGGTTTATGATAAGAACTCTAAGGAGTGGAAGGATTTTGAGGAAGCCCTTAAAGACATAAGAGACATGTCTAATAAAAAGGGACTGCCTCCCCCGATCTTTGCAGTGCTTAATCAGGGAGTATATACTGATAAGCCTACAGATTATAGAAATCCAGATGATATGTTAAAGCTATATCTAAAGTGGTATCATCAAGCAGAAGACACCGCTTCTAAAATAGGGTTTAAGACAGTTAATTTCGAGAAAGAAATCGCAGAGAAACTTCACGATAAACCACTGGCTGTAAATGTGCTTGATGGACACCCCTCGGCTGAGGTCAATGATATTTATGCCCAAAAACTTGCCGAGTTTATAATTAAAGAATACTTTTTAAAAGGAGAAACTTACAATGGAAACAAAGGACGCAATTAAGTTCTTGAACAGCATATCTTTGATATTTATGGTATTATTCTTGGTTTTTAAGATGGATGCATTTTTATATATATCGACGGCCATACTTGCCATAATTTTAATTAGCGATAGTATAAGCAAAATTATAGCATCAAAATTAATACAAATCTTCCTGTTTGTTGGAACAATTAACTCAAAGATTCTACTAACAATAATATTCTATTTTGTTTTGACTCCGACAGCCTTTCTATTTAGGTTATTTAATAGAAAGATAGTTGCCTACTTTAATGATAACAGCATTCCCTCATATTTTATTGATATAAACAAAAATTACAACCAAGAATTTTATGAAAAACAGTGGTGACGTAGGAAGAAAAATGTATATATTAGGTATTTCAGCCTTTTATCACGACTCAGCTGCAGTCTTATTGAAAGATGACTTTATCGTGGCTGCAGCTCAGGAAGAGAGATTTACCAGAAAAAAGCATGATCCCTCCTTTCCGATAAACGCCATTAAATTTTGTTTAGAATATGGTGGAGTTTCATTGAATGAATTGGACGCTATAGTTTTTTATGAAAAACCTTTCGTCAAGTTTGAAAGATTAATAGAAACTTACTATGTATATGCACCCAAGGGAATAAAATCCTTTCTTTCGTCAATGCATGTTTGGATAAAGGAGAAGCTATTTCTTAAAAAGATTATGTTAGATGAGCTATCTAAAATTGAACCTGTAAACAAAAAGAAATTAAACTTATTATTTTCTGAACATCACCTCTCTCATGCAGCAAGTGCCTTTTTCCCATCACCCTATAAAGAAGCAGCTATCTTAACTATAGACGGCGTTGGGGAGTGGGCTACAGCCTCGATTGGAATTGGAATAGACAATAAAATTGAACTATTAAAGGAGTTGAGATTTCCCCATTCAGTAGGTCTCCTATACTCAGCTTTTACATACTTTTTAGGGTTCAAGGTTAATTCTGGTGAGTATAAACTTATGGGATTAGCCCCATACGGGGATCCAAATTCAGAACGAGTAAAGAAGTTTATATCCTTAATCTATGATAACTTAGTAGATGTAAAGGAAGACGGCTCTATATTTTTAAATCAGGACTATTTTGATTATTGCACAGGACTTAAGATGATAAAAGATGATAAATGGGAAAAGCTTTTTGGTTTTCCAAAAAGAGAACCAGAAAGC
>Ga0308411_10002184_pt1 | contig 13308 bp, 23 predicted proteins | sample HotsprottomLayer_2_FD_203530 | JGI IMG/M metagenome (GOLD analysis project Ga0308411, IMG submission 203530) | Hot spring phototrophic mat microbial communities from Octopus Spring, Yellowstone National Park, Wyoming, United States -... | ecosystem: Environmental > Aquatic > Thermal springs >... | reverse complement strand
TAATGCACGTGATTGGTATCGCTCAGCGCAAAGAATCCAAAGGAGATAAGCAACATGGATATAGGACGTGAGATCCAAATCTTCGAGCCGGGAGAAATCCCGGCACCGGTGCCGGTCGAATGGCCGATACCGACTGAGGAGCCGATACCGGTCGATTGGCCGGTACCGGTTGAAGAGCCAGCAGAAGAGCCGATACCGGTCGACTGGCCGGTACCGGTTGAGGAACCCGCAACAGTTTAACGATTGCAGCCGACCTGCACGCTACAGGTCGGCTATTTTTTTTAATCAAGGAACAGAACAGATGTTTTCTTATTGTGCTTTCAAAGCGTTAATCTGGCGCGAAGAGCACTCGACATTTTTCTCGCCCGTGGTGTTTGCCATCTGGGAGAAGATAGCAACACCGTGGGGAGAGATTTTTTATTTGAAAACCGCCGCGAGTGATTTAGATCGCGGCCACGGAATCTTCGGTGCCTCTCTAGAAGAGGCACAAAAATACGGGCAACGGATTTATCTTGTTGCCCCAGATCCGAATTTTCGCATCGCCCTCGGTACGCTCGGTTGGCGTGCCGAAGCGGCGATGGTCGTCGCACCTGTGACAACAGAAGAAGGTGCGGCGAAACAGATTTTATCCGCCTATCACGCCGGCTACCCGCAAGTAGTCGGTATTTTGGCTTGGGCGGCAAGATATACGGATGTCTCCTGTGGCCTTCGTATCCTGCAAGAGATTCTGAGCGACTGCCAGGACGAGGAGGTCCTGCAAGTCATCGCCGATTCGGCTGCCGCCATCGGTGAAGACGGCGTGCCGATACTTGAGGAATTGAGCCGCAGCGAGAACATGTGGGTCAAGATGAAAGTAATCGACGCCTGCAAGCGACCGGCTGAATACATCCGACCGCTCCTGCAGCGCTTTGTAGAAAGTGAAAAGTCGTCCGTGCGCACTTATGCAGCGTATGCTTGCAGCACGCATGGTCTAGCCGCGCTCCCGTGGCTGGAACAGCTAGCGCATGACGATTCACAGTTCGTGCGCTTTGCCGTGGCGAGAAGCATACGGCGCCTCGGCAAAGTCGCAATTCCGATTCTAGAGGAATTGCGGCACGACAAAGATGAACATGTTCGGCTCGAAGCACTGAAATCGCTTCGGGCCGTTAAGAAAAGTGCTAATCGGGAAAACGGAAGGGACTAAATGTTCTCGTACCTTGCTTTCAAAGGGTTATATTGGGACAGAAATCTCCTTACTCTTTCCTCTCCCGTCATTCGTGTCCCTTGGAGCAAGAAGATGACGCCTTGGGGCGAATTCTTCTACTGTGAAACAACCGCGAGCGAATTAGACCGCGGTCATGGAATTTTCGGCGCCTCCATAGGCGAGGCACGAAGCTATACGATACAAGTCCATCTTGTGGCACCCGATCCAAGACGCTGCCTCGTCCTCGGTACGCTCGGTTGGCGTGCTGAGGCAGCGATGGTTATTGCGTATGTGATTACAAGAGAATCCGCAGTGACCGTCATAGAGCCCGTAGTCACAGGAGAGGGCGCAGCAATGCGTATCCTCTCCGCCTATCACGCCGGTTATCCTCAGGTGACCGGCGTCTTGGCCTGGGCGGCACGATATGCGCCGTCCGAAGAAGGCCTCCGCATCCTGCAGGACATCCTGTGCGAACCGCAAGACGAAGAAGTCTTACGAACGGTCCTTGATTCGGCCGCCCTCTTGGGGAAAGAGGGTATACCGATTCTCGACCAGATGATCCGTGGTGAGTATGCGAAATTTTGATTATAGATAAGTATCGCACTCGGTCGATACGTTCGACCGAGCGTTTGTCTTTCGTAAAGAAAAAAGGAGGTCAGGATGTTTGCGTATTTGGCCTTTAAAGGATTGTCGTGGAACAACTTTCATCAAACTTTGTTCTCCCCTATTGTTTACACCGCATGGTACAAGGCGGTGACGCCGTGGGGAGAACTTTTTTACTTAAAAGCAGGTACCGGCCAGCTGGATCGCGGCTATGGTATTTTTGCCTCAACACTAGAAGAGGCAAGAAGGTACGCAATAGAAATTTGTCTCGTTGCGCCCGATCCGAACCACCGCATCGCCCTCGGCACGCTCGGTTGGCGTGCTGAGGCAGCGATGGTTATCGCGTACGTGATTACAAGAGAATCCGCAGCGAAGATCATCGAACCCGTAATCACAAAAGAATCCGCAGCGATGCAGATTCTTGCCGCCTACCGTGCTGGGTACCCGCAAGTACCCGGCGTCTTGGCCTGGGCGGCACGATACGCGCCGCCCGAAGAAGGCGTGCGTATTCTCGAAAATGTTTTATGCGATTCGCAGGACGAAAGAGTCTTGCGAATCGTTATCGATTCGCTCGGTTCTATGGGGGAGGAGGGCAAGCAACTTGTCGATAAGATATTCGACAAGTTGATCAGCGGCGAATATCCGAAAATTTCGCCGCGGTCATAGCGCTTGTCGGCATCGATTAAATACGTTCAGTCGGTGCCGTTTTGTAGAAAGTGAAATACCGCCGTGCGCATCTATGTGACATTTGCCTGTAGTGCACACGGCGTTTTTGCTTTCATGACCGAGAGACTCGCACCGATAAGTCCCGCCTCGTGTTTGTGCTCCTGTCTATCGAATTTGCGCCAAATCGCTCAAAGATAACGCCAAACCCGATTTTGTTCAATCGGCCACGTAAGGCGAGTTCGCAAGATTCCGCAGCCTTTCTTTCTCCTTATTGCCGAACAACAAAAAAATACCGTCGCCGGTGCCTTGTTCGTTGTTGTCGCGCTGCGGCAAAACCGTTTAACGTTAAATGATTAGAACTTCTAACTATTGAACAAATGTTCACGCCTTGAACAAATGTTCACCGCGCCGCACCCCGGCCGTCATCATGCCTGGTATAAGCAAATACTTATACCTCCGTTTGCATAGTTGCCGCATCCGCCGTGCAAACCGGCATTGTTTCACCTTTGCGCAACTTTTGCATAACTTCCGCACAAAACGTGCTGCGCGATGTCGTTGTGAACAAATGTTCATGTGATGAACAAATGTTCATCGTTAAAACAAATATCAACACTGTGAACAAATGTTCACACAATGAGCAAGTGTTTGTTATCAAGACGAACATTAACGCTGTGAACAAATTTTCACGTTATGAACAGATGTTCATGTGACGAATAAATGTTTACGCAATGAACAAGTGTTCACGCCTGAACAGATGTTCATTGCGTTATCGTGCGATTGTGTTGACAGACAGCATGTTTTGTGTTAAAATTTTGTATTATGTTGTTTGTGTCGCTGATTAAACAATAAAAATGGAAATTCTGGTTAAATATTCCGATCAAAATCTAGAGCAAACGATTCACGAGATGCGGCTTTTTGCTGCGTTTTGTGGGTATGTGGTTGAAAGAATCGAAGCCATTCCGACGCTAGACGAATCGGAATGGCTTATTATTTTTCATGGCATCTACCCGTCGCGTCTGCGCACCGGAGACGGGCGATGGGTAGAAGACGTATGGCGGGAAGATTCCGCCGACGTGATTTCTTTTTTGGAGGGCAAGGCAACGACTTGTCCTCGTAATTGGAAGTTTTACCAGGGGAACAATTTTTGTTATGCGGAATACGATCCTGGCGTTCGTTCGTCTGGGGTTGTGATTCCGCTTATCGGGATTGTAAATGAAGAAAGTAATAAAAAAATTTTTACGAACAGGAGGATAATATGAAAAATCGTTTCTGGTTTTTTGGTGATACTGATGCTATCACCGAACATATTAAGCAGAGAAAATATCTTGTGTTCCGACTGCTGTTTGTTACAAATGAAATGCCCAGAAGGGCGTGTTTATACGCATCCGAAGAAAAATTCGGGATTGTGGCATTAATCCGGTGTTCTTCTGATGTAATTGCCCGTCTAGCCTTCCGCTTTATAGACGAGCAGTTCGAGCATTATTTCGAGTATTACGAAGAAGGATTTAGAAGCGAATCAACTCTTGTTCCTCCGGAGATAATTTTCTCTTTGGACGAACAAGAGTTGATTTACGAAACCGTGGCAGAATTGGGCTTACCCGCCACGGAAGTACTTGTTCCCGCCGATACACGTGACGTCACGTTACGCGAGCTCGACACGCAGACATTCCCGATGGAGGACTTCTTGTCTGCATTGGCATACGAGAAATTCCGTCAGGAAGTTTGGGCGGAGAGAATTACCCCGCTTGAATGCGCCTCTGCGTTTTGTTTCGCTCTAGAAGACGGAGCGGACATTAAAGAGGCGTTTGATTACAAGGTTGACGTATCCATGTTGTCTTCGCGTCCGCTTAATGAAATCAAAAATCTGTTGCTCGCGTTGAGCGAAGCGAACATGGATTTTTCATTTTTCTTTTCTCCTGTACTAGGCGAATGGAGTGTTGATCCTGCGGAATACGTCAACAGGATCGGCGATTGTATCTTGTGCAATATCGCCTATCCCGAACGAATGAGCGATTTGGCCACCTTTTTTGCAAAGGCGGCCATGTATTTCCGCGGGATGGCAAAAAATGTGGTTGCAGAAATATCGCCATCCGACATTGTCGTACCGAATACAATTTTTACAACTTTGAATTAAATTGCGTTGAATTGCGGAGACAAAAATGGAAATACAAAAAATTTCGACGGTGCGTTTCATCATTGAAATGCACAAACGCAATCGAGGCAACGTTACGTTATCGGTCCAGCCTGCCGGTGGGATTCGGTCGATAACGGTGACCGGGAAAATTCTGGCATGGGCACAGGATTGCAAATATGCCAGAATTCCCGTCGTGGGCAAAGAGTTGCCTGATGTTTTAGTGTTTCAAGAATATTACGATATAGAAGTCGAATACGTTTTGATTGAAACTTCAAAACCTTCCTCGCCATATAAAAACCTGTCGCAGATGTGCGATAGGTACAACGAATTAGCGAACAAACATGATCTTCCGCTGATAGACAAAGATAACGAGCTCCATAGACCATATACGTTTTTCCCGTATAGAACACTGTTTTGGTTTTGCACTTATATGCGAGAAGCAAAACCTGATGAGTGTATCTATCTTCCCAATATTGTCATACGTCCAAAAATAGATGAGCTCACAGCGCGCATCTTTTTGCGGCGCGCGCTGTTCCGTTTTCGCGACGACTCTCCTCCTATTGCGTATCCCGTGGATGGAGGGACGCAAGAGGATATATTTAGTGTCGTAATGACACCTATAGCTTGCGAATACGTCCTGATCCCGTCTATCGATGTCAGGACGGGCAGGCGTGCTTTTGTAAACGGAAAAGTGTTTCCCGTTTATTCGTTACGGTACATTTACGAGCACCCAGAGTTTCTTTATTACTACTTGCCCAAACGCATCTGGGCAAAAGTATGGAATGAAATAAAGGATGTTTATGAAATTGTAGAAAAGGAATAAAAAAAAACAATGCGCATTGTAACGTGGGAAGAACTAACGGTAAAAATAGTCATGGAGGACAACATGATCGAAATGTTTATAATTGCGCTACTTTTTTTGTTCGCCTTTTGGCGGATGATGAAACTGAAAGAAGCTTCCGGCTGTTCGGGAGCGGCATTCTTTAAGTTGGTGTTCGTTTTGAGTGTTTTAATTATCCCCTTCTTAACAATAGAAGGGGTAGCGTTCGGCGCAGTTAGAGAAGACGAGGCGCTCTTTATCATTGTCGCCTCTATCTTGACATCTATACTTTTTGCCCGTTTAGCACTGAAGCTTTCAAATGACGAAAATGAAAATTAAGAAAGGAGAAAATATGTGCGAATTGTTAATTCTTGTTAGTTTATTTGCAACCCTGATTTTGATTGCAGCGCTCCGCCAAAAAGCGGAGACGGACGAAATATACGGGGAGGATGACGATGAAAACTGAATAAATAACAACAACAACAACAAACGGCGCGGCTATAGATATTTTAACAATTCACAGCCGCGCCGTTTGTTGTTTATTCTAGAACAACGCTACGATTTCGTGTGTTGATAACGTGTTTCCAGTCGATTGTTTTTCCACAAAATCAGCACGTATAAAGCGCCGTTTTCGTGCATGATATCGACGCTGATTACATCTTTTTCCCCAAAAACAAGCCCTAGCGACTCTTTTTCGTCATATTTGTACACGAACAATTCGTGTTGCTCCTCGCTTTTGCGATAAATAATAACCGCCGCGTTTTCGTAAAAATAAATCCAGACATTATCTGTAACAATCGATGCTGATGGAGTGCGGAATACATCTGCAAACAATTCAATATTCATAGTTTCTCCCTGTAATGTATTGTGTTTTGTTACGAAGACCAACCTGCAAACCGGTCATATCGCTCTTCGGTATGACCTGAGTTTTGTGATCCGTAATGTGTACGTAGCCATTCGACCAATTTTTCTAACTCTTGTTTGGCCTTAGGGTCGTCCCGATGAATAAACAGATTCAACAAATCCGGAATCGAAACGATTTCAAGTCGATTTACCGTAACGCCGTTGTCGAGTAAATACCAAATCAGGTCCGCTATCTCGCGCGGCGTATATGCGCGCAGATATTCGTTGTCGGGCTGAATCAGGTGAATCAGCGCCTTAGGGTATCGCCTGCTAAGTTGTTTGGAAAACACCGTGCTATCCGGCATACGGCCGAGAATAACCGTATAAAACCAGTAAACCGTTTCTGCCGTAGGATTTTTTGCGTTGTCATCGGGGTAACGTCGTTCTGGCTCAAACACGTTTCTCCTCCGATATTACAATTCTGCAAATTTAGATACGTCAATATCGTATTGCAACAAAGAATGAACGCTTAATGTTTTTTCTTGGAGTGCGAATAAATCGATTTTCTGTTCGGCTAAGGCAAACGACAAGATTTGCGTGATACTTTTGAGCGCTATATACAAATCTTTTAGTGTAAAATCCGTAAAATCCAAATCGATATCGAACACGACAATCGGATCCGCCAACAATTCGTTATCCTCGAATAAATAAATTCCCCAATACGCATCAAACCCCTCACGAACAAAACAGATCAGCGCAACGTCGAGTTTCCCGTAGACCGTCAAAGAAAACAGACAAGGAGTGTATTTCGTCTTGTCTAAATGACTAAATACGTCAGGAACGTTAACCTGTTTGTTTGTTATGCTTTTGCCGTCAGAATTTCCGGTCCCCATAAAGCACCTTTTTCGTGTTGTCTGAGCAGTGTCCACAATTTGCGCAATTTTTCTGTTCCTTCCTCCGTATCTTCTACGTTTTCGATAGAAGTTCCCAACACCTGTAAAACAACGGGATCGTCGGGCTTGATTCCGAGTTTGGCCATTTTGTTTAACACTTCGACGGCTTTTTCATTGCGCATATTCAAAAGATTTCCTAAAATTTCGTTTGTTTCATCTACTTCCGGAGCTTGCATCATTTCTTCTGTGATATATAGTCCGCTGAGTTGCGAGGGGAATGCTTTGCGTAACGCCAAAGCTTCTGCGCATTTTCCTAACATGAGCATCGGCATTTTTTTCCACATCTTTCCTTTCTCGTCGCCTGGATAATACGCTTCCCAGGCGGCTGTGGCGGAAAATCTGGCGATATGCCCGTTATCCAACAGCTTGTAAACGCTGATGGATGCAGTTGAAGGGTGTTCACGGCCGGTTTTTAGGAATTCAAATTGCGTCAACCCTTCATCGAAAACCGGATCGTCGCTGCCTGCGTATTTTCCTGTTCTGTCTGCAATCAAACGGTATCCGTCGATGCTGGTCTGTACGGTTCCGCGTACACCTCCTCGCCTTTGATCGACGCGACGGACCATGTAAATTTGACGGACAACGGGATCGAGTCCCGTCCGTACGCACTGATAGATAAAAATAGCATAATCTTTATCCGGCAAATCTACGTCGCAAACCGACAGCCACAGCATTAACGTTTTTTCGTCAATGCCGAGCTTTTTGGCGGTAGCCAACGTCAACGGCAGTTTTGCAAAATTCATGTTCATTCTCCGATGAATAAACTAATAACAAACTGCGAGAACGAATAAAACGTATAGACAATCGATCCGAGCGGGACGAACACAACGGTTATCCATTCTACAACTGTTGTCGGTTGTGTTTTACGCAATTCTTTCTTGCTTTGATCATATGCATTCATGCTGATAACCCATGAAACAAGAAGAATGCACGCCAGTATTATTGTTGAAAACATTTTAATTTGTTCCATCACAATCTCCTTTCAGTAATCGTTCAAATCCAGATGTTCTATTTCTAAATTCGTTAACTTTGATATAGACATGTCAAACCAAGCCCATACGCCTTCGCCAGATTTTCCTTGTCGTTGTTTTACAACATAAATATAAAACAGCGAGTCATGACAGACAAGCTGTGTTCCCGGAATTTTTTCTCCGATTTTGTAATATTTAGAAGGGCGCATTACAGAGAGGATAACGTCAGAGGTCTCTTCCAGATTGGCAGTTTCTTTGGCGTCGGCTAATTCCGGAACAGGAGGGCGTTTTTGATCAACGTGTCGTCCGACTTGGCTGCCTAAAATCACGCCGGTTCCGATTGCCAGCGCCATATCTTTCATTGTTTCCGTTATTTCGGACACCTCAATCCTGCGGTCACGGGTGACTTTATCTAATTTTAATCTTTGTGCGTAATCGACGGCTACGACTTCCGGTGGAGACCCGTACATTTGTACAATTTCCTGCATTGCGGCCATAATCGATTCTACGCTGAGACGTGGCCTTTTGTCCGTGTCCAGCAACGAATGGGCAATATAAATTACCGGAAATTTTTCACAGATTATATCGATTGCTTCATGGACGACATTCCAGTCCGGCACAATCCCTCTTTCGATTAAAGACGAATCGACGGGAATGACATGTGCAATCTCGCGTACTAAGATTTCCTCTACAGACATTTCTGCGCTGATAAAAACAGGAGGAGCAACGAGGGCGGCTTGGTTTTTTGCAATTCTTCGACGGGCTGCTGTGCGGATGTAGTGCGCCATTAGCGACGTTTTCCCGTTCCCTGGCCTTCCCATAATCGTCATAAGGCGTCCGGGCATGAGAGGATTGACGATTTTATCTAAATCACCAAGTCCGGAAACAACACCGTGAAACCGTGTTGATTTTGTGATTGTTTCTATATAACGATGAGCTAACTCGCGTGTTTTGTCGGGTGTAACGATGAGGTTTTGATAGGATTTATTCGTCATGATGCGAACAGACAACCGATTTTGTTGCGTGTATTGAAACGATTGACACGGGATTGTACCACAAAAAATGTTGTTGTCAATTAAATCGAAAGGGCGACAATTGAAAGCGGCACATGTATCACGAGCATATGTATTATTGTTTTATATATACAATCGATTTTACTGTGTTTTCAGATTTTGTTTTTGTCGCCTTTTCTGTTGTTTCCTTTTTCTATCTGATTCGATTTTGTTTTTGTATTCATCAAAAGTCATATAATAGCCGTATTCCTGGGCAATATCGCGCAAGTTTCCGACACGAACAAAACAAAACGTCCCGTTACATCGAACAAGCCCACTTTCAATATACTGCGGATCGAGCTGATACAAAACAAGTCCCTCGTAATAGGTGATTCTTCCAAAAACGTATTGAATGTGTACCTCCGGTGCCTCCACGTTGCCGCGCCTTGCGTTTCGTTCGATGTCTAAAATAAGTTGATAATTTCTGATTAAGAAACGGCGATAACGCTGTAGCACGGCGTCGAGGCCTTTCCAGATTCGTCCTTTGCGTGCTTCAAATCCGCCGTCTAAAATTTCCGTTTCGTTTTGATTCATAACGATAAAAAGATATTCGGTAAAAACTCGTGAATCGTTTTCACGTCGCATAATTTTCTCCTTGAACGATGATAACACGGTCCCCTATTGTGGTTTTCCCGTCTTGAATAATATGTAAAGTGAGGCTAATGTAGTCTTTCCCGACAAATCCGGTCGCTACAGATTGTGACCAGTCGGGGAAAATAGCGTATGTCGGATTGAGCCTGGCCAATGTGCCGATTTCGTAGCCGGTTATAATGCCTCGCGGAGTACGGCGCGTGATCATGGCCGTTCTGTGTGCATGGCCGATTACCGTGTTTGCGCCTGCAAACATTTCACTTGTTGCACGCACGCTTGTCCCGCTCCAACGTCTTGCGAATTCACCGTGCAAGAAATAAGCGACCGCATCGGGATTGACTTTATTTCCTCTCCTGTTGAGGTAAACCAGATCTACGGGAGGTCGATAACCCAGTTCATTTGTATAAAAAAAGTTCGAGTAATCTAATTCTGGAATTTCAAAAAATCCATCCAGCGTCGTGACCGCATTCATGAAACGAGCGTCGTGATTTCCGATAAGAATCAGTTTTTCTTGCGCGCGCGTAACACGGTTCAAGGATTCGGCAAATTCAAACCACAATTCTCTTTCTTGTTGAATCGAAAGTGCTCTTGGATCTTTTTTGTATTGCGACAACCTGCTTGCGTCTACCGTATCGCCTAAATTAATAATGATGTGCGGATCGAAATAAGCAGCAACTTCTATTGCTACTTTGACGGCCAGAGGATCGTGTTCGCCAAAATGGCAATCGGAGTAAATGAAAATTTTTCTATCTTCTGAAACTTCTAAATCGTAAGTCTTAAAATCGAAAAATTTTTCCTTGTTTCTCAGAATTTCACGCAATCGGCGTCCCAACGATTCTGTACGCAATTTGTACCGTTGCGCCAACTCATCTACACAGACGCCCTCCTGGTATTGTCTTATGATTTCTGCTTTATCTTCCGATGACAATTCGCTCCATGTTTGATACATTTATCAACCTCAACGCAAATCACTTATTCGCTGCGTTTGCAACGCAACGCTTCGCGATCATAAAAGAAATTGCCGTGTGCCTCGTATAAAAACGATGAAGCACACGGCTGAATTTTTGCAACATCTGAACGTGACCACTGGAAATAAGCGCGTCGGTCACAATTGTATCCGGTGCGCAACACCGTTGTGACGCGCTGTAACTCTTCAATTGTGACAGGGCGCGGCGGAGCATAAAAATGATTTAATACCTTATACGGATTCCACCCCGCCAGAATACGGTTGCGCATGACACAGGCAACCGTTTCCGGAGCAACCCCACTTTCACCTTTGGCTACCTGTGCCATGGAGTAAACCAATCCCGATTCGAGTTGTAGCAAGGGAACATCTTCTGCTTCCTGTTCGTATTGCAAGGGAATTATCCCGATCCATATTGCCAACAAGAAACAGAACAATAAGTTAGGTATAATCATCCTACTCATCAAGTTGCGTGTCGGGCTGTGTCGGCGTAACCTTGTTGCGCGCCAGCCATGCCCCCGTCATAGGAGGAACAATCATGATGATTAGGCCGATTAAAGCGCCGATAAATTTTTCAATTGCGGTCATTTGTTCGGGTTCGAGTCGAATCCAACCAAGCGAAACGGCCATGGCCAATCCAAGCATGATCGTGGTCGAAATCGCCGTACCGATACCCGTATACGTTAAAACCGGTTCGTTTTTCATGGTGCCTCCTGTTTTTCAGTATCTTCAACAGCAATCATTAACTTTTGCAAAAGAGTCGGCGAGATGGAATCCTCTAGACCGTCGATAAGCATTTGTTCTGTACAGGTTCTCACTTTAGTTCCTTCACTGCTGAGTAACTCGTCATATTCCGGCCAAAATTCGTTTTTGAGCTGTACAATACCGGCTTCTTGATCTAAAAACACGTATTCGTTCTTTTCGTCACGGACAGCATGTTTTTCGACGAGCTTAAGCCTTTGTTCTTCAAACGCGCGTACCGTAGGTTCGATTTCGCGGATGGTACGCGCCACCCAAAACGCAAGTTTAGGTCTCATTTTTTGCGCCGATAATTCTTGAAGCGCCTGCATCAATAAGACCGTTTCTCCGCATGTTAATACTTTTTCTCCCATATGTTCTGGTTTACCAGACCTGCCTAAACCACGGCAGGTCTGGAAGGCCGCCTTTCTTCGGCCATTTTTGACGTTTCATCCAGAATTGCCCGAAGGGTCTTACGTTCCGTCCACGCCCGTTTTAAGAGTCGGTGAACCCACTCCCGCCTCTCTTTCCTTGTTCAAGATAATCTATAGCCAGTTATTCAAAAACAGCTTTACCCTCCTTGTTTACCATACATCATCAATAATATAGTTTGTATATTCGCAATTGTGTATCCGCAAGAAAACCGTTGTCGTTTATCTTGGTGTTAAATTATAAGTCAATATCGTTTTCAAGGCAAATATATGTTCAACATACGACTATTTTAATAATTTGTTTTGCATGCAATTTGTTTATTATGTAAACATGTATAACAGCACAGTTTGGAATGTAAAAACCTATTGACGAATTGTTTTGTTTGTGATATAATGAAAAATGCCAACAAAACGTTGTCGATGGTCACCGGTATTAGTCATCAATTAAAGAAAGGAGAGAGAGATGACACATTCCGATTTGTTTTTGGAGGCGCTCGCAGAGAAAAACTATATCAAAGCGGCTAAGCTCGCCATTCGCTTTGGACGCGGGAAAGGTTCTAGGGCTGGCGCTTGGGACTGGGCGAATGACGCCGTTAAGGCGGCCGCCCAAGCGGGCATCACGTTGGATCCCGGCTACAAGAGCTGGCCAGATTTCGATCGAATGGAGCAACAACTCGAAGGAGAAGCAAGATGAGGTACTACGTGAGTAATGCTTTTAGTCTTAACATGCTCGAACGAAAGTCGCAAATTGTTCAGTTCTTGCCGTGTTCTGTTGAGCAGGCACGGTTAGAACTGGAGGGCTGCGAAGTGGTTTCCGCCATCGGTCACGCAGACACTGCGGCCGTGGTGTCTGCGACGTTAGGGGTGTCTTTACCGGCCAACCGCATCAGCATAAAACTGATGCCCGGCGACGGCTTATTGGTTGCTCAGCTAGTCGGTCCACGCCTTCCAGAAGGCGCAACGACCTTGCCGGAAGGTGCCAGTATTGAGTTTTGGATTGTCTCGGTTCAGTAATTGATGGCAGTCCCTAAGACGATAAGGAGGGAACGAATGAAAAAGTATTTGGTAAAGGTAAGATCAACACAGGGCGGGCTGCAGCCTGTCCTGTTGTTTGATCCATTAGCAGTGATTGAACCGAGCTACGAAGGAGACACGGGAAAGGAAGGTGGCACGGAAGAGTACGAGATCCTAACGCGGTTCGATTTGGACCGCGTTTTGGATCTGTCTCCGGAAGTGGTGGAATATACGTCAGAAGAAGTCTAAAAAGCCAAAGCTCGGTAGACACCCCACGGGATTCCGTGGGGTGTTTTTTTATTCGTGTTTGTAGCTCATCAAGGCGCGACTGAGGATTGTGGCACG
>Ga0308411_10002179_pt1 | contig 13319 bp, 15 predicted proteins | sample HotsprottomLayer_2_FD_203530 | JGI IMG/M metagenome (GOLD analysis project Ga0308411, IMG submission 203530) | Hot spring phototrophic mat microbial communities from Octopus Spring, Yellowstone National Park, Wyoming, United States -... | ecosystem: Environmental > Aquatic > Thermal springs >... | reverse complement strand
TGACGTATAGACCAGGCATTATGTTAGGCCCAACCAAGTCTCTTCCTGCAGGACAAAGCCTGCCTTGCCTGAGCTGGAGCATGGGCAGGTGGCAGCAAAGCCACAGAGGCCTTGCGGTCAAAACCACGCATGTGAACCCAATCTTTTTGTCTGAAGCAGGTCACAGCCAACCGAACGAAAGGACTGCTTTTGGACCCCAAAAGAACCAATCAAAAACATTTCCTAATCGCCACTTCTCCAGTAAATTCTGCCTAGCATGGATATTCCGCTTCCGGTCTTGATCATTGGGCTGCGTGGCCTGCTGAGCTTTATTGCGCTCTTGCTGATGGGGTTCTCCCTGCTGTGGAACCTGCCTTCGCTGGTGAGAGAACCCAGCACCCCACAGCTGCGCTTCTTCAAGTTTACCGCTGGCTTTGCAGTGGTAGCGATGATGGTAGAACTGCTGGTACGCACGCTATTTATGGGTGGCATGAGCTGGCTGCAGGCAGTGTATGGCCTGCTCGCAGCCAGCATCTTGTGGTTTGTAAGCGGTCTGGAGCCAGGGGGTTGGTTTCGCCAAAGCCTGCAAAAAGCACCCAAGCAGGTGGGACCTTATTTTTTCTGGGCCAGCCTGGTGGGCCTGCTTTTATGGTGGCGCTTTATCGAGACGGGAATCGCCCGTGGCCCTACCCCCTAGCCTGCAAGGCCCAGTGGATGGCCTGGGCAATCCGGCGGGCCGCCCCTGGCATGCCCATGGCTGCTTGTGCGTTGGCCCTGGCCCGCTCGCAGCGCTCGGGTGAGGACAAAAACTGCCGCACCCCCTGGGCAATAGCCTGGGGATGGGCCTCAACCAGCAGCAGGGCCTCACCTAACAGTCTTTGCTGTCGCTCGGCAAAGGGGCGGGTGTACTGCGGCCCCGCAGTAGGAAAGCCCACCAGCGGCACCCCGTAGCCCGCGGCCTGCTCGGCGGCAGTTCCGCTGGTAGAGATGGCAATTTTCGCCCCTAGTACAGCCGCCTTGAAAGCTTGCTGGCTCAAGTGCACCACTGTTCCATCCGGGTGCTTCAGGCGGTGGGTAACACCCTGGTGCTTTAGGGTGGCTTCGAGCTGCCAACCGGGGGCTATCAGGGGCTCTAAGGGCAGTCCTGCCCAGGCCACCACTGGGGTCAGGCCCAGATCTGCCAGATGCCGGGTGGCCTCGAGCATCTTGGGCAGACTCTCGTAAGCATCGTGGCGCGAGCCTGGCAGCAGCAACAGGTAAGGGGAGGGCAGCTCGAGCGGCCCGCCTTCCAGCGCATCCAGCATGGGGTTGCCCAGATAGGTGGCATGGGGAACCCCATGGGCCCTTAGCCAGTCGGCCCCCTCGGCCTCGCGCGGGTACACCCCCAGTGCCCGACGCATGAGAGCGCGCTCGAGCAGCGAGTAGGGCCGCCGAAATCCGTTGCGTTGCCAGGCCCGCACCGAGGCCAAGCACTGCACTTGGAAAAGAGGTCGGCAGCCAAACAAGCTGCCCACCAGGAGCCCATAGATGTCCCCCACCACCAAGGTCGCTACCGCTGCCCGTGCGGCCTGCTGCACGGCCCGGTAATGCCCCAGGCTCATGGAGATCCAGCCTGCCTTCAGGTCTTTCAAAAAGACCCAGGGACGCTCCAGCACAAACCCACCCGAGGGCATCTCCTGGCAGGGTCCTAGCGGTTTCAGGCCCAGGCGCTGGTAAGCACGACCCCCACCTACCAAGGGTACGGGGGCCATCTGATAGCCCAACCCCATCAACTCCCTCGCCAGTGCAGCTCCTATCATGTCCTCGCCGTGGCCATTGGATATGAGCACAATCTGCTTCATGTTTGGGTAAGCCGAACTAAGCGCTCCAAAACCGCCAGCCCAGCCCCCTCATCCAGCAGTTGCTGGGCCAGCCAAACCCCCTCAGCCATGCATTCCACCCGGCCTGCCAGGTAGAAGGCAGCCCCTGCGTTGAAGGCTACTGCATCGCGCTTGGGACCCCGCAGCTTACCGCCCAGGATGGCCCGCGCCTCGGCCGCATTCTCGGCTGCGCTCCCCCCACCCACCGCTTCATAGGGCGCGATCTGCAGTCCTACCTCTTCAGGCCGGAGCACATAGGTTCTGATCTGACCATCTCTTAGCTCGGCCACCAGATTCTCGCCCAGGACCAGCTCGTCAATGGGCTCGAGGGCGGCGCCAGCCGTACGCTGCATCCGGCCATGCACCACCAGCGCTCGGCTACTGCCCAAGTCGCGCAAGACCTGGGCAAAAGGCTCCACTAACTTTGGGCTGCTCACCCCCACCAGGTTCAGGCTGGCAAAGGCCGGGTTGGTCAGGGGCCCTAGCAAATTGAACACCGTGCGTACCCCTAGCTCGGCCCGCACCGGAGCCACAAAGCGCATAGCTGGATGGTGGTTGCGCGCAAACAAAAAGCCCAGGCCCACCGTCTCGATGGCCTCGGCCACTTTGGCTGGGGGAATATCAATGCGGATGCCCAGGGCCTCGATCAAATCAAACGAGCCCGATTTAGAGGAAGCCGCCCGGTTACCATGTTTGGCCACCGCCACCCCGCCTGCAGCCACCACAAAGCAGGTGGTGGTAGAGATGTTGAAAACCTCAGGAGCCACTCCTCCGGTGCCCACGATGTCCATCAAGGGCTGGCGGCGGGTTTCCACCCGCACCGCGACCTCGCGCATTCCGGCTGCGAAGCCGGCAATTTCCTCGGGGGTTTCGCCCCGGGTGCGTAGGGCCATCAGCACCCCAGCGGTCTGCACCGGGGTCAGGTCGCCGGCCATAATCCGCTTCATCAGGGCATGGGCTTCGGCCTGGGATAAGGGCTCGGCCAGAAGGGCTTTTTTAAGTTCGTCCACGTTTCCTCCAGAGCTTTATTGAAGGAGTCTAAACCTAGAGCGGGAGCTGCCAGCCCCGCCGGAGGCCCCGCCAGAGGGCCCCCACCTTGTCGAAGCGACCCCGCAAGCTGTACTCAATGAGCCAGAAAAGGGCGTACCCAGCCACCGCCAGCCTAGGCCAGGGCGCGTGCTTGCGAAAAAGCCGCACGTTGTAGGCGGCAAAGTTTTCGTCGGCCTGCAGGCTTCCATGCCAGGAGGTGCCGCCTTTATGCCGCACCCGGGCCTGTGGGGCCACCGCCAGCAGGAACCCCGCTTTGCGCAGGCGCAGGCCGTAGTCGCAGTCCTCGCCGTACATGAAAAACCCCTCGTCCAGCAGGCCCACCTGCTCCAGCGCCCTCCGGCGCACCAGCAGGCTGGCCCCGCTGATATAGGAGAGCCGCACTGCCTGGCGGGGGTGGGTCAGCAGGCGGATGAGCCCCCAGAAGAGCACCACCTCGCCCCCACCCCAGGCCTGTACCTGCTGGGGGTTGTCCATATCCAATATCACCGCGCCCACCGCGCCGATGCGGGGGTCTTGCTCGGCCAGGCCCACCATGGCCGAGAGGGCCTCTGGCTCGGGGATGGTATCGGGGTTCAACAGCCAGACGTAGTCGGCCCCTTCGGCCAGGGCCTGGCGGAGGCCTACGTTGTTGCCGCCCGCAAAGCCCAGATTGCGCTTCAGCTCCACGATCTCTAACCCTGGATAGGCCGCCCGCAGCTGGGCCACGGCATCGTTGTCGGAGGCGTTGTCCAGCACCAGTAGGCGGTAATTGGGGTACTCGAGCCGCTCCAAGGCCTTCAGGCATAGCAGCGTATCGCGCCAGGCCCGGTAGTTGAGCACCAGGATATAGACCAGCGGTTCAGCCACCCTGGCCCTCCAACAGTCCCTGGGTATAGGCGGCCTCGAGTAAAAATCGGTAGATCGCGAAAGCCCCTGCCCCTTGCTCCCAGTCGCGCTGCTTTAGGAACGACTCGGCCCTGGCCCAGGGGTAGGCCCAGCGCTTGTAGGCCCGCGAAAGGGGGTGTACACCCGTCCAGAAGGCCACCTGCACACTGGGATGAAGGCGGTAAAACTCCCAGGCCACCCGCCCCATGCTGCGCGCCTTGGCCAGCGTAGTGTCCAGATCTATCTGATCCTCGTGCGAAGCGCGGGCCCCTGCCACCAGGCGTGGCCGCACCCCTTTGCGCCAGAGCCGCCAGCCCAGCTCGTGCTCCTCCCAACCATAGCCCCTAAAAGGCGCAAAGGCCTCGGCCAGCTTTAGCGGCAAAGAAAGGCTGGTGAACCAGAACCCGCCCCAGCCCAAAGGGGCGCCATCGGCCTTACCCCGCACCCCCGCTTCGGCCCTTGCGCGCCAGAAACGGGTGAAGGGGGTGTGCCCCAGGGCCTCGGGAACGTAGGTGCGGCTGACCCCGGCGGCCCCTTTGTAGCGCTGGTGCAGGCCCAGGTGGGCCCGCAAGAACCCGGCTTCGGGCACTACGTCGTCGTCGTTGAAGAGCACGTAGCGGCCCTGGGCCTGGGCCAGCCCCGCATTGCGGGCCGCCGCCAGCCCCGCATTGGGCTGGCGCAGCACCCGTAGGCGGGGGTCGCGAAACCCGGCCAGCACCTCGGGGGTGGGGTCGCTGGAGCCGTCGTCTACCACGATCAGCTCAAAGGAAACCCCCTGCTGAGCCAGAAAGGCCTGCACGGTGCGGGCCACCAGGCTGGCCCGGTTGTAGGTGGGAATCACGACGCTGAAGGTGGGTTCCATGCTTCCGAAGCCCCCCAGGCATAGGCCAGCTCGTAATCGCCCCGTGGCCCCCAAAGGCCTTTAAAGGAAGGAAGCAGGGCCAGTTTCAAGGCCACCAGGGCCGGGTGCACCCCCAGGGCCCAGGCGATTCGGGGGTCGTTGTGTTTTTTCCACACCCGCACATGGGCCGCGCCCGCCTGGCGGGCCTTTTCCATGGCCTTGCTGCGGTAATCAAAAGCCTCGTGCAGCGCGCGTGCCTCCCGCACAAACACCAGCCGCGCCCCGGCTTTCATCAGGCGGTACCCCAGGTCGGGGTCCTCGCCGCCGTAGCTGCTGAAGCTTGGGTCGTAACCACCCACCTCGTCGAACAGGGCTTTGGGCATAGAGGTGTTGTTGCCGGTGATGTTCCACCAGAAAACCCTGGGCCCCTTCAGCTCAGCCGCCCCGCTGCCGCGCAGCTCGAGGGGCAGCTCCAGGCGCCCCACCGCCACCGTGCGCGGCCTATGGTGCGCCTTTTGGTGGGCCTCAATCCAGCCGGGCTGGGGCATCACATCGTCGTCGGAAAAGAGCAGGATATCGCCTCTGGCGATTTCGGCCCCCCGGTTGCGGGCCCCGGCGGCACCCAGGCCCGGGGTCTGGATCAGCTCGAGCGGGTAGGGGGGTTGGTAGGTTTGCAAAAAATCTACAGTATCGTCGCTGCAGCCATCAGCCACCACAACGACCTCAAACTCGCCTTGCTGTGTTTCTAAGCCACGCAGCTTCTTTTCCAGCAGTTCGCGGCGGTTGTGGGTGGGCACAATTACCGAAATCATGCGTGCTCCCAGTCTTCCAGCCGTAGGCCAGCGATGCGGGCAAACTCACGCTGGTTGCGCGAGACCAGTACCAGATCGTGGGCCTTGGCGATGGCCGCTATCCATAGGTCGTTGGGGCCAATCGGTGCACCCTGGCGCTCGAGATCGGCCCGAATCATCCCGTACACCCCAGCCACCACCGCATCCACTCCGAAGTAGGGAATTTCGTCGCGGATAATCTCCACCCGCCGGAGGTTGGCCTCCACCCGCTGGCTCTTGCGGGCCCCGTAATATAGCTCCCCCAAGGTGATGCTGCTTATACAAATCTGGGGCTCGGCCTGGATGCGCTCGACCAATGCGGGAACCCCCTTCAAATAGCCGATCCAGACATCGGTGTCCAGCAGATACATCACAGCCCCTCCCGCTCTTCCAACTGCCCCTGCGGGGGCCGCTCGAGATCCCCTTCCCAGCTTCCCGCCAGGGCCAGGAAGGCAGCCGAGCGTTGCGGCCCGATTTGCGACTCGATTATCTCGCGTAAGAGCTCAGAGACCTTTATGCCTCTGGCCTTGGCCCTACGCTGGAGGACTCGGTAGGTTGCTTCTTTGAGATAGGTCTGCACCTGGGGCATGTATTTAGTATATTTATAAATACTGTATATTCAAGTCATCGCCAGAAAATTAGCCAGCATCTGCTTGCCCCCCTCGGTCAGCACCGACTCGGGGTGAAACTGCACCCCATGGGTGGGGTAGCGCCGGTGGCGCAGGCCCATCACGGTGCGGCCCCCGGCTTCGTCGTACCAGGCGTTGGCCTCGAGTTCCTCTGGCAGGTCTTCCACCACCAGCGAGTGGTAGCGGGTGGCCATCAGGGGGGTGGGCAGCCCGGCAAATACCCCGCTGCCGTCGTGCTCGATGGGGCTGGTCTTACCGTGCACGATCACCTTGTGCCGCCTCACCCTGGCGCCAAAGGCTTCCCCAATGCTCTGGTGGCCCAAACAGACCCCCAGAATGGGGTACCTGGGGGCGTAGGCCCGGATCAAGGGCACCGAGAGCCCGGCCTCTTTGGGCGTACAGGGCCCTGGGCTCACCACGATACCGTCGGGGTTGAACCCGGCGATGTCCTCGAGCTCAAACTGATCGTTGCGCCAGACCGTCACCCGGGCCCCCAGCTCGCCCAGGTACTGCACCAGGTTGTAGGTGAAGGAGTCGTAGTTATCAATTATCAGAATCCGCTTCATAGCCCCGCCTCTCACTTTTCCGCAACCACAAACTCAGCCCGAATGGTGCGGTAAATCCAGTTAGCTGTACTGGGCCAGATGCCCTGGTGCGTGGATAATTTGCTCCTGGCGATCTCTGGCCTCAATCTGGGCCAGGCTTTTTTGAGCCGGGCCGCCTCCCGGGCCAGCCGAGCACACTGGGCCAGCAGCACCACGTTCGCGCATCTATGGCGCCAATCTGCTGGCTAATGGCCTCGAGGCTCACAGCCCCTCCTCCGCCAGCCGCACCGCCTTGAGCATGGCCTGGGCCTTGTTCAAGCATTCCTGGTACTCTGCGCTAGGGTTGGAGTCGTAGACCACCCCTGCTCCGGCCTGGATATGGAGCTGCTCCTTGGCAATCACAATGGTGCGCAAGGTCAGGGCCATATCCATGTGCCCGTCATAGGCCACATAGCCAAAAGCGCCCCCATAAGCGCCCCGGCGGCTGGGCTCGAGCTCCTCAATAATCTCCATAGCCCTGATCTTGGGCGCACCAGAAACCGTGCCCATCGGCAGTACCGCGGCCAGCGCGTCGAGCGAGCTTTTGTCCTCACAGAGCTCACCTTCTACCGTAGAAACAATGTGCATCACGTGCGAATAGTTCTCCACCGTCATGAGGGCCGTGGGGCGCACGCTGCCGTAGCGGCAGACCCGGCCCAGGTCGTTGCGCGAAAGGTCCACCAGCATCACGTGCTCGGCCCGCTCTTTCTCGTCGGATAGGAGTTCTTCGGCCAGGGCCTGGTCTTCGGCAGCATCCCGACCCCGCCGGCGGGTTCCGGCGATGGGTCGGGTGGTGACCTTGCGCCCATCCGAGCGCAGCAGGCTTTCGGGGCTGCTGGAAACCAGGATCACTTCGCCCAAATCCAGAAAACCCATATAGGGGCTGGGATTGACCGAGCGCAGGGCACGGTAGACCGCAAAAGGTGGACATTGAGCGGGGCCGACATTCGCAGCGAGGGCACCACCTGGAAGATGTCGCCCGCGCGGATGTACTCGAGCGCCTTCGCCACCATCGCCTCGTACTCGGCCTGTGAGAGGTTCTGGCTGAAGGTCATGCGCCGCCCCGCCCGCTCGCCGGGCACCCCTGGCAGCGGCCCGTGGAGCTTTTTCTCGGCCCAGGCGATGCGCTCCAGAGCCTGGGCCTTCTCTCCCTCGGTGGCCGGGGCCACGATGTGCAGCTGTTGTTTGAACTGGTCGAAGACCACCACCACCTCGGGCTCCACAAACAGGAGGTCGGGAATCCCGAGCAAATCGGGCTTTAGGCTGGGCAGCCGCTCGTAGCAGCGGATGAGGTCGTAGGCCGCGTAGCCCACCGCACCCCCCCAGAAGAGGGGCAGGTCGGGGTCGGGCTGGATGGGGCGGTGGATGGCTTCATAGAGGGTTCGCAAGGGGTCATGGGTCTCGAGGGGTTGGCGGTTATGGGTAAATGCGCCGTTCTTCAGCCGCCAGATGTTGCGGGCCCCCACCCCCACAAAGCTCCACCTGGCCCAGGCCTTGCCCCCCTCCACCGACTCCAGCAGGAAGCTGGGGCTGGCTTTCTCCGAGAGCTTGAGGTAGGCCGAAACCGGGGTCTCGAGGTCGGCCAGCAAGGTTTTCTTTACCGGGATGGTAGGCCCTGTTGATTCCGAGTTCCTCATGTTTCTCCCTAACCAGCACAAAAAAAATCCCCCTGAGGAAAAGCCCCAGGGGGTACCGACCGCTACCGTCCCAGGGCTATCCGGGCCACCACCAACCCCCGACGTGCGCAATCCGTACCATCTGGCCTCTAGTTTGCGCCATCTGGCTCCAGAATGCAAGCCATGGGGAACCGCTCGATCCCGCGCCCCGCCGCTGCGCTGGCCTTGCTTCGGATGGGGGTGCCGTGCAACTGGCTGAGCAAAGCAACCCAGCGCAATCGGGGAGGGCCTTGGGCTCGAGAGCCCATGAGGACGTTCGCGCGGCCCAAATGTGACAAGCCGCCTTGATAATGTTTTGCTATCATCTTGACAAGTGCCGAATCGGCACCGTGTATTCGGAGGTAACTTGGATGAACTCCCAAAACAGCGACCTCGAGTTCAATCCCCACGGTTTAGCCCAGTCGCCCGACCCGGCCTCCCCCGCGGCCGAGCAGCCCAAGCCCCAGATCCATCGCTTCCAGTTCACCGGCTCGGCAGGGGAATTTTTTCGCATCTGGATCGTCAACATTTTCCTGAGCATCGTCACCCTGGGCATCTACTCGGCCTGGGCCAAGGTGCGATCCCGGCAGTACTTCTACGCCAACACCGTGCTGGCGGGCCACAACTTTGAGTACCTGGGCAACCCCATCTCGATCCTCAAGGGCAACCTGATCGTAGGGGGCTTGTTTGCGCTCTTTGTCCTCATGCAAAACCTGCGCCCGGAACTGGCCTTGGTGGCTCTACTGGCCTTCTTTGCGGTATACCCGTTCCTGGTCTACAGCTCGATCCGCTTTTTAGCGGCCAACAGCAGCTACCGCGGCATCCGCTTCCGCTTCCACGGCACGCTGGGTGAGAGCTACCTCATCTATGCCGGGTTGCCGCTGCTCGTCTTTTTCACGCTGGGCCTGATCATCCCCTATATCATTTTCCGCCAGCGCAAATACCTCTTCGGCCATGCGGCCTACGGCACCAGCCGCAACCACTTCCGGGGCGAGCCGGGAGCGGTGTACGCTATCCAGCTCGAGGCGCTAGGCATCGGGCTGGTTATCGCCCTAGCGCTGGGGCTGGTGACCTTTGGCATTTTCGCGGTGTTGCTTTCGAGCGAGCCCGACCTCCTGGATCAGGGCGCCTCAGGCGTCCTGGGGATAGCAGGGGTTTACGTTGGGTTAATCCTCGGCCCAGTCCTGATGCAACAGTACGCACGCGCCCGGATGTTCAACTACTCCTTCGCCAACTCCTTTGCCGACGGCAAGGTGAGCTTCATCAGCAACCTCAAGCCCTGGGATTTTATGTGGCTGCAGATTACCAACACCTTGGCCATCATCTTCAGCCTGGGTCTGGCCATTCCTTGGGCCAGGGTGCGCTATGTTAAGCACGTTCTGGCCGCCCTGAGCGTGCTCACCTACGGCCCCCTCGACAACATCGTGGCCGAAAAGGCCGAGCAGGAGAGCGCCCTGGGCGATGCGGCAACGGACTTCTTTAATGTAGATATCGGGCTGTGAAGGTGGTTGTGCGGTAACTCGTACCTCACTGCTTAGGACCCGGCGCCCTATGATTGAATTTTCCGCAGCCTATTTCGACGGCAAGACCTCGGCAGCCCACCCCGTGCGGGTGAGCCTCGAGGGCTCCTGGCTCCGGATTCGAGGAGAGGGAATCGCCCTGGAGTTCGGCATCAACGATTGCCAGATCGTTCCTGCGCTGGGGCGAACCCGGCGGGTGATTCGCCTGCCGGGTGGGGCCAAGCTCGAGAGCGAAGACCTGGCGGCGGTGGCCGAGCTGGAGCGGCACCTTGGGCGCAACCTGGGCATGACCTTGGTGGGGAGGCTCGAAGAGCGTTGGCGCTGGGTCATACTCGCGCTGGTGGGTCTGGTGCTCTTCACAGCGGCCTTCCTGCGCTGGGGCATCCCGGCGGTGGCCCACTGGGCCGCGTTTGTTACCCCGATCGAGGTGATGAACCCTATTAGCCAGCAGACCTTGCGGGTGCTGGATGACCGTTTTCTCCAACCCACCCAACTCTCCCCCAGCCGGCAGGCCGAGCTGCAGCGGCTGTTCGCCGACGTGACCCAGACCATCGGACAAAACCACAGCTACAGCCTCGAGTTCCGCCAAAGCGACTTGTTGGGGGCCAACGCCTTCGCCCTGCCTTCAGGCATCATTGTCCTCACCGACGAGCTGGTTAAGCTTGCCCAGAGCGATCGCGAAATCGCGGGGGTGATGGCCCACGAAGTCGGACACGTCCTCCACCGCCATAGCCTGCAGCAGATCTACCGCAGTGTGGGGGTGATCCTGGTGATCTCGGTGCTGCTGGGCGATGTGACCTCGGTTACCTCGATTGGGGCCTCCTTGCCCGCAGTGCTGGTGGAGTCGGGCTACTCGAGGGAGTTCGAGTACGAGGCCGATGCCGTCGCAGCCGAATACCTCAACCGCAAGGGTTGGGGCACTAAGCCGCTGATCGAGATCCTGATCCGCCTCAGCACCAAAGTGGGTGGCAGCGAGCGCAGCCTGCTCTCCACCCACCCCGCCACCGAAGACCGCGTCAGAGCCTTGGAGAAACTAGCACAACCCAATCGTTAGGGTGATCCTTGGTGCTCGGTGTATCTGGCCCGGCACGGCCACCTCACGGGCCTGTACCTGGCCGCGGCCAAGCGATACCCTAGAGCTGATGCGCTGGCTGACCTTCGACTTCGATGGCACTTTGGCCGACTGGCCTTTTCGCCGCCTGATACGGCCCCATATGCAGGACCTGCTGGCCCAACCCACCATCCGCCAGGCCCTGCGCCAAGAGTACCTAAGCCGCCTGAGCCAGGGTGATCCCGCGCGGGTCCATGACTGGGGTGACATTTATCAAACTGTGCAGAAAAGACTGGGGCTTCCGCAGATTTTTCCCAACATCCCTCAGGTACTGGAAGAAGCCGTGCTGGAGCCAGAGGTGCTCTACCCCGATGTGCCCACCGGGCTGGCTGTGCTGCGTCAGCAGGGCTACCGCATCGCAATAGCCACCAACGGCCTGGCCCGGTACCAGCGGGTCCTGGTAGATAAACTCAACATTACCTATGAGCAGATGCTGGCCCCAGATATCTCACACGCCATCAAGCCCGACCCTACCTTCTGGGATCCGCTGCGAAGCCAGTGCCCAGAAACCATTGTGCATGTGGGGGATCTGTTGAGCCAAGACATCTGGGGGGCCAACGCAGCCGGCCTGACCGCAGTGTGGGTTTGGCGCGAGATGCCCCCTGACTGGAGGGCCACCCCGGTAGCAGAGCGCACCCTACGCCCTGACCTCCGGCTGGTAATTGCAGACAGGCTGCAAAGCGAGTTAGAAGAGTACGGCCAAGCCCCTTCCCGCCCCCAGACTCTTCCCCGGCCTGACCACATTGTGGCCGATCTGGAAGAGCTGGCAGCTCTTCTCGAGCCCACCCCACCCAGCAGCACCCCAGCTCAACCCCAGAGCAGCGATGGGGCAGTTCGCCCAGCTCCTCCTAAGGTTCCACCCAAATAAACCGGCGTTACTTTCTCCTGCGTACCCGCATTGGCAACCCTCCGTGGGGGCAGAGGGTAAAGTTAGGCTCGGGGCGAACTGGGGCCGGACGGGCGAGCTCGAGGTCGAACTTTTGCAGCACGGTAGCCACAATCAACTTGTACTCGAGGGTGGCAAAACCCTGGCCGGTGCATACCCTGGGCCCCAGGCTAAAGGGAAAATAGGCTCCGCGCGGCAGCGATTTCTCGAACTCCGGAGTCCAGCGCTCAGGACGAAACTCGTCGGGCCGCTCGAAAAAGCGGGGATCGCGGTGGGTCGCCCACTGGCTCATCACGATCTGGGTTTTGGGTGGGAGGCGCATACCCCCCAGCTCCAGCGCTTCTACATTCTCGCGCCCGATGATCCAAACCGGCGGATACAAGCGCAGGCTTTCCTTGAAGACCTGATCCAGGTAGGAAAGCTGTTGTACCTCCTCGAAGCCGGGCAGCCTGCCCAGAGCATCCACCTCGGCCTGTAAACGGGCTTTGACAGTTGGGTGCTGGTCCAGCAGGTACCAGGTCCAGACCAGGGCGTTGGCGGTGGTCTCGAGGCCCGCCGTAATAACCGTGAGCACCTCGTCGCGCAGTTGCCGGTCGGAAAGCTTTACACCAGGCTGGCTTTGTGCCTCCAGCAGCATCGAGAGCAGGTCGTCGCCCAGGTCGCCCCGCTCGCGCCGGTAGGCGATGTGGCGGCTTACCATCTCGTTCAAGGCCCGTACCACCCGAATCCCATCGCGGTTGAGACCCGGGTGCCAGTCGGGCAGGTTGAGCCAGCCGTAGACCATCTGGCCTACTACCCTCTGTCCCAACATAATGGCCCGGTGCATGATCTCGCGGTCTTCCCCGGCCTCCACATCGAACATGCACTTGGCCACCACCCGCAGCGTGAGGGCATTCATATCCTCCTCGATGTGTCGAATTTCGCTGCTTTGCCAGTGCGAGAGCATCTCCAGGGTGAAGCGGCTCATCACCTCGGCATAGCCCTGCAAGCGCTTGTAGTGAAAGGCGGGGCGCATTAAGCGAACCTGCTGCTTCCAAAACTCCCCCTCGGAAACCAGAATGCCGTTGCCCATGCCCCCGGCAAAGGCGCGGGTTAGGTCGGACTTGTGAAACTCTTCAGCCCGCTCGATAAGCACCTCACGGATCAGATCGGGGTGGTTGAGAAAGACGATTTCCTTGCCTGAGGCAAAGCGGAAGGTGGTGATGTCGGGACTGGTGCGCGAGAGGTGTGCGAAAAAAGCCAGGGGATCCTGGCGCAGCTCGAGTTCGGTGGGATCAAGGGTCATACCACAAAAAGTCTACTGCTTTACTACAAAACCGAAGCGCGTTTAAAGAGAAACCCGCCCCTTGCGGGGCGGGCTGAATCTTGGCGCAGGTTAGGAGAATCTTCGCTTGCGCGAAGGTCTGGTTCGGCACGATGGCCTCCAGAAAGAACTCCTTAGAAAGGAGGTGATCCAGCCGCACCTTCCGGTACAGCTACCTTGTTACGACTTAGCCCCAGTCATGGGCCTT
>Ga0308411_10002178_pt1 | contig 13325 bp, 13 predicted proteins | sample HotsprottomLayer_2_FD_203530 | JGI IMG/M metagenome (GOLD analysis project Ga0308411, IMG submission 203530) | Hot spring phototrophic mat microbial communities from Octopus Spring, Yellowstone National Park, Wyoming, United States -... | ecosystem: Environmental > Aquatic > Thermal springs >... | reverse complement strand
CGCTGTGTCGTCCGTTCGATTCGTCGCGCCGGTGGGAATTCCTATCATTCCACCAAAAACGTGTGGCTGAAACCCTGAATTGACGCGGGTTTTCGCCTTCGTTTTTCAGGGCAAACTAAATTAGCGCGCGACGGGGGTCCGGAAGACGTCGAGGATCGGCACGGGGCCCGACACGTACGTCGGGAGCTGCCCGTTCCACTTCTCGATGGCGCGGATCTCGGCCTCGATGCGCCGCAGCTCCACGAGCTGCGGCGTCACGTTCTCCTTCTGGATGCGCAGCGCCTCGGCCTGGGCGCGCGCCTGTTCGATCTGCTGCTGCGCCTCGAGCCGGACGCGCTGGAGATCGCGCTCCGCCTTGAGGACCTGCTGCTGCGCCGTGACCTTCGCCTCGATCGCCTCGTTGAAGGCCTTGCTGAACGCGAAGTCGGTGATCGACATCGCCTCGTCGCGCAGCCCGAAGCGCACCAGACGCTGGCTGAGGTTCTGCTGGATCGCGTCCCGCACCTCGGGGCGTCGCGTGATGAGCTCCTCGGCGGTGAACCGCGCGGTCGCGGCCTTGACCGACTCCTGGATGGCGGGCCGGATGATGCGCGTCTCGTAGTCCTGGCGGAGCTGACGGTAGATGTCCACCACGCGCCCGGGGTCGAGCGAGTAGTTCAGCGTGACCTTGGTCCGGACGTCCTGCAGGTCGCGCGAGGCGGCCTCGGCCACGGCCTCGTAGGCCACGACCTGCACCGACATCAGCTCGACGGCGTTGATGAACGGGGCGACCATGTAGAGCCCCTCGCCGAGGATGGTGCCGGTGGGCGCGCCGAAGCGCAGGACGACCCCCCGGTAGCCCGCGGGCACCTGCCCGAAGCTGGCGGCGACGCCGAGCGTGACCACCGCGATCAGCAGCGCCGCCAGGAGCAGCGCCGCGTTCGCGCCCATGATCTGGCTGCGGCCCGGCCCGGTCGACCGGATGGTGAGCGCCCGGCGGAAGGCGACCACCGCCAGGCCGAGTCCGACCACGTAGACGACGAGCTTGAGGAATCCCATGGTCGCTGCCTCCCGTGTGCGTGTGCGGGACCCTACCCCCCGGCGGGGGTCGTGAGGCGCCCGGCGGGCCGCGCCACCTCCGCGAAGAAGCGGGCCTCCAGCGCGGCGGCCGACGGCGGGGCGTCGCCGAATCGGATGTGCGCGACCAGCGCGGGGTGCACCGCGCGCACCGCCTCGTACAGCAGCACGGCGATGCGCCGGTAGGAGAAGTGCCCGGCCTCGCGCGCGCGGAGCGGCACCAGGCTGTAGAGCTCGCGCAGGTTCATCGTCGCGAGCACCCGGCGGTTGTGGGCGTTGGTGACCAGGTAGGCGGCCTCGTCGGGGTGGTCCTGCGCGACCGCGCGCGCAGCCTCGGTGGCCTCCTCGATCGCGTCGCGGTAGCGGTCGCCCATCCCGGCCTCGTCGATCGCGCGGGGCACGGCGTAACCCAGCTCCACGGTGGGCGCCTGCGGGCTCTGCGTCATCATGCGGTGGCGCTTGAGGTCGAAGTACGCCCCCTGGTCGCAGACGATCTCGAAGGTGTACGCCGTGTGCTCTGCCTCGCGCAGCGGCGCGTCGTGGCGCCCCAGCCGTGACAGGGCCTGCGCGACCGCCGCCGCCCGCTCCTCGGGCGTCATCCGCGCCGCCCGCTCCCAGGCGCGGGCGTAGGGCATCCGGCCGTGACGGTACAGGCAGGCCGCCACGAGCCGCTCCTCCGCGTCGCGGTCGTAGTGCACCAGCCGCACCGCCGGGCCGGGGTCCCCGGGCGCGTCCCGGGGATCGGCCGCCGCGTCTGCCGCCAGGGCCCGCGCGGTCTCCATCAGGTAGGGGCTCGGCGCGGCGTACTTGACCAGCGTGGGGACCTCGGCCTGCGCGACGCGCTTGACCTCCTCGCCGATCGCGCGGACCTCCTCGAGCGGGTGCGAGAGCATCTTGGTGATGGCGTGCTCCAGCGCACGCGCATTGGCGGTCATGCCCACGTTCGCGACCGTCGCGCACGGGAGCAGGAAGCGGCAGACGTCCACGTACCGCGATCGGATGCGCGCCTGGTAAGCCCGCTCGGCCTCGTCGTCGCGCCGCGGGTACGCCGCTTCGACGACCGCGCGCACCGGCTCCAGGCTCGCCTGATAGGTCTCGAACAGCCGGCGACACGCGGCGACGTACCGCCGCGCGTGCGGTCCGGCGGCGACGGCCGGCGGCACGTAGAAGGTGTCGAAGATCTGGTAGCGCGTGGACTTCTCGGTGTAGGAGCACAGCCGGTTGCTCTCCAGGCACTCGATCGCCAGGCGCGAGACGTTCTCGAAGGCCAGGTGCAGGACCGCGTGCTCGGCGACCGAGGCGTGGCCGTAGCCCAGCACCCACTTCTCGTGGAACTCGCTGGAGGCCGCCTCGGTGAGCTCGTCGGCGATCTCCCGGAACGGCTTCGGGCTCCGGGAGGTCTTGGCGAAGGCCACCGCTATGACCTCAGGGGGAAGGAGCCTGGGGCTGAGGAGGTAGATGTCGCGTTGTCGCTGCGATGGCGTGCCGCTTACGGAGGCGAGCTGTGGGTACATGGCCTTCCCCCCGGGGTCCCTCACTGCTTCCCCGTGCCCCGCCGAACTCCTGCCGCTCCCTACCAGAGGTTGAGGATCGCGCCGCGGGCGCCCACAACCCCTTGCGCCCGCCCGCGTCCCCACCGCCGGCGGCAGGAGAGCGGGGCGGCGCCTGCCGAACCCCCCTGGTGAGCCCCCATGTCCGTCCTGGAGCCGCTGAAAGCGCGCGTGGCCGCGGCGCGGCCGCGGGACCTGGCCCCGCACGCGTACCGGCGCGCGGCCGTGCTCGTGCCGCTCTTCGAGGCCGACGGCGCGGCACACGTGCTGCTGACCCGGCGCACGGAGCTCGTGGAGCACCACAAGGGCCAGATCGCGTTTCCCGGCGGCGGGGAGGAGCCGGGCGACGCGGACCTGCGGGCCACCGCGCTGCGGGAGACGCACGAGGAGATCGGGCTGCCGCCCGAAGCCGTGGACGTCTGGGGCCGGCTGGACGAAGTGGAGACCGTCGTCTCGGGATTTGCCGTCACGCCGTTCGTCGGCGCCATCCCCGGCGTCGGCGGGCTGCGGACGAACCCCAACGAGATCGCCGAGATCATCACGGTGCCGCTCGAGCTGTTCATGCGCGGCGACGCACTGCGCGTCGAGCGGGTCGTCCGCGACGGCCGCCCGCACGACGTGCTGTTCTACGACTGTCCGCCGCACGTCATCTGGGGCGTGACCGCGCGCATCCTGCGCTCGTTGATCGCGGTGCTCGTCCCGGCGCCGGGGGCCGGTCGGTGAGGGTCGCGGTCTTCTCCGACGTGCACGGCAACGCGGTCGCGCTCGAGGCGGTGCTGGCGGAGATCGCCCGCCTGGCGCCCGACCGGGTGGTCTGCGGCGGCGACCTGGCGCTCGGCGGGCCGGAGCCCCAGGCCGCCACGGCGCGCGTCCGCGACCTCGGGGTCCCGTGCGTGCGCGGCAACACCGACGAGTGGGTGGGGGCGGGTGCACCCCCAGCCGCGGACGCGCTCGTCGCGTGGACCCAGGCCGCGCTCGACGACGCGTCGCGCCGCTACCTGGCCGGCCTGCCGCTCGAGTACCGGCTGGACGACCTGGTCGTGGTCCACGCCACCCCGTGGAGCACGTCCGACGTGGTGCCCCGCGGGGCGGACGCCGCGCTGCTCGGCCGCATGCTGCGGGAAGCGCGCGCCGCCGCGGTGGCCTACGGGCACATCCACATCGCGTGGATGGGCCGGACCGCCGACGGCGGGCTGGTGGTCAACGCCGGCAGCGTCGGCTTCCCGTTCGACGGCGACCCCCGCGCGGGCTTCGCGCTGCTGGAGCGCGGGCCGGGCGGGTGGACCGCCGAGGTGCACCGGGTCGCCTACGACGTCGATCGCGCGGTGCGGCGCTTCCCGGCCGACCATCCCCAGCCCGCCGCGTGGGCGGCGCGGATGCGCACCGGCCAGCGCGGGTAGGCCGCGGCGGCGACGCGGGGGTGGCGATGACCGTCCGCCTGGTGATCCTCGACTGCGACCTGACGCTGTGGGATCATCCCAACGTCACCGCGCTGGCGCTGCCGTTCCGGCGCGCGGCGGACGACGCGGTCGAGGACCAGGCGGGCGTCCGGGTGCGCGTGTTCCCCGGCGTGCGCCGCGCCCTCGAGGGGTTGCGCGCCCGTGGGCTGATCGTGGCGTGCGCGTCGTGGAACGAGCCGCGGCCGGTAGACGAGATCTTCGCGCTGCTCGATCTGGGCCGGTACTTCGACCACCGGAAGGTCGAGCCCCATCCGCACAAAGACCGCACCATCCGGGCGCTGCTCGACGAGTTGCGCGGCCTGGGCGTCGCGCTGGCGCCCGACCAGGTGCTCTACGTGGACGACCGGCGGCTGCACCTCGACGCGATCCGAGCGGCGGTGGGGGAGATCCGCTTCCTGCAGTACGGCGTGGACATCCGGTCGCTCGACGAGGTGCTGGCCTACCTGGACGGCCGCGGACCGGCGGACGCCCGGACCTGACCGGCGCTCCCGCCGGATGCGCGCCTCCCGCCCGCCGGGGATGACGCTTCGGGTATAATGCTCTGGATGATGCAGCAGCGCGGGATCTACCTGGACTACGCGGCCACCACCCCGGTCGATCCCGAGGTGGCCGCGGCGATGGCGCCGTTCCTCGCCGGCGAGTTCGGGAACCCGGGCAGTGTCCACGCGTACGGGCAGGCGGCGCGCGCGGCGGTGGACGACGCCCGGCGCGCGGTGGCCGCCCTGATCGGCGCGTCGCCGAGGGAGATCGTCTTCACCTCGGGCGCCACCGAGGCCAACAACGCCGCGATTCTGGGCGTGGTCTTCGCGCACGGCCCGGAGCGGACCCATCTCATCACCGCGGCCACCGAGCACCACGCGGTGCTGGAGCCCTGCCGGTGGGCCGAGCGCCTGGGCGCGGCGGTCACGGTCCTGCCGGTGGACGGCGACGGCCTGGTGGACCCCGACCTGGTCCGCCGCGCGATCCGGCCGCAGACGCGCTTGATCTCCATCATGCACGGCAACAACGAGATCGGCACGCTGGGCCCGGTCGCGGAGGTCGCTGCGATCGCGCGGGCGCACGGCGTGCTCGTGCACACCGACGCGACGCAGAGCGCCGGCATCGTGCCGATCGACGTGACGGCGCTTGGGGTGGACCTGCTCTCGCTGTCCGCGCACAAGCGCTACGGGCCGAAGGGCGCCGGGGCGCTGTACGTCCGCGCCGGGGTGCAGCTCGAGCCGCTGCTGCGCGGCGGCAGCCAGGAGCACGGCCGCCGCGGCGGCACCGAGCCCGTCCCGACGATCGTGGGGTTCGGCGCGGCGGCGCGCCTGGCCGCGGCGCGCCTGGCCGCGGACGCCGAGCGGATCGGCCGGTTGCGCGACCGGCTCGCCGCCGGCCTGGCCGCGCTTCCGGGTGCGCGGATCAACGGGCATGCGACGCGCCGTCTCCCCGGGATCGTCAGCGTCTCGTTCCAGGACGCGGACAGCGAGTCGCTGCTGCTCGCGCTCGACCTGGAGGGCGTCGCGGCGTCCAGCGGGTCGGCGTGCACGTCGGGGAGCCTGGAGCCCTCGCACGTGATCGCCGCCCTCGGCCTGCCGCCGGCGCTGGCGGCCGGCACGCTGCGCTTCTCGCTGGGACGGCCGACCACCGAGGCGGAGATCGACCACGTGCTCGCGGTGCTCCCGCGCGTCCTGGCGACCGTGCGGCGCGTCGCCGCCCCGCGCGCGTGAGGCGACGTTGACACCCTCTGTGGCCTCTGCGATGATGATCCCGGCCACCGCCGGGTTTAAGGTCGCCATCCGCGCGTCATGACCGCCGTCGCCGAGTATCTGCCCGTCCTCGTCCACTTCGTGCTGGTCGTGGGGGTCACCGTGGCGCTGCTCGGCGCGCACGCGCTGCTCGGCGGGCGCCGCCCCACACCGCCCAAGCTGCTGCCGTACGAGTCCGGCGTGTGGCCGGTGGGCTCGGCGCGCGAGCGCATCCCGATCCGCTACTCCGTGATCGCGATGCTGTTCATCCTGTTCGACATCGAGACGGCGTTCGTGTTCCCGTGGGCGGTCGCCTTCCGGCAGTTCGGGGCCTACGCGTTCAACGCGATGCTGGTCTTCGTCGGCCTGCTCGGGCTCGGGTTGGTCTACGCCTGGAAGCGGGGGGCGCTGGAGTGGGAGTGACCGCCGCCGGCCGCCCGCCCGAGGCCGCGGAGGTCGAGCGGCGGGTCCTGACCACGACCGTCGAGCGCATGAAGGCGTGGGCGCGCCGCAGCAGCATCTGGCCCGCGCAGTTCGGGCTGGCGTGCTGCGCGATCGAGATGATGGCCACCGCGGCTGCGCGCTTCGACATGGCGCGGTTCGGCAGCGAGCTGTTCCGGGCCTCGCCCCGCCAGGCCGACCTGCTCATCGTCTCGGGGCGTGTCTCCCAGAAGATGGGGCCGGTGATCCGCCACATCTACGACCAGATGCTCGAGCCCAAGTGGGTCATCGCCATGGGCGACTGCGCGTCGTGCGGCGGCGTGTTCAACAACTACGCGCTGGTCCAGGGGGTGGACAAGATCGTCCCGGTGGACGTCTACGTCGCGGGCTGTCCCCCCCGGCCCGAGGCGCTGCTGTACGGGTTCCTGCAGCTGCTCGAGGAGATCGACCGCACCGGAGGCCGCCGGTGACCCCTCCGGCCGCGCGCGCCGCGCTGGTCGTCGAGCGCCTGGGGCCGGAGGCGCGCGTCACGGAGTTCCGCGACGAGGTCACGGTGGTCATACCCGGCGCGCGGGCGCTCGAGACGCTGCGGCTGCTGTACGAGGCACCCGGCGGGCCGCCGGTGTTGACGGACCTGACCGCGGTGGACCGCCATCCCGCCGCGCCGCGGTTCGAGGTGGTCTACCTCCTCACCTGGTACGCGCCGCCGGCGCGGCTCCGCGTGCGCGCCGTCGTCGAGGGCGACCCGCCGGCGGTGGCGAGCGCGACCGGGCTGTGGGCGGGAGCGAACTGGCTCGAGCGCGAAGTGTACGACATGTTCGGGATCCGGTTCACCGGGCACCCGCGCCTGACCCGGATCCTGATGCCAGACGACTGGGAAGGCCATCCGCTGCGCAAGGACTTCCCGCTCACGGAGGAGCCGGTCGAGTTCCTCGGGCACACGCCGAGGACGCCCAGCGAGATCGTACCCAGGACGCCGCCGCGCCCGTAGGGCGCGAGATCGGTCCGCGCCCGCCGGAGCCCGGCGGCCCGCGGCCGAGGGGGACGCGCGAACGCGAGATGGCGCAGGCCCGGACCGAGACCGTCATCCTGAACATGGGGCCGCAGCACCCCTCGACGCACGGGGTGCTCCGGCTCGTGCTCGAGCTCGAGGGCGAGGTGATCCTGGGCGCGACCCCGGTGATCGGCTACCTCCACACCGGGTTCGAGAAAGAGATGGAGTACCGGACCTACCATCAGAACATCGTCTTCCCGGCGCGCATCGAGTACCTGGCCACGTTCGTCGAGGAAACCGCCTACGTGCTCGCGGTGGAGAAGCTGCTCGGGGTGACGCCGCCGCCGCGGGCCCAGGCGGCGCGCGTGATCCTCTCGGAGCTGTCGCGCATCGCCAGCCACCTGATCGCGCTCGGCTCGAGCGCGATCGACCTGAACGTGACCAGCCTGTTCCTCTACTGCCTCCAGGACCGAGAGGAGATCCTCGACATCTTCGAGATGGTCTCCGGGCAACGCATGATGCACGGCTTCCTCCGCATCGGCGGGATGCAGTGGGACCTGCCGGAGGGGTTCGAGGCGCGGGTCCGCGCGCTCGTGGCGCGGCTGCCGGCGCGGATCGACGAGTACGACCGCCTGCTGACCGACAATCTGATCTGGCGGCGGCGCACCGAAGGGATCGCGGTGCTGAGCGCGCAGGACGCGTTGCGCTACGGGTGCACCGGGCCCGTGCTGCGCGGGTCGGGGGTCGCCTATGACGTGCGCAAGGCGTTCCCCTACAGCGGCTACGACCAGTACGACTTCGAGGTCCCGGTGCGCACCGACGGCGACGCCTTCGCCCGCTACCTCGTGCGGCTCGAGGAGATGCGGCAGAGCCTGCGCATCATCACCCAGGCCCTCGACCGGCTCCCGGGCGGCCCGTGGATCGCCGACGACCGCAAGGTGGCGCTGCCGCCGCGCGCGGAGCTCACGCGCAGCATGGAGGCCGTCATCCACCAGTTCAAGCTCGTGAGCGAGGGGCTGCACCCGCCCGCCGGCGAGGTGTACGCCGCGGTCGAGTCGCCGCGCGGCGAGAAAGGCTACTACGTCGTCAGCGACGGGAGCAACCGGCCCGCCCGCGTGCGCGTGCGCAGCGGGTCGTTCAACAACCTGCAGGCGCTGCCGGTGATGGTCTACCGGGGCTCCGTGGCCGACGTCGTGGTTGCCATCGCGAGCATCGACATCGTGCTCGGGGACGTGGACCGGTGAGCGGGCCGGCCGCCCGCCCGCTCGGCGCGGAGGCGCGGGCCGAGATTGCGCGGCTCGCCGGCCTCTACGAGCATCGGCAGTCCGCGCTGTTGCCCGCACTGTTCGTGGCGCAGCGGGAGCACGGCTACCTCACGCCCGAGGCGCTGGCCGGCGTGGCGGAGGCGCTCGATCTGCCCCTGTCCGAGGTCGTCTCGGTCGCGTCGTTCTACAGCCTGCTCTACCTGCAGCCGGTGGGGCGCCACGTCATCCAGGTGTGCACGAACCTGGCCTGCATGCTCAACGGCTGCGGGGCCGTGGTGCGCCGGTTCCGCGAGCGGTTGGGCGTGGCGCCGGGCGGGACCACCGCCGACGGCCGGTTCACGCTGCGCACCGTGGAGTGCCTGGCCGCGTGCGAGGAGGCGCCAGCGGTGCTCGTCGACGAGGACCGCTGGGCGCGCGTGGGGCCCGACGACGTCGACCGGGTGCTGGAGCGCTACCCCTGACCGATGGCGACGTTTGCGATGCCCGAGTCGATCCTGCTGCGCTGGGCACAGACGCCCGGCATGACCGAGCTCGAGCCCTACCGGGAGGCCGGCGGCTACGAGGCGGCGCGGCGCGTCGCCGCCGGCGAGCTCACCCCCGAGGCCGTCATCGAGGCGCTGGTCGCCTCCGGCCTCCGCGGCAAGGGCGGGGCGGGCTTCCCCACGGGCCAGAAGTGGAAGTTCATCCCTCGCAACGCGCCCGTGACCTACGTGGTCGTCAACGGCGACGAGGGCGAGCCGTGCACCTTCAAGGACCGCACGCTGCTCGAGGGATGCCCGCACCTGCTCGTCGAGGGCGTGCTGATCGCCGCGCTCACCGTCGGGGCCCGCAAGGCCTACATCTACCTGCGCCGGGAGTTCTACCGCGCGCGCCGCACCCTCGAGGCGGCGCTGGCGCAGGCGCGCGCGGCCGGGCTCGTGGGGCGCGGCGTGTTCGGCTCGGCGCGCGACGTCGAGATCGTGGTGCACTCGGGCGCGGGCGCCTACATCGCCGGCGAGGAGACCGCGCTGCTCGAGTCGCTGGAGGGACGCCGCGCGCTGCCGCGGTTGCGTCCGCCGTTTCCGGCGCAGGCCGGGCTCTACCAGCGCCCGACCCTCCTCAACAACGTGGAGACCCTCTGCCACGTGCCGGTGATCCTCACGCTGGGGCCACAGCGCTACAAGGACTGCGGGCCGCCGGCGCTGTTCTCGGTGAGCGGGCACGTGGTGCGGCCGGGCGTCTACGAGGCGCCACTGGGCGTGAAGTTGCGCTCGCTCATCTTCGACTACGCGGGCGGCCTGCGGCCGGGCCGGCGCTTCAAGGCCGCGTTTCCCGGTGGGTCGTCGTCGATGCTCCTCACCGAGGAGTACCTCGACGTGCCGATGGACTACGACAGCCTGCGGGTGCTGGGCTCGATGCTCGGGTCGGCGGCGGTCATCGTCATCGACGACTCGGCGGACATGGTCGAGGTGATCGCCCGCACGGTCGAGTTCTACCGCGAGGAGTCGTGCGGGAAGTGCACGCCGTGCCGCGAGGGCACGATCTGGGCCACGCAGGTCCTGGAGCGCATCCTCCACGGCCGCGGTCGGCCCGAGGACCTGACCCTGTTGGAGGGGATCGCGAAGGGGATGACCGGGACCTGCTTCTGCCCGCTGGGCGAGAGCGTGCCGCCGAGCCTGGTGGCCTCGCTCCGGCACTTCCGGGACGAGTACGAGCGGCACATCGCGGGGGCGGCGCGTGACCACTGAGCCGACGGTCCGCACCGTCACGCTGACCATCGACGGCCGCAGGGTGACCGTGCCGGCGGGGACCACCGTCTACCAGGCCGCGCGGGCCGCGGGGATCGAGATCCCCATCTTCTGTTACCACGACCGGATGCCGCCCCTGGGGGCCTGTCGGATGTGCCTGGTGAAGGTGGACCGCATGGGCAAGCTCCAGACCTCCTGCACGCTGCCCGCGGGCGACGGCATGGTGGTCTCCACCACCGACCCCGAGGTCATCGCCGGCCAGGAAGCGATCCTGGAGTTCCTCCTCATCAACCACCCGCTCGACTGCCCGATCTGCGACAAGGGCGGGGAGTGCCCGCTGCAGGACCAGACGTTCCGGTGGGGGCCCGGCCGCAGCCGTTTCGTGGAGGCCAAGCGCGACTTCGCCAAGCCCGTCTCGCTCGGGCCCATCCTGGCGCTCGACCGCGAGCGGTGCATCCTGTGCTGGCGGTGCGTGCGCTTCGGGGAGATCATCGCCGGCGACGACGCCCTGAAGGGGTTCGAGCGCGGGTGGGTCAGCGAGATCAACACGCCGTTCACCCTGCCGGTGGAGTCGAAGTTCATCGGCAACACGATCGCGATCTGCCCGGTGGGGGCGCTCACCAGCCGGACGTACCGCTTCCGCGCGCGGCCGTGGGACAACGAGCCCGTCCCGTCCACCTGCACGCACTGCGGGCTCGGGTGCGCGGTGTGGTTCGACGTGCGCGGGGGCGAGATCGTCCGCACGCGCGCCCGCGAGGCGCCCGCGGTCAACGACGTCTGGTTGTGCGACCTGGGCTTCTTCGGCCACGACTACGTCGCCTCGGGCGAGCGGCTGACCGCGCCGATGGTCCGGCGCGACGGTCGCCTGACCGAGGCCTCGTGGGAGGAGGCCCTCGACCTGGTGGCCACGCGGCTGCGCCAGGCCCGGGACCGCGATCCCCGGCGCGTGGCGTTTCTCGGCGGCCGGCGCCTGTCCAACGAGGACGCGCTCGTCGCGGCGCGGCTGTTCGGCGAGGTCGTCGGCACCCCGCACCGCGACCACCGGGTGGACGCCCCGCCCGGCGGTGCCAGCCTGGAGGTCGCGTGGGGGCTGCGCGCGCCGCTGGAGGAGATCGGCCGCGGGGAAGTGTTCCTGCTGGTCGGCTGCGACGTCACCGAAGAGTACCCCATCCTCTGGCTGCGGATGAAGGCCGCGGTGGACCGCGGCGCCGCGTTGTTGCTGTTGCACGCCCGCCGGCTCGAGGTGCGCCGCCACGCGCGCTGGGAGCGCGTGGTGCGCGCCGACCGGCTGGCGGACGAGACCGTCTCGCTGGCCGAGGCGCTCGAGCGCGGAGCGGCAGCCGGGTCGCCCGCGGCGCCCGCGGTCGCGGCGCTCGCGGCAGGACGCGGCGTGCACGTGTTCGTCGGCCGGTTCGGGCTCGACGGGCCGGGCGGCGGCGCCGTGCTGGCCGCCGCGGCGCGCATCGCGGCGCGCAGCGGCGGGACGCTGCACATCGCGCGCGGCAAGGGTAACGATCTCGGCGCACAGCGCTTCGGGGTGCTGCCCGGGGCCGGCGGATGGGCCGCCCCGGAGATCCTGCAGCGTGCGGCCGCCGGCGACCTGGACGTGCTCTACGTCGCCGGCAGCGACCCGGCCACCGCGGTGACCGATCGCCGGGCGTGGGAGGCCGCGCGGCGCGGCGTCGGATTCCTGGTCGTGCACGAGGCGTTTCGCTCGGCGACCGCCGAGGTCGCCGACGTCGTGCTGCCCGCCCTGGTGCTCCCCGAGAAGGACGGCACGGTCACGAACCTGGAGGGGCGCACGCTCCCGCTGCGGGCCGCGGTGCGCGGACCCGGGGCCGCCCGCGGCGACCGCGAGATCTTCAGCCTGATCGCCGCCCGACTGGGCGCGCTGTTCACCTACGGGACGGGCGACGAGGGGTTCGCGGCGCTTCGCGCGGCCGCACCCGGCATCGCGCCAGGCGCGGTCCTGCCCGTGGCGCCGGTGCCCGCGCGGTCGGCGGACCGCACGGCGGCGCCGCCGACGGGGGCGTCGGCCGGGGGCGCCGCGTTGATCCTCGCGCCGATCGACCATCTGTTCACGCAGGGCGCCACGACCGGCCGGTGCCGCGGCATCACGGCGCTGGCCGGCGCGCCGCACTGTCTGATTCACCCCGACGACGCGGCCCGGCTGGGCGTGGAGCCGGGCGCGCTGGTCGAGCTGGCGACCGAGCACGGCGCCGCGGTGCTCCAGGCGCGCGTGACCGACGCCACCGCGCCCGGGCAGGTCCTGCTGCCGCGCGGCTTCGACGCGGTGGCGGCCCACGCGCTGGTGCGGTGGCCGCACGCCGTCGCCGAGGTCGCGGTGCGGCCGCTCGCCGCCGTGTCCGCGGGCAGCCTGCCGTGAGCCGGGGGTGGGCCGCCTGATGGCCGAGGCGCTGCTGGTCGCCGCGGCGAAGAGCGCGGTCATGCTCGCGCTGGTCCTGACCGTGTGCGCGTACATGACGCTGTTCGAGCGCCGGCTCATCGCCGGCTTCCAGCTCCGCTATGGGCCCAATCGCGTCGGCCCCGGGGGGCTGCTCCAACCGTTCGCGGACGCCGTCAAGCTCATCTTCAAGGAGAGCTTCCGGCCGGCCGGCGCCGACCCCCTGGTCTACTGGATCGCGCCGGGGATCACGATGGTCACGGCGTTGTTCGTGTATGCGGTCATCCCGCTCGGCCCGGAGCTCGTCGTGCTGGGGCGCACGGTGCCGCTGGTGGTGGCGGACGTGAACGTCGGCATCCTGCTCGTGCTCGGCGCGTCCTCGATCGGGGTGTACGGCATCATCCTGGGCGGGTGGGCGGCGAACAGCAAATACGCCATGCTGGGGAGTCTCCGCTCCTCGGCGCAGGTGTTGAGCTACGAGCTGGTGCTCGCCCTGGCGGTGGCGTCGGTCGTGCTGTCGGCCGGTACGCTGAGCCTGGTCGAGATCGTGAACGCGCAGCAGCGCGTCTGGTTTGCCTTCACGCAGCCCGTGGCGTTCGTGCTGTTCCTGCTGGGCGCGATCGCCGAGACGGGCCGCGCGCCCTTCGACCTCCCCGAGTCGGAGCAGGAACTCATCGCTGGCTATCAGACCGAGTACGGCG
>Ga0308411_10002177_pt1 | contig 13325 bp, 13 predicted proteins | sample HotsprottomLayer_2_FD_203530 | JGI IMG/M metagenome (GOLD analysis project Ga0308411, IMG submission 203530) | Hot spring phototrophic mat microbial communities from Octopus Spring, Yellowstone National Park, Wyoming, United States -... | ecosystem: Environmental > Aquatic > Thermal springs >... | reverse complement strand
CGGGAACTGGAACTGGAACGATGGAATGCAGATGGCACGGCAGTACGCGCCGAACGGTACAACCGAAGCGGAACTACGCGCGGCGGTACTGCACGCGGCGAAAGTGCAGGGCAACACGGGCAATCTCGCTGTGCGGGCACTGGTGCAACCCGAAGTGGTACACCCCGAAGTGAACATCAGCGATTTGCCGAAGCAATCCACACTACAGAATGTGGTACGCGGTCTGCAAGCACCACTACGCAGTGTGTCAGCGGGTGCTACACAGTTGGCGGGGAAGAAAAACCCACGCGGTCAGTACGGGAAAGAGAGTGGCGGGAAACCGTTCCGTGCGCCACAATCGTTCGCCGAGAGTTATGCTTCTGACCCGACATTCGGCAGTGCGCTGGAACTCGCATTCCCCGATATGCCACAGTGGTTCCGCGTGCTACTTGGTGGTGCGCTGGATTTCGCGCTTGACCCAATCAATCTGCTTGGTGCGAAACCCGTCAAAACCGTTGTCAGCACGGTTGGTAAGCAAGTGGGTAGCACACGCGCCGTGCAGAGAGTTGCGGAACCCGCGCGGGAAGTTGTGGGTGCTGTGGGTACACGGGTAATGCACCCAACCGCTGCGAAAACCGTTGCACAGCAAGTACCGAAGGGTGAAAAAGTGAAATCGCTGCGAGAACTCGGCGAAGCGATGGAGCGCGTGCCTGTCTATTCGTTCACCCGCAGTGTGGGCAAAGATATGCTGAACCTGCGAAACCAGTTGAATAATATCATTCAGCGTGCGAATGAACAGGGTATCAACATTCCGAAATCGCACAACATTCTGGATTTTGAGAAGTATGTTGACGATATAGAGCAGGGGAACGCCCGCACACCAACCGATTACATACTGAACCGAACACTACAGCAGGATTTGAACGAACTGAACAGGATAGAAATGCAAATCAGGCGAGTTAGCCCACAACTCGCTGATGAGGTGCAGAAACTGAAATCCGAAATCGGCACACTAAGTGATGTGTGGTATCGCCAAGCAGAACTAATTGATGAGGTTTTGATGGCTAACCCCAACATTCGCAGCAACAACGCAATTCGCAAGGGGATGTGGGAAGGTGCGCGTGCTGTGTATCAGCGCGAGATATTACCGAGCGCAAGCATTCCTAACCGCGTGATCAGTGCTTGGAAACAAACCAAAACTATCTACAATCTCGCCACGCACACACGCAATGCGCTTCAGAACTTCCTGTTCCGATACCTGACGGGTGATATTGATGCTGGGGATATGCTACGATTGCCTACTGCCCTGCGCGATATGATGCGATTCCGCAGGATTGTTGAAGATGTCGCTGCAAGTGATGCGCTAAACCGCTATTCAGATTTGCCAGATCTCGCTTACATATTATCCTATAGCAGGAACCTACCACCCCGACTAAAAGCTTCACAACCGCATCCACTCAGCTGGCAGTTGTTAGCATCGTTGACCCCCGATAGCAGTGGCGTGAGAAGTGCCTTACGCCTGCTGTTCAGACAACATCTACCGAGAATGCACGATGTGATACGGGTTGGCACACTCGCCCAAGAAGGTGGTATCCCGATTAGCCAACTGCCGCGCAACTGGTTGGATGTGATACTGTTCCCATTCCGCCGTGCATCTGAAATCGCGCAGGAAGTGCGGGCTAAGAAACTACCACGATGGCGCAAACCGCTGGACTGGCTACACGCTGTTGCTTTGCGTGCGTATAGCGCGGGTGATGTGATACCCGCAGTGCTGATGGAAGCTGTACGCAGGCGCAAAGCACTGACCGCTGACAAACCGATTGGGCTATTGGAGAAAAGTTCTAAGTTTAGAATGGATTACTCCTCTGTGCCCGAAACAATTGGCGCACTCAATATCGCACTGCTACCGTTCTTCAACTATCAGTATTTCGCGGTTCGGGGGTTGCGTGAAGCGTTGAAGAAGAATCCAGAACGGGTGTATAACATCATCGCGAAACCCATAGAACGGTCAACACGCATTACCCAAGCGGATGATGAACACGGAGTATCGCAAGCACCACGCTTCGGGTTCCCAGAGCGTGAGATGTACCCCGTATCTCCCACACACGGGATACCGTACAGCAGTATCTTGCCGATGGATGTGCAGTTCGCTGAACCACTGCTATCGCTGTCGGGCTGGGTATCCCGTTCGCCCATCACAGCGATTGCCCGCCCGCTTGTGGAGAACCGTGATGATAGCGTGCGGTTGGTGAACCAATTGGTGCGCGAGTTTACACCCGCAAGCATTACACACGCGCTGTACGCGCTGATGGGTGAACCCGAACGCGGTCTGCAACCCGTACTGCAACACTCGCGCGGGGAACGATTACTCCGCGCTATCGGTATCAATATCCAGCCGATAGACCAAATGCGGATTGCGAAACAGCAACAGCGGGAAGCGGAACGGAAACGGAACGAACTGCTGTACGAAGATCCCGCAACCATCACGGGTATCGTGAACCGTATACTGCGTAATCTGGGATGGTGATACCGTGCCGAAACAGAAACTTAGCGGATACACGGAGCGTGAAGAGTGCAAACTTGTACCGTTCGTGTTTGCACTTACGCGGTCTGAACTGCTGACCGCGCACATACTGCGGATGGATGTGCGCGAGATAACTGCACTGCTGAAGAAACCGCACATCAAGCGCGAAGTGGACGGGTATCTGCTGGATATTGATACCCGCATTCGTCAGAACTGGATGGCACTACTCGGTCTACTGCAATCTACGATGGTGGTCAATCTGCTGGAACTTATGCGTGCCAGCAACCACGATGTGCGATTGCAAGCCATCCAAATCGCGGCGGAACTCATCAGCAAGTATACCGACACGGGAGTAGCACCCGAATTGGTGGAAGCACTGCAACCCGCCGAATGATGGTATGCCATTCGCCAACTACGCACGATGGAAACTGTTCAACACCATCTACCCACCACTCACAGCGGGGCAAGAACAACTACTGCTACCGCTGTGTACGGGCGAGAAACGGGTTCTCTGGATGTGCGGTAGACAAGTGGGGAAAACCGAACTACTCGCACGATTGGTGGTGGATTTGGTGCTGGACGGGAAGCAGATATTGTGGGTAGCACCCACACACGATTTGGCACAGATTGGGTATGAGCGTACCGCACAACGGTTCTCACAGTTTCTCCAACTGTATAACAGCACATACAGAAAGTTCGCACGGTACAAAAACTCAGCACCATACCACATCAAGTGGCGGTACACGGGCGGTCAGTGCAAGTGGCTGACCGCGAAAAACTACCGCCAACTGCAAGGGTACACGCTGGACTGGGTAGTGATTGACGAAAGTGCCAGCATAGACGATTTGCAACACATACTGGACAGTTATCTGATACCCACAATCAGTGTGAAGATGGGCGGGATACTACTCGCCAGCACACCACGCGGGTATGGCGATTTCGCGAAACTCGCCGAAAGGGATGAGTATGCTGTGGTACATCTCACCACACTGGATGGCGGTCTGGTATCCCAGCAGTTTCTGGACGAACAGCGTGAACGCTATCGGAAACGCGGAGCGGAACATCTGTTTGAACAAGAGTTTCTGGGGATGGTGATAAAAACTGCGGGCAAGTATTTCACACGCAATCCCATCGTCAGCGATACGCTACCCCAGTGGACAACCACCACACGCTGTGTGATTGGTGTGGACTGGGGCTACACATCACCTTTCGCTTGCGTGCGCGTGATAACCGATGGAAACACATACTATGTGGACGAGCTAATTTACGAAACCAAGCTAACCCCAGAACGGCAAGCGGAACGAATAGCCACGCTTGCGAAATCACAACGCAACACAACAATTGTGATTGATCCCAGCACGCCCGATAGCGCAGTGAAAACATACAAACTGTACGGGATTGCGCCGAAACCCGCACAGAACGATAGAATCGGCGGTTGGCAACTCATACGGGATTTGCTGGAACACGATAGATTGTGGGTATCGCCCAAGTGCCACTACTTGTTGGATGAGTGGGAACAAGCGGAATACAACATCAAGCGTACCGACGATTTGATTGCTGAGAATGACCACGCGCTGGACGCACTGCGCTACGCAATCGCCGAGTGCTATCAGCGGTACACGGAACCGCAACCCATCACATACCACACACTACTGCAACAGCAACCGCGCCGATACCAACCACCCGTGCTACCCAGAAAGTACCGATGATTACGGGGTAGATTTTACACGGTTCTCCCCCATCAGCGGTCAGGCGCAGCCCAGAGCGCGGGCTGCGCCTTGCTGAATTACTTCGCCATCGGCATAATCACGCACAGGTAATCGTCCAGTTCGGTGGGCTTGACGACGGCAGGGCGCAGCGCCTCGGTCAGCTCCATGACGACGCCCTCGCTCTTGACCACCTCCAGCACATCGAGCAGGTAGCGGGCGTTGAAGGCGATTTCGAGATCGTCGCCGACGCGCACCAGACCGATCACCTCCTTAGCCTCGCCGAAACCGCTCTGTGCTGTGATGACCAGCCTGTCGCTCTCAGTGCGTAAGTAGACCTTGCTGGCGTAGGTTTTCTGCCCCATGTTGGTGTTGTTCTTAGCGATGAGGTACACACGGCGCAGCGCGTTGCGAAACTCCTCTACCCTTAGCACCCAGCGGCGGGTGTATTCCCGCGGAATCACGCGCTGGTAGTTCGGGTACTGCCCCTCAATCAGCTGCGTGTAGACGGCGGCGTTCTCGCCCAGAAACGCGGCGCGATGCTGCCCCAACTGCAGAGTAATCGTCTCGCCTGCGGGGATTTTCTGCACAAGCTGGATGGCTTTCAGGGGCACAATCGCGGCGGTCGGCTCGCCTGCGCCCGAATCGATACGCGCCGTGCGCACGGCGAGGCGGTGCGTGTCGGTCGCCACCAAGCGCAGCGTGTCGCCCTCGAACTCCATGCGGATGCCCGTTAGCGCTTGGCGCGCCTCCTCTTTGGACACGGCGAACTCCACCGAGCCGACCATCTCCAGGAAGTGCTTGGCGGGCAGCGCGAGTTCGCTGGGCGATTCGATGTCGGGGATGGGCGGGTACTCTTCGGCGGGCAGCCCCATCAGCTGGTAGCGCGAATCGCCGCTGGTCAGGATGGCTTGGTAGCGCTCGCCCGATTCGATGTGGATATCCTCGCCGCCGAGCGAGCCGACCAGGTCGGTCAGCAGGCGCGCGGGCAGCGTCGTCGCGCCGTCCTCGCCGACCATCGCGGGAATACGGCACTCCACCCACTGCTCAAGGTCGCTGCCGACCAGACGCACGGTGTCGCTCTGCGCCTCGATGTAGACATGGCTAAGGATTGGGAGCGAGGCGCGCGCCGCCACCGCGCCCGCTACAACGCTTAACGCATCGTCAAACTGCTTGCGATTGAGCTGAACTTTCATGGCAATGTCCTCCATATGTGGCGGTTAGGCGCAGCCCGCGTCCGTGCGGGCACCGTGGCGCGTCCTTGTTGCGCCCAGCGCAGCCCCGCTTCGGCACTAACTGCCGAAACTGTATTCGTCGCCATACTTGCCCGACGCCCAAAGCGCGTGTATTCGCGCTATCTCCTCCTCGCTAAGAATTGACATACCTGTCGCCTGCTCCGTCGCCTGCACTCGCCGAAGGATTTCTGACCGCGCTGCCATCGTCAATCGTCCTGGTATGCCATTTGGTCGGCGGACACGGTTGTCAGGGGTGCGTGTGAACTCTACAAGCCAATTTCGAAGTTCCAGCAGTGGACGCCACTGGTGTTGTGTGCTTACGATTCTTTGCATTGTCCGATCTTGCGACACCACACTGCAAGTCCAGCAACCAAAGCGCGTCTCGCGCCCTTGATAAACCGCATTTAGACCAGCCGTTGGGTAGCCCCAATCAGGCGCAACGAAACTCAAAAAATCCCACACATCGCACTCGCGCCAGATTACAATCGGCGAAAAGTAGCCCAGCCCTATCCGTTCGCTCTCCTCGAACCAGACGCCCTGTCCACACTCGCCACCACGCGAACACGAAAGGCGCAGGCGCAAATCACGCGCGTCCGACTCGCCGAACCGCACGCCCGTCACGATAAGCCCTTGCTCCTCTTGCTGTGCAAGTGTTTTTAGGTACCGCTGCACAGGGCGTATTTTGAGCCGTTCCGTACACCAACGGAACTTGTTGCTGGGCATCGCATAGCCCTTTCCGATAACCTGAACCCAGAATGAATCTTCTGGGTCGGGCTTGAGAACAGTTGTTTTGACGCCCTGCGTGGCAAGGAAGCCCAGAAACTCTTGGGCAAACTGGTACAGTGTCGGAATCTCAAGTTGTGTATCACAATAGAGAACTTCCACGCTGGCGTCTGTTCCTCTGAGAGCTTCAAGTGCAATCACCGATGCGGTGGTAGAATCTTTGCCTCCAGAATACATCACATACCAACGACGGTAGCCGCGCTGGATCATTTCGCGGCAGGCGCGCTGCGCGCCGTCAATAAGCGCGTCAAGCCTGCGCCCGTCATGCGAATCGCCTGAAACATCTGTGTACGGCAGCACCAGCTGTGCTACAGATTGCGTAATCCTATTCATGCTTTATCTCCATCCCCAAGGATGTGTATTATCGCGCCCCAATCCGCAGGCGTCCACAGGTACACCTCCACCCCTGCGCAGGCGTGTAGGGCGTCCAGCCACGCCTGCTGCTCTGCTGTCGGCTTGCGCCCAACGCGCTTCAGCTCGGCAAAAATCACGCGCCCGCCTCTGCACAGCACGAGGTCGGGGAACCCCGCGTCGCCCTGAATCGGCGTCAGCCACCTGCCCCGACGGGTGAGGGCAGGGCGCGTGTGGTGTACCCGCCAGCCCGTGAGTCGCGCAAGATCAATCACGGCTCGCTGGAACTCTTTCTCGCGTTGCACGCCTGCAACGCCTCGCGAATGCGCTGCAGGGCGCGTTCCGCTTGGTGGGCGTTCCAAGTGTCGCCCCCATCTTCTGCCAGTTGCCATAATCGCTCGATCGCTCGCTGTAGGCGTTGTAAGGCATTCTCTATCTCTGTCGGTGTGTTTGGTTGCGGTAGAATCTGCATGTTCACCTCCTGAATACACTCGCCACCGTGTTAGGCGAAGGGGTCATCCTTAAGGGGCAACAGGTCGTCTATAGCGTTGTATTCCGTACCATCATCTTTCCGCTTGCGCACCACAGAAGCAGTTGCGGTTTTCCCAACAAGCGTGCTGAAATCTACTTCTTCACCAACCGCTATAGTACGATTCAGCAGTGCGCTCGCCCAGCGTATACACTTGCTTTTGGGTGAAGCGGTGAAACTGGAAAACGCAACCAGCGTGCGTTTGTGGTCGGGAACAACGAATGTCCACTTCAACTGCTTGCCAAACTGCGTATCCACCAACTCAATCGCGGTCAGTTCCACTGTGTATTCACCCGTCGGTATCGGCTCGTTGCTCTGCACAGTCAGCGTAAGTGCCATAGCGTTGTACCTCCAGTGCCCAGATTATACCCCATCACCAACACCAAACGCAACACCCCCAGCAAAATCCCGATAGCGCGGTTTGCCCGTTATTTTGCCCGTACAGCCCGTCTATACCCGTTGGGTATCAGAAGTATTGTTTCGCGTCAGACTGGGCTGAGAAGCGAAAATAGCGAGCAAATCGGGGCATTCTGGAGTTGGGTTGCGGATGGTAATTCGCGAAACACCCAACAACGGTATGTGTTATCCCATCTACCCCCACGCTCGCGGTACAGTTGCACGGTATCGCTATCGTAATCCGTGAATACCCAGAACCGTTCGTTGTGGTGGATGATGATGGGTATGTGCGCGTGGAGATAGTCCAGCCATTCGCGGGATGGGTAGAGTGGGATGGTGTAGTTGGTAGGTTTGTATGTGAGTTTCGCGATTGGTTTACCCGTGTAAAACGCGCGGTCGCACAGTATCGGTACACGGGTGTAATCGTTCACTGTGTACGGTTCGCTATCCATTTGCCCCACCAGCAACACAGTGTGGTACGCTGGGGAAATGGGTAGTAGCGATTGCTGGGATACCCATAACCGCAAAACATCACCATCCCCCATACGGTAGAGATACACAGTACCGTTCAGCCGAATTGCAATCTGCTCCACCATCACAGTAGAGTATACCGCAATTGCAACCGATGGGTATACTACTACCACAACACACGGTGGGGGTGATGAATTGGTACAAGATGTGGTACAATTGATGGTGGTTGTGTATACCCGTGCGCAACCCTTGTGAATAGCGTGGGGGATTGATGATCATCCGCTTTTCTCCCCCGCGCTTTTTTCTTTCCCCCACCATCTCATTCCCGCCGTGCTTGCTACTTGCGCCCACGCCCGCTCCAGAACACGCTGTGGCATAGTATGCCATAGACGGCATAGATTTTGCGCCCCGTATATTCTCTTTAACACACTTCATTTCTCTACCCCCATTTTTTTCCATTCTATGGGGGAAAGTATACAATCTATGCCATCTATGCCAAAGCACTGTGTTTTGAACCCAAATTTGACCGACAGGTCAAAAAACAAAGTGTGCCACAAAGTGTGTCAGTGGGTACTCAATCTATGCTACCCGATACCCCCCAGTGTGTCAGATGGCGCGGTCAGAAGCGCGTAGAGAGTGGCAGATGGTGCTGTGGCACAGATTGCGTGGCATAGATTGCGGGGTAGAGTGGCATAGAATGCGGATGGTGTGATGTGGTCGTGGGTGAAAATTCCCCATTGGATGGGTGAGAATTCCCCGGTCGGATGATGTGTTCACCCGACACGGGGGATGTGTGCTGTGGTGTTAGTTGCTGGGTTGTATCAGTTTGATACCCGTTCGGCAGCGCGTTCGTGTCCCGTTATGTACGGTACGCACAACGGGTACACGCTTTTGCGCCATGCGCTGTGCCCACTTCTTTATAGAGATTGGCGATTGTTCCAAACTCTCCACATACTGCTTGTAGTGTTCGTATGCTTCGTTGTTGGGCACAACACTGGCACGGTCAATCTCTACGCAGTTGTTGAACCAATCTTCAAACGGGTCAGAAACCCGATGGACATCATCGGTTGCTTGTTCCACAGTGGCGTTGTTGGGCATACCGTTCTTCAGCCATATCGCGGCGTAGTGGCACGCTTGCGTGGCTAAGTAATCGCGCTGTTCCCACAGTTTCTGGGGTAGTTCTGGGTCAAGTTGCCCAACGGGTAGTAGCGTTTTGATACCCGCTGTGAACACTTTGCGGAACGGGATGATTTTTATTCTCCGCCACACGGCTTGGTCAGTGATTTCGGGTACATCGTTCGCGGTACACCAGATTTTCCAAGTGGGGTAGACCAGTGTTGCTTCGTGGTACAGTTTCCGTGCCAGCAGTGGTTCGCTACTCACAATCCGTTTGATTTTCGCTGTGTCCAGTTTCGCTTCGGCGGGTAGTTCGGGATGGAGAACCATTCGCTTGTTGCACATCGGTTCCAGTTGTCGTGCGTGGTCAGTGGATGTGTTCTTGTCCAGCAGAAACAGATTTTGGTGCATAGTGGTTGCGTAGTTCCCCATCATCTTGGCAATTGTGGATACCAGCGTGGATTTCCCGTTGCCCCCCGCGCCGTAGATGATGAACATCAGTTGTTCGCGTGCGCTACCCGTGATGGTGTATCCGATTGCGTACCACAGGTACTCAATCAGACCGCTATCGGGTGTATCCGTTGCGGGGTCCCAGCACCACTCTTCCAGCGCGTGTATCCAGTAATCGCCGTTCGCGTCGGGATTGTAGTTCGCGTCAAAAGCGTGTGTGATGTAATCGTCTGGTCGGTACGGTCGGAACTTTCTGCGTAGACTGTCCACATCCACGCGGTCTGGTTCTATGGTCAAATCGTACACCCCGTTGCGTAGCGGTATTAACAGTGGGTTGCTGTTGAACATCGTTTCAGAACCGTGCAGTTCGGGCAACATCTCCATCTGTTCAATCACTTTCCGCACGGTATACCCATCGTGGATACGCTTCAGCAGTGTGCCCAACCGTTTCTCAATCTGCGTGTTGTGCTGTGCGAGAAGTTCGTAGTGCGCCACAAGTATCTGCTTCACGCGCTGATAGAGTTGCGCTTTGCTGGTTTCCCACAGTCCAGTTTCGTGGTTGTAGACCAACCATTCTTCGCGGTTAGGCAGGTACACAATCTCTTTGTTCAGCACAGTGCCACACACTTTCGCGCCGTAATCGTAAGTATCTGGGGCTTCGCCACACGGGAACTGTTGCGAAAGATCCCAGTTTGCGACAGTGGCGGGTTGTGTTGGTTGTGCGTGTTGTGCGGATTGCTGGAGTTCCCGTTTCCGTTGCAAGTAGTATCTGTGCGCGGCTATAAATGCACGCCTAACCAAATCTGGGCGTTTGGCAATTTTTTCACGCAACACTCTTCTGGAACGCCAAAACAGGTGGTAGGCGCGTTCTATATCTCCATCCGTGTACCAGAGCAAGCGGTATGCTAACGAACAATCTGCTTCGGATGGGCTTGCGTGGTGGGGTAATTGACCGCCGTTCCACAGGGTATCGTTATCGGGGTTTTCACGGAACAGTCTAATCAGCTGGTCATCGTATAACTCATCAGCCACACCTGTTGCGTTGATGGTTATGCATAACTCATCTTCACTCAGTTGGTGTGTTTCCTCCGTGTGTTCGTTGAGGAACAGTTCGTGATACAGGCTGTGTAGTTCATCTGTGTAATCTGCAATATTCTGTGGTCGGTGGGGCAGTATGTCCATCGTGATAGCGATGTATCGCTTGTTCTGGTAGATTTCGATGCCGTTGGTGCGCTTGCCATCTTCGGGTAGCGGTCTGGAAGTGTGCACCCAGATATGGATACCGCGCCCTGACAGCGAGTATTCGGCGTAGGTATTCGGGAACCGTTCCAGTATCTGTTGGGCTTCTGGGCTGATGTTCCCGTGTTCGTCAACACAGTGGTCTAAATCAACGCACACAGTTCCATCGCCGTGCAGAACGAACCCAATCCCGACAAGCGTGCCAGTAGTATCCGCGTGTATTGCGGCAAATACCGATGTGGGGTTCCGCCAAGTGGATGGATCGGTTGCACTGGCATACCGAAGCGGGTTCAAGAACTGCACATCGCCGATGTACGGCACTTTCCGTACATCGTGCGCGACGAAGCAGTTCGTGAACCAATACTGCTGGAATGTAGCCCAATTGCAAAATCGCTCGTACAGCGATTGTGCATCACCCGTGCTTCTCACTTGTTCCATACCACTCATTATACCGCATTCCACGCGTGTTTCTCACCCCGTGTTTCGGTATACTCTATTGGAATGTTTCTCCAACTGCCCAGCACACGGAAGGGAACAATAGCGGAACGGTATGTACGAGATGTGTTGGCAGGTATGGGTTGGCACATCTACGCATACGCTTTGGAACGACCCCATCCAGTGGATATGCTTGCCATTACTCCCCACAACAGATTGGTTGCTGTGGAAGTGAAATGTAAGTGCGCCCGCATTTACTACCCCGACACTGGCATAGACCGCAACGATTACTACGCTTACCACAATCTGCAAACGCAACTCAACTTGCCCGTGCTACTGCTGTTCGTGGACAACTACAGCAAAACCGTGTACGGAAACTATCTGGACTATCTCTCGCAACCGATAACCATCATAGACAACAAGCGTGAACTGGTGTACCCGATGATAACCGAGCAGTATGTGTATTTCCCGTTGCAAGCGATGCAACACTATGCTGATATACCGCCCGCTATCGTGGCGCAACTCAACATTCGCACACACAGCAAGTATCATCACCGACCACCACACACTACAGATGATGATGGGGTATAATGGTGAACAGTTATGGAACGGTTATTGCAACTGATACTGGAACGGTTAGAGCAGATACAGCAGTATCTGTTCAGCAGGCGCGGGAGTAGCAGTGAGCAACCCGTGCAAGTGCAGTTTCCTAATAGGATTTCAGCACAAGTGCAAGAACCACTCCGTGTCATCAGCGACACGGGTAGTTTCGTGTCGGGCGAAGTGGAAATCACCAATACCCCACTACCCGTATCCGTTAGCAACACGCCATTACAAGTATCCCAATCTGGCACTTGGTCTGTCGGTATCAGCAACCAACCCGTATCCGTAACTGTTACGAATACACCACTACCCGTAGCGTATGGCACTGTGCAATACGCTACAATCAGTGCTACCACATCGGGTGATACACAGATTGTACCAGCAGTATCTGGTAAGCGTATCCGAGTAATCGCTTATGCTGTGATTGCTAATGCTACTGTGAGTATCAAATTTCGTTCAGGTACAAGCGATATTACGGGCAGTATGCGTGTTGTGGAAGGTGGCGGTATTGCGCACGCTTACGATGGTGGACTATTCCAAACCGCAGTGGGGCAAGCACTGAATATCAATCTCTCCACCAACGCTACCGTCGGCGGGTATGTGGTCTATCGGGAGGTGTGATGATGGTATACCCAAACCAAGTAATCGTGAACGATAACTGGGCAACCAACACGGGTATTGGCATATTGCTTGCGCTGGGTGAAAATGATGGGCTGTATGTGTATAACACAGCACCCGATAACTTGCTACACTTGGGTATGCCATCGGAAGTGGTGAACTGCGAAGTGCGTGTGCAGGGCACGGGTTCTTTCTCTACCCCACCACTGATACTCAATTTCTATCGTGCGGGTAATCCGATTGATAGTGTTAGCGTACCCACCACGAACAACTGGGTAGTCCACACGCTAACTGTAGATAGATGGGATAGCGTGGAATTGATAGCGGGTTTGGGCGGTACAGTTGTTGTGGATTTCCTGCGAGCAGAACCATTCGGCGGATTCCCAACACGCAGAACACTAACAGGGGTTGGCATATGATTGTGTACGAATACCGTTGTCCAGAGTGCGGTTGGATAACCGCAGTGAGTAGATGGGTTGACCAGCGTGATGTGTGCCCACGCTGTGAACGATGTGGCAAACTCACCCAGCGTGTGTTCCCACCACGCGCACAGATTGTTGTACCCCGTGTGTTTTCGCTGGAATGCGCACGGGAAGCGGCGAAACTGGTACTACCATCTACACCCGAAGAGAAACGATACTGGGATACATTCGGTATAGTAGATGATGGTGGAGAATAACTATGCGTGAGTTGGTGAGTATCACTCGGCACAAGATGGAACAGTTGCTTGGCGATAACCCGCCCAAGCGCGATACTTGGCTAATCAAGTGCCGACGGTTGCGCGAGATTGTTGGAAACTTGCCCGCCAACCAAATCATCACTACCAGTATCCCCGAAGGGCACAGCAATATGCTACTCATCAACATTACCATCAAAGCGTATGCGATGAT
>Ga0308411_10002171_pt1 | contig 13335 bp, 10 predicted proteins | sample HotsprottomLayer_2_FD_203530 | JGI IMG/M metagenome (GOLD analysis project Ga0308411, IMG submission 203530) | Hot spring phototrophic mat microbial communities from Octopus Spring, Yellowstone National Park, Wyoming, United States -... | ecosystem: Environmental > Aquatic > Thermal springs >... | reverse complement strand
CCCATGACTTCCGACAAGAACGCCGTTGCCAGCTGCTGGATCGCGTGGTCGATCTGCTGGCAGTTTGACTGCCAGTCGGCATCGGCGGTGCCGGGGACGCACGGGGCCGAGCCGACTTCGAGATACGCCTTCGCTTTCGGTTCGGTTCCGCTGGGCCGCAAGCAAATTTTTGCCTCGGAGAAGGCCGACGAACCGCCAAGACGGAAAATCAGCAGATTCCGCGCCGCCCGGTCGGTCTGACCTTTGATCGGTCCGAAGCGGCTTGTCTCGGACTGCAAATCGATCATCTCGCGAACCGGAATACCAGCGATGTTCTTGGGCGGTTTCGCCCGCAGATCGTCCATCATGCGGGCCATCAGTTGCTTTCCTTCCACACCCGGCAACACGATATTCAGCAACTCGTTTCGGAAGTATCCGAATTGTCGGGTCAGATCGGCGAGAAATTCCGGGATCGTGCGTTCTTGACGTTTCAAATGCAGCGCCAGTTCCGCCAGCAATAAGGCGGCGCAGGCAGAGTCTTTGTCGCGGATCGCGGGGGTGGCAAGAATTCCGTGGCTTTCCTCGGTGGCGATGATGAAATCATCGACGCTGCCGGTCACGTCTCCGTACTGGCCATGTTGTTCAAGTTGCAACAGAACATCCGCGTGGTACTTAAATCCCACGAGCAGATCGTTCACAATCTGGGCGTTGTAATGCCGAGCCACGCGGGTCACCAGGCTGGTGGTGACTTCCGTGGTGATGACAATCGGTGACGGGGGTAAACTCCCGCGACTTTGCAAGCGTGCCAATTTGAACTGCGTGAGTAAGACGCACAGTTCCTGACCGGTGAGAATGCGATACGGCCCGCGGCCGTCGGCTCTGGTGCAAGCCATGCCGCCAATTCGATCGGCATCGGGGTCGGTGGCGATCACCAGATCCGCCCCGACTTGCCTGGCGAGTTCTTCGGCTCGATCCAGGCATTCTGGCACTTCCGGATTCGGGGTTTTTGTGACGTTCGGAAACTGTCCGTTCGGCTCACGCTGTTCCGGGACATAAATCGGTTGAAATCCTTGAGCTTCGAGCACCTTTCCCGCACAGCCTTCGCCGACACCGTGAAGGGGGGTAAATACAATCCGAAGTTCATCGCTTTTGGGTGCAGGAATCAGACTCTGTTTCCGGCACACTTCCAAATAAGCTTCGTAAGCACTCGGATCCAGAAAGCGAACTTTTCCGGATTTGACCGCCTCGACCCAGGGAAGGAAGCGAATGGTCGTCACCTGATCGACCAGGTCGCTCATGATCTGGTCTTCCGGCGGCACCGGTTGCGAGCCGTGCTCGGTGTAAAATTTGCTACCGTTATCATCCGGCGGGTTGTGGCTGGCGGTCATGTTTAAGCCGCCATGAGCTCGCAGGTATCGGATTGTGAACGACAATTCCGGCGTGGAAATATACCGTCCGGCGTCGGCCGGAAGAATCCACGATTCGATGCCGTTGCCGGCATAGACACCCGCAGCGTACTCGCAAAAATCCCGGCTGCTGAGGTGCAGCACCGGGTTCGGCAACTCCGGATGATACACACCTCGGCGGTCCTCGAACCGGCGGACATCGTATCCCAGCACCACCCGCAGCGGGGTTACTCCGGGAAAGCGCTCACGCAGATAGTCACAGTGACCTTGAACGCTTGCCCCCAGCGTCCACAAATTCATCCGATTCGGGCCGATGCCGACAGGTCCTCGACGACCCCCCGTTCCAAATGGCAAGATTTGATAAAATGAATCGAGCAGGATCGACCACTTCTTCGTTTCAATTAACCAGTCGAGTTGAGCACGGTAAGCCTGGAAGTCTGCCTGAGTTAGCCAGGTGACCAGGTAGTGGAGGGCTTTTTCCGTCAATGCGTGATCCGTGGAAATTGAGGCAAACCCTTGCCGGACTGCGGTCAGTCGTTCCATGAGCGACACCCCCGAAAAAATCGGGCTGGTTGGCAAACTCGGTAACATCGTTACTGTAGTCGCTCCGAGACAATCGGAAATCCCGGGTCTTCTCGGCGCGAAGTCGGAAATTCTTCCGGATTCATACGATAACAGCGAAACTCTCGCTCGGGATGAGGATGCTGATGACCCGCGTATATCATGATGTTGCTTGCACTGTTTGCGGTTGTGTTTGCGACGATCTTTCCCTCAGCGTTGAAGACAATCGAATAATCGCTGTTGAGAATGCCTGTGAACTTGCCACTCCGTGGTTTCTCGCCCAGAATCGGCAGCCATCCGCGATGGCCACGGTCAACGGGCAGCCCGCCACGCTCGAGGTGGCGCTAGATCGCGCGGCGGCGCTGCTGGCCGCCGCCCAATCACCGCTGATTTACGGATTATCTCGCAGTACGACGGAAGGGCAGCGGGCTGCCGTGGCCCTGGCCGACCTTCTCGGGGCCACAATTGACACCAGTGCCAGCACCGGGCACGCTCCCTCGATCCTGGCCCTGCAACAGGTCGGTGAATCGACTTGTACTCTCGGCGAAGTTCGAAATCGAGCCGACCTCGTGATCTTCTGGGGGGCCGATCCGGTGCGGACCCATCCACGCCACCTGGAACGCTATGTTCCGCGCGAAGTCGTCGGGACTTATCCGGAGGATCGCCGCGAACGCCACATCGTTGTTGTCGATGATCATCTGACGGAATCCGCACAAGTCGCCGATGAGTTTTTGGCTATCCCGTCGGGATGCCACTGGGAAGCATTCTGGATGTTGCGGCTATTGCTACGTGGCCGGGAGCCGGCAACCGAGGCGTTCGCTCCGCTTCCCGCGACTTTTCCCCTCGAGGGACTCCGAAGATTGCTGGCGAGGATGATTCGATGCCGGATGGGCGTGATTTTTTTCGGCTCGAAACTTGCGGAAACCCGGCTGGCACATCGCACAATCGAAGCCTTGTTGCAACTGGTGAGCGATTTGAATCGTTCTACCCGATTCTACGCCCGCCGGCTGCGACGTTATGGCGACGTGGCTGGGGCCGATTCGGTTCTGACTTGGCAGACCGGCTACCCCTTTGGCGTCAATTTCTCCGCGGGCTTTCCCAGGTACAATCCCGGCGAATTCACCGGCCCGGAGATGTTGACCCGTCGAGAAGTGGATGTTTGCCTGATTGTCGGAAGTGAAACCACGCAGGAATTACCGTCCACGGCCCGGACCGTTTTGCGGCAGATTCCCCTGATTTTGCTCGATCCACCGGGGGTTGTATCGGATTTTCAGCCCGCGGTGCGGTTCACGACGGCGGTCTATGGAATCCATCGATCAGGAACGGCTTATCGGATGGATGAAGTCGCGATCCCATTGAGAACGATTCTCGTCACCGATTATCCTAGCGACGGCGAGATTTTATCGATGCTTTGCGATCGACTCAGGCCGGAATGAACGAAGCCGAGCCCGCAAGTTGCTGGTGCGGGCTCGATCAGGAATATCACAGTCTGGGAACTGCTAGGTGGCGGTTTCTGATTATTGGCCGCCTTCGAGAACTTTCAAACCGCCGGTGTCTCGTTTGTAGAGCGGGAGATGGCGGTAATAAACTTCGAGGGTCAGCAAGCAAAGGCAGGTCGTACCGAGTCGACCGCAAGCTCGGCCGATGATGCCCAGATCAGGGTCCCAGCTTCCGCCATTGGCCCCTTTATTTTGCGGGACTTGAAGTTTGATGAGCATGTCGCGCATTCGTGGGTTCCACTTTTCCCGCCATTCCGGGCCGTCGTAGAAGTGGAGAACTTGGGTGGCGTAATAGAGGTAGTACATGTCGAAGCGGGCTTTTTCCCCGGGGAGACCACCGCTATTCAGCAGATATTCGACGCCCGCTGCCATGCTGGGATTATTGGGGCCCCAGCCATCGATGTAATAGCGGCAAAGCAATCCGACGGCCGAGAGCGTCGGGCGAGCACTTTCCCGGCTGTTGTAACCGTAACGGGAATGGGTGGCGGAATCGGAGACTTTGTCGAGGAAGACCCGGGCTTTATCCAGTGTGGATTTGCTTACGGGCAAGCCACGGCAGAGTTTGCCACTTTGGAGTGCTTGAATTTGCCAGCCAACAATCGAGGTGTCCCCGTTCGCTTTCGGACCGTAACCCCAGCTTCCGTCAGGCCCTTGAATACTTTCCAGATATTTGATGGCGGCAAGCGCTGGACCGTAGAGCAGCCGTTTATCTCCGGTCATACCGTAGGCTTCACAGATGGCGATGGTGGCAATGCCCTGAGCGTAAGTACCGACGCGGCCGGTTAATTTACCGGAAGCATCGCGACTGTTGTAGAATTCGCCATCTTTCCCCATCTGGGAGATGAGGAAGTTAAGTCCCGCAGCGACTGTTTTCTGATATTTGTTGTCCTGGGCGGGTTTGTGCGTTTGGCCGGCGGCCAGGAAGGGTAAAAGTGCCATGCCGGTGGCAGCGATGACATCTTGGGAATGATCGCCATCGTAAACCCAGGAGCCATTGGCGCGCTGTTGTCGGGCAAGCCAGATCAAGCCGCGGGCAACAGCGGCTTCCGATTCGGAGTTGCCGCCGCCGGCTTGAACCATGGCGTGCCGACCCGCGGCGGTTCGACCGTTGAATGCTTCGCTGGCGAAGCCCGTTCCAGCCAATCCGCCGCCGGCCATCACGTTGCCCACGCCGGCGTCGGCGAGACCGGGGGCAGAAAGGCCGCTTGTCGAGATCCCTTGTGGCGGAATGAAGTCGGAGACGGGGTTGGCCATGGCAGCATCGACACCGACCGGCTCGTCGGGTTGGACGACTTGAGAAACCACATTTTGTTCCGTGATGTTGCTGACATCGACGGTGGCCGGCAGTTCCGGATCAAGGCCGATATCCGGATTGGTTAGATCGGGCTGTTTTTCTTCCTGCAGTTCATTTTCGGCCACCACCGTCAGTTGATCATCGGCTGGTGTGGCTTCGGCACGCGGCATGAAGCCATCGAGCATGATCAAGGTGGCGATCAGGACGACGTGAACCGCACCGCTGATCACCCAAGCGGGTAGGTGTTTCTTAATCAATCGCTCTTTAGGCGATTCGGATGCCCCTTCAATTTTCCGGATGACCGCGGGTGCCGCGGGGCGGGGGGCCGTTGCAGGTGCTGTACTCATTTCTCTTCCTCCCGGCGTGAATGGACAAGTCAAATCATGAAATTTTATAAGTGATCAACGATCGTATGAGACAGTTGCGTTGTTATCCAAGAATGGATTCATTCGCTCGAGCCGGGCTTCACGCTCGGATTGCAGGCGGCGGTCGCCCCGCTTGAAGTACCAATTAAGCGTAAACGCCAGACCGGTGATGAGCAACAATAATCCGAGCATCCCCGGTAAAAATTCGCTTCGCCAGACCTCGCCGGCGTCTGTGGTCGGCTGCGGCAACAGCCGCAACGATTTTGCCATCAGCAGTGGAGCTTTACGATAACGGCCGTGTGTGGGATCCTTCGGGTCGGGTTCTGATGATTCGTACCACATCAGTTTGAAGTAGTAACCGGCAAAGCGAACACGCTTTGGTGGATTGTACCGCAATGCCGGTTCGAGGCCGTCGGGCAGTTCTGTCAGCAACACGCACATGGGGTCGATGCCATCGACGGGAAAGATCCAGGCTTCGTAGAAATCGCGAATGCCTGCTTCTTTCAATGGCTTGGTGGGTTCGATTCGCCGTAATTGCAACAATCGACCTTCAAAGCCGATCAAATCGTAGCGAAAGTCGGCCCGAACCGGTCGGACCAGGTCACGGAAGGTGACGTCTTTTCGCGCCGCGGCTTCGAGTTCCTCGGCAGAGAATTCGTGTGCCTTCAGAATGACGAAATTGTAGGCTTGGAACTCTAGGGAATTTTCCGTTTCCGAGCGGAGGGGTGCATCATCTTCCACACCGGCGAGAATCAAACTGTCTTTCTCCAGGTGATACGGTGACACCGGAGGAGGCTGCTGGGCCGATGTCGTGACTGGGGCCGCGGCTTTGCTTGGGCTGATGCTCGCTGCTGGCTCCTCGGCTTTGAGACCGGCGGCATGTAACATCAACGCTACGGCTGTCAAGGCAAATACCCGAAGCAGAGCATCATTAGGACGACGCTGTCGGAAGGAAATCGATCTTCTCAACTGACAGCGGAACATCCGTAACACACCGTCGTAACACACCGTGGAATTTGTTTGCTAGGACTGCGAGTCTGATTTGTTCTTGATATCTTGGACGGAACCGGCGTCGTCAGGGTTCCCAAAAAACAGCTTTGATCCGCTCGCGATGGGGATTTTTGATCGATCGAGGTTAAGATCCGATCGGGAAAGATCCGGGATAATTCACCCCCCGATGAGAGCGGGGCTCACCTGTTCGTATCCGGCCCGCTTGCTTTCGTCGATCAACTTGATGACATATTGATAATTAAGATTTTCTACCATTTCCAGCTTTAATTTGGCGGCTTTCCCACCCCGGCTGGCGACTTGATCTTTCAAAAATTTATTCAGTTCCGCAGTATCGGCTCCGAGCTCGACATCGCCGGTTTTGAGTTTGGCGATGATCCGATTGGGCGCTCCGGTGTCGGCTGCATAAATTTGCACGATCAGTTCGTTGTCCTCTTCCGGCATCAGATCCGTTGAGGGCGGCGCGGTTTGCGTCGAGTCTGGTTTTTCAGCCGGAAGAGCAAGTGGTAACTGCGCTTCCATCGGGGTGGGACGGAAGGTCAAGATGAAAAATGCCATCAGTTGGAACGACATATCCAGCATGGGAGTGATCGGCAGATCGGGTTCCGTCAAGTCCATACTTTTTTTCTTGCCACGCCGAACGAACATGGTTGACTGACCTCGTCATCGAGAAATGTTGAGCGGGTGTCTGCTGGGGCAAAAATTGGCTGATTGTTTCCACCATGGTGCTCAACTTAATTAATTTTGGCTTGGATCAACCTTGAGGGTGCGCAACTGGAGATTACTGTAACCTGCTTGTCGAGCGGCCTGCATGACATCGTAGACCATTTTAAAACTGCAATCTTTATGAGCCCGGATAATGATGATTGAGCGGCCTTTTCCTTCTTCCCAGTCCTGGGGTTTTGTCCGGGCTTTATCCAGGTTCATTTGCGTTTTCATATAGTTGGCCACCTGGATTTTGTTGATCAGCGCTTCCGCTTTGTCGTCGCGGCCGAGCAGCACGTTGCCATTGGCGGCAATATTCAGGATCAGATAATTATCCACCGTTTTATCGAGTGATTTCGCCGCGATTGCGCTTGGCAGGCGAATCGTTTCGTTGATTTGTTCCATGGCGAAATTAGACACCAGCATAAAAAACATGATCAACTGAAGGACCATGTCAAGCAGGGGTGTCAGATTTGGTTCGCATCGTTCTGTTGATCCGTGACTCATGATCGTTTCGGGGTTGATAACACTGAGAAACGGACAAGAAAATCACCGGGTTGCGATCAAAAAAACCTCAAAGCGGAGTCGTATCGATGAAACTCCGCTCGATTGGTCTATCCCCATTTTACACCGTTGGCTTGGACGGTGCGGGTGGCGGGGCTGGCGCTGCGGCCGGGGCAGCAACGCCGCCAGGCGCCGTGGCGGCCGGTGTCGGGGCGGCACCTTTTTTCGAGTTGTGGTACATTTGCGTCAGCAAGTCATCGGCGGTGTGGCCAACATCCAGCATCACTTGGGTGATTCGATTTCGGAAATATGTATTCATGGCAATCGCGGGGACCGAGATGGCGACCCCGACGAGGGTCACCGCCAAGGCGTGCGAAATACCGCTTGCGAGTTTGGCAGGGTTGGGGTTAGCCCCTGTCGAAAGTTCCATAAAGGCCTCGATCATCCCGAACACGGTACCGACCAGCCCGAGGAGGGGACCCAGCGTCGCGATCACGGCGGTGTAATTATTTTTTTGTTCTTTATCGGATTTGATGCTTTCCAGGGTGTTCATCGCGGCTTCACGGGCATCTTCCAAGCCGTATTGCAAACGGGCCATCCCGGCTGTCAGCACCCGACCGATAAAGGACGGATCGTTACGAGCCATTTCATACGCTTCTTTGAATTTCCGTTTGTTGACCGTATCGGTAAACTCATCGACAAATCCTGGGGGAATTGCGGCCGACATCCGCAAATCGAGTGTCAGCAGCACCACCATGGCAATCAACCAGATCGATGTCGGCAGGAGGACAATCCAGAAAAAACCGACCGACTTAATAATGTGGAGGAAGATATTATCGCGACCCGCCCCGGCCGTGGCTTCACCTTCTTGTGCCGAGGCTATCTCCGGAAAAAGTAAGACAAGTCCGAAAAGCAACAGACCGCCGAAAAGGGTGCGAGTTGGCGTAGGACACGCGAGTCGAAACATTGGGAAAATCCTGATTCTACGGTAGACGAATTGACAACACATGACGCATCGACGGGAACTCGACGGAATCTAACCGTGGTGATCGATTCCGCGACCGTCTCGGTATTGCGATATTTATAAAAAATCAGAAATCCAAGCAGCGTCAAGCGAAAAACTGAATTGTCCGTCGAATCGTATTTGGCCTGGGTCCGGTTGTCATGGCGAGAACAATTCGTGGTAGCCGACACTACGAATTGCAATGGATTTTTTCCTGGAAATAGGCGAGTGTCCGTTTGAGCCCCTCCTCGCGATCGACTTTCGGCTCCCATCCCAGGAGTTGCTTGGCCAGGCGGATATCCGGCTTGCGTTGTTTCGGATCATCTGGCGGCAGCGGCCGGGTAACGATCGGACTTTTGCTACCCGTCAGACGCAAAATTTCTTCGGCAAATTCTCGAATCGTCACCTCCGCGGGATTGCCCAGATTGACCGGCAAGGCATAATCGGTTTGCAAAAGCCGATAAATGCCCTCGACCAGGTCGGAAACATAACAAAAACTGCGGGTTTGTCGGCCCTCGCCATACACGGTGAGCGGTTCGCCGCGCAGGGCTTGGCCTACAAAATTCGGCAAGACCCGGCCGTCATCCAGCCGCATCCGTTCACCATAGGTGTTGAAGATCCGGACAATATGGGTCCGCACGCCATGTTCGCGATGATACGCCATGGTCATGGCCTCGGCGAAGCGTTTTGCTTCATCGTACATACTGCGTTCACCCACGGGGTTGACATGGCCCCAGTAGTCTTCAGTTTGCGGATGCACTTCTGGGTCGCCGTAGACTTCACTGGTGCTCGCTAAGAGATATTTCGCGGCGTGAGCTTTGGCGATGCCCAGGGTCACAAGCGTTCCCAAGGATCCGACTTTCAAGGTCTGAATCGGACTGTTGCGGTAATCCACCGGGCTTGCCGGGCTGGCAAAGTGCAAGACATGATCGAGCAAACCATCCACATAAAGCGGTTTGGAAATATCATGAACAATGATCCGAAACCGGGGATGTGTGAGAAGATGCCGGACATTTTCGGGGCGACCGGTGATGAAATTATCGACGCAGATCACCTCGTGCCCCTCCTGTAAAAACCGCTCGCACAGGTGTGAGCCGACAAAGCCCGCTCCGCCGGTAATCAACGTCCGCACAGCAAAACTCCTTAGCCGTCAGGGAAAAGAACGATCTTGTGGAAATAGGAGCAAGTGGGGCATGAGGCAAGGCGGTAGGAGAAAATCGCCCAGCCCCGGAATCTTCGCTGGAAACGTCCGGAACCGTCCGGTGAAGGGTGGAGCAGCCCCCTGAACTCCCGGTGTTAATAATCCGCCCAGTCAATCGCTTCGCCGCCGCTGCGGGTGACGAGTCGCGCGAACAACCGAGTGGTGACCGTTTCACGAATGAAGCGAACCGAGCCGTCGGCACAAGCAGCATTGACCCCGCCGGGATGAAAACCGTAGGCCTCGTTGCTGTTGGTACAGTTAATGGCACAGGGGCCCGCATCGAGCCGCGGGTTCGCTGGCGAAAAACCATCCAAGCCGAAATCATTGGATCGGCTGGCCCACGGCGCGCTGCTGACATGTTTTTGCTCGGAGTCACTACCCGATTCGGCGATCAACTTCCCCATCACCCAGAGTTCTGGCCGACCGGCCGACTCCACCAGCATGACGGTATTGCTGAGGCCGTCGGTAATTTCATCGCGACGCGGGAATTGATCTTCCTTTAAAACACCGTAGCCTCGGGTGTCGGCCTCCCCGGCAATAAACGGATCCTGCTTGACTTCGTCGATCGCGGCATAGTCGGTGCACGCCGCATCGTGGATCGTGTAATGGACTTGATGCCCGTCGAGATATTTGAGTTTGACCTTACCGGTGGCGGTTCGCGGCCGGCGTGGGGTCGCCGGGCAGTAAAAGACGCCAATTTGCTCATGGATCGCTGCCGCGTTCGCCGGTTCGCACCAGTGCTGTGAATAATCGTACTGCCGGGCGATGGCCTCGGTACCGAGCCAGGGCAGGACCATCACCGCCCAGGATCGCTGCGGCCCGGAATTTTGCACCGACGAGGGATAAAAGCCGTAGGCGGATTCAAATTGCAAAATGGCATGGGAACTGACTCGCAAATTGTCGCTGCAACGGGCACGAGCTGCCAGCGTACGTAATTTGGTAAGTCCGGGAAGCAAGAGACCGACCATGACGCTAAGGACAGTAACACAGGCCATGAGCTCGAAAAGTGTCATCGCCGCGGGTGTTCCGGGTTTGAACGTCGGATAGCGGGAATATCGGGGATGACAGGCCAGATCGCCGCGGGAATCGTTGCCACTCATTCGGGGCATGGTGGAAAACCTTTCATGAGCGGGGAAAGATTTCTCGGATTCTCCACAATTCGATTGTTGCGTGGGTCAGATTCTGCCTCTAATCTCATGATAGTTCTTGATGAGGCCGAGCCGATGCACGATGAGGCCGCGGACGACGATTTTTTGCAGATACTCCGCCGGGTGCGAGACGGGGATCATGAGGCAGCGTCTGCTCTCGCTCAGAGTGTGGAACCACGGATCCGTGCGGCCATTCACCATCAGATTGATGAATTGAAATTGCGTCGGCTGCTCGACAGTGGCGACATCAGCCAGTCAGTCCTCGCGCGATTTTTTCTCCTCGCCGCGGAAGGTCAGTTTGATTTATCGAATCCGGAACAACTCGCGGCACTGCTGATCACGATGGCTCGGAATCGGCTCCGTGACGAGGCTCGGCGTGAATTCTCGCTCCGTCGAGGGAATGGCCGTAGCGTCAAGGAGACCGATCATCTTCTGGCCGGGCTGACGACGACCGACCCGACCCCCAGCCGGACGGTATCGGCCCGGGAAATCACCGACGAACTTTTCGCTCGCTTACCCCCGGACGTGCGTTATCTCGCGGAACAGCGAGCGCTTGGCCGGGAGTGGAGTGAACTGGCCGAGGAAGTGGGCGGTAGTCCACAAAGCTTGCGAAAAAAAATGGCCCGAGCCATCGAAAAGATTGCCCGGGACCTAGATCTTTTGTGAGAATCTGCCGACGATTGTTTATCGCCCAGCGACACTCCCTGGGGCTGGACTCATTCCCAGTTGCGTGCCGCTGTACGGCCGTGGGTTCCAGCGGGTGTCGATCGTCAGCCGGGATCCCGCGATATCTTCCCAGGCGTAAAACTTGAAGTTTTGTGGACCCGTCTTTTTCTTCGGAATCGTCGGGTGCTTCTTGCCATCCTGAACTACGAATAAGCCCTTCGGGAAATTGCGACCGAGCGGCCGGTTGGTCACGGCGATGCCGTCGGTGTCGGTGGGTTTGCCGAGTTGACCTGCATCTGGATCAATAGTCATGACAAACCGATTCCGACCGCTGCGTTCGTAGACTTTGAACGTGTTGTTCCCCTGGCTGGAGACAATCAGATAGCCCTGCCCGTTTTCCCCGGCGTAGATGGCCAGCCCTTCGACATCTGCGGTCAAGCCATGTTCGCCAACTTTGGCGACGAGCACTCCGACCGTGCCGGCGTCCGGTTCGGCCCCGAATTTCCAGACGCCATAATCTTCCTCGCCAACATACAGCACACCCAACTCATCGTCCGCGACAAGCCCTTCCGGCTGAGAAACGACGCCGAACAAACGGGCGAATCGCAAGCCGAGCGTGCCGTTCTGATTCGCCACAATTTGATACTGGTGAACAAAACCGCTTTTGTGATTGACAAAGACATAGCAGCGGCCATCGCGGCGGCTGTGATAACCGCAGATTCCGTAAGGCTCGGCCCCACCAAAAACAGGAATGGCTTTCTCGCCGGTGAGATCGACGAGTTTCCGAGTCTCTGCATCGATTCGATAAATTCGGACACCCGGGGCGGATTTGTTCCGGCTGCTGGCCACCGCCAAATCGATCCGCTGCCCCTTCCAGGGAAAATCATAAATGACATCGACGTTGTTCGGCAGGGATTCCGGGCTGATCGTTTGCAGTTCTTGACCCGTCAGATCGTAGACGTGCAAGCCGGCTTTTTTGTTGGTCCCGATGATGATCGACTTTTCTGGCAGCGTCGGGTGAACCCAGATCGCAGGATCGTCGGCAGAATCTTCGAGGCTATCGACCGGGACGGTTTCGATAACCGGGGCAGGGCGAACCACGCTGTCAGATTCCGCGGCCCCTACAGGAAATACCACGCTCAAGATTAGCAACAACGCACGAGTCATGATCCAGTTCCCTCGTTCTAAATGTCTGTGAGTTCTGAGAAGCTGTTCCGAAATTGTGTTAAAAATCAGGGGCGAGAATCTCCCGCCCCGGCTGCTTGGAGTGGCTTAGAAATCGCCGACCACTTCATTCGCTCGCGCTGTCACCATGCGAGCGAAGACCCGAGTGGTGATCGAATCTCGTAAGAAGCGAACTGAACCGTCGGCGAAGACGACGTTTGCTCCGCCGTTGTGGAAGCTGTAGCACTCGTTATTGTCGCCGTTGATCGCGATCGAACCTTCCGAGCCGCCGCTGACCGGATCGGTGCCTTCCAGCCCATAATCCATGCTGGGATGTGCCCAGTTCCATTCTGGCGGATTCTGTTTGACGACTCCGGGAGTTCCGGTCGGGGGTTGCGGCTTTCCGAGATTGAACCAGACGGTCTTGCCTGCTTGTTCCACGAAGAAGAAGGTGTTTGACAAGCCGTCGGTGACGGATGCGGCCGTGGCCGTGTTTCGCTTACCCGGGTCGATTTTGCACAGGATATTTTTCTGATCCACCGATTCGTCATCGACCAGGCCGGTGCCGGCTAGATCGTCTTTCACTTCATCGCAGACGGTGTAGTCGCAGCGGGGATGCGCTCCTTGCATGAAGACTGTTTTGTTACGCGTGGTTTGGCCGATTTTCGTTAAAGGCGTTCCCTGGGCCGAGGGGCAAAGGAAAATCTTGACCGGGGTCAAGGCCACGGCCTGATTCGCCGCTGAGTCAAACCGTTCCGTGATGACCCACTGGCGGTACAAGGCGTCTTGCTCGAGGTAAGGCAGAAGATCAACAAAGACCTCTCTGGTCTTT
>Ga0308411_10002170_pt1 | contig 13342 bp, 12 predicted proteins | sample HotsprottomLayer_2_FD_203530 | JGI IMG/M metagenome (GOLD analysis project Ga0308411, IMG submission 203530) | Hot spring phototrophic mat microbial communities from Octopus Spring, Yellowstone National Park, Wyoming, United States -... | ecosystem: Environmental > Aquatic > Thermal springs >... | reverse complement strand
AGGATGATCACCAGATCGGCGTTCATGTCACCTATCCTCGGCAGACTTGGACGAGGCCCGCATGGTTTGCTCGAGTTCCTGGACTTTTTGCTGGCCTGCCGGGGTCAGACGGAAGCCTTGCTGTCCTAGCTCGAGCCAGCCGCGCGACCGTAGTTCCTCCAGGTGTTGCTGGGCCGCCGATTGCGATTCATGCCGGTGTAGCGCCAGGGCCTGGGGGGTGAGGGGCTGGTGCTGGTGGAGCATCTGGGCTTCCAACAACAGGCGCTCGAGGCGAACCCGGCGGCGGTTTTGCAGGGTACGTACCCAGTCCCACACCAGTCCCCGTTGTGGAGCCAGCAGGAGTGAAAAAAGCAGAATCGCGCTCATGGTAAGCACCACCAGCGGGCCGGTGGGCAGGTTTTCGCGACTGGCCGAGATCAGGGCTCCGCTAACCCCGGCCAGGGCCCCAAACAGCGCCGAGAGCCCAATCATGCTGCTGAGACGGTCGGTCCACTGGCGGGCGGCTGCCGCCGGTGCGATCAGCATGGCGGCCATCAAGACCACCCCTACAGTCTGTAGCCCTACCATGACCGCCAGCACCGTCAGCGAGGTGAGCAGGGTGCTGAGGCCCTGCACCGGCAGCCCCAGGCTGTGGGCGTAGGCGGGGTCGAAGGAGAGCAGCTTGAACTCTTTGTAAAAGAGCCCCACGCACAAGAGCGCAATTCCGCCCAGCACCACAAAGTTCAGCACATCCGAGGCCACGATGGTAGCGGCCTGTCCAAAAATAAAGCGGTCCAACCCAGCCTGGTTGGCATTGTTGCCGTGCTGGATAAAGGTAAGCAGGGCTACGCCGAACCCAAAAAAGCTGCTGAGCATTACCCCCAAGGCCGAGTCTTCGGGTAGGCGGCTGTGTCGCAGAACAACTAGCAGCAGCCAGGCCGCCAGCCAGCCAGCCAGGCCCCCACCTAAAAGCAAAATTAGCGGGGTTTTGCTGCCGGTAAGGATGAAAGCCAGGCAGATGCCCGGCAGCGCCGCATGGGCCAGCACGTCCCCCATCAAACTCTGGCGGCGTAACACGGCAAAAGTGCCCAGCACCCCGCCCACCACACCCAGTATGGCCGAGCCCAGCGCCACGTTGCGCAGGGTGTAGTCGGTGAAGATTGAGAGCACTTCGGACATAGCAGAGAAGATGTGGAAGACATCGGGTAGGGGGCTTTGGCTGACTTAGAGTGTTTTCTCAGCTTCCCCCTCTCCCCAGCGCATCCGCTCGCCATAGGTTCGTTTCAGGTTCTCCGGTGTGAAGGTCTCGTCCATGGGCCCGCTGGCGATCACCCGCACGTTAAGCAGGGTCAGGTGGTCGAAGTAGTCGCGCACGGTTTGAAGGTCGTGGTGGACTATCACGACGGTTTTGCCGTGCTTTTTAAGCTCGTGCAGCACACGCAGGATGGCTTCCTCGGTAACGGCGTCTACTCCGGCAAAGGGCTCATCCATAAAGTAGAGGTCGGCGTCCTGGGCCAGAGCCCGGGCCAGGAATACCCGTTGCTGCTGGCCGCCGGATAGCTGCGAGATTTGCCGGTGGGCGTACTCGAGCAACGAGACCTGCTCCAAACAGTGCAGGGCGGCTTCGCGCTCGCGCGGGCCAGGCCGCTTGAACCACCCCAGCTTGCCATAAAGCCCCATCATCACCACGTCCAGCACACTGGTGGGGAAGTCCCAGTCTACCGACCCCCGCTGCGGTACATAGCCGATGCGTTTGCGGGCCTGGGCCAGGCTTTGACCAAAGAAGCGAACCTGTCCTGAGGCTCTGGGTACCAGCCCCAGCACGGCCTTGATCAGGGTGGACTTGCCCGCACCGTTGGGGCCCACAATGGCGCATAGCTGCCCCGCCGGGATTTCCAGATCCACATCCCACAGGGCGGGTTTCTCGCGGTAGACCACGGTAAGGTCACGCACGCTAAGGGGACTGGGGGTTTCAAGCCCCTGAGCGGCTTGACTGGGATAGGTGATCACATCTGCCTCCCCAAAAGCCCGTTCACGATGGTGCGGATGTTGTGCTCCATCATGCCCACATAGGTTCCCTCAGGGGTGCCAGGGTTTCCAGCGCTGTCGGAAAACAACTGGCCCCCGATAACCACGTTCCAGCCTCTGGCCCGCGCTGCCGCCACCACCGCCTGGATGGGCCGCCGGGGTACGCTGGACTCCACAAAGATGGCGCGAATCCTGCGCTGAACGATAAACTCGGCCAGCTCCTGTACGTCGCGGGCGCCGGCTTCGGAGACGGTGGAGATCCCTTGCAGGCCGCGCACCTCGAGGCCATAGCGTCGCCCCAGATAGGCAAATGCGTCGTGGGCGGTAATCAGTACCCTCTGCTGGGGTGGAACCAGCGCGATTTGCTGACGGATAAAGGCATCGAGCTGGGCTAAACGCTGGCGGTAGGCGGCGGCGCTGGCCCGGTAGTAGGCGCTACCCGCCGGGTCGACCCGGCTGAGGGCATCGCGCACCCGATCTATCGTGAGCTGCCAGAGGCTCACATCGAACCAGACGTGGGGGTCGTATTCGTAGCTGTCAGAGCCTCCAGGCAGGCGGATCAAGCGCTCGCGGGGGATCGCGTCGGTTACGGCAATGGCCTTGGGCAGGCCCTCCAGTAGCTCCACCATCTTGCCTTCCAGCCCCAGGCCCACGTAAAAGACCAGGTGGGCCTGCTGCAACTGACGCACGTCTCCGGCTGAAGCCTTGTACAGATGGGGGTCTACCCCAGCCCCCATCAAGCCCGTTACCCGCACGCGCTCACCGCCGATCTGTTGCACCAAATCGGTGACGAAGTTGACTGTGGTTACCACCCGCACAGGGCTCTGCTGGATAGGTTTGAGCTGGGAAAGCTTGTCCTGTTGGGCATAAGCCGGTGCGGCGGCCAGCGTCAGCAGGGCCAGCAGTGTGTAGGTCTGACGGCGGTTAGGAATCCTCAGCATGAGATTCTCCTTCGAGTTGTATCCACAGCACCTGGGCCAGGCTGGTGGGCAGCAGGTAGCGCTGGCCTCCCACCTGGATGCGGCTGCCCTCAGCTGCTTGCTCGAGCAGCACAAGCGAGGCGCCGGGTTTGAGTCCCAGGTGGGCCAGGAGGTTGAGCATGTCCTGGTCCTGGGTAGCAACCCGGGCCACCAGGCCGCGGCTGCCTTCTTCCAGGGCGGCCAGGCAGCGGTTGGGGCTGGCAGGGGGAAGCTCGAGGGCTGCGCTGGGGATTAGGTCGCCGTGGGGGTCGCGGGCAGGATGGCCCAGCCACTCGGCGATGCGGGCCTCAAAGGCTTCGGAGATATGGTGTTCGAGCTTCTCTGCCTCTGCATGCACTTCTTCCCAGCCATAGCCTAGGGCCTGGTGTAAATAGGTCTCGAGCAACCGGTGGTGGCGCAGCACCTCGAGGGCCACCTTATAGCCGGCCCGGGTGAGCCGAACCCCCCGGTAGGCTTCGTATTCCACCAGCCCCAGCCCGGCCAGCTTTTTTAGCATTCCGGTTACCGAAGCAGGTTTGACCTGCATCTGGTTGGCCAGCGACTGGGTAGAGACTGGGCGGGTGTTCTCCAACCTGTCAGTACCTTTGCTGTCGCTTCCCAGCAGCAAAACCTGCTTCAGGTAGTCTTCCTGGGCTTCGGTGAGGGGAGTTCGACCGGTGTTTTTGCTCATGGTGTGGTTTAGTTAAGCCTTACCAGGCTAAACCTTATTTTTAGGTAAAGCTAAAAATCCGTCAAGAAGTGTTAGGCTTATTGTTCTCATGCCTGCTTTCATCTGTTTGTGCCACACTGGCCGCGATGACCTACGAGGCTTTTGTGCAAACAGCAGAGCGCCTGTGGGATGAAATCCCGCCCGAGTACAAGCGTGGGTTACAGGGCTTTCACGTGCTGGAGCAGCTAAAAACCGATCCCAATGAGCCCCATCTGCTCCGCCTGGGCGAGTACTGCGACCCCGGCTATCCCTCGGTGCTGGGAGGCTTTGCGGGCATTGGGCGGCACATCGCCCTGTTCTACGGCTCTTTCGCTGCCTTGGCGGCTGAAGATCCCGAATTTGACTGGGAGGGTGAGATATGGGAGACCTTGCTGCACGAGCTGCGCCACCATCTCGAGTCGCTGGCCTGGCGGGACGACCTGGTGCAAGAAGACATAGAAAACCTGCAGCGTTACCGGAAGGGCCGGTAGTTCCCCCCGGCCCGGGCGCTTTCGACCTGTAAAGCAACGGCTGGCTGTGCGGTTCTAGCAAAAAGCGATATTTCGCTGCAAGAGGCCCCTATGGGGCCGGTGTTCGAGCAGTCTGGTAACGCGCGTCCAGCCTCCGGGCGGGGGCATCAGGCCAGCTCGAGGCTGCTCAAATCGCCCAACACCAGCTTGTGGGCTTTGGGCAGGCCATGGCGGCGCGTGACCCTGGCCCCTACGCCCAGGATGCACTCGTGCAGCCGTAGCGGTACATCCTCGACCACTGCGCCGTCTTCCAGAATGGAGTACTCCACCTCGGCCTGTCGGACGATGGCGTTGGGGCCCACGGAGGTGAAAGGCCCAATGTAAGCCCCCTCGACAATGGCGTTTGGGGCTATGTGAACCGGGCCCAGGATGGTGCTATTTTTGACCACTGCGCCCTTGGCGATAACCACCCTGCCGGTAACCTGGCTCTCGTGCACCTGTCCTTCGATAACCGGGGTAGGGCTTCTTTGTTCTACCAGCAAGAGCCGGTTGGCATCCAGCAGGTCGGCGGGGCGTCCGGTATCCTTCCACCAGCCGGTAATTTCCTCCCCTAGCACAGTGTGACCCTGATCCACTAGGGCCTGGATGGCATCGGTGATCTCGTACTCGCCCCGGGCGCTGGGCTCGAGGTTGGCAATTATCTCCATAATGACGGGGCCAAAGACATAAACCCCGGCCACCGCCAGGTCGGAGGGGGGTTCTTTGGGCTTTTCGAGCAGTTGCTTAATGCGCCCTTCCTCCAGCACAGCTACCCCAAACTGCCTGGGGTCAGGCACCCGCACCAGAGCGATAACGGCGCCCAGCCCAGGCCTATACGCATCCACAAAGGGTTTGATGCCCTTTTGGAAGAGGTTATCACCCAGATACAGCACAAAGGGGCTCTGCCCCAGCCACTCCCTGGCGGTGCCGACCGCATGGGCTATACCCAGGGCCTCTTCTTGTACAATGTAGACGATCTGTATATCCAGACAATCTTTGAGGGCCAGTTTAATGGCCTCCACAGTGTCGGGGGAGACCACCACCCCCACCTCGGTAATACCAGCCTCGAGCAGATTGTCTACCGCATACCGAATGATGGGTTTGCCCGCCAGCCGAATAACCGGCTTGGGGCGTGTGTGGGTTAGGGGGCGAAGCCGGGTGCCTCGTCCAGCAGCAAGGATAAGTCCTTTCATGTTGGCGCTATCTTATCGCACTCTTTACAGAGGTTGCTTCCCATCCAGGAGGCAAATATGCTGTGCAGGACGAAATAATCGAGTTGTAATCGCGTTTCTCAACAATTGCTCCGTACGCGGTGTGGAGCAATCCACCACAGCAAAAAGTATTCGTGGGAACCGCCCTGAGCGGTCTAATACTTGCGAAGAAGGCAAGGCAGCCCCCGGCGTCGTGGAAAAGCTGCAGGCAGGGTGGATAACGGTAGAAAGCAGGTATTTTGTAAGCGATTACAGAATCTTTCCGGTAGCTCTTGTCATACCAAAATTTTACTGTGTTATTGACAGTCTTATTAGGTTGTTTTATTGTGAGCAAAAATCTGTAAACGATTACAAAACTAGATTCATGGAGAACCAACAAACCCCCACCATTCAGGACGTGGCCCGCCTGGCCGGGGTATCCACCGGCACGGTAAGCCGGGTGTTGAACCAGCGGCCGGGGGTGCACCCCGAGACCCGGGCGCGGGTGCTCGAGGTGGTGGCACGTCTGGGCTACGTGCCCATGCAGGCTGCCCGGGAGCTTACTGGCAAAGGCGACACGGTGGGTATTTTGCTGGCCCCTGGGGTGCGGCGCTACATCCCTTACTTCGTGCTGTTGTTTGAGCACCTCTCCGAGGCGCTCTGGCAGGCGGGGCTGCGCCTGGAGGAGACCCCCACCGATCCCGCGGGGTTGCCTTTGCGGCAATAAAAGGCTACATCCTGCTGGGCGCCCACGACCACGACCCCCGCCTGGAGGCCCTGGCCCAGGCTAGCACGCCCCACGTGCTGGTTGGGGTATACCCAGGGGCTTTCTGGGTGGCACCGGACGACGAAGGGGGGGCCTATGCAGCCACCCGCCACCTGCTCGAGCTGGGCCACCGCGAGATCGCCCACCTCACCGGCCAGCCCCAGCACCAGGCCGGACGGGAACGGCTGCGCGGTTACCGACAGGCCCTCGAGGCCTACCGGGTAGCTTACCGTCCCGAGCTAGTCCTAGACGGCGACTTTTCTACCCTTACCTCTTACCGGGTGGTTCGCAAGGCCTGGGAGGGGGGCCTGCGTTTCAGCGCCCTTTTTGCTGCCTCCGACGAGATGGCGGTGGGTGCGCTGGCTGCACTGGAGGATCTAGGCCAGCGGGTGCCGCAGGACGTCTCGCTGGTAGGCTACGACGACCTGCCTGAGGTGGGCGAACAACTCACCACCGTGCGGCAGGACATCGCAGAAATTGCCCGTACCACCGCACACCTGCTCAAAGAAGCCCTGACAGGGGTTCGCCCCTATGGGGTACGGGTGCCGGTGCGCCTGGTGGTGCGGGGCACAACCTGCTTGAAGGAGGTGGGAGGCTAGGCGATACATTACTGGTTGAATCGGCAAAAGGCGAGATGTTTTTAGGAGGAACCCATGAAGAAGATACTGGCAATTCTGGCCCTGGCTTGGCTGAGCCTGGCCTCAGCGCAAACGGTAGTAAAGCTACAGGGCTTCGGCGGTAACGATACCGCAATCCTCAGCAGCCTGGTTCGGGAGGTTGTGAACCCAGCGTTGGAAAGAGAAGGCATTCGGGCCGAGTATCAGGGCATCGAGGGTGATTACCGGGCCGCCCTGCTCAACGCACTTTCGGCCGGTACGGCTGCCGACCTCTTTTATGTGGACATCTTCTGGTCGGAGCCGCTGTTTGCTTCGGGTCGGGTCGAGCCTTTGAACAAGTACTTCACCCCGCAAGAACTGGCCGCTTTCAATCGTAACCTGCTTAACGCCTTTACCCTGCGCGGCAACGTCTACGGTCTGCCCAAAGACTTCAACACCCTGGCTGTGCAATTCAACAAAGACCTCTTCGACGAGGCCAAGGTGCCCTACCCCAACCAGACCGACACCTGGGACACCTTCAAAGATAAGCTCAAGCGCGTACAGACTGCGCTCAAGGACGTGGCCGGGCTTTGCGTAGTGGCCGATTATGCCCGCTTTGGGGCCTTCGCCCATGCCACGGGCTGGCGTCCCTTCAATGCCCAGGGTCGCACCGTGCTGGACGCCAACTTCCGCCGGGCCTTCGAGTGGTACACCAGCCTGGTCAAGGACGGGGCCGGCAGATACGCCCAGGATCTGGGTGAGGGCTGGACGGGTGGCTGCTTTGGGGCCGAAAAGGCGGCAGTAGCCATCGAGGGGGCCTGGATTGGAGGCTTCTTGCGTGACAAAGCCCCCAACATGCGCTACGGCACCACCTTTATCCCCCTCGACCCGGTAACCAAGCAGCGGGGCAACTTCATCTTTACTGTCTCGTGGAGCATGAACGCAGCCTCCAGAAACAAGGAAGCCGCAGCCAAAGTGTTGCGCCAGCTGACTAGCCCAGAAGCCCAGAACTGGATTCTCTCCCGCGGCCTGGCCCTTCCCAGCCGCAGTGCCCTAGCCAACAGCCCCATCTTCCAGCGCCCGGGCAAGGAGAATGAGCTCAACCGGGTGGTCTTCCTGGGTTCGACCATCGTGGGCGGGGTAGTGCTGCCCTTCAAGTTTGGCGCGCTGGATGGGGGTGACTGGATGCGCCCCATCAACGAGGCCTTGCAGGCGGTAATAAGTGGTAGAAAGTTGATTGATCGAGCCATCGCCGACGCCCAGGCTGAGCTAAACCGCATCGTGCGCTAGGCGGTTTGACGGAATGGAGCAGGGGCTGCCCTGCTCCATTCCCCTAGGGGGAAAGTATGCGTCGCGCCCAACGAACCGAAGCGCTGTATGCGCTTTTGTTTCTGGCTCCGTTTCTTATTCACCTGGGCATTTTCTTTGTGTTTGCCTTTGTGCGTACGGTGGGCTTTAGCTTTACCGACGCCACCTTGATTGGGCAGTCCAGTCGTTTTGTGGGGTTGGCCAACTTTGTTGAGCTGTTCCGTGATCCTCGCTTTATGGCGGCTCTCACCCACTCCATCAGCTTTATGCTGGTGGTCACGACCATTCAGACCTTTTTGGCCCTGGCTCTGGCTGCGGTGCTCAACCAGCGGCTCTGGGGCATCACCTTCTTTCGCACGATCTACTACATCCCCAGCGTGCTCTCTTCGGCAGCCGTTACGGTAATCGCCATTTGGTTTTTCCAGAAAACCGGCTTCCTGAACACCTTTCTGGGCTACCTGGGTTCGGTAGGCCCGGTGCTTTTTACCTTTTTGGGCATATTCATACTGGCCCAGGTGGTGCAGGTGGGCTGGGAGCGGTGGCGGGGGGTGCCCTTAGCCTGGCTCGACCCTGCCCTGGCCACCATCTCGCTGTTGGTGGCACTGGCCCTAACCTGGGGGCTGGTAGGACTGGGGCTGGTACGGCCGCTCGAGGCCCGTCCGCCCGAGTTTACCTGGCTCACCAACCCCGACCGCTTTCTAGGTATTCCCATCCCGCTTTGGAGCATCATCATCCTAAACACCTTCACCACCATTCCCACCCTGATGCTCATCTTTCTGGCAGGCCTGCAGAGCATTCCAAAAAGCCTCTACGAGGCCGCTGCCATTGACGGTGCAACCCCCTTGCAGCAGTTTTTTAACGTGACGGTGCCCATGCTGCGCCCGGTGACATTTCTGGTGATTACCCTTTCGCTGATCGGCACCCTGCAGATGTTTGACCAGGTGGCCCTAATGGGCGACGCAGCTCCGCTGGACTCCATCATCGTGCTGGCTTACTACGTCTACAACAACGTTTTTAGTGGGGAAGGCAAGGTGGGTCTGGCCTCGGCAGCGGCCCTGATTCTGGCCGGTCTGACCTTCGCCATTGTGTTCTTGCAGAGGGCCCTGGGCATCTCGGAGAAGGCCCACTAGGGGGTGCTGGATGGCAACGCGACCTTTGAACGTTCACAAGATAAGCGAGCACCACCAGGCCCGCCAGCGTTGGGCCCAGGTGGGCTGGGTGTACGGCACCATGCTGGCTTTGGGGGTCTTCTTCATTGGGCCTTTTTATGTGGCCTTTCTGGGCAGCCTGAAGGATAACCCGCTGGAGTGGCCCTTCCGCTACAGTTTCGCCCAGACCCAGCCCAAAAACTGGGTGGCCGCCTGGCGACTGGGGCAGTTGGGTGCGGGTAATCCATGGATGGGTGGGTTTGCTCCGGGGGCCCGTATTCCTTTTGAGGTGAGCTACTTTGTGCCCGAAGGTCAAGAGCCCGAAAAACCCACCGTTGTGGTGCCTGTTCGAAGGGCCGGAGCCGGCCTGGGGGCCATTTTCGATGAGGTGCAGGCCGCGCAGTTTGCCCAGGTTTCGGCGGTAGAGGAGCTGCGACGGCAGCCGGTGGTGCTGGAGGGCCAACCAGGGCAGGTTGTGACCTATGGCTTTAGCATCACCTATCCCAAACCTGAAGGGGCTGCCAACCTACCGGTAGTCCCCCGGCTACCCCTGGATATCGAGGCCCCGCGGGGCCAGCAGTACTATGCGGCTACCCTCGAGCCCAACCGCCTCGAGCGCCGGGGACGGGTGGCTAGCTGGGACAGTGTTACCCCGGGCCTTATTGGCTACGTGTTCCGCAACTATGTGCGGGTCTTCAATGAGGCCCGCGACCCCAACACTGGGGCCAGCTTCTTTCTGCGCTGGACGGCCAATACCTTTTTCGTTTGCGTCGCGGTGGTGTTTACCACCTTACTTTTTGCTTCGCTGGGGGGCTATGCCCTGGCCCGGATGTACCTGCCGGGTAAGAATTACCTGTTTGCTTTCATTGTCTTTACCATGACTGTGCCCAGTCAGGTTACTTTCATCTCCAACTACTTGGTGCTGCGCGACCTGGGTTTGCTGGGGAACCTGTGGGGCATGATTGTGTGGAGCGCAGTGGGGGCAGGGGCGGTGTTTATCATGAAGCAGTTTTTTGAGTCTATCCCCCGTGAGATCGAGGAGGCCGCCCTTATTGACGGTGCGACCCCCATCACCACCTTATTTCGCATTATCCTGCCCATGGCCACGCCGGCCTTAGGAGCCCTGACCATCCTGACCTTTCAGGGCATGTGGAACGAGTTCTTTAAGGCGGCGGTGGTGCTCTCGGGCCAGCAGGCCAGCTACACCCTGCCGCTGGGCCTTTCTTTCTTTCGCAGTGCCTATGGGGTGGCGGGTGATTGGGGTTTGATGCTGGCCAGCGCCTTTCTGACCATGATCCCCATTATCATCTTGTTTGTGGTGTTCCAGCGCTACTTTGTGGAGGGTGTGTCCACCAGTGCGCTCAAGGGATGAGGCCAATCCCGCAGACAAACATATGAAGAAGGGTTTTTTTGTGTCGCGCTTGGGTGTGCTGCTCGATGGGGGTAACCCTACGCCACGGAGTTGCCGAGCTGAATACACCTGGCCCCTGTAGACGAGGTTTTTGATGCTTCCGCTCAAAGAAGATGATACTTACGCAGTTTTGTCTAACCTAGGCCTAGTGGAAGAAGGAGAGCAGGGTTTCTACCGACACGATACCCGTTACCTCTCGAGCTACACTTGGAAGCTGCCGGGTTTTAGCTTGCTGCTCTCGCAAAGCCCACGCCCCGACCGGCTGGTGCAGCACTGGAGCTGGATTAAGGGCCCCGACCAGGTGGTGGGGTTGCGGCGGGAGTTGCAGATGGAAAGGGGCGGGTTTCAAGAGCGGCTGGAGTTCGAGAACACCTCCCTGGAAGCCCAGACCCTGGAGATTGCGCTCAGCCTCGAGGCTGACTTTGCCGATCTTTTCGAGGCCAAGGGCTGGCACAAAGTGGAGCGGCAGGTGGAGGGCCTCTCGTACACCGCCAAGGACGGCCTGAAGCTGGCGACCCACCTACACTTCGAGCCCCCGCCCAGCGAGGCCTATCGCTGGTGCTTGACCCTGGCCCCTAAAGAGAAGGCCAGCCTGCGCCTGCAAGTCCGTTTCGAGAGCCCCTTCGAGCCCCATACCCCGCCCTTGCCCAGCTACCAAGAATGGCGGCAGCGCTTCCCCTTGCGGATGGAGCGTGAGGGCAGCCAGCAGGTTCTGGAACAGGCCATTGCTGACCTGCGGGCCCTGCTGTTTTCGCTGCCTGAAGGGCTTTTTCCCGCAGCGGGGATTCCCTGGTATGTATGCCCTTTTGGCCGCGACTCGCTGCTGACGGCCTATATGATGCAGCCCTGGGCCAACGATGTGACCCGAGGGGTGCTCTCCTACCTCGCCAAATACCAGGGCCGCGAGGTGAACCCCTTTCTGGACGAGACCCCTGGCAAAATCCTCCACGAGATGCGCCAGGGAGAGCTTTCGCGCACCGGCAAGGTGCCCTTTGCCCGCTACTATGGCACCGTAGATGCTACCCCACTGTTTGTAATCTTGCTGCATCGTTACTGGAAAGACTCGGGCGACCTGGAGCTGGTGCAGACCCTCAAACCCCATTGGGAGGCTGCCCTGGCCTGGATGACCGACTACGCCGACCCCGACCAGGACGGCTTTCTGGAGTATGCCCCCAACACCCAGAAGGGCCACCTGGTGCAGTCCTGGAAAGACTCCTTCGACTCCCAAAGCCACCGCGATGGCTCGCTGGCCCAGGGGGCCATTGCGGTGTGCGAGGTGCAGGGCTATGCCTATATGGCTTATCGGGGGGCGGCGGAGTTTTACCGGGCGCTGGGCCAGACGGGTCAAGCCGAAGCCTGGGAAGCCAGGGCCCAGGCCCTCAAGACCCGCTTCCACCAGGCCTTCTGGCTGCCCGCGCTTCAGACCTATGCGGCGGGCCTGGATGGGGAAAAGCGCCCTATGGCCGTCCTCACCTCCAATCCCGGCCATCTGTTGTGGAGCGGCATCGTACCGGCGGAGGTGGCGCCCCAACTGGTCAGGACCCTGTTTTCCGAGACGCTTTACAGCGGCTGGGGGGTGCGTACCCTGGGCGCGGGCGAGGTGCGCTACAACCCGCTCTCGTACCACAACGGCTCGGTCTGGCCGCATGACAACGCCTTGTTTATCGGGGGGCTGGTGCGCTATGGCTTTTATGAAGAAGCCCTGCAGGCCATGGAGGGTCTCTTCCGGCTGGCCATGACCCAGCCCGACTGGCGCCTGCCGGAGCTGGTGGGGGGCTACCCCAAGCACGAAGGGGAGCCGCCGGTGCCGTATCCGGCCTCCTGTAGGCCCCAGGCCTGGGACGCAGCAGCGGTGGTGTATATGCTGCGCCTGATTCAGGAAATAGACCGCAAACACCCGGTGAAGGGGCTTTTGGAACTGCGTAAGGTGAAGGTGTAGTTACAAAAGCCGCGCGCTGCTGGCCTTGGGCAAGCCCTGGCGCACCGCGAGCAGCTCCTGGAGGCTTCGGCCTTCCTCGCTGCTTTGCCCTACCTCGACCAGGGCCTGTGCCACCTTCCAGAAAGCCTCGTTTTCTAGGTAGCCCACCTCCCCCAGGTAGTCGGTAATAGTTTGCTTGCCCGCGCGTAGGAGGAGCAGGGTATGGCACAGAGCATCACTAGGTTTTTTGGCGGGGCCCCCGCCTGAAGCACTGAGACTGGTAACCCGCGAACTCGGCAGACGTTGACCTATGGTGCGGGTAAAATTACGACAGACCTTTTCTCCGGGGGGCTGGTTGGTCGTTGCCTGAGTGCAGCAGGTAAGACTGGGAGGTGCAGGCCTCCAGGGAAGGGAATCGGGGGTTTTTATGGGGGTTGAACCTACTCACTACCAGCTCGAGCCTCTCCCACGGGAAGAGCTAGCCCGGAAATTTCGCTGGACCATCGGGCCGCGCTTCAACCTGGCGACCGATACGGTAGACCGTGTCGCGATAGCCCACAAAAGCCGCGTCGCCCTGATCGAAGCCGGTGGGCGGCGGGTTCGTTACGGTGAGCTGCGGGAGTGGTCGAACCGGCTGGCAAACGCGCTAAGGGGGTTGGGGGTGAAGGACGGTGAGCGGGTGGGGCTTCTGATGCGCCAGTCCCTCGAGTGCGCCCTGGCGCACCTGGCGGTGTACAAGCTGGGGGCCATCGCCTTGCCGCTCTCCACCCTGTTTGGGCAGGATGCCCTGCAGTACCGCCTCGAGCATTCCGGTGCACGCT
>Ga0308411_10002169_pt1 | contig 13349 bp, 7 predicted proteins | sample HotsprottomLayer_2_FD_203530 | JGI IMG/M metagenome (GOLD analysis project Ga0308411, IMG submission 203530) | Hot spring phototrophic mat microbial communities from Octopus Spring, Yellowstone National Park, Wyoming, United States -... | ecosystem: Environmental > Aquatic > Thermal springs >... | reverse complement strand
GCGGCCATGCCGCTGTCGGTAACTTGCGTGTGCCATAGGTCGAGCCAGGCCAGCGACTGCAACTGCGCCACGTGTTCCAGGGCGGCGTCGCCGATGGCGGTTTCCGAAAGGTTCAATCGCCGCAGCCCTTTGGCCCCTGTGACGTTGGCCAGCCCGCTGCCGTTGATCGACAAATCGCGCAGATTCAACTGTCTGAGTTTTTGCAGCGGCTTGAGGTGCTTCAGGCCTTCGTCGGTAACATTGCTACAGCGGAAGATGGTAAGGTCCTCCAGATTGGCCAGCTTGGCCAGCACCGCAAGGCCCTCGTCGCTGATCAAGGCATCTTCGATCCACAAATTGACCAGGTTAGGAAAGGCCGCCAGTTTTTGCAGCCCTTCGTCGCCCAGCACGGTTTGCCGCAATCGCAAAGCCCGCAGATTCTCCAATCCAGTAATGTGCTCCAGACCTTCGTTATTGATGTAAACACAGCCGCGGATATCCAGTGCCCGAAGTTGTTTCATCTGGCCGATGTGTTTCAGCGCATCGTTGCCGATGTTGTTGTACAGCACTTCGAGGTACTGGATGCTGGGCATTTTGGCGATAACGGCCAGCGCGTCGTCGGTCATGTAGCTTGTGCGCTGGAGATTCAGCAGGCGGAGATTCTTGAGAGCCGCCAGTTTGGCAATGCCCTGGTTGGTGGCGTCGGTGTTCTGAAGCACCAGCTCCACAAGCCCGGTCATTTTGCTGATGTGTTCGACGCCCGCATCGGTGATTTTCGCGCCGGAGACAGACAGCCTTTTCAGCGTCGGTATCGAAGCAAGCAATGCCAGGTCTTCGTCGCCGGCGCCGCAATCGATCAGGTTCACGCCCACCAGTTTCTTGGCGTCGTCGTATTCCACAGTCCCCTGCAACTGCTGGATCCGTTTGACTACCGCGGCGATCGTATCGGCAGCCGGCGACTGGGCCGGGGCATCCGGCGCGCCTTGGGCCGCCACAGGTTGCGCCGGCACAGCCTGGTCGCCAGTTTGGTCTGCGGCCACACTCCGCTGTTTCTGTCCAGCCTGCGCGGATGCGGCTGGCAGAGGGGCTTCAGTGGTCGAGGCAGCGCCGTTCCGGCCGGCCGGCCCTGATCTTTCGTCGGGCGAGCGCTCCGACTGGTTCCGAAGGAGTTTGTTTCCTGGTTGGCCCGGCAGATCGCCTTGAGCCGCCGCAGGTTTGGCTTCTTGATCGTAACCGGCTTGAGCTACGGCGCTGTCGGGTTTATGGCTGGGGCCACAACCGATGGCCGACGCCGCACATATCGCAGCAATCCAGCAGAACGATTTCATTTTCATTTTGTGTTGCTCCGATGTTCTCCCATGATGTCGTCTACGCGTATGATCGTCGTGTACTGTTATGATCTTCTTACTGTTATGATCTCCTACGATTTTCTCTACTGCTATGGTTCTTTCTCAGGTTACCGTTGCAGGTAGGTGTTCCAGGCGAAGAATGTGGCGATTCTGCCTCATTGCTGATGACTAGCAGTCATCGTTGCCGACGGTCGCTGGGCCATACCGATGGCTGCATTTTGTGTGCCGATCCTCAATACCCTAGTTCGATGCCACGGCGGCGCAGCTCGGCTGCTAGTTGGCGCGGACCGGTGAACACTACCGCGTCGAACCCGGCAGACTGGGCAGCAGCCACATGCGTCGGAGTATCGTCGGTGAAAAATATTTCCTGTGGCTGGCAACCGGCCAGTTCCGCAGCACGCTGATATGCCTCCGGCTGCGGCTTGCAGGCGTGCATCTTGTAGCTTAACGCGTGGACCGGAAACAACTCGGTCAGGATTTTGAAACGGCTGGCACAGTACTCCCAGTGCTGCTGACATGTATTGGAAAGTATCCCCAGCCGATGCCCACACAGCGCCAAATGCGTCACGATCGGCGTCATTGCCACGGAAAGCTCGAAGATGGCGCTGGCGGCCCAGGCGAGTCGATGATAATCGGGCCGAGTGCCTGTGGCCTGGCAGAACTCTTCGTAGAAATCCTGGCTGCTGATCCGACCTAGTTCGTAGCGACGCTGGAGGTCGCTGCCGAAGACCACCTGGTATACCCGCTCGGGCGTAATGCCCGCTGCTTCCGCCATCTGGCGGCACATCAATTGCACGTCGAAATCGACCAGAACTTTGCCCAGGTCGAGGTATATGAACTTAGGGCGTGACATCGCTGTGGTATCTACAATTCACATCCGCAATACGTGCCGACCACATCCCCAATACGTGCCGACGCGGTCGACCAGTAAACTTTACATCAGCCGGTCGCTAACCATCGCAAAGATCAATAAGGCTATGGAAGTACTACCCGGACCCGGCTGCTGCGTTGCGATAGATTGCGCGCCGCTGGGGCCGGCACTGGTTTAACCCACGCGAACTGCAAAATCATTGTGCCGGCAGTTCTCGGATGAAAATGTCCTTGTACCAGGCTTCCGACGGTGGCCCGCCGTGGATTTGCAAACCGATCACGCCGGTTTGCGGAATCGACTCGTCCGGCTCGGTGTAATCGACCGTCTGCTGCCCGTTGATCCATAGTTGTATGCGCCGGCCTTCGCAACGGATGACGTACTGGTTCCAGTCGTCGGCTTTGACGAGCTTTCCGCGCTCGGCAGGAGGCGGACCAGCCAATACGCGATTCCGCCGCGATTCGTCGTACAGACAACCCCAATAGCCGTCGCCCAGGTCGGCCTGATAGCCGATCATCTCGTGGTGATTTGGGATGCGCTGGCTGCGGATTTGCACACCGGCATTGGCGCCTTTGCCCAGCAACTTGAACTTCAACCGCAGCTCGAAGTTCGAGTAGCTTTTGGTGGTGCATAGGAACTCGTTGCGGGGGACCTTTTCCTTGAGGCTGCCGCCGACGATCGCCCCGTCCTCGATGCGGAACACCTTCAAATTGCCTTCCCAGCCGTCGAACGTCTTGCCGTCGAACAGGCTTTTAAAACCGTCCGGGAGCGCTTCGGCCGCCCAACAGCATACAAACCCGGCCGAAAACACGCTGCCTGCGATCACGACCGCCAACACCATGTTGCGCATCGGTTTTGCCTCCGGATGATGATGTCCCACCTGATACGATAATGTCCCGGCTGAACGCCAATCCGCATGGCAATGATCGCCTTACAGCGCTCGGTCGCCTGCGGCAGGGCCTCGGCTGTTGCCACAGCGACCAGCAGCGCCCTTCCAGGCAAACAGCCGCCGATCGGCATAGGATAGCCTGCCCGGAGGAGTTTTGCCACTGGTGCCGCGTAGTAAGCAAGTCGGTTGTGGTGTGCGGAAGCTTTTGATAAAGTGCCTTCGGTGAATGGGCGAAAACGCATTGCATGCGATTGAGGCCTTTACGGCGTAACTCGTGCGCGTTTTGCGCGTGTTTCCAGAACGTGTGGAGGGCCACGCTCCGGCGTGGCCGTGTGCCTGGTGCCAGCGCACGCGACGGAGCGCGTCCCTTCGTAACCCATTTTGGTTGCGGGCGCAGGCCCGGTAGGCTTTTTCTGATGTTCTCTGCCGTTAAGGAGCCACTGTGATGAGCACACTGCCAGCGCACCGGTTATCCTTTGCCCGAGCGGAAGCGAGGCGTTTTTCCGCCGCGAACGTTCCGCTGTCGCCCAGGGGAACCATATATGGGCTGTTGTTGCTTTGCTCGATTGCCGCCGCGGCGAGCATGGCAGCCGAGCAGGCCAGCGGGTTGCGCGCGCGTCACGCAGCAGGGCAGACGATCCTTTGCTGGACGGAAGTCGATCCGCCGATCAAGGACGACAGCCCTTCGGCTATCGCCGTCCGCGATCTGCGCCGCCAGTTGGCACAAACCAAGCGGGTGATGTACCGGGTATATCGCAGCGAGCAGCCGATCGGTTCGCTGGAAGGCTTGACTCCTGTGGCCGAAGTGCCGCCGCTGACCTGCTGGAACATCGACTATTACGGCGATTTGCGTCCCGAGCACAAAGCGCTGCGTTACGTGGTCGAAGACGGCGCGCAGCCGGTGCCGCCGGGAACAGGCATCTGCGCGTACAATCCGGACAAACCAGCAAAAGCCTACTATGCAGTGACGGTTGTGATCGACGGCAAAGAGAACACCACTGTTGGGCCGGGCAACTGTTTGCGCGAGCCGGTCAGCGAGACCGTAGGTCCTGGCGCGCCGGTCTTGCAGCGTGTGGAACGGCCCAAGGAGTGGCAATACGTATCGGACCCAACGCTGTATTACTACGTGCGTTGGGAATCGCCGCCCAACTGCGCCGTGATGGGCAAGCCTTTCGACTACGTGGTAGGTATTCCGGCCAAGCTGGCCAAGCCGGCCCCGGTGGGAATCCACCTGCATTGCTGGGGAGGAAGCCTAAACGGCGGCTACGGATGGTGGTACGGGGCCGAGTTGGGGCACATCCTCATCGCTTCCAATCAGGTTCCCTACGACTGGTGGACCGGCTATCACGAGTTGTATTGGGAAGGACCGCCGGCAAAGGAGCGATGGCAAAAGGGCGTGGTTCGGCCGTACACACAGACGCGGATGTTGAGCTTCCTCGACTGGGTAGCCACCAAGTGGCAGATCGATCCGGGGGCCGTACATGTGGCTGGTAGCTCCATGGGAGGCTCGGGGGCGCCGATGATGGCCATCCGCCATCCGGAGCGTGTGGCAATGGCTATTTCCTGGGTGGGAGTACACATTCCGCTGCTCTCTCCGCAATTCAAAAGCTCTTATCAGAACTGCTACGGCCCGCCCGAGTGGGAAATCAAATTCCAAGACGGTACCCCGGTGTGGGACTACTTCGACGACGCCTGGTACTTGCGCAAGTATCCGCAAAAGGAGATCGGGCTGATTTGCTTTTCCAACGGGAAGAACGACGGCGGAATCGGCTGGCCGCAGGCCGTCAAGTTCTTCCGCGCGTTGCAGGAAACTCGGCGTCCGCACGTGTTCGTGTGGGGGATGTCGGGGCACGGACAGCGTGCCGTCTTGCCGGTCACCCTCAGCGACCGCTATCTGGCAATCGTGCCACGCACCGACCAGAGCCTGCCGGCATTTACCGCCTGTAGCCTCGATGGCAATCCCGGCAATGGCGATCCGTCCGAGGGCGACCCGCAAGGCCAGGCCAACTTGTATCTGGCCTGGGACACTGCCGACGTCGTCGACCGGCGTGACCGCTGGGAGATGACCGTTTACCTGATCGACAAAGCCCCAAAGGACGAGTGCACCGTGAACGTCACTCCCCGGCGATTGCAACAGTTCAAGCTCAAGCCGGGAACCAAACTGTTGTGGAGCAACGTATCGCTGGCAACCAACAAAGCCGTGCAGCCCCGGCAGACGGCAGTCGTCGATGAGTTGGGGCTGGTGACACTCGAAGGCGTGCGGGTGCAGAAGGGGCGCAACCGCATCATGTTGTGGCCGGCCGGCGGTTCGCCTTGATCCAAACCGAAGCCAGTGATCGAGCGGGTGCCGGCACCCAACGGAAATCGATCGGTGCGCCGGCGCTGTCTGTCTAGCCGCGATCGCCCCTGCGTCGGCCGTTATATTAGCCGCTGCCTGACCAGAGATTTGCAGTGGGACGGGCGGCTACGGTTGCTGACGTGCCTGCTGCTGGAGCCATTTTTCCCACTGCTCGGCGGTCTGCGCGCCGAGTTCCATCCGGGTCTTGGAGACCACGAAGTCCAGCAGCCGTCGCATTTGGGCGCTGCGCAGTTTGTCGCGGATGGGCATCAGTTGACTGAGCATTTGGACGGCTTCGCGATAGTGCCCCTCCAGCGCCAGCACGCCGCAGCGCCCGGCCAGCCCGAATGCCAGCGACTCTTCGTTCTCGCTGCCCTCGTCGACAAACTTGTCGAACAGTGCTCTGGCCCGCGCGTAATCTCCCTGGCGCAAGTAAAGCTGGGCCAGTTGTTCTTCGGCGCGGCGGACGATGTACGGGTTGTCGCCGAAGTACTCGATCACGCTGCGCCAGGCCTCTTCGGTATCCGACTGGGCAGCATAGTACCATTGCCGCCAGGCGGTGGGTTGTCGTGGGAAGCGGGCGGGCTGGTCGGGAAGCTCCCGCAACAACGGCGGCTCGGCCAGAGCCCAAGCCAGCAGTCCCCCAGCCACACAGGCCAACACGACGGCGGCGGCCGCCGCCCAGACATGCCATCGCCGCGGACGCTCCAGGGAAATGCTTTTCATCAGCGTGCTGAGCCGCTGGGTGGCCTGCACGCGCGGGTCGTCGGACAGCTCCACGCCCGACGTATCCCAGCCTGGCAGCTCCTCTGGCCAATTCTCGCCGCAGTATTCCAGTTGTAGCCGCCGCAATTCCCGCAGCAACTCCTTGGCCGACTGATACCGCTGCTCCGGCGATTTGGCCAGCATCTTGTGAACCACCCGGCACAATGCCGGCGGCAAGTCGGGCCGCAAGCCTTCCAAAGGTTCAGGCTGTTTTTTCAAATGCTGCACGGCAACGCCCAGCGCCGTCTCGCCGCTAAACGGCGGCTGTCCGGCCAGCATCTGATAGCAAGTTACCCCTAGCGAATAGATGTCGCTGCGCGGGTCCAGCGGCTTGCCTTCGACCTGCTCGGGACTCATATACAGCGGCGTACCCAGGGTAATGCCCACGCGGGTCAGTTCTACGCCCTCGCCTTCGCGGGCCAGCCGTGCCAGGCCGAAGTCGGCAACTTTGACTTCGCCGTTGCGAGTGAGCATGATGTTTTCGGGCTTGATGTCGCGGTGCACGATTCCCGCCTCGCCCGCCTTGGCCAGCGCAGCAGCCACCTGCCGCATGATCGACAGCGCATGTGGCAGATCGGGCGGACCCCGCCGCGCCAGCCACTCGCGCAGGTTCTGGCCTTCTACGTACTCCTGGGCGATGTAGTGCAGGCGTCCGACGTTGCCCACCTCGTATATCTGCACGATGTTCGCATGTACCAGCGCGGCAGCCGCTTGCGCCTCGCGCTCGAAGCGCTTGAGGTAGGTTGTATCGCTGGCCAAGTCGGGCTTGAGCACCTTCAGCGCCACGCGGCGCTTCAGCGCGGCCTGCTCGGCCAGGTACACATCGGCCATGGCGCCGCGCCCCAGCCTCCGCAGCACCTGGAAACCGGCCAGCTCGCGCCCGGAAAGGTCCATTTCGTTGCTGCTGTGACCCGACTTGTCGGCAGACGTGCTCATAAGAAGCCTCGCTGTCCGGATTGTCTACTGTTTACTGTTCTTGCCTATTCTATAACTTCTGGAATGGGGACTTCATCACTGCCAGCAGTTGCATGGGCCGTTGTTGCACTGACAGCCGGCCTAACACGGCCTGCGGCCACAACCAAGTGGCGGTGTTGGAGGGACGCGCTCCGTCGCGTCCGACGTGTTTTTCCCGCTAGCCGTCGGATCACCAACGCGAAATGCGGCCACGACGGAGCGTGGCCCTCCAGTTGAGATACAACACAGTCGCTCCGTTTAGCGCGGACCGTAGGGCCACGACGGAGCGTAGCCCTCCAAGTTCCCCTGCAACCTGCGCACCGTGCGCACATCGTACAACGTAAGATGCCAAACCCGAAAGCCATCATCCACACTGCAAGGCCGCAAAGAACTTCGGGCCGATCCCCGCAGGGGCATCGGCCGTGCGACTGAATGCTCGGTATTGCATCGACTGACGGCCACTTACTGTAGGCGTTACTGCGCCCAAACCCTGCTCAACCCGGCACCGATGGGCAAGACGCATAAAAAACAAAGCTACTTGTGTGTTAGTATTGGGTTATCTCTACCAGGATATTCTAACCCGGCTGCAACCTGGCCGAAACGCGCCGAAAATTAATGTCCTGCGTGATACCATGTGCCCGCAGTGCGCATCTTGGCGGGCCATCTGGAGGGCCACGCTCCGTTGTGGCCGCGGATGTCGGGCCGGGGGACGCGACCGCAGCCCGGCCCTCCAATTTGTTGCGGCCGTGGCTTGGATTAGGTTCCGTTGCCGACGGCCGACATCGTTGCCGAGTTTTGTATCGCCGCCGGCTCAGCCAGCCAGTGCTTGCTTTCGGTCCGCAAAAGCTGCATATTGCGCGTTGCAGGCAATTCTCGTCGCTGGAGCAATCGAGCGCAAGCTCTTTGCCCGAAGCTCCTTTTTCGACCGACAGTCAGGGGAGGTAGCTATGGTCGGAACAAGCAAGCGGATGTGGCCCTCACTGCGTTTGGCTTGGGTGCATATCGGAATGGCTTTATTGTGTGCGGTTCTGGTATGCCTGCCGACCCCGGTAGCCCAAGCCGCCGATGCGGGTGCCTCTTATCAGCAGCAGGATGCAGCCCATCAGCAGCAGGATGCGATGATCCGTGCTTATTTGCGGTCGGGCGAGTTCGCCCCGGCACTCCAATTGGCTCGGCGAGCGGGCAACCGTCAGCAGAGCGATGCGTGGCTGACCCAGATTGCCCTGGCTCAGGCCGCTGCCGGAGCGCGCTACGCCGCGCTGCGCACCGCAGGCGAGATTTCCGACGACCGTCAGCGCAGCCAGGCGCTGCGACAACTGGCACAACAACCGCTGGGGGCTGGCGGAGGGGCAGAACCCGATTTCGACAGCCTGATCAACCTGCTGAAAACTACCGTCCGCCCGGATACATGGGATGATGGCGGGGGGCCGGGCACGGTCTCGCCTTTTCCCACAGGCGTCTGGGTCGATCCCCAGGGCGTGCTAAAACCCTTGGTGATGCAAGAGGCGGAAAGCCGTCTCCAGCAACTGCGCAGCACGGCGGCGGTGCGCGGCCGATTCGACACCGCTCGCCGCCGCTCGCCGTTGCGAATGATCTCGCTCCCGCGGCTGGAAAAACAGGTGCAACTGGAGCTGGCAGCCGGCCGGGGACTTGACGAAAGCACCCATCTGCTGGCCGGGCTACAGCGGATCAGCTACGTTTTCGCTTTTCGAGAGACGGGCGATCTGGTGGTGGCCGGTCCGGCCGGCGACTGGCGCATCGATGCCGAGAATCGCGCTGTGAGCATCGACACAGGGCTGCCGGTGGTGCGTCTGGACGACCTGGTGGTGATCTTGCGGCACGTCATCAACTCTCCCGACGGCAAGTTCGGCTGCCTGATTACTCCCCGCGCCGAAGGATTGGCCCGGCTACAGCAGTTCCTCGACCAGTCGGGCAAGAAGAAACTCCAGCCATCGGAACGCCGACAGTGGCTGGAGCAATTGCGCGCCAGCTTGGGCGTGCAGGAGATCGAGGTTTACGGCCTGGACCCGCGCACCCGGCCGGCACGCATTATGGTCGAGGCCGATTACCGGATGAAACTGGTGGGCATGGGATTGGAGGAAGGCGTGCCCGGCGTTCCCAGTTACTTGTCGCTGGTGCGTCTTGGTCCGGGCGGTGCTCCGCCGCCGATGAGTGTTCTGCGCTGGTGGTTCACGCTGGATTACCAGGCGGTGGTTGCCGATGCGGACCGGCTGGCCTTCGAGTTTCGTGGTCAGGGGGTGAAGGTGCTCAGCGAGAACGAGCGGCTGACGGCCGACGGGCAGCGCATCCACACCGGCACGTCCGACGAGCTGAACCGCCAGTTCGCCCGCAATTTCACCCAGCACTTCCCCGAACTGGCGCGCAAGTACCCAGTTTACGCCGAACTGCGAAACATCTGCGATCTGGCATTGCTGGCTGCGCTGTTGCGGGCCGAAGACCTGCCGGCCAAGTGCGGTTGGACGATGAGTCTGTTGGCCGATGCCGATGCCCTTCCGGTACCGTTGGGGCCAGCGCCGAAGCAGGTGGAATCGGTGGTCAACTATCGGTTGATCGACGGAAGGCACATCGTCGCTGGCGTCAGCGGCGGGGTGTCGTGCGATCCGGCCCGCTGGGTGGCGCGGGAAGCCATTCAGCCGGCAGCCTCGGCCGATTTGAGCCAGCGGCGCGCGAGGGCCAAACCCGCCGCGCCGGCCGAAACCTGGTGGTGGGACTTGCCATGAGCCGTGCCCGACTGCTCGCCCACGCTACCACACAACCCGTCGTAAGTTGGTCGGCGGCCTCGATCCTACGTAAGATTATCGCCGTGCTTGCCGTAGCGACGCGGAGTGTTCTTGCTTCGGGCGGATGCAGTGCCTGCGATATGCTTTGCTGCGCCGAAGCCGCAGAGCGGACCGCAGAGCGGACCAAGGTGACAGTTGCCATCGTCGATGGCCAGCCGGTGTATGCCGCCGAGGCCCAGCGCGTGCTGAAGCAAGTGCTCGGCCCGCAACAGGCCGATCCTGCCGCCCTGCCGGTCATCCAGGCGCAGGTACTGGCGGAGATAATCAACCGGCGGCTGGTGCTGGCATACGCGCGGCGACGCGGGGAAGCGGCCACTGCTGCCGAGATCGATTCGGCCCTCAGCGAACTTGGCAAGAGGCTCCAAGCCGCCGGATCGAGCCTGAAGGATTATCTCGACAGCCAGACGCTGGACGAGGCGGACCTGCGCCGGCAGCTTGCGTGGCGAATCACTTGGAACCGGCTGCTCCGCAAGTACGTTACCCAGCAAAGAATGGAAGAGTATTTCGACCAGCATCGTCGCCAGTTGGACGGAACCGAGCTGTGCGTCAGCCATATCCTGTTGACGACCAAACCCGGCGCCAATCCGCCAGACATCAGCGAGCTGATAAAACAGGCTGCCCAATTGCGGGCGGAGATACTCGCCGGCACGCTCTCGTTCGAGGAAGCAGCGCGGCGATACTCAAGCTCCCCTACCGCGCGCGACGCCGGGCGGCTGGGATACATCCGCCGCGATGGCCCCATGGTCGAGGCGTTCACCCGGGCGGCCTTTGCGCTACAGCCCGGCGAAATCAGCCAGCCGGTGGTTACATCCTTCGGGGTGCATTTGATCCGTTGCGATGCGGTCAAGCCGGGCGACAAGAAGTTTGCCGACGTGCTCCAACAGATCGAAGACGGACTTGCCCGACAACTGCTCGAAGAACTGGCCGCCCAGCAGTTCCTACACTCCACGGTCGAATATACTGGCGCATGGCCGCACTTCAAACCGGGCACAACGGAGCTGGCGCCGCAGCGGTAGCCGCGCGCATATTGTCGGGCGATCTGGAAGCCCACGCTCCGTCGTGGCCGCCTTCTCACCGTCCTGCCCGTTTGGAGGGCCACGCTCCGTCGTGGCCGTGTTCGGCGCTGGTGACTCGATGGGCCATCGACGGAAGCGGTACGGACGCGACCGCAGCGCGTCCCTCCAAGAGGACATTGGAGCGACAGGCAAATATATGGAGGGCCACGCTCCGTCGTGGCCGCCTTCTCACCGTCCTGCCCGTTTGGAGGGCCACGCTCCGTCGTGGCCGTGTGCCCGGTGCTAGCGGCCGCCACCGCAGCGCGTCCCTCCATCTGGTTGGGCCCGTATGGCGCCTTAGCAATCCGTCACGTTATCACCGAACGGCCGTGCTATTGCAATTCGTCCAGTCCCAGGCTGCGCAAATAGGCAAGTCTTTGCTGCTTGCTGCCTAGCCGGCGAGTGATTTCACGCCAGCGCGCCATCGTCTGGGCCATTGCTTCTAAAGAGGCAATTTCGCCGCGGACTGCCTGATGGACGGCCTGATCCAGCGCGGCCAGATATTCCTCCCGGGCGGGAATACGCAGTCCGTCGACCCATTGCTGGCGCATCAGGGCCGTCTTGACAGTGGCGGCATACTGGGCGGCTTGATGCGGGGAAACACCCCGCTCGACCCAAAGTTGCGGCGATTGAAGATGCCCATGGCGGAAAAGCGTGGTGTAAGGACTGACGGCGCAGATTTGCGTACTGTTGGCCTCGTCGGAAAGCCACAACAGCAGCCGGTAAGCAGCTTCCGGCTGCCGGCTGGCGGCCGACACCACACCTACTCGCCCGGCAACCGAAAGCAGCGGTATATGCGCGTCCTCGTCTTCGGCACGCGCCATCCAGCGGTTAGAGCCTACGTCGAACACTTCGCGCGAGCCGGGCAGTTCAACGAAGCCCACCGAAATCTTCTGGCCAGCATCCGCCTGTGCGGTTTGATCGGCGGCGGTGCTTTCTCCGCGTGGCGATGCCGACGCGGCCTGGGCTGTTGGGGCGTGGGCGGCCGTTGGCCAACTGATGGCCATCGCGCACTGGCCCTGCCAGAACGCTGCCCGCACCGCCGCCGGGTCCATCGCCAGCGTGTTGTGCGAAGCGGTCTTGGCAGCGGCAACTAGTTCTTCCAAGGCGCGAATCCACGGTTGCCGACCGATGAGCGGTTCCATCGTCTCGATGTCGAAGAGCGTCGAGAAGTTGTTGCGATGTTTGATGTACGGCGCTGCCCGGGCCAACAGCATCAAACCTGCCCAGCCGGGGGCAAGCGGCTCCAGTGTGCCCGACCACGGCTGGTCCTCCGGCGGCGCAATATCGGCCAGGTTCTTGCGGTCGGCGAAGAACTCGGCCAGTTGCTGATACTCCGCCCAGGTTCGCGGCGGTTTGCGGCCGAACTTCTCCAGCAGATCGGCCCGGTAGTAGCACACCAGTACCGGCGAACCAAAAGGCACGGCGTAGATCTGCTCTCCCCAGGCAACTTCGCGGATGCGCAGCAGGTCGAATACGCCTGCCCAGTGTCCGGACGACTGCGAAAGCCACTGCTTCGACAGCGGCAGTATCTTGTTTTCGGTGACCAGCCTGCCGATGTGCGCCGCGGAGCAAATCACTGCGTCGGCCTTGAACTGATCCAACTGGGAGGCCTTCTCGGCCGAGGTCTCCTGGACTTCCAATTCTCCGCCGGTGTGGGTGCGCCACTGGCCGGCCGCGCGTCGGATGGCCGCCGCAATCTGCGCATCATCCACCACGAGCACGCACAACTTCGGGGCCTGTTGTTGGGATTGATCCTCCGCGGTGTCTGGCCTCCCCTTGCCGCAGCCAGCCTGCGCAATAGCCAGCGCAGCACACAACGTGCCAATAAGTAGCAACAGACGAAGCCGACTGAGCGAAAAGCTTGCCATACAAGGTTATTGACCAGACAAACGCCTGCTTGAAAGATGGATGTGCGCAAACCAGGCAACCTAGGCCGTGCAAGCGGCTCCAGACCAACTGCTCACTTTATGCTGCCGTGCCGGATTGCGTCAATGTGCCAGTTGTGTGAGGCGCGCAAAAACGCGCTAAAAAGGTGCGAATTTCATAAGGCGCGCAAAAAATCGTTCGTGGGAATACTTTGGTGTGTAATCCGACTTCCACGCAGTCATTTTGGGTAGTGCAGTTGACCGCGGTCGGCCGTGGCGCTGTGGCTACCGTATTGGCCGATGGCCCAGGGGCAATCGCTGCCGTAGAGCAACATTTCGTGCCCAAAGGCAGAATTCGACTGGCCGAGTGTCCCCCGGATCGGCCGCTTTTCGGCCACTTTGGGCCTGCCGGCGAGGAAGTTGTCGTTGACCGCCAGGGCGCAGACAGAGTGCTTTTGCACTGCCACGGGGGCTGGGCCGCCG
>Ga0308411_10002168_pt1 | contig 13359 bp, 11 predicted proteins | sample HotsprottomLayer_2_FD_203530 | JGI IMG/M metagenome (GOLD analysis project Ga0308411, IMG submission 203530) | Hot spring phototrophic mat microbial communities from Octopus Spring, Yellowstone National Park, Wyoming, United States -... | ecosystem: Environmental > Aquatic > Thermal springs >... | reverse complement strand
ACGTCTGCCGCCACCGCCAGTCGCTGCTGCTCGAGGGGCGGGGCAACGCGCAGCAGATCGTCTGCCCGGTGCACCGCTGGACCTACGATCTCGACGGCAGGCTGCTGGGCGCCCCGGACTTCGAGCAGACGCCGCACCTGCCGCTTCAGTCGACCCCGCTCCAGTCGTGGCACGGGCTGCTCTTCGCCGGCCCGCGCGACGTCGCGCACGACCTCGCCGGCTTCGAGCTCGCCGGCGACTACGACTTCTCCGGCTACGTCTTCGACCACGTGCAGGTGGACGACTGCCCGTTCAACTGGAAGACCTTCCTCGAGTTCTACCTCGAGCTCTACCACGTGGAGCCCTTCCACCCCGGGCTGAAGAAATTCGTCGACGCCGGGAACTACCGGTGGGGATTCGGCGAGCGCTGGTCGTGGCAGATCCTCGGCATCAAGGACGGGTTCCGCTACCAGACCTCGCGCAACTACCAGCGCTACCGCGACGCCTACCTCAAGTGGTCGGGCGGCCAGATGCCGAAGTACGGCACGCTGTGGTCGATCTACTATCCGAACGTGATGCTGGAGTGGTATCCGGCGTCGCTCGTGGTGAGCACGGTGCTGCCGGTCGCGCCCGACCGGACGCTCAACGTGGTCGAGTTCTACTACCCGGAGGAGGTGGCGCTGTTCGAGCGCGAGCTCGTCGAAGCGCACCAGGCGGCCTACGCCGAGTCGGCGGCCGAGGACGCGGCCGCGTGCGTGCACCTCCACAAGGGCCGCCGGGCGCTGTACGCGCTCGGCGAGGAGGACGCCGGGCCGTACCACTCGCCGCACGAGGACGGCATGGTCCACTTCCACGAGTTCTGGCGCCGCGAGCTCGGGATCTAGGCGTCGCGGCGGCGGCGCCGGGCGACGCGCCGCAAGTAGAGGTTGTTCGCGATCAGCGCGCCGATCACCATTCCGGCGCCGGCGAGCTCGGCCGCCTCGAACCGCTGTCCGCGGGCGAAGCCGATCGAGAACACGATCACCGGCATCAGGTTCTGCATCAGCATCGAGTTCAGCGCGCCGACGCGGCGCGTGCCCGCGTTCCACAGGATCATCGCGGTGAGCACTCCGGCGAGCGTGAGGAACGCGAGCTCGGGCGCCGCCGCGGCGAGCTCGGCCGCGGTCGGGCGGCGAGCGACACCGAGCCAGCCGAGCAGCGCGGTGACGACGGCGAGCCCGATCGTCCCCGGGATCAGGGTGAGAACCGTGAGCTTCAGCGACGACCAGCTTCCGAAGCGCTCGGTGCCCATGGTGTAGGCGACCCAGCACGCCGCGCCGGCGAGCACCAGCGCGTCGCCGGCCAGCTCGCGCGCGGTCAGCCGCAGGAACGGGTCGCCCTTGGTCACCACCAGGACCACGCCCGCGAACGCGCAGCCGATGCAGCCGAGCGTGAAGTTCGCCGGGCGCCGGCCGCGCAGCCACCAGTCCGCAATCGCGGTCATCGACGGCTGCAGCGAGACGAGGATCGCGGCGTGCTCGGGCCGGGTGATCGCGAGCCCGGCGAACACGAGCAGCGGCGAGCCGGTCATCCCGAGCAGGCCGATCCGGCTCGCCGGCCAGGCGCGGCCGTGGTAGCGCAGCGCCGCCGAGCCGTCGCGCCAGAGCACGAACGCGACCAGGAGCAGCGTCGCCACGCCGTACCGGATCACCGTCACGTGGTAGGGATCGACCGCCTCGAACGCGCTCTTGGCGATCGGGAACTGCGCGCCCCAGAAGAGGACCGCGACGAAGACGAATGCGAGGCCGGTGGCGAACTGGGGCGATTGCATGGCCTCGCGCGCGGCGCGCGGCGCGCCCTGACGGCTGCGGCGCGCTACAGCCGCCGCGTCGCGACCCGGTCGCGGCCGCCCCGCACCGCGTCGGCGAGCGCTTCGTCGGCGCGGCGCACCAGGCTGTCGGGCGTCCAGTCGGCCGCCCCGTCGCTCGCGCTGACGCCGAAGCTCATGGTCACGCCGATCTCGGCGCCGCCGGCGAGCACCGGGGTCTTGCGGATGCGGTGGCGCATCCGCTCGGCGAGCGTGGCCGCGTTGTCGAGATCGCAGCGGCCGAGGAACACCAGGAACTCGTCGGGACCGAAGCGCGACACCGTGTCCGAGCGCCGCACCACCGCACGGATCCGCTGCGTCACCTCGCGCAGCACCACCTGCCCCGCCGCCGACCCGTGGCGCTTCGCCACCGCGTCGAAGCCGTCGATCTCGCCCAGGATCACCGCCACCGCCTCCTGTTCCCGCCGGGCGCGGTGGAACTCGCGGTCGAGGAGTTCGAACATCGCGTGGCGGTTCCAGAGCTGCGTGCCGGTGTCGATCAGGGCCTTGTGCCGGCGCTGCTCGCGCTCCTGGGCGAGCGCTGCCTGCGACTGGCCCAGCGCGACCAGCGCGAGCTCCGACTCCACCAGCCGCGCGAGATCGCGCAGCAGGATCAGATCGCCCTCGGCGAGCGCCGCCGGCGTGCGATCGCACACCGCGAGCGTGCCGGCGACCACGCCATCGGGCCCGAGCACCAGGGTGCCGGCGTAATAGCGCAGCTGCAGGCGGCCGGTGACCCACGAGTGGCCGGCGAAGCGGGGGTCGAGCAGCAGGTCCGGAACGACGAGCGGCCCTCTGCGCGCCAGCGTCTCCTGGTCGAACGCGAGCTCGCTGCCGAGCGCGGTCGCGGGCATGCCCTGGCCGGCGGCGAGCCGCAGCCGGCCGTCCTGGACGAGCGAAAGCAGCACCACCGGTACGCGGAACAGGCGGCGCGCGAGGCGGGTCACGATGTCCAGCCGCTCGGCGAGCGGCGGGGCGGCGCTGGCGGCGGCGCCGGTGACCGGTTCCGGGAGGGCAGGGCTCATGCGCGCGAGGTTGCCGCCGGCACCCCGATCGGGCCGCCGGGCCGCTGCCATCATGCGGCGCGGCGTCCGGGAAGTCCATCGGCAAGCCGCCGGCCGCGGGAGTTTGTACCCGTTCGGGGCCGCCTGGAACCCCGCCAGCCGAGCCGGGTCTATGTCGGACTGTCATGCGCCCGTCGGGCCGGCAGGCGACAATCCCGCCGCGGCCGTTTCCACCCGCGACCATGCGAACCATCGACGACCTGGTGAACAACGTCCGCCAGCCGGCGGGCGAACCCGACTGCTTCGTGCGCCAGGAAGGGCTCGCGGCGTACCTCGCGCGGGCCGACTATGCGTCGAGCTCGATGCTGCGCCGCACGCTCCGCGCCGGCCCGGCGCACGCCACGCGCGCCTACGAGGACGACGGCAGCCAGCGGCTCGCGCAGGCGCTGCACGCGCTGGTGCTCGAGCCGGCGCGGTTCGCGCGCGACTACCTGGTGCTCGACCGCGCGCGCCCGCTCGGCGCGGACGCCGACGCTGCGGCCGAGCGCGTCTGGCTGTCGGGCGCCGAGCACGCGGCGCTCCTCGGGGCGCGCGAGGCGATCCGCGCCTACCCGCGCGCGCCGCTCGCCCAGTGGCTCGACACCGGCATGAAGGAGCTGTCGATCTACTGGACCGACGCCATCGGCCGGCGATGGAAGGCGCGCCCGGACTGCTTCGCCGCGGACATCGTGCTCGAGCTGAAGACCACCGGCGACGTGCGGCCGCGGGCATTCGCACGGACGCGGCGCCGGTTCGCGTACGACCTGCAGGCGGCGCATTACGTCGAAGCGGTCGAGCGGATGACCGGCCGCGCGCCGCGGTTCGCGTTCGTCGCCGTGGAGCTCGCGGCGCCGTACTACGTCTGGGTGCACGAGCTCTCGCGCGCCGAGCTCGCCCGCGCCGCGGCGGAGCTGGAGGCCGCCCGGGCGCGCTTCGCCGCCGCCCGGCCATAATCGACGCCAGCGGTCCGCGCCACGTCGGCCGCGAGGGGGGTGGGCCATGGGGAAACGGCCGGTGCGCCGCCGGATCGTGATCGTCGGCGCCGCGGGGCGCGACTTCCACAACTTCAACGTCGTGTACCGCGACGACCCGGACGCCGAGGTCGTGGCGTTCACCGCCGCGCAGATCCCGGACATCGCCGGGCGGCGCTATCCGGCGGCGCTCGCCGGCGCGCGCTACCCCGACGGCATCCCGATCGTGCAGGAAGCCGAGCTCGAGGGACTGTGCCGCGCGCAGCGCGTGGACACGGTCGTGTTCGCCTACAGCGACGTCTCCCACCTCGAGGTCATGCACCTCGCCTCGCGCGCGCTCGCCGCCGGCGCCGACTTCGTCCTGCTCGGGCCGGATCGAACGATGCTCGACGCGCGCGCGCCGGTGATCGCGGTCTCGGCGGTGCGCACCGGGTGCGGCAAGTCGCAGACCGCGCGCTGGATCTCCGCACGGCTGCGAGCTCGCGGGCTGCGCGCGGCGGTGGTGCGCCACCCGATGCCCTACGGCGACCTCGAGCGGCAGGCGGTGCAGCGCTTCGCCAGCCGCGCCGACCTCGCGCGCGCCGGCTGCACGATCGAGGAACGCGAGGAGTACGAGCCCCACCTCGCGGCCGGCAACGTCGTGTTCTCCGGCGTGGACTACGGCCGCATCATCGCGCAGGCGGCCGCCGAGGCCGACGTCGTCCTGTGGGACGGCGGCAACAACGACTTCCCCTTCGTTCGGCCGGGGCTGCACATCGTGCTGGCCGACCCGCTGCGACCGGGGCACGAGACCACTCACCATCCGGGCGAGACGGTGCTGCGAATGGCCGACGTGGTGGTGCTCGCGAAGGCCGACTCGGCGCGACCGGACGATCTCGAGCGGCTGCGCGCGGCGGTCGCGAGCGCGAACCCCCGCGCCCGGGTGGTGCGCGGCGGGTCGCCGATCCGGCTCGACGACCCGGCGGCGGTGCGCGGCAAGCGCGTGCTGGTGGTCGAGGACGGGCCGACCACCACGCACGGCGGTATGCCCTACGGCGCCGGCTACCTCGCGGCGATCGCGGCCGGCGCCGGCACGGTGGTGCATCCCCGGCCGTTCGCGGCGCCGGAGATCGCGCGGCTCTACGCGCAGTACCCGCACCTCGGGCCGGTGCTGCCGGCGATGGGCTACTCGCCCGCCCAGCTCGACGCGCTCGCCCGGTCGATCAACGCGACCCCGGCCGACGTGGTGGTGTGCGGCACGCCGATCGACCTCGCGGCGCTCGCCCCGCTCGACAAGCCGGTGGTGCGCGCGCGCTACGAGTTCTCCGACCTCGACTCCCCGGGCCTCGGCGCGGCGATCGACGGCTTCCTGCGGCGCGTGGGCCCGGTCCGCTGACCGCGCGCCGGCCTTGTCGACCTCGCCCGCCGATCGCCGCTGGCTGGACGGCCTCCTCGCCTGGTACTTCGTGTCGGTGTGGGGGTCGGGCTACCTCGCGACGAAGGTGGGGCTGCAATACGCCGCGCCGTTCACCTTCCTCGCGCTGCGGTTCTCGCTCGGCGTGGCGCTGATGATCCCGGTGGTGCTCGCCACACGCGCGCGCTGGCCGGCGCCGAAGCGCGAGCTCGGCCACGTGGTCGTCGCCGGGCTGCTGATGCACGCGGTGAACCTCGGCGGCAGCCATTACGCGCAGTACCTCGGCCTGTCGGCCGGCATCACCGCACTGCTGCTGTCGGCCCAGCCGCTGCTCACCGCATTCGTCGCCGCGCGCTGGCTGCGCGAGCCGCTCGCGCCGGCGCAGTGGACCGGCATCTTCATCGGCCTCGCCGGCGTGATCCTGGTCGTGTGGCACAAGATCGACGTGCAGGCGATGAGCCTCGGCAGCCTCGCCGCGGTGTCGGTGTCGCTCGCCGCGGTCACCGCCGGCACCCTCTACCAGCGCCACTTCTGCCCGACCGCCGACCTGCGCAGCGCCACCCTGGTGCAGCTGGCGGCCTCCCTCGCGCTCGTGGCGCCCCTCGCGTGGGTGGTCGAGGGTGCCGAGGTGCGATGGAGCTCGGCGCTCGTCGCGGCGATCCTGTTCCTCGTCGTGCTCGCCTCGATCCTCGCCACCAACGCGCTGCACGTGCTGATGCGCCGCGGCCAGGCGACGCGGGTCACGACGCTGCTCTATCTGACGCCGATCTTCGCGGTAGTCCTCGAACGCCTGATGTTCGACGTGGTGCCGAGCGCGCTCAGCCTCGCCGGCATCGCGGTGACCTGCCTCGGCGTGGCGCTGGTCGCCTGGCGCCGCTAAGCCCGGCTCGGGCTAGGGTCTTGCGCCGCCGGTTCGGGCGCGCAACGGAACCAACGGGAAGGGTTCACGGTCGTTGGGTACAATCGCGGGCCGCTCTCCCTCCTCCGAGGCGAACTCCCGATGAAACGCATCTTCCTCTTCGTCCTTACGAACGTCGCCGTCCTGGCGGTGATCTCGATCGTCATCAACGTGCTGGGTCTCGACCGCGCGCTGATGCAGGAGGGCATCGAGGTCGGGCCGCTGCTCGCCTTCTCGGCGGTGGTCGGCTTCACCGGCGCGATCATCTCGCTCCTGATGTCCAAGTCGATGGCCAAGATGTCCACCGGCGCCAGAGTGATCGACGGGAGCGAGGGCTCGACCGAATACTGGCTGGTGAACACCGTCAAGGGCTTCGCCGAGAAGGCCGGGATCGGCATGCCCGAGGTCGCGGTGTACGACGGTCCGCCGAACGCGTTCGCCACCGGCGCCTTCAAGAACTCCGCGCTGGTCGCCGTCTCCACCGGACTGCTGCAGTCGATGAACAAGAACGAGGTCGAGGCGGTGCTCGGCCACGAGGTCGCCCACGTCGCCAACGGGGACATGGTCACGATGACGCTGATCCAGGGCGTGGTGAACACCTTCGTGGTGTTCCTATCAAGGGTGGTCGGGATGATCGTGGATCGGGTCGTGTTCCGCACCGAGCGCGGGACCGGTCCGGGGTTCTTCGTCACCGTGATCGTCTGCCAGATCGTGTTCGGGCTGCTCGCTTCGATCATCGTGGCCTGGTTCTCGCGCCAGCGCGAGTTCCGTGCCGACCGCGGCGCCGCGCAGTTCATGGGCGACACCAAGCCGATGATCAACGCGCTCGCGCGGCTCGGCGGGCTCGAGCCGGGCGCGCTCCCGGAGTCGATCCGGGCGATGGGCATCAGCGACCGCCCGGGCTTCATGGCGCTGTTCTCCACCCACCCGCCGATCGAAAAACGCATCGCCGCGCTGCAGGCGCTCGGCAGACAAGGAGGCTAGAGGATGATCGAGCTGTACACCGCCGGCACCGCCAACGGGCATCGCGCGGCGATCGCGCTCGAGGAATCCGGTCTCGCGTATCGCGCGCACAAGCTCGACCTGCAGGCGGGCGAGCACCGCCGGCCGGAGTACCTGCGCATCAACCCGGCGGCGGCGATCCCGGCGATCGTGGACGACGACGGCCCGGGCGGCAAGCCGCTCGCGCTCGCGCAGTCGGGCGCGATCCTGCTCTACGTTGCCGAGAAGTCGGGCCGGTTCCTGCCGCAGGATCCGGCGCGCCGCGCGACCGCGCTGCAGTGGTTCATGCAGGCGTGCTCCGACTGCGCGGGCACCAGCGGCGCGATCTTCCAGCTCGCCGCGAACGCGCCGGAGAAGGTGCCCGCGAACATCGAGTTCTTCGAGAAGCGGCTGATCGGCTTCTTGCGCGACGCCGACGCCCGCCTCGCCGGGTGCGACTACCTCGCCGACGAGCTGTCGATCGCCGACCTCGCGCTCTACCCGATCGTGGCCACCCGCAAGCCGCTGATCGAGAAGCACGGCCCGCTGCCGAACCTCGAGGCATGGGCGGCCAGGATGGCAGCCCGCCCGGGCATCGCGAAGGGGATGCAGGTCTCGGTCTAGTCGCTGCCGTGCGTTGACGGCGCCTCGACTCCGAGGCGCCGCGCCGACAGTGCGCGCCGCGGCGGTGCCGTGCCCGCGCCGGGCAGGACGTACCTGCGCCGAGCGCGCGGAGCCAAGGAGTTCACGCCGGACCCGGCCGCCGGCGTGGAAAACTTCCTTCGTGCGGCGCCCGGCGGCCGACGGCGGCGTGGCTTGGCAGCGGACTTGCTACGAGCGAGGCGGCACTCGCACCGTCCCGCCGCCGCATGAGCTCGCCGCAACCGGCCGCCGCCGACCCCCTGACCGCGCTCGCCGCCTCGCAGCCGGTGCTCACCGTGCTGCTCGACAGCCTCGACGGGCTGGTCTATCGGGTACGCGTCGATCCGGACTGGATCGTCGAGTACGCGAGCGAGGGCTGCGAGAAGCTCCTCGGCGTGGCGCCCGGCGAGCTGCTCGGCCGCTCGCGCCTCGCCTTCGACCGCTTGATCCACCCCGAGGATCGGCAGCGCGTGCGGGCGGAGCTGTACCGCGTGCTCCTCGCCGCGCGCCCGTTCGAGGTCGAATACCGGCTCAAACTCGCCGACGGCACCGAGAAATGGGTGCTCGAGCGCGGGGTGGCGTTCCGCGACCGCCACGGCCGCCGGATGCTCGAAGGGTTCGTCGAGGACGTGACCGACCGCCGGCGCGCGATCGAGGCGCTCGCCAACGCCGAGAGCCGCTACCGCTCGATCTACGAAAACACCGTCGAGGGCATCTTCCAGACCTCGCTCGAGGGCCGGTTCCTGAGCGCCAACCCGGCGCTCGCGCGCATCTACGGTTACGAGTCGCCCGAGGAGCTGATCGCCTCGCTCGATGCGGCCGGACGCCAGCTCTACGTGGACCCGAACCGGCGCGCCGACTTCGAGCGGCTGATCCGCGAGACCGGCTCGGTGACGCAGTTCGAGTCGCAGGTCTACCGCCGTGACGGCTCGATCATCTGGATCTCCGAGAACGCCCGCGCGGTGCGCGCCGACGACGGTCGCGTGCTGTTCTACGAGGGCACCGTCGAGGACATCACCGAGCGCAAGCGCTACCAGGCCGAGCTCGAGTTCCAGGCCAACCACGACTCGCTCACCGGGCTGCCGAACCGCAGCCTGCTCGAGGACCGGCTGCGGCAGTCGATCGGCTACGCACACCGCGACGGCGCGCTGGTGGCGGTGTGCTTCATCGACCTCGACCGATTCAAGGTGATCAACGACAGCCTCGGCCACGTCTCCGGCGACGAGGTGCTGGTGCGCGTCGCGCGGCGGCTGCGCGGCGCGCTGCGCGAGATCGACACGATCGCCCGCCAGGGCGGCGACGAATTCGTGGTGGTGCTCGCGCACCAGCCGAGCGTCGAATCGGTGATCGACGTCGTCGAGCGCATGATCGACGAGGTGGGGCAGCCGTTCACGATCGACGGGCGCGAGCTCTACGTCACCTGCTCGGTCGGGATCGCGCTCTACCCGAACGACGGCACCGACGCCGGCGTCCTGCTGCGCAACGCCGACGCCGCGATGTACAGCGCGAAGGAGCGCGGCCGCAACACCTTCCAGTTCTACGCCCCGACGATGAACGCCTTCGCGCTCGAGCGCCTCGCGCTCGAGGGCAGCCTGCGCCGCGCCACCGAGCGCGAGGAGTTCGAAGTCCACTACCAGCCGCGCGTCGACCTCAGGACCCGGCGCATTGTCGGCATGGAGGCGCTGGTGCGCTGGCGCACCCCCGAGCTCGGGCTGGTGCCGCCGGCGAAGTTCATCCCGGTGGCCGAGGAGGCGAACCTGATCGGCGCGATCGGCGAACAGGTGCTGCGCGCCGCGTGCCGCCAGGCGCGCGACTGGATCGGCCAGGGCTTCGCCGGCATCGCGGTGTCGGTCAACCTCTCGGCCCGGCAGTTCCGCCACGGCCACCTGGTGCGCACGATCGAACGGGTGCTCGCCGAGACCGGTCTCGAACCGGCGCACCTCGAGCTCGAGCTCACCGAGAGCACGATCATGGGTCACGGCCAGGAGTTCGTGGCGATGCTCGCGGCGCTGAAACGGCTCGGCGTGCGGGTGGCGATCGACGACTTCGGCACCGGCTACTCGAATCTCTCGTACCTGTCGCGCTTCCCGATCGACGCGCTGAAGATCGACCGCTCGTTCGTGAGCGACGTCGCCCGCGACCAGCAGCACGCGCTGCTCGCCAAGGCGGTCATCTCGCTCGGCCACAGCCTGCGCCTGAAGGTCGTCGCCGAGGGCGTCGAGACCGCCGAGCAGCTCGACTTCCTGCGCCACCACGGCTGCGACGAGGTCCAGGGCTACTACTTCTCGCGGCCGGTCCCGGCGGAGGAGTTCGGGCGCCTGCTCGCGCGCGGCGATCTCGGGCCGGCGCGGGACTAGCCGCCGGTCAGGGCAACGCGGGCCGCGGCGCGAGCTGCGCCCGCTCGACGCAAGCCCAGCGCCGCACCCGTCGCAGCGCGGCGCGCGGATCGGCGCCGCGCGGCAGGACGATCTGCACGTGACGCGCGAGCTCGCGCTCGGGCTCGCCGAGCGTCGCCGGATCGGCGCGCGCGAGCGCCGGCACCGTGTAGGCCACGCGGCTGCCCGCGGGCAGGTCGCCGGCGACGTCGAGCCGGCCCGCGCCGGCGCGCTCGAACACCCCGCGCGCGGCGGCGATCCGCCAGCCCGGCGCGAGCACCGCCGCGACGACCGGCGCGAGGTGCTCCGGCGCCGTCGCGTGCGCGAAGCCGGGTGGCGGCGTTCGGCGGGGCCTGGCCATCGCCCCCAAGCTACACGAGCTTCACCGCCTTGACGAGGTCGGGCAGCGGCCCGATGCGCTGCGAGAGCGGCACGCCGGGACCGGCCGCCTGCGGCGTGCCGGTGCGCATCAGGATCGAGCGCACCTTGGCGGGGGTGAGCGGCGCGCCGTGCTTCGCTTTGGCGATTCCCTGCAGCACCGCCACCGCGCCGGTGACGATCGGCGAGGCGCTCGAGGTGCCCGAGAACCGGTGCGTGTACCAGCGGTTCTCGGCGCCGCCCTGGGCGTCGCCGTAGCCGCAGGTGGTGACGTGCCAGCCCCAGCCCTGCACGTTGACGATCCGGCCGTGGTTCGAGAACCAGATCCGGGAGCGCGGCACGCCGATCTTCGAGTAGCCGGGCAGCGCCGCGCCGAAGCCGTCCGCGTCGAAGAAGTTGGTCGGAGGAATGCCGGCGCCGACCACGATCGCACCCGAATCCTTCTGCAGCCCGGTGCCGGCGAACACCGGCAGCTCGAAATTCTCGTCGCCGTTGCCCGCCGCCTCGACGACGGTGATGCCCTTGGCGGTGGCCGCCTTGATCGCCGAGAAGACGTCGTCCCAGTACTGCATCGCCACGTACTTGCCGTTCGGCCCGGTCGCCTGCAGCTCGATCAGTATGACGTCACCGGCGCCTAGCCGGGCCACGGCGCCCATGATCGCGGCGGCGGTGTTGAAGACGCCGCCGACCACCGCCGAATGGGTCATCGCGCGCGCCTCGTGGGCGATGCCGACGGTGCCGCTGACGCCCGGCCGCGACACGATCTCGCCCAGCACGGCCGTGCCGTGGTCCTTCCAGCCCGGGCTCGCGATCAGCGTCCCGCCGAGGAGCGGGATGCCGCTCGGCAGGTCCTCATGCGTGTAGTTCCAGTTGCCCTCGATGTCGCACACCGAGATCCCGCGCCCCTTGCCGCCGGGCAGGCTCCAGACATCCATCGCGCCGATGCCGTTCGGCGCCGAGTGCAGGTAGCCCTGAGCAGGCTCGAAGTTGCGGCTGGCGACTGAGGCGCCGGTGGCCACCGCGGGCACCGGACGCGGCGCGACGTAGGCGTTCCACACCGCCTTCGCGCGCTTGAGGCGCGCCGCGATGCGCGCGGCGTCCTTCGGGTCGCGCGGCACGATCTGCACCACGCCGCTCTGCGCGAAATCGGCGGTCGGGCGCGCGCGCGCGCCGAGCGCGCTCGCGCGGGCGGCGAGCTTGCGCTCGCTCAGTCCGAAGTGCGGCGCGACGCGCTTCACGCGGAAGCTGGCGAGGATCTCGTTCAGGGCGCGCGCGGTGCTCTCGGCGGCCGGCGCGGCCTCGAACCGGCCGCGGGCGCCGGAGATGACGACCTGGCTGTCGTAGCGTAGCTCCGCGACGACGTAGTCGGGAACCTTGGGCGCAGCGAACGCGGCGGAGGTGAAACCGGGGCTCTTGCGTCGGGCCATGATGATCGCTCCTGGGCGGGTCGAGCGTGGATCGGCAGCGGTGGCGCGAATCTAGGACGCGGTCCGCGGCCGCGCCATAGGTCCGTCGGCTTATGCCCCTGGCATTAGGGCAGCGCGGGCGCATGCGCCGCCCGGGAGGGACCGCCCCGTAGAATGCGCGCTCGCCTCCCAGCCGCCCCTCTCGCATGCTCGCCGCACTCATCGTGCTCACCGTGCTCACGCACGTCGCTTTCGCGGGAGCGCGCGTCGGGGTCTCGTTGTTCGCTCTCGCACTCGGCGCGACGCCGCTCGAGGTGGGGATCATCGGCGGGCTGTTCGCCGCCCTGCCGATGCTGTTCGCGGTGAAAGCGGGGCAGGCGGTGGACCGCATCGGCATGCGGCCGCCAATGCTCGCCGGCACCTTCCTTGCGTCGGCCGGCGCGGCGCTCGCGTTCGCCTGGCCGGCGCTCCCCGCGCTCTACTTCGTTGCGATGCTGGTCGGCTCCGGCCTGATGCTGGTCCACATCGCGGTGAGCAACGCCGCCGGAGTGATCGGCGCGACGGCCGAGCGCGCGCGCAACTTCAGCTACCTGGCGGCGGGCTTCTCGATCTCCGGCTTCCTCGGCCCGGTGCTGATCGGTTTCGCGATCGACCTCGCCGGTCACGCGCGCGCATTCCTTCTGCTCGCCGCGGCGCCCGCGCTCGCGTTCGCGGCGCTCGCGAGCGGGCGCTTGCCGCTGCCCGTCGTGCCGGCCGCGCCGCCGCGCGGCGAGCGGCGGGTGTGGAGCCTGCTCGACGACCGGCGCCTGCGCCACGTGCTCGTCGTGAGCGTGCTATTCAACGCCGCCTGGGACGTGTTCTTCTTCATCACGCCGATCTACGGCGTGCGCCTCGGCCTCTCGGCGAGCACGATCGGCTCGCTCCTCGGCGCCTTCGCGGCCGCGACCTTCCTCGTTCGCCTGGTGCTGCCCGCGCTCGCGCGCCGGGTGCGCGAGTGGACGCTGGTCGCCGCAGCGCTGCTCCTCACCGCGCTGGTGTTCGCCACCTTCCCGCTCGCGCCGCAGGTTCCGGTGCTGATGGCACTCGCGTTCCTGCTCGGGATCGGGCTCGGCATGTCGCAGCCGATGGTGCTGTCGCTGCTCTACTCGGCGGCCCCGGTGGGGCGCGCCGGCGAGGCGGTCGGGCTGCGCACGACGCTGCTCAACGTGATCCAGATGACGATCCCGTTTCTCTCCGGCGCCCTCGGCACCGCGCTCGGGATCACGCCGATCTTCTGGACGATGGCGCTGCTCGCCGCCGGCGGCGCGGCGTTCGCTCGCCGCCGCCCCTAGCAGGGCGGGTCATGCGCGCGAAGTGACGGCAAGAAAGCGCGCGGCCGGCGCCGCGCGAGCGGGGCCGGCCGCGTTGCGAGCCCGGGGAAGCTACTTCAGGTGCTTGTTGATCAGCT
>Ga0308411_10002167_pt1 | contig 13365 bp, 11 predicted proteins | sample HotsprottomLayer_2_FD_203530 | JGI IMG/M metagenome (GOLD analysis project Ga0308411, IMG submission 203530) | Hot spring phototrophic mat microbial communities from Octopus Spring, Yellowstone National Park, Wyoming, United States -... | ecosystem: Environmental > Aquatic > Thermal springs >... | reverse complement strand
ACGATGCAGCCCGACGGCTTCAATATCGGTCTCAATTTGGGCCGGCCTGCGGGAGCCGGTTTACCAGGGCATTTGCACTGGCACATTGTCCCTCGTTGGATTGGTGATACCAATTTCATGCCCGTGCTAGGAGATGTTAAGGTGATCTCCCAATCGCTGGATGCCTTCTGGGTTCTGCTGACCCAACACTTGTCCCAGCGGTTTTCGGGGACGACTCAACGGGCAGGGTCCTGATTAGCGCCCCGCATGCCATCGGTATAATGGGCGCCATGGACGATCATCGACCGACCGATCCGCCCGATTGGCTGGAGCGCGAAGAAGCCGTTCTTGCTCCCTATGCGATGCGATCCCGAGCCAGCCGGGGACGCCGTTACCCCGAGCCACCGCACCCCTACCGGACGATTTTCCAGCGGGATCGTGAGCGAATCGTCCACTCGACGGCATTTCGTCGTCTGATGCACAAAACGCAAGTCATCGTCGCGCAAACGAACGATCATCATCGGACGCGGTTGACTCATTCCTTGGAGGTCGCTCAGATCAGCCGCACCTTGGCTCGGCGCCTCGCTCTCAATGAAGATCTCACCGAAGCCATAGCTTTATCGCATGACCTGGGACATCCGCCGTTCGGCCATGCGGGGGAGGATACACTCAATGACCTCTTGCAGAACCACGGCGGCTTTGACCACAACTTGTATGCTCTCCGCATTGTCGAGGTGTTGGAAGAGCGCTATCATGGCTTTCCCGGTTTGAACCTTTCCTGGGAGGTTCGGGAAGCATTCGCGCAACACGCCCGGAAGCCCGATGCGCCCGAGGCGCGAGAATACATGCAAGTGGGGCAACCTCTTCTGGAAGCCCAAGTCGTCGACGCAACTGACAGCCTGACGTACGACACTCATGACATTGACGATGCCATCGGTTTGGGTCTGATCCAACTCAGTGATCTCGATGGCTTGGAGATCTGGAGAAATGCCGCGGCCGAAGTTTATCGGCCGGGGATGACCGAGGAGACCTTCCGCAGGGGAGTCATTCGTCATCTGATCGATTGGCAAGTCCGAGACATGGTGAGCCACACCCTAAGCGAATTGAAGCGGCACCGCATCATGTCGGTAGAAGATGTCCGAGCGGCGCCTGGCCCCTTGGTCTCATGTAGTCCGACGCTCCGCCCCATGAAAGCTCAGTTGGAAGAATTCCTCCACGCCCGCGTCTACCGCCATTACAAAGTGATGCGTATGAAATCGAAGGGCTGTCGGGTGTTGCGGGCTTTGTTTGCCGAGTTTTGCCGGCACCCCGAGTTATTGCCCGACCATTTTGTTCGCCGCCGGGAAGGTGACGCGCTACCCCGGATTGTGGCGGATTATCTTGCGGGCATGACCGATCGATTTGCGCAACAAGAGTATCTTCGCCTGTTCTACCCCCTGCCGGACGTGTAAGATAGCCTCGGGAACGTCGTGAGATCCCTGTTGAGGCGTTTGGGGCCGTCTTCCGAAGTTCTCTTACGTTGGAGTTTATCCGGGTCCGTTTGTTCATTCCTGGCCGAACCGAGGCCAATTTTTATTTCCACGGAGCCAATCCAATGATTTTGTGGGTGTTGCGCGGCTTTTTCGGCGCCATGATGATCGGTGTCGCTATTTTGGCCTTCAATTACGTCTTTCCTGAAGGCTTCTGGTTAGGACTTGTCGCATTCTTGGGGGTTCTGGTCATCGGGTTTTCCGTGATCGGTGCCGATATGGCTCTGCGCAACAAACAAATTACAACTCTGTCGGCCATCTACTTCGGGCTTCTCTTGGGCCTGTTGCTCGGGACTTTATTCTCCGAAGCGATTAAACCGTTTATTCCGACGGAATCAGTACGTGATCCGCAACTGCTCATTCGCGGGGTTCAGGTCCTCATTACGACGATTTTCTGTTACGTTGTGACGTCGACCCTGTTGCAAACAAAGGACGAATTCCGTTTCATCATTCCCTACGTGGAATTCTCGAAACAAGTGAAGGGAAATCGGCCATTAGTTTTGGACACCAGCGTGATTATTGACGGTCGAATCGCCGATTTGTGCGATACGCGGATCATCGACAGCAAGATGATCGTGCCGCGATTTGTCCTGCAAGAGTTGCAGAGCATTGCCGATAGCTCCGACAAGCTTAAACGAAATCGGGGCCGGCGTGGCCTGGACGTGTTGAAGCGAATGCAGAACAACAACAAGGTAGAACTCCAGATTCACGAAGCGAATCTCCCGGAATTACGGGACATCCAACGGGTCGATGAACGGCTCGTGGTATTTGCCCGCTCGATGGGTGCCCGGGTCGTGACGAATGACTTTAATTTGAACAAGATCGCTCAGCTTCAGGGCGTGGAAGTGATCAATCTGAATGAGGTGGCCAACTCGCTCAAGACCGTTGCTCTCCCTGGAGAGGCATTAACAGTCCGACTGGTGAAAGCTGGCGATCAGGTGGGGCAAGGAGTCGGGTATCTCGATGATGGGACGATGGTGGTCGTTGAAGGTGGGCGAGCCAGCATCGGTCAGGAGGTCACCATTATCGTGACGAGCGTTTTACAAACACCCGCGGGACGTATGATATTTGGCCGCATGGACGGTGCTCGTTTGGGAGGTAGTTCAGCCGAGTATCCTAAGTACGTGAGTCAGGAAAAACAGTCCTGACCGTGTGACGCACCCGAAAGGGGAGAGGATGCCCCGATGACGCCCTCAACTTGGTATGGGATTGCCTTATGGGCAGTTGGTCTGGCAGCACAGGTGCCCGACTTGCCTCCTGTCGGTGGAAAGAATTCCCCGTCATCCCAATCCGGTGTTCCCGTGCCGCAGTTGCCTCCCGTTGGACAGACGCCAGCCAATCTAGCTCCCCCGTCACCTCCTCTCGCTGGCAAACTGGGCGATCCCCGAGTTCCCGAAGTGGCCAGGAACCCCATGGCCCCCAGCGCATCGGTTGACTCGGAGCTGCGTCAGGTCGAGCGGGTGCTCGCGGCACGACGAGAATATGTCGCAGCGCTGCGTGACTTGCTTCAACATTATCGAACCGTCGGTGACCGGCGCAAGGAACAATGGGTTGAGGAGGAAATGCGAGGCTTTTATCGGGGTGCTCACCCAGTCTATCGTTTGGAGTTGGACCTGCCGAGTCCTGGTTTACGCCCGAGTCGTGACGTCAAGGAAGCGAATGAACTCTTCCGACGGGCAATGTCATACAAAGACAAAGGCATTGGTCCTGAGTACCAAGATAACCAGCGCCGGGCCGAAGTGCTGCTCCAAGAGTTGCTGACTTCGTTTCCTGACAGCACCCGCATTGCCGAGGCAGCGTACGAACTCGGCGAATTGTACGAAGGTCGAGTTTTCCGCCAGTTTGAACGTGCGGCGGCTTATTATGAGCGCAGCCTTCTGTGGGATCCGACGTCGCGGTCCGACGCTCGTCTGCGGATTGCTCGAATTTATGATCGGGAGTTACGGGATCGGGTGCGAGCGATCGAATGGTATCGGCAGGTAATCGAACACGACCCCAGCCCGAGCCGCCGCCAGGAGGCCCAACGCCGGCTGAACGAATTGAACGCCCGGTAGCACGACTCCACCGTGTCGTGTACTGGTCGATCGCGGCTGCTCTCTTGACGTTGGGCTTAAAGACCGCCGCGTGGCTCCTGACAGGCTCCGTTGGCTTGCTGTCGGACGCCTTGGAGTCGGGAATCAATCTGCTGGCAGCGTTAACCGCCTACTTTTCGCTTCGTTATGCCGCCCGTCCCGTGGATTCGACCCACACCTACGGACATGAGAAAATCGAGTTTTTCTCCAGTGGTTTGGAAGGCGTCCTCATTGCCTTGGCGGCTTTGGGGATCATCCGCACCGCGGTGCTTCGACTCATCGAAAGCGTTCCTCTCGAATCGCTAGGTATCGGCATGGCAGTCGCGATGATGGCTTCCGCGGTCAATCTTGTCACAGCGCAATACCTACTCCATGTCGGACGAAGATACCGGTCGATCGTGCTTGAGGCCGACGGTCAGCACTTGATGACCGACGTCTGGACTTCTGTCGCGGTGCTCGGAGGTCTTGGCTTGGTGCTGCTCACCGGCTGGCAATGGATCGATCCGATCTTTGCTTTCCTGATGGCGCTCCACATTCTCTGGACGGCTGGGACGCTGATCCGTCGGTCATTTAATGGCTTAATGGATCACGCTCTGAGTCCGGAAGAACTCCAGCAACTCCGAGGCATCATAAGCGGGCTTTTGGAACCGGAGACCACGTTTCACGCGGTGCGGACCAGGCGAGCGGGGAATCGGCGCTTCGCGGATTGCCATCTCCTGGTGCCAGGTGATTGGTCCGTGGCACGTGGACATGAACTGGTCGAAAAAATTGAGCGTGCCGTGGCGCAACAAATGCCCGGTATGGAGCTCACATTGCACTTAGAGCCAATCGACTGCGCGCGATCGTACACCGACAGTGCATTATTGAAGTTCGAGGTAGCCGATGAAGGGCCGGCACCCTCAACACAAACAATCAACGCGTCAGCAGACTTTTCGCAAAAAGCAGCGCCAAATGCCGAAGAGAGGACTTGAACCTCCACTCCCTGTACGGGAACCAGCTCCTGAAGCTGGCGCGTCTGCCAATTCCGCCACTTCGGCTCGTGCCTTTTCCATCATAGAATGGGGGCAAACCCCGTCAAGAGGTCGCCTGCCAGCAGGGTGATTGCCACTTTCACTATCGGTGGCGGAAGTTCTTGACGGGTCGTCTGATCCAATGCACTCGCTCGGTTTCCATATCTGATGTAGTGCTGGCATCGCGTTTCGGCCGATGATAGAGCAGGTTCGCTTCGATCCATGCAGTCTCAGCCGGCAGTCGGAACGCACCATGCCACGGCCGATCGGGAGACAAACGCGAATCGCTCAACTCGCTGACGGCATGCCAGAACGGGACGGGACTATTTCCCGCGGCATCGCTCAGCCTCTTCGCAAAGGTTTGATACTTGGCTGCGAGCAGACGATTCATTGCGTCGTAAAACCGAATCTCAAGAATCAGTTCACGATCTGGTGATCCAGTCGGGACACGATGACCCACTCGACGAACATCGATGGAAACGACCGCGTGTCGTTGGTGCACGTCCAAGGACATTGTGACGGCTTCCTTAAGCATTGTTAACAGGTCGCCGGCCAGGAATCGATGATTGGATACGGTGTTTGGATGACGTTCCACCCCGCCATGGTTGGGAGCGACATTCGTCATCGTTCCAGTGGACTTCATGTGACAATCCTGGCATTGGAGACCGAGGCGGGCAGCGGGACTTGCAAGCCATTCGGAATAGGTTTCGTAGGCACGAACGCCGAAGACGATGCCCTCATGGCAAGGGGCACAAAATCGACTTGATCGTTGAATTGGGGCGTAGCTGTTTTCGGGGCGCGGCGAATCAATCCAAGGGCCGACGATGAATTGCCCCTCACCGGGACGCAGCAGGTCAAGTCCAAAGCGACCGTGTGTCAAGCCGATCGGTTCGCTCACCGCGTCGACGACTTTGTGGCAAAAATCGCAATGCACGCCGCTGGCGGACCATGAGCCAAACTCGACATTGGGGTGAAACGGAGCAGGATCATGACAGGAGAGGCAGACGGCCGATTTCTCGGGTGCTTGCTGCTCAAGTTCGCGCCAAACGCTCTCGAAGCGCGGTCGCTTGGGGCCGTGAGCGCTTTGGCTCCAGTCATTGTAGAGCGACTCGTGGCATGTACCGCAACTGAATGTCTCCTTGTGGGGTGTCGGATTCACCCAACGGTAGTCGGTATTGTCGGTTTGGGGCCACGGACGTAACCGCAGGCTGATCGGCACGTCACCGGTCGTCGATGCTGCCGCTATAAAATGTCGCGATTTCCACGCTGTGATGGTGATGGGCCTTTCCATGTTATCTTTGATGGGAAGGAAGAACTGGCCTTCGGAGTTGCTGAGAGTTCCTGGGACTCGGCCTGCACGTCGGATCCGTGCTTCGTCGCATGGACCAGCCTCGTCGACAACCAGGCCAGAAATGCCCTTAACGGGCTGGTGAGGCGGGACGAGGGATGTCGGGTCTGCCGAGCCAATCACCACTCCCCAGCCCGTGACGCCGAAAACAAACAAGATCAGGAGTCGACGTGCACGGTTCATAGACGAGATTGAGAAATCGAGTTGGCGGCTTAATCGGGTTGCCAGGCATGATCCGCTGGCTTAACCCCTTTGCGGAACCCATTAAACGCAAACGGCGATGGTTGATACTCGCCGACCAGATCGACCTTGGTCCCTGAAGGCGGTATTTGGTCCTCCATACCCAGGCACCAGTAGACCGCGTTCGCAAGCAGTCGACGCAGACCTTCATTCGCGAAATCCTGCGAGGCACCCATCGTCGTTGTGAAGACACGAGCCGACTTTCCGGCCGCACCGGTGTAGGTTTTCGTCCAAGCGATAGGCATCATCGGATTGTTTTGTTTTCCTTCGACCGGTTCGTCGGTCGGTTTCATGCCCTTCAAGACTGCACCCAGGACGAGGGGACGGCTATCGCCGGGAAGCGGTAAGCGTACACCGTAAACGTCGGTTGGCCCCCAAATATCTCCCGAGCGGATGCCCCGCACGATGGGGTGGTTGGCAGCGTCGGCGGGAATTATGCCCCGGCAACTTTGTACTCCATGGTGGCCGTGATGGCTGACCCATGTTTCTCCGAGCACTTGCCGTCCAAAACCGCCGGACCATGAATTGCCTGAGTAGTTCCAGGTGTATTTGTGGTATTTCGATTTGGCATCGATGTTGAACGCGTGCGTTGCGGTTCGCAGGCCGATGATCGGTCGTCCAGATTCGATATAATCCGCGAGATATTGCATCTGATCATCCGGCAAGTTGCGGAACCTGGTAAATAGAATGAGCAGGTCCGCCGTCTTGAGCGCTTCCAATCCCGGAATGTTGGTATTCACGTTCGGATTGATGGTGCCATCCCTCGGATCGATGGCAAACAAAACAGTGCACTTAAAACCGTGATGTTTTGCCAGGATTTTCCCGAGTTGCGGCAACGTTTCCTCCGAGCGGTACTCTTCGTCGCCGCTTACTAAGACGACGTGTTTACCGTGACCCGCGCCTTCACGTCCTGAGTAGACCACCCATGCGTGGTCGGCCCAAGCCGTTGCGGCACACAGCGCGAAACACACAGTAAGCAAGAACTTCATGAGCGGACCTCGAAAAGCGATCAAAGGAATAGCCAGGGACTTTACCAAGCGGGTTTTTCATGTTCTATATCCGGAACCAACATTTTGAGGCCAACCTAACCTGTATTCATCGCGTACTCTCATGCCTCAGTGCCGGAACGTTTAATGGCGAAAATGTCGGATGCCCGTAAAGAGCATAGCGATACCGTGTCGGTCACAGGCGGCGATGGAATCGACATCTTTGACAGATCCACCGGGCTGAACAATGGCCGTCACACCGGCGGCGGCCGCGAGTTCCACGTTGTCGGGGAACGGGAAGAAGGCGTCGGAAGCAAGAACGGCCCCCCGCGCTCGCTCCCCGGCTTTTTGTGTCGCGCATCGTACGGCATCGACGCGGCTCATTTGCCCCGCCCCCACACCGACGACTTGCCCCGCGCGTGCCAGGACGATGGCGTTGCTCTTGACATGCTTACAGACTTTCCAGGCGAACTGCAGATCAGCCAATTCCGAATCCGACGGTGTCCGAATTGTGACACAGCGAATGTTGCTCCAATCGTGCTGTGCGGGAACGTCGCGCTGTTGAACGAGCAGGCCACCGGTCACGCGTCGAACATCGTAATCGTTTGGATCGAAGCCAACAGGTCCTGCCGCCACGAGACGAAGGTTCTTTCCCCATTTGGGCCGTTGCGAGAGAATCGCCACCGATTCCTCGTCGAAACCAGGCGCGATGATGCATTCAATAAAACGAGACAAGCGCGGGTCAGTAATCCGTTCGGCCGTAACGACATCGACGACCCGGTTAAAGCCGAGTATGCCACCGAAGGCGCTCAGGGGATCCCCATCGTAGGCTCGATCAAACGCCTCGGCCAGGTGCGCACCCACCGCGGCACCACAAGGGTTGTTATGCTTGATAACAACACATGCAGGTCGCTCGAATTCCGCGACGAGTGACCAGGCCGCGTCGAGATCGAGGACATTGTTGAAGGATAACTCTTTACCGCCCAGAACGTTTGCTTGCGAAACACCTGGATGTCTGGGTTGCCTCTCGGCATACCAGGCCCCCGCCTGATGGGGGTTTTCCCCATATCGTAGCGTTTGCCGGCGGTTCAGCGAAAAGGTCAGCGTTTCTGGGAACTGCTCGCCCAGCATGGCGTGCATATGTCGCGCGATGGCCGCATCGTAGGATGCGGTGCGGCTGAAAGCTGCGGCTGCGAGCTGTCGGCGTGTTTCCAATGAAATCTGTCCAGTGGCATTAAGCTCCGAAATAATGCCCGGATATTGGGCAGGATCTGTGACGACAGTGACATCATGGAAATTCTTTGCCGCAGCGCGCACCATTGCTGGTCCGCCGATGTCGATGTTCTCAATGATGTCATCCAGGGTGGCATCGGCACGTGCCGCTGTTTGCTCAAACGGGTACAGATTTACGACCACGAAATCGATGTAGGGGAGGTTCATCTCGGCCATAACCGCTTGATGCTTTGGATTGTGTCGCATGGCCAAAATACCGGCATGAACGCGCGGGTGTAACGTCTTGACACGACCGTCGAGAATTTCCGGGAAACCCGTCAATGAAGTTACGTCCCGCACCGGTAAGCCAGCACGGTCGAGTGCCTGCTTCGTCCCTCCTGTTGAAATCAGCTCAACTCCGTGCGAATGCAATGCTCGCGCCAGCTCCACCACCCCAGTCTTGTCACTGACACTGAACAGCGCGCGCGAAATCCGACCTTGAACTGTCATTATGTTATGCATCTCCTCTGGACACCCGGCTGTTATAAGGATTTGCAAGTGATAATGAACGCATGAAAGCTGTGCTCGAAACCGGGAGGTCTGGCTCGCCCCATGTCGCTCGGAATTATGAGTGTAATTTTGGTCCGACTTGCAAGACGCGTTCGCGCCGCCGAATGTGAATGCCACCGGGAGCGTCCAGCGCCGCAATCCGACCCATAACAACCGACCAGATCCGTTGCCAACCTCGTCGACCGATGGGATCGAGGGGCCAACCCTGCCGTCGCCAGAGAAGGCGGAGGGCTTCACAGCCTTCCAATTCGGAGACCGAACGAAGTCGCCGAAGATCGAGTATACGAAGCGGTCCCGCCGGCGGTTGTTCGCTCGCACGAAGTATTCGACGAGCACGCCGCCGTAGCAAGCGGTAATGGCTGGCAGCTTGTTCCGCTAGCTGGACTAACTGGTTCGCAACTCTTGGATGGAATCGAGTTTGCAGCAAGGGAATCAGCTCCTGGCGAACACGGTTGCGAAGCAGACGGGGATCCCGATTACTCGAGTCGCAGCGATAGTCTTGTCCCAATTGGCGTAAAAACTCGAGGACCTCGTCGCGACGGATGGTCAGCAGGGGACGCCGAACTTCGAGATCGGGTGAGAGCTGTCTCCGCGGCGGAATCCCACGCAAGCCGCGCAGGCCGCAGCCACGGAATAGTCGCAGTAAAACGGTCTCTGCCTGGTCATCTGCCGTGTGACCAGTGAGGATGCAACCAATTTGGTATTTCTCGGCAACATCAGCCAGGAAGCGGTAGCGTTCGCGCCGTGCCACCGCTTCGAGGTTCTTTTTCTCGGTTTCTGCCAGTAAGGCGACGTCCGCCCGGCGAAATTCAAAATGGAGGTTCGGGTGGACTTCGTGCTGGAGTTTCATGCACAGCTGCCGGACAAATTCCTCGTCCGCGTCGCTCTCCGCACCGCGGAGCTGGTGATTCAAGTGCGCGACAAGAATCGGTTCATTGAGCTGGAGTGACAACACAGCCCGCAGTAAAGCAACGCTGTCGGGCCCCCCAGAAACAGCGACGACCACACCGGGACGTCGAGGGGGATTCTGGAGCCGGTCGGCAACGACCTGAGGAAGTGTCACTGGCATGCGGCGCGACGCGCCTTGTCAATCGCTTGAGCCTCGTCCGAGGTGAGGACAAACAGCCTGGCCCCACCCATCAGTTCCACCGCACCCTGGATGTCCGGACGGAATCCGCACAGATAAACCTGGCCGTGCCGGGACTTAACCTGCTGCCGAACCCGCAGCAGCAGTTGAAAGAACGCAGTCGGGAAACGCTCGATAATCCCGAAATTAAAAACCACTTGTTCGCCTTCGCGAATATCCTCGAGACAGCTCATAACGGCCCGACATAGGGGCGTATCGTCGTCGGTGATCGGGTCCAGCTGACGGCGAAGGTCAGGTTTCAGGAATCGAATGACGCGAATCAAGGGGGAGACTTGCTCCTGTGTCAAAAACGAATCGGCCGTACTCAACATGAGCGATCCTCGTGAGCGACGTTGGCATTCTATTTACCCAGGAACGCCCCCTAGAAGGAAATATCCATTCTCCGCCCGATCTTTCACAACACAACAGGGATGCTCTCACGGGTTTGCAGAGCAAAACTCTATGGCCGTGACAGCATACACAGCGGCGACCCGCACCATATCGTCAATGCTGACCCATTCGTGGATCGTATGTTGCCCGCCGGCGCGGGGGCCGTGAGTAATCGCGGCAACACCAGCCAAACGGCAAAAACTGTTGCCATCGTCCACAAATGGTTTGGCTCCCCAGGGAATGGGGCGGCCTGATGCGATTTCAAAACTCCGGCGAAACGCTCCCACGACGGGATGCTGCTCATCCAACCAAAATGCATCCCGAATCAGTTGGAAGCGAATCTCACAGCCGACCCCATTTTCCGCGGCGACCTGGCCAACCACCCGGCGAAAATCATTCTCTACGTCCCGTACATTGGACTGCGGCAACCAGCGTCGAGTTCCTTCCATCCAGCAAATTTGCGGATACTGGTTATAAATCTCGCCGGCGTGGATCTGGCCGATAAACACACTTGCACGTCCTGCTTCGGCATGGGCGTGCGACGCCAATTCCCGATCGAGCTGATGGAGCCGTTGCACCAAAGCTGCCCCGGCCGAGATGACGTCGGGTTCCTCCGGTCGCATCACTTCGTGGACGGGCGCCCCAGAACGTTTCAGTTCGATCCGCCAAGTCGCAGATCCTCTACCAATTCGTGGCAAGTAATCGGTGAGTGGTTCGGGAATGAGAACCGCGTCACCATGGACACCCGCGCGAATCATGGCATCCAGTTGCTCGCCAAACCCCCAGGGGGCCTCGTGGAGATCATGCGCAGTCAATAAGATCGAACCCCCTTCGAGCATTTCGGTCTCGCGCAACACTCGTAAGGCTTCGATCATGGCAGCTATTCCGCCCTTCATGTCCGCTGCACCGCTGCCAGTAATGTTTGGCCCCACGATCTTCGGCGGAACAAACGGCAAGTGGACCGTGTCCAGATGACCATTGAATTGCAGGCTGGGGCCTGGTCGGCCTGACTCCCATCGCGCCACGACCGCCGGTGCCCGACTGTGCCCGGCGGCTAGCCGATCAACCGCGAACCCCTCATTTCGGAGCATTTCCGTGAGCAGATCAGAAACCTCACCGGCAGATCCCGTCGGGCTGGGGACTGCAATCAACTGTCGAGCCGTCTCGATCAATCGATCACGATTAACTGCTTTCTGGATCCGTTCCCAACGCTCGGCGATCGACACCATCAAATTCACTCAAATCAATAGGTCGATAGGCGCAAAATCACTTTTTCATCACACCGGCTTGTAGTCCAGCATAAGGGAAATGTGGCTCGTTCGACAAGCTAACGACAAGCACGAAGAGCGATAACAAAGTAAATGAAAAAAGCGGCTCGCCCCCGATAGTCGAGCCGCTTGACAGTTGCAAAGGGGGAGGGTTATCTATCGGCTCACGACCAAAACATTGCGATCCTTGTTCGGTTGCACGTCGATTTTACTGTGGTAGTGCAAGGTCCCATCGCGACTGCTCAAGTAGATTCGCCACGAGCCTGACGGGAGATTGACCGAAAATCGACCGGCAGCATCAGCCGCAGTATCGACCTTGGCCGACTCTTGCTGTTCGTTCACGAACAACACTTTCGCATGGCGGACCGGGCTGACGTAATTATTCGCCACGACCTGTCCTTGCACCCGAGCAGACGGTTCCCGACTCACGACTTTGTCCATGCGAATGGCCGCCGGGCGCTGGTACGACTCCGGCTGAGTGGGGGTCTCTGTCACGCGGCCGGGCTCCGCTGGGGGAACCGACGGGTTTGGAATGTAGTTTCCATTGGCCGGCGGGGTTTCGGTCACATTTCCTGCTGGCGCTGTCACACCCGGTGGACAAACTGTTACGGGTTCCAGCCGGTAAGCCACGCGGTAGGTCGTCACTGGCACACAACGCTGCACGTAATTTGTCACCGTGCTGCATTGGGAACGCAGTCGATAAGTGGTCACCGGCTGCGTCACTTGAATGGTTGCCCCTGTGCACGGATCGACATAGCAGCTCGTCCGCTGACTACAAACAGGCTCCCAATAATACGTTGTTCGTTGACTTTGCACCGGTTCCAAAACTGTCTTGTAGGTCACGACGGGTTGATAGTAGCACCGCTGAACATAGCTTGTCTGGCAGCAGTTGCATGGATCAACTGCCGGAGCGGAATAGGCCACGATCGGCGACGACTGTGCGACCACGGGCGGCGTGTAATAGCGATTGGCTCGATTGCGAGCACCGAAGCATGTGACCTGGAACGCGTTATTCCACGCTGCGTCAGCTGCCCCAGTAGCTACCAGCAGCACGAGAGCCGCCCCGCAAAGAACTCTTTGACCGTTCATTGTTTTCTTCTCCATTCGCGAGGTTGGTTCCCAGGTGGGTCTGCCGTCCTTCTTTAGTGAATCTCGAACGGCGTCAGCAAATCCTACTGCACCTCCGCGCACCAATCGATGCGAAGCGAGACTTTCTCTTATCCAGCGTAATTCTACCCAAGGACATTACAAGAAAGGTTAGCACAAAATTTCGAGGAATGTCGGTTCGTGATCGTTAAAAGTCGAAAATTCGGAAAGGTCAGCTAAAGGCTGCACTCTTTTCGGGACTTGCCAAGAACTCCCCCGCTTATCGAAACTGTCAGAAGGTCGCGAAATGCGACCAAATGAGGAATGGCTACCGGTCTGCAAGGGCCGATAGGAATCCCGCCCTCTCACGACGGCGGTGTTTTGAGCGACGCTTGCGCACCACTCGGAAGGGTCTAACCTGCGATGGCCTGCAGCGCCGCGAGAGCCGCCTCATAGTTCGGGTGCTCAGTGACCTCGGGCACAATTTCCGCGTAGACGACCGTACCCTTGTCGTCCACGACGAAGACCGACCGGGCCAACAAGGGCAGC
>Ga0308411_10002166_pt1 | contig 13366 bp, 12 predicted proteins | sample HotsprottomLayer_2_FD_203530 | JGI IMG/M metagenome (GOLD analysis project Ga0308411, IMG submission 203530) | Hot spring phototrophic mat microbial communities from Octopus Spring, Yellowstone National Park, Wyoming, United States -... | ecosystem: Environmental > Aquatic > Thermal springs >... | reverse complement strand
TTGATCGCCCGCTCCCATTTCGCCTGGTCGCCGCCCCACTCCGGGCCTTCCCAGGGCCTGGTGTCCGGCTTGCCCTGGTACTTGCCCTGCTTGTAGACGACCACCTTCTGGTCCTCGCCGCAAGCGGCGAGCCCGAGCGCGGCCGCCGCCACCACCGCTCCCAGGAGAGCACCCCGTAAGCTACGCATCGGCTCGCCCCCCGGTCAGTTCTTCGGCTGGGGCGCAGGCGCCTGCTGCTGACGGCCCGGACCATAGGCGGTCCCCCAGCCCCACACCTCGGCACCCTTGCCGCGGACCAGCACCCGGTGGCGATAGATGTCGGCGATCACGTCGCCGTCGCCGCCGAGCAGCGCCTTGGTCGCGCACATCTCCGCGCACGCCGGCAGCTTGCCCATCGCGAGGCGGTTCGCGCCGTACTTCTTCCGTTCCTCGGCGGAGTTGTTCGCCTCGGGGCCGCCGGCGCAGAAGGTGCACTTGTCCATCTTGCCGCGCATGCCGAACGCGCCGGCCTGCGGGAACTGCGGGGCGCCGAACGGACAGGCGTAGAAGCAGTAGCCGCAGCCGATGCACAGGTCCTTGTCGTGCAGCACCACGCCGTCGTCGGTGCGGTAGAAGCAGTCCACCGGACACACCGCCATGCACGGCGCGTCCGAACAGTGCATGCAGGCGACCGAGATCGACCGCTCGCCAGGGATGCCGTCGTTGATCGTCACCACCCGCCGCCGGTTCACCCCCCAGGGTACGTCGTTCGCGTTCTTGCACGCGGTCACGCAGCCGTTGCACTCGATGCAGCGCTCGGCGTCGCACAGGAATTTCATTCTCGCCATGGCAGTCTCCTCTTCTCTGCGGCTGCGTCAGGCCCGCGTGACCTGGCAGAGCGTCGTCTTGGTCTCCTGGATGACCGTGACGCGGTCGTAACCGTAGGTCGTCGCGGTATTCACCGCCTCCGCACGCACGTACGGCGCCGCGCCGTCCGGGTAGTACGGCAGCATGTCGGTGCCCTGCCACCAGCCCGAGAAGTGGAACGGGATGAAACAGGTGTCCGGACCGACCCGCTCGGTGACCAGTGCCTTCACCCGCAGCCGGACGTTCGAGCCGTCCGGGTTCTTCGCCGGCGTGCTCACCCACACGTACTCGCCGTTGCGAATGCCTCGGTCGGCGGCCGCCTTCGGGTGGATCTCGACGAAGTTCTCCTGCTGCAGCTCGGCCAGCCAGGCGTTGGAGCGCGTCTCCTCACCGCCGCCGTCGTACTCGACCAGCCGGCCGCTCGTCAGCACCAGCGGAAACTTCTTCGCCACATCGTCCTTGAGCGCCTGCTGCTGCACCGACTTGAACAGCACCGGCAGCCGCCACAGCGTGCGCACGTCGTCGTGCGTCGGATACTTCTCGACCAGGTCGGGGCGCGGACTGTAGAGCGGCTCGCGGTGCTGCGGGATCGCGTCGGGGAAGTTCCACACCACCGCGCGCGCCTTGGCGTTGCCGAACGGGCTGCAGCCGTGCTTCATCGCGACGCGGATGATCCCGCCCGACAGGTCGGTCGCCCAGTTGCGGCCCTCGGCCTCCTTCTTCTCCTCGTCGGTCAGCTCGTCCCACCAGCCGAGCTTCTTGAGCAGCACGTGGTCGAACTGCGGATAGCCGGTGGTGATCTCGCTGCCCTTGGCGTGCACGCCGTCCTCGGCGAGCAGGTTGACGCCGTTGCGTTCCACACCGAACAGCGCCCGGAACGTGTGCCCGCCTTCCATGACGTGTTTGGAAGTGTCGTAGAGGTTGGGCGTGCCCGGATGCTTGATCGCCGCGGTCCCGTAGCACGGCCACGGCAGGCCGAAGTAGTCGCCGGTCAGGTCGTAGCCGGTCTTGGCGTCCTTGCCGCCGCGCGCGCGCAGCGTCTTCACGTCGAAGACGTGCATGTTGCGCATGTGGGCCTGGATGCGCTCGGGCGTGATCCCGGTGTAGCCGATGGTCCACGCGCCGCGATTGATCTCGCGCAGCGTGTCCTCGACGGAGGGCTCGTCCATGCCGCCCTTGCCCTTGACCAGACGGATGTTCTGCTTGCCGTCACGCTTGCCGAGGAACTGATCGGCGAAACCGAGCTTCTCGGCGAGCTGATACATGATCATGTGGTCGGTGCGCGCCTCGAACAGCGGGTCGATGACCTTCTCGCGCCACTGCACTGAGCGGTTGGACGCGGTGATGCTGCCCTCGGTCTCGAACTGGTTCGACGCCGGGAGCAGGTAGGCCCCGTCCTTGCGCGCCATCGCCACCATCGCCGCGGTGGCCGACGGATACGGGTCGATCACCACCAGGAGCTCCAGCTTCTTCATCGCCTCGACCATGTCGGGGCCACGCGTCTGGCTGTTCGGCGCCATGCCCCAGTAGATCGTCGCCTTGAGGTTGGGATCCTGGTCGATGTTCTCGTTCTTCTCCAGCACCGCGTCGAACCAGCGCGACACCGTGAGGCCCGGCTTGCCCTGCATGCCGGGGCGGAAGCGCTCGGCGAGCCACTTCGGGTCGACGTTCCAGACCCGCGACCAGTGGGTCCACGAACCGGGCACCGCGACCGGGTAGTAGCCCGGCAGGGTGTCGGGGTTCGGCCCGACGTCGGTCGCGCCCTGCACGTTGTCGTGGCCGCGGTAGATGTTGCAGCCGCCGCCGGACCGGCCGACGTTACCGAGCGCCAGCATCACGATGTTGGAGGCGCGCACCACGGCATTGGCGTGGTTGTGCTGCGTCTGGCCCATCGCCCAGATGATGAAGCCGGGCCGGTTCTCGGCCAGCGTCTTGGCGACGTTAAAGATCTCCGCCTCGCTGCAGCCGGTCGCCTCGGTCACCTTGTCGGGCGTCCACTTCTTCATCACTTCGTCGCGCACGGCGTCCATGCCGTAGACGCGCGTGCGGATGTACTCCTTGTCTTCCCAGCCGTTCTTGAAGATGTGGTACAGGATGCCGAACAGCAGCGGCACGTCGGTGCCGGACCGGAAGCGCAGATAGATGTCGGCCTTCGCCGCAGTGCGGGTGAATCGCGGATCGGCGACGATCACCTTGCAGCCGTTCTCCCGCGCGTGCAGCGTGTGCAGCATCGACACCGGGTGCGCCTCCGCGGCGTTGGAGCCGAGGAAGAACAGGCACTTCGAGTTCTGCTCGTCGTTGTACGAGTTGGTCATCGCGCCGTAGCCCCAGGTCTGGGCCACGCCAGCCACCGTGCTCGAATGGCACACCCGCGCCTGGTGGTCGGTGTTGTTGGTGCCCCAGAGCGAGACCCACTTGCGCAGCAGATAGGCCTGCTCGTTGCTGTGCTTGGACGAGCCGACGACGAACAGCGCGTCCGGGCCGTCCTTCTCGCGGATCTCGAGCAGCTTCTTCGAGATCTCGTCGAGCGCCTGATCCCACGAGATGCGCTTCCACTTGCCGCCCTCGAGCTTCACCGGGTACTTGAGGCGGCGCGAATCGGCAGTCATGCCGTACTCGCGCAGCGCGGCCCCCTTCGCGCAGTGCGACCCGAGGTTGATCGGCGAGTCGAACACCGGCTCCTGGCGCACCCAGACGCCGTTCTCCACCACCGCGTCGATCGCGCATCCGACCGAACAGTGCGAGCACACGGTGCGCTTGACCTCGACGGTCGGCGTGGCGCCCCTCGACTGCGCCTCCGCGGTGCCGATCAGCTGGAACGGCAGCTGCGAGGCGACCGCGCCAGCGCCGAGCGTCAAGCCCGACCGGCGGAGAAACGTGCGCCGGTCCATGGTCGCGGCGAGCGCGCCCGAGAGCCCGCGCGCGAGGCGCGCCTGTGGGGTGGCGGTTCCACTGGCCTTGCGAGTGAGCAACATGGCGTGGCCTCCTCAGATCCTGGCGGTGCGGTAGTAGTTGCGGACGTGCGCCGACTCCTGGTAGCCCACTCGCGCGCGCGCCTGAGCGCCGGTGCGCGCGCCCTGGCCGGGCGCACCGCCGGAGCCCACGACCGCCGCCGCCGCAGCGGCGCCGCCGGCGCCCAGAGTGAGGAGGAAATTGCGCCGTGCCAGGCGCTTGGATTGCGCGCTCATGCTTGCCTCCGTTCGTGATCGCTGCATCGGTGTTGCGAGGGTCTCGGAACGCCTCGTGGCCGATTCGACGCCGGCCGCTGCTTCACTCTCGTTCCCGGCGCACTGCCTGGTCCGCCGGATCCTCGCCCCTGCGCGGAACGAGAACGAGTAAGTCGCGTGGCGATAATGCTAGTCCATGTCGAAAGCGTTGTGTTCAAGGGCAAAGAAAATTTTCGCGAGGCGCGCGACCGGGCGATAGAAGTCGATCTGCTCGCACCGGATTATTGCGTCGCACAACGCGCCAGCGCCGGGTGCGAGGAACGTCGTGAAGCACTCGCGCTGCGAGTCGATGTCGCCGGCGACGATCAGATGGCGCATCACCTCGCACAGTGCGGCGACGTGGTCCTCGGGTTCGTGCACCGCAGCACGCCGCTGCAGCCCGCGCGCGGCGAGGAAGTCCCTGACACGGACGAGGGGATCACGGGTCACGCTCGCGCCCAGATAGGCCGAGAGGTACGGCGTCACCTCGGCCTTGCCGGTGCCGACGAACACCGTGTCGAACTCCTCGCGCACGGGCTCGGGCCGAGCGGCGCCGGCGGCGCGCCGCAGCGCCTGCCACGCCTCGGCGAGCGGGGCATTGCCAGCGGCGGCTTCGAGCGGCGGCGCAGCCGCGATCGCGGCGAGCAGCGCTGCGTCCGGCGGTGCGTAGAACAGCCGCGCGAGCAGAGCGTAGAAGTTCGCTCGCGCCTCGTCCTCCGGCGCCAGCGCGGCCGCCGTCATTCGCGGCCGGTGTAGTCGAAGATCGTCGCCTCGTCCGGCGACGACATCATGTCCACGACGCGGCAGTCGGCGCACATCTGCAGGCGCCGCAACGCGCCGCCGGTCGCGAACATCGAATGCGCGCCGAGCCGGCCGACCATCACCTCGACCATGCGCCGCGTGCCGAATGGCTTGCCGCAGCGCACGCACTCGAACGGCTCGGCCTCGTTCAGCACCACTGGCTGCTTCGCCTCCGCGCCGAACGCGAGCCGCGGCACCAGCGCGATCGCGTCCTCCGGACAGGTGTTCGCGCACAGGCCGCACTGCACGCAGTTGCGCTCGATGAACCGCAGCTGCGGAGCCTCCGCCGCGTCGAGCAGCGCCGACTCCGGGCAGGCCCCGATGCACGCCTTGCACAGCGTGCACTTCGCCTTGTCCACCGCCAGCGTCCCGAACGGCGATCCGCGCGGCAGGTCGATCACCGCGCGCGGGGCGGGGGCGTGCCGCGCGAGGTGGTCGAGGGCGAAGTCGAGCGCGGTCCGCTTGTCAGCGGCCAAGTTGAACAGCGCCGGGGGAACGGCCGGCGCCGCCGGCGCGAGCCCCCAGAGCCGCGCCTCGAGCCGGTCGCCGTCCACGAAGTGCAGGCGCGCGCCCGGGTAGCCGAGCCCGGACAGGATCGCCTGGCCGAGCGCCATCTGCTCGCGCGTGGCCGCCGCGTAGCCGTCGGCGAGGTCGGCGGGGGCGAGCACCGCGACCTCGGCGGCGCCGTAGCACAGCGCCCCGAGCATCAGGTCGAGCCCGACCGCCGCGACGTGGTGGCACTCGAACGGAATGACCCGCGCCGGCAGCCCTCGGCCGCGCCGGCCGAGGTCGAGCAACGCGCGGCGGCCGGCCTGCGCGTCGTGGAACAGAATGCACGGATCGCGGCCGCCCGCCGCGCGATAGGCCGCGAGCATCGCCTTGAGCCGCACACCCGCATCGGCGACGCGCGGCGCCTCGTGGCCGAGCGCGCCGGACGGGCAGACGGTGGCGCAGCCGCCGCAGCCGGCGCACAGGTGGGGCTCGACCTTCACGCGGTCGCCGTCGGCGGCGATCGCCCCGGTCGAGCAGACGTCGAGGCAGCGCGTGCACCCGGTGATCCCGGACCGGCCATGGGCGCAGATGCGTTCGTCGTAGCGCACGAAGCGCGGCTTCTCGAACTCGCCGACCAGGGCGGCGAGCCGCTGCGCCGCGAGCGCCTGCTCGAGCGGGTCGGCGCCCGGCGCGGCGTAGCCCTGCGGCGGGTCGTGCCGCGCGAGCAGCGGGGCACGCGAGAGGTCGAGCACCAGGTCGAACGTCTCGGCGCGCGCGACCTCGGTGCGCGCGAAGTCGATCGCGCCCACCGCCCCGCACGCCTGCACGCACGCCCGATGGGCCTTGCACCGGGCGAGATCGATCTGGTAGGTGTAGTCGATCGCCTGCTCGGGGCAGGCGCGTACGCACGCATTGCAGCGCGTGCACAGGTCGAGGTCGATCGGATTCTCCTGCACCCAGCGCACCTCGAAGGCCCCGAGCCAGCCCGCGAGCGAGGTCACCTTCCCCGACCAGACCGGGTAGCGCCGCTCGGCGGGCAGCTCGCCCCGGCCGCCCGCGGTGATGAGCACGCTCACCGCGAGCGATCCGGCCAGGCGCTCGCCCCAATCGAGCGCCGCCTCGGCCGGGCCGATGACCAGCAGGCGCCCGCTGGAAGCGTAGGCGACCGCCGGGACCGGGTCGGGCTCGGGCAGCGCCGCGGCCGCGAGCAAGGCCGCGATCTTGGGCGTCGCCGCTTGCCCTTCGGCGGACCAGCCGGCGAACTCCCGGATGTTGACGAAGCGCAGCGCCGAACTCGCGCCCTCGGCGAGCTCGGCGAACAGCGGCGCCTCCTGCGTGCAGGCGACGATCACGTCGTCGTCACCGAGCGCGGCGCGGAACGCCGACGACTCCTTGCGGCACAGCTCGCGATGGACGGCGAGCGGCTCGCCCGCGCCGAGCGCGGCGGCGAGCCGTTTCGCGTCGAGCGCGATCGTGCCGTTGCAGCTGCAGACTTTAAGCGTCTTGCCGGCCAGAGCCATCGTCGATCGCTCCCGGTTGCGCGTCCGGCGCGGTCGCTGCCCCGCCGGCAGCAGTCTGCGTCTCGCCCGCCGGTTGGCCGGCGGGCTCGTCGAACAGCAGCTTGCGGGCGTGATCAAGCGTCTTCAGTACGTCGAACGGAATCGCCTCGGCCACGGTGTAGTCCGCGGAGTAAGCCTCGAACGGGTCGGGCACGTTGAAATGCGCGTCGGCGAACAGCATCTTCAGCGCGGCGCGGCGGGTGACGTGGTCGACGCGCGGGTCCATGAAGGGCGTGAAGTCCGACTCGGGCGTCAGCGTCTCGGGCTGCGGCAGCTGCGGCGGCGGCGCAGGGGGCGACTGCGGCGGCGCCTCTTGGGCCTGCGCGGCCGCGCGCGCCTCGGCCTTCAGGCGCGACCAGCGCGCAGCGAAACGCTCCCGGTCCTCGTTCATGGCGCGTCGCGGTCGCGCGGATGCATGAACGAGCGCGGGCGCACGCGCCGGCGCGGCTCCGGCCGGTAGTTCGCCTCGACGAACTCGCCGGTCCACGCGAACACTTCCGGCGGCATCGGCACGGCGTCCACCGAATGCCCGCCGTCCAGCCACCGGCTCGCCTCGTTGTAGCTCGCGGTGAGCCGCACCGGCACCGCCTGATCGCCGTCCATGCGCCAGAGCACGAACACCTTCGGCGCATCCGACGAGACGTTGAGGTAATAACCCTCGGCCTCGTCGCGGTGGAGCGCGAGGGCGAACCCGGTGTGCAGCCACTGCTGCAGCCCCGGCCGATCGACCAGGAGCCGCGGCGGGGCGGCACCGCCGAGGCCGGTCACCACGCCCCACGGCTCCCAGGCCTCCGATTGCCACCGGTTGCGCGTCTCGCGCCGCTGCATCACCACCCCCAGCGTCAGCGCGCGCTGCCGCATCCCATCCCCGTCGCCCTCTGCCATGGCTCCCCGTGCCGCGCGCCGCGCGCGTGCGCGCTTTGAGCGCGCATTCGAATGTCTCTACAATCAATAGCCGTCTGCACCGCTATGATGCGTGCTCGCAGCCGTCCTCGGCAAGCCCCGCGATGACCGACCGAATCATCCCTCTCGTCGATGCGCGCACCGCCATCCCCATGCCGCACGTGGGGCCTCTCGCCGCGGGCGAGCGACCGACCGACGCGCTGCGGCGTCCGCTGCGCGACCTGCGGATCTCGGTCACCGACCGCTGCAACTTCCGCTGCACCTACTGCATGCCGAAGGACGTGTTCGGACCGGACTACCGGTTCCTGCCGCGCGCCGCGGTGCTCACGTTCGAGGAGATCACCCGGCTCGCGCGCATCTTCAAGGGCCTCGGGGTGGAAAAGATCCGGCTCACCGGCGGCGAGCCGCTTCTGCGCCGCGACGTCGAGCGGCTGATCGAGATGCTCGCCGGACTCGGTGGCCTCGACCTCACCCTGACCACCAATGGATCGGCGCTCGCGCAGCGGGCGCGCGGGCTGCGCGCTGCCGGCCTGCGGCGCGTGACGGTGAGTCTCGACTCGCTCGACGACAAGGTGTTCCGCGCGATGAACGACGTCGACTTCCCGGTCGCGCGCGTGCTCGAGGGAATCGACGCCGCCGCCGCCGCGGGCCTGGCGCCGATCAAGATCAACATGGTGGTGCAGCGCGGGGTGAACGACCACACGATCGTGGACATGGCACGCTACTTCAAGGGCACCGGGCACATCGTGCGCTTCATCGAGTTCATGGACGTCGGCAGCTCCAACGGCTGGCGCATGGACGACGTCGTGCCGTCGGCGGAGGTGATCCGGCGGATCGACGCCGAGCTGCCGCTCGAGCCGATCGAGCCGAACTACTACGGCGAGGTCGCTGAGCGGTGGCGTTACCGCGACGGCGGCGGCGAGATCGGCGTCATCTCGTCGGTGACGCAGGCATTCTGCCGCACCTGCACCCGCGCGCGGCTGTCCACCGACGGCGGCCTCTACACCTGCCTCTTCGCCACCGCCGGCTACGACCTGCGCGGAATGCTGCGCGGCGGCGCCTCCGACGCCGAGCTCCACGCCGCGATCACGCGCATCTGGGCGGCGCGATCGGACCGCTACTCCGAGCTTCGCACCGCGGCCACGGCGAAGCTGCGCAAGATCGAGATGTCCTACATCGGCGGTTGACCAGGCCCTGCCGGCGATGAACGCCCCCGACCAGCCGCTGCTCACCGACGCCGCACGGCCGGCCACCTGCGAGGTCGAGGCGGTGAACGAGAAGGGCGAGGTGCTGCCGACGCCGATCGCCGGCGAGCATCCGCTCACGCTCTACCTCGACAAGCGCGAGCTCGTCACGCTGATGACGCTCGGCCAGGCGCCCGAGGCGCTGGCGATCGGGTACTTGCGCAACCAGCGCCTGGTCGGCTCGATCGCCGAGATCGCCGCGGTGCAGGTCGACTGGGAGACCGAGTCGGTGGCGGTGACCACGCGCAAGGGCGTGCGCGGCCTCGGGGCGCGGATCAAGCGGCGCACCGTCACGACCGGCTGCGGGCAGGGAACCGTGTTCGGCGATCTGATGGCCGAGATCGACGCGGTGCGGCTGCGCGACGACGTGCACCTGACCGAGGCGACGCTGTTCGCGCTGCTCGACGCGGTGCGCCGCCACGAGACGATCTACAAGGCGGCCGGCGCGGTGCACGGCTGCGCGCTCGCGACCAACGCTCCTTCGGCCACCGAGATCCTGTACTTCATCGAGGACGTCGGCCGGCACAACGCGGTCGACGCGATCGCCGGCCGCATGTGGCTCGACGGCGTGGACGGCTCCGACAAGCTGTTCTACACCACCGGCCGCCTGACGAGCGAGATGGTGATCAAGTGCGCGCAGATGCGCATCCCGTTCCTCGTGTCGCGCTCGGGGCTGACGCAGATGGGCTGGACGATCGCCAACCGGATCGGCATCACGATGCTCGGTCGCGCCGTCGGCAAGCACTATCTGCTGTTCACCGGACGGCACCGCTTCGTGCGGGGCGCCGCGTGAGCGCCCGGCCCGCAGCACCGCACCCCGCATGGACCTGCGCGATCCGCCGCGGATCACCGGCCTGATCCTCGCCGGCGGGCAGGGACGGCGCATGGGCGGGGTGGACAAGGGCCTGCAGCCGCTGCGCGGCCGGCCGCTCGTGTCCTGGGTGCTCGATCGCCTGCGCCCGCAGGTGACCGAGGTGCTGATCAACGCGAACCAGAACCAGGGCGAGTACGCGCGCCTCGGCTGCCGGGTGGTCGGCGACGAGATCGGCGGGTTCGCCGGGCCGCTCGCCGGCCTGCACGCCGGACTGAAGGCGAACGTGCACCCGTTCCTGGTGATGGTGCCGTGCGATTCGCCCTTCCTGCCCGCGGATCTCGTCGAGCGGCTCCACGCGGCGCTGGTCGCGCACCATGCCGACGTCGCGGTGGCGAAGACCGGCGAACAGGTGCACCCGGTGTTCTGCCTCGTGCGCGAGTCGCTCGCTCGCCACCTCGCGGCGTTCCTCGAGGGCGGCGGGCGCAAGATCGACGCGTGGTACGCGTCGCTGCGGGTGGTCGAGGTCGCTTTCGACGACCAGGCCGATGCGTTCTCCAACATCAACACGCGCGCCGAGCTCGACGCCGCGGAGCACCGCCAGTGAACGATCTCGCCCGCATCGTCTCGTGCATCGACGGCTACGATCCGGACGCGCTGCCGGTGGACACCGCGCGCCGGGTGATCCGCGAGCTGGTCGCGCCGATCACCGTGAACGAGCGAGTCGCGCTGCGCGCCGGTCTCGGACGCGTGCTGGGCGAGGACATCGTGTCCCCGGTGAACGTCCCGGCGCACGACAACTCGGCGATGGACGGCTTCGCCGTGCGGGGCGCCGATCTGCGGCCGGACGGCGAGACGCGGCTGCGCGCGGTCGGCGTGGCGTACGCGGGTCGCGTGTTCGACGGCGTGGTCGGTCCGGGCGAGTGCGTACGGGTGATGACCGGGGCGGTGATGCCGGCGGGCACCGACACCGTCGTGATCCAGGAAGTGGTGCGCGTGGACGGGGACCGGGTGGTCATCCCGCCGGGCCAGACGACCGGCCAGAACCGCCGCCTCGCCGGAGAGGATCTCGCCCGCGGACGGGTCGTCCTCGCCGCCGGCCGGCCGCTGCGGCCGGCCGAGCTCGGTCTCCTCGCCTCGCTCGGGATCGCCGAGGTGGCGGTGCGCCGCCGCCCGCGCGTCGCGTTCTTCTCGACCGGCGACGAGCTCGCCTCGATCGGCCAGCCGCTGCGGGAGGGCGAGATCTACGACTCGAACCGGTACACCCTCTACGGCATGCTCGACCGCCTCGGCGTCGATCTGATCGACCTGGGCGTCGTGCGCGACGACCCGGTCGCGCTCGAACGCGCGTTCCGCGCGGCGTCGGAGAGCGCCGACGCGGTCGTGACCTCGGGCGGCGTCTCGGTCGGCGAGGCCGATTTCACGCGCGAGCTGCTCGGCCGGCTGGGCGAGGTGGCGTTCTGGAAGATCGCGATGCGCCCCGGCCGGCCGATGGCCGTCGGGCGGATCGGCCGGGCCTATTTCTTCGGGCTGCCCGGCAACCCCGTGGCGGTGATGGTCACCTTCTACGGCTTCGTGCGCGACGGCCTGCTCGCGCTCGCCGGGCGCACCGACGACTACACCCTGCCGACGCTGCGCGTGCCGTGCGCGACCAGCCTGCGCAAGAAGCCTGGCCGCACCGAGTTCCAGCGCGGGATCCTCGCCCGCGGCGCGGACGGTGCCTGGTCGGTGCGGCTCACCGGGCAGCAGGGCTCGGGCGTGCTGCGCTCGATGTCGGAAGCGAACTGCTTCATCGTGCTCGAGCACGAACGCGGCGACGTGAAGGCCGGCGAGCTGGTGAGCGTGCAGGTCTTCGAAGGACTGGTGTAGCGGCGCCCCGAGCCACGGGTCGCCTCAGCCCGCAGCGCCCGGCTCCGCATCGTCGGCAGGCCCGGGAAGCCGCCCCGCCGGCTGGTCGGGCAGCGCCTCCACCGCCTTCAGCTTGCGCTCCATCTGGCGGGTGCGCGTCTCGGCCTCGACGATCGTGTTCGTCACCGTCTGCAGCTGCTGGCGCGTCTTCGCCAGCACCTGGCCGAACTTGCCGAACTCGTTCTTCACCGCGCCGAGGAGGGCCCATACCTCGCTCGACCGCCGCTCGATCGCCAGCGTGCGGAAACCCATCTGGAAGCTGTTGAGCATCGCGAGCAGCGTCGTCGGCCCGGCCACCGTCACGCGGTGGTCCCGTTGGAGCGTCTCGACCAGGCCGGGCCGCCGCAGCGCCTCGGCGTAGAGCCCCTCGGTGGGCAGGTAGAGCAGACCGAAGTCGGTCGTGTGCGGCGGCGCGATATACTTCTCGCGCATCGTCTTCGCCTCGGCGCGCAGCCGCTGCTCGAGTGCGCGGCCGGCCTCGTCGATCGCCGCCGGGTCGGCGCGCTCCTGCGCCTCCTGCAGGCGCTGGTAGTCCTCGAGCGGGAACTTGGCATCCACCGGCAGCCAGATCGGCGCTCCGCTCTCGTCGCGTCCCGGAAACCTGATCGCGAACTCGACGTACTCGCGACTGCCCGGGACGGTGGCGACGTTGCGCTCGTACTGCTCGGGCGCGAGCACCTGCTCGAGCAGGCTGCCGAGCTGCACCTCGCCCCAGGTGCCGCGCGTCTTGACGTTGGTCAGCACGCGCTTCAGGTCGCCGACGCCGACCGCGAGCGACTGCATCTCGCCGAGCCCCTTGTGCACCTGTTCGAGCCGCTCGCTCACCAGCTTGAACGACTCGCCGAGCCGCTGCTCGAGGGTCGCGTGCAGCTTCTCGTCCACCGTGACGCGCATCTCCTCGAGCTTGCGCTCGTTGCCGGCGGCGATCTCGGCGAGCCGCTGCTCGACCGCGCCGCGCAGCTCTGCGAGGCTCTGGCCGAGCGCGTCGCCGAATCGCTTGAGCTGCTGTGCGCTTTCCTCGCGGGCGCTGCGTCCCTCGACGAGCATGCCGGCGAGCTTCTGGTCCACCGCCGCGCGCACCCCTTCGAGGCCGCCGGCGAACGCGCTCATCTGCGCGCTCAGCGTCTGGGCGAGCTGGCCGATGCCGGCCGCCTGCTCGGTCCGCGCGAGCCGCGCCGCGTCGGCGGCGTCGCGGCGGCCCTCGGCCAGCGCCTCGCGCAGCTCGCGCTCGAGCCGCTCGTTCTCGCGCGCCAGCAGATCGAGCCGCGCCTGCACCGCGGTCACCCGGTCGGGCAGGTCGCGGGCGCGCGCGACGAGCGCGCCGGTGCGCACGGCGACGACCAGCAGCGCCGCGAGCAGGACCAACGCGGCCGCGGCGGCGGCGAGAACGGGGTCGAACATCGGCTCGATTCTATCGGAGGAGGTGGCTCATCTTGCGAGCCTGAGTAGAATCCCCACGCGATGCCCTGGCACGACGTCCCGGCGACCCGGCACGAGGCGCACTTCGGCCGCGTGGTGCGCTGTTTCGCCGCGCGCCCCCCGAACCTCGGCGCGATGCTCGCCGCGACGGTCGCGGCCCACGGCGCGCGCGAGGCG
>Ga0308411_10002163_pt1 | contig 13378 bp, 5 predicted proteins | sample HotsprottomLayer_2_FD_203530 | JGI IMG/M metagenome (GOLD analysis project Ga0308411, IMG submission 203530) | Hot spring phototrophic mat microbial communities from Octopus Spring, Yellowstone National Park, Wyoming, United States -... | ecosystem: Environmental > Aquatic > Thermal springs >... | reverse complement strand
TCGACATGCAGTCGCCTGGCATCACCGTCCGCCCGCTCGCGCAGATAACGGGAGACCACGAGTTCTGCGAGGTGTTCTTCGAGGACGTCCGGGTCCCCGTCGAGAATCTCCTCGGCGCCCCGGGTCAGGGATGGCCCATTGCCATGGGGATCGTCGAGCACGAGCGCGGCCCGATGTGGACCTTCGTGTTCCAGCGCAAGATCCGGCGGAGTCTCACGACGCTGCTCGCGCTCGCCCGCGAGCACCCCGCGACACGCGGCGCGCTCGCCGATCCGCTGGTGCGCCAGCGTCTCGCGCAGGCGCACATCGAGGTCGAGATCCTGCGGCTGTCGGGGTACCGCAGCCTGACCCATCTGCTGCGCACGGGTCGTCCCGGCCCGCAGAGCTCGCTCGAGAAGATCCTCGGCAGCGAGACCGACCAGCGGCTGCAGGACCTCGCCCTCGGCCTCTTCGGGCCCTACGCTGCCCTGCGATCGGGAGCGCAGGCGCTCGCCGGTGGGCGGTTCGCCCGACAGTTCCTCTACGCGCGGGCCGAAACGATCATGGGCGGCACCTCCGAGATCCAGCGTAACGTGGTCGCCCAGCGCATTCTGGGACTGCCGCGGGCGTGAGCGCCAGGGCGCCCACGCCCGCCCACCGGAGGTCTCGCGATCTCTGTCTCGCCTGAGATCAGCGGCAGAGGAAGGTGGAGCCGTTGCTGAACACGCGGCAGCTCTGATCGGTGTCGGGGACGAAGGCAGCCTCGCCGCACTGGCTGTTGGCCGCAAAGGGCGGAGCCAGCACGACGGCCGCCTTGATCGCGTTCCCGACCGGTAACCCGTAGGCACCGCCCCGACCGGTCACCGCGACCTTGAGCTCGCCGGTCGGGCGCCAGCGGATCGACACCTTGACGATGCCGTTTATCGGCGCCTCCCGATTGCGGTAGAGCCATCCCGTCGCGCCGGTGCTCCGCCAGTCCGCACCGCCCGGAAGGACCGCGTCCACGATGACGCCGCCGAAACCGTCCGTGGCGATGAAGCGCACGCCGTTCGCCACGGGGTCGATCGCCGGCACGGCCGGCACCCCGGCGAGGAAGCCGCGGAACCGCAGGCGGTCGTCCCCACCGGGCGGCAGCACGCGCATCAGCGCGAGCTTCGGCTTCACGATGCTGGTGACGCCGGGATTGGTGCAGGGATCGCATGCGTCCCCAGCGCCATCGGCATCCCCGTCCGTCTGTGCGGCGTTGCTCGTGGTGGGGCAGTTGTCCGCTGCATCGCAGGTCCCGTCGCCGTCCACGTCGCCCGGCACGTCGTTCGGCGGGCAGCTGGCGGCCAGGCCGTCACACACTTCCGTGGCATCGCAGGAGTGACTCGAGGCACGGCACACCGTGCCCGCAGGAGCCAGGTTGTCGGGCGGGCAGCTCACCCCAATCCCGTCGCAGGATTCCGCAACGTCGCACGCACCCGCCGCCGCACGACACACCGCCGTGCTCTTCGCATCCGCCGGACACGCCGCAGCCGTCCCCGAACAGAGCTCGGCCAGGTCGCAGACGCCCGCCGCTGCACGGCACACCACTCCGGCGGGCTGGAAGGCATCCGCAGGGCAGGCGGGGCTGCTTCCGCTGCAGGCTTCGGCCACGTCGCACGCACCCGAAGCGGGACGGCAAACCGTTCCTGCGGGCAGCCAGGCGTCGGCCGGACAGGCACTCGTCACTCCGTCACAGGCCTCTGCCGCGTCGCAGCTTCCGGCAGGCGCCCGGCACACGGTGCCAGCGGCCGCGAGCGCATCGGGTGGACAAGTGTTCGACACGCCATCGCACACTTCCGCGGCGTCGCATGGGGCGGTCGAGACGCGGCAGACCGCCGTGCTCTTTGCATCCGCGGGGCAGGCCGCGCCTGTCCCCGTGCAGCTCTCGGCCAGATCGCAGGGTCCTGCCGATGCCCGACACACGGTGGAGGCCGGCTGGAACGCATCGGCGGGACAGGCTGGACCGGTTCCGGTGCAACTCTCTGCGAGGTCGCACACCCCTGCGGAGGGGCGACAAATCGTACTGGCGGGCTGGTAGGCGTCGGGCGGACAAGTCACGCCCGTCCCGTCGCACACCTCTGCGATGTCGCACGCCCCTGCCGCCGCCCGACACACGGTCCCTGCGCTGCGTACGCCGTCGGGTGGACACGCTGCGTCCACACCCGTGCAGGCCTCCGCCGCATCGCAGGCATCGACCGCGGCCCGGCACGTGAAGCCAGCCGGGCGCAAGGCGTCGGAGGGGCAATGGTTCCCGGTACCCGAGCAGGACTCGGGGGCATCGCAGGCGTCGACAGCGGGGCGGCACACCGCCGTACTCTTGGCATCGGCGGGACAGGCAGCGCTCGATCCCGTACAGGATTCCGCGAGATCGCAGACGCCGGCTGCCGGACGACACACTGTCGTGGCCGGGGCGAAGGCGTCGGCCGGACACGCGGGCCCCGTCCCGCTGCAGTACTCGGCAATGTCGCAGGCTCCCGCCGCTGAACGGCACTCGTAGGTCGCCGGCCGGAAGGTGTCCGCGGGACAGGCTGCGCTCGTTCCCGTGCAGGTCTCGGCAATGTCACAGGTGCCGGCCGCGGCCCGACACAGCGATCCGGCCGGACGCAACGCGTCCGGAGGACAGGTATCGGACACGCCGTCGCAGAACTCCGTCGTATCGCAGAGGTCGACCGCAGGACGACACGCCGCCGTGCTCTTCACGTCCGCGGGGCAAGTCGGGCCGGTGCCCGCGCAGGTTTCTGCCGCGTCGCATGGCCCGGCAGCCGGACGACAGACCGTCGTCGCGGGAAGGAAACTGTCGGCCGGGCAGCTGGTCGCCACACCGTTGCAGGTCTCGACCACGTCGCACACACCGGCCGAAGCACGGCAGGTTGTCCCTGCGGGCTTCACCTGATCCGCCGGGCAGCTCACGTTGATCCCGTTGCAGGTCTCGGCAAGATCGCAGGGACCAGCCGCGGCACGGCAGACGGTTCCGGAAGGCGCCAGGGCATCCGCCGGACAGGCGCTGCTCGTGCCCGTACACGTCTCGGTGAGATCGCAGGCACCCACGGCCGTCCGGCACACCGTGCCTGCAGCCGCGAAGGCGTCAGCGGGACAGGCGGCGCTCGTGCCGCTGCACACCTCCGCCACGTCGCACACACCCGCCGATGCGCGACAGACGTAGCCCGCGGGCCGCAGCTGATCGGCGGGGCAGGCGTTGTTCGCGCCGTCGCAAGCCTCGGGGACATCGCACGGCCCGCTGGCGAATCGGCAAACGGCCACGCTCTTCACGTCCGCCGGGCACAGCGGCGAGGTCCCGCTGCACACCTCGGCGAGGTCGCACACGCCGGCTGCCGCCCGGCAGACCGTCCCCGCGGCGCGCAGGGCATCGGCCGGACAGGTGGGCGAGGTCCCAGTGCAAGTCTCCGCGACGTCGCAGGCTCCAGCGGCCGGACGGCACACCGTACCGGCCGGCTCGAGCTGACAGGTCGACGAGCAACAATCCCCCGAGGCGGTGTTCCCGTCATCGCAGGTCTCGCCCGCATCGAGCACCCCGTCCCCACAGACCGCATGCGCAAGCGATCCGGTGCCGAGGAGCAGGGCGAGGATTGCGACTGCAGCGATGCACCCGGGCCATGGGGGAGGCATGCCTAGTTGCGAGTCAGCGTCTGGCCTCGTACTCGACTTACGAAAACCGACCACGGTAGCCTCCTCCAAAAAATACTCGTCGGTGCAACCTGCCCCGCGTACCACAGCAGTCAGCTGTCGTGTCAACCTCGTTCTTCCGTAAGCCGTGCGACATGATTTAACATCCGCTGGGCAGCAGGCGCGGATGGCTCCTGTTTTGGTGAACGCGCACTGGCGCGTGAGCATCCGGCAAACCGGAGAATTTGGAGGCACCCACGCGACGCGTAGGACCAACTCCGCGAGCTCACTGACCCGAAGGCCTCGGCCCGATTTGCAGGAAGGGAGAAGAGTTTATTTCCTTGACAGCTCCAAGTGGCCCTCAGTAGGACTTTCGCTGCCCTACTTTCCGGGCGAGTGTGCGGTCTGTGCGACCGAGAGACTTCATTCGTCCGGGATGTCAGGTGCTGGGTCAACAATGCGGGGCGCAATACCTACAACACGCAGCTGCAAAGGAAAGGGCCAAGACCCTTGAGGCAGGTGACACGCCAAAGAGCGATGACCGCACCTCCTCTCGGGTGGCTCCTTGCCGGCGCGCCCCAATCGACCGGCACGACGTGCACGTATTGCAACCCTGCGGGCGTGCGGCGCTGCCGAATACGTGCTTCCCTTTGGTCGCACGCCGTTCGCGTTGCCCGACCGCGCTGACCCGTAAATTCCGTTGGAAGTACAAAAGGTTGAGATTGCTCACGCCACGCACAACGTCCGTCCCTAATGGCATGGTTTCTGCTGCCTGGCCTCGCCGCCCGATGCGAAGCAAGTCTCCTCGTTCGCCGTTCGCAGTCCTCGTTCTCGTGCTGCTCGGCGCGTCCGCGGCCCACGCCCTGCACGAGGAGTCGCCGCCCGCGATCCGGCTAACGAGCGCGACCCCGCACCAGCATCCGGTCGGCCGGACCTGGGGGAACTGGTTCGCCTTCATCTCCTCCGAAGACCTGGCCAACTGGGGGCCATTGCGGGCACCAGGACCCCAGGTGTTCGTCTTCAACCTCGGCTTCTACGACTGCGCCATGGGCACGACCAAGGTCTGCGGCGAACCGGGCGCCCCGGTAGACTGCCAGCAGACGCCCTGCCCGCCAGCGGGCACGCCGTACATCCGCCAGGTCACGAACACGACGACCGGAGCACCCGCAAACCCGAGCGTGAGCACCCCCGCCTTCCGAGCCGGACCGGAAAACGTCTGGGTGGCCTTCGATGCGCTGGGCTCTTTCATCTGCCTGCCCACCGACACGGCGTGCCTCAGTCGGCCAGCCTCGTCTCGCCGGCAGATCTTCATGATCAAACTTCAGACGAACGAGCTGCGACAGGTCACCTTCTCAGGTCTGGGGGACAGCATCCGCCCATCGCTCAACCGCGTGGGCGGGATGGTCACGTTCGAATCGACGGCCCCGCTCGATGGCTTTCCCAACCCTGCGGGGGTCTCGAACGTGTTCGTGTGCCGGATGAACGTGACCGGCAACCCAGCCCAGCCAGCCACCGAATGCCGCCAGGTCAGCGTCGGCCCGGCCCCGGCCTACACCGTCCCCCGGGGGCCGAGCACATCGCCAATCCTCAACGAAGACGGCACCGCGATCGCGTTCGAGTCCACGGCCGACATTCTGGGCTCGGGCACCAACACGGGCATCCGTCAGATCTATTACGCAACGATCAAGAAGCGCGAATTCTTCCGTAAAGAGGCAGACGCGCGCCTCTACCGCGTCACCAACGGCAACGGCCCGAGCCAGCGTCCCTTCCTCAGTATCACCCTCGTGCCCAACGTGCCCCCGGGCACGGACAATCGCCGCAAGGTCATTTTGTTCGAATCGACAGCGACCAACCTGCCGGGGTCGCTCGGCACGCCTGGGAGCCAGATTTATCAGGTGCAGGTTGCCGGCCTGCCGGAGGACGACGGCGCGCCCGAGACGCGGGTGACCCACGTCACCACCTCGAATCTGTTCGGCAACTGCTACTGGCCAGCGCTCAACAACGGCGGGAATCGGTACGTCTTTATCTGCGACGGCGATCCACTCCAAAACGGCACGGTCGGCACCAAGGCCTTCGCGCTCTCCACCCAATCGCGAACGCTCTACCAGCTGACCGGCAGCGGGAACGTGCAGGGGCCGATCTCGAACAGTCTGGGTCAGTGGTTCGCGTCCTTTGCTACCACCAGCGATCTCACGGGCGCTGGCGTGTGCGACTACCAGCTCTACATCATCGATTTCACCTCCGGAAAATGGCAGGCGGCCACGGGCCTGGGCCAGCTGCCCCCCGACGTGGCCCCCCAGAACCCCAACTCGCGCATCGGGCTGCGCAACTTCGCCATCCTGCCGGAGGGAAGCGCGGGCGGAACCAGCGAGACCGCGGTGACCTCCTTGGCCGGCACCACGGTCGCGCCCGTGGCTCGCACGCGGCGACCGATCGACCAGGGCAACATCGGCCTCAATATCGGCGCGCCGGACCTGTTCCGTCAGGAGACGACCATCACGGTCGAGCAGAACCGCGTCAAGCTCCCTCCTGTGCCCGTTCCAGGCTTCGGTGCCATCTGCCTCAAACCGACCGGCCGCGGCGAGGGCGCCATCGACTGCGACGGTGGTCGGATGGGCATCGACGTGACGGTCAGCCAGGACCATCACACCGACGACAGCGATGCCTCCCTCACGGGCTTCTGCTCGCAGGGCTGCCGCGAGAACGAGTCGTGCACGACGCTCACCCGTGCCAGTTACTCGGGCCCCTACGAGAGCCTGTGCCCGATCTGCGTCTTCACGCAGGTTCCGGGCGGACCCCCGGCAACGCAGGGGACGTGCTCGTCCGGTCCCTTCGCTGGTCTCGCGTGCGACAACGACATGACCTGCAGGCCAGGCAACCTCGGCTGCGACCACCGCGATCTCGTTCCCATGTGCAAGGGGCCGACGACCACGACCACGGGCGGGACGTTCGCACCCGGGGACGTGCGAATCACCCTGCCCATGGAAGTCACCCTCTCGCAGTCCGCTGGTTTCGACGGGGAATTCTGCAACACCGATGATGTCTACTCGCCGCTCCCCGCCTTGCCATTCCTCCTCTCGCTGACGACTGGCACCTCCACCGCGACGGTCCTCGATGCCGATCCGCTTCCTGGGCCGGGCGGAGCGCCGACGCTGGGGCAGACGGTCACGGTCACGGAGACCGGCGCACCCTTCGACTGCGCGCGGCTCCGGGCCGGCGATCTCGCGGGGGCCCGTCTCGTCGGAACGCTCCCGATCCTCAACGTGCCGAACGTGCCCGGCAAACGGGATGTGGTGCTGAGTCTGCGGCTCGTCCCCGATGCAAGCCCGGTCAGCTCCTGTGCGCCCTTCTGTCTCGACTCGAGCACCTGCGACGATGGCAACCCCTGCAACGGCGTGGAGGCATGTGTCGGGAACCGGTGTGCGCCAGGCACCCCACCCTGTCCGGATGACGACGACGTGTGCAACGGCGCGCCGACCTGCGACCCGCTGACGGGAAGCTGCGGGCCAGGGACGCCGCTCGACTGCGACGACGGGAACCCCTGTACCGACGACTTCTGCGACTCGAGTTCTGGCTGCCTCAACATTCCGAACACGGCGAGCTGCGACGACGGGAACCTGTGTACGACGGGCGACACCTGCAGCGCAGGCGCCTGCGTCGGCACGCCCGTGTCCTGCCCGGACGACGGCCAGCTCTGCAACGGCGTCGCCTTCTGCGATCCCGCCACCGGCCTCTGCGACGTCCAGCCGACGACCTGCGACGACGCGAATCCCTGCACGGGGCCCGACACCTGCGATCCGTCGGCGAACGGCGGCGCGGGCGCCTGTCTCAATCCCCCTGTGGCGGACGGGACGCCCTGCGACGATGCCAACGCCTGCACGGGGCCCGATCCCGGTGGCAGCGGCGACACCTGCGTGGCCGGGGTCTGCACCGGGCCTGCCGTCATCTGCGAGGACGGCGATGTGTGCAACGGGATCGCCACCTGCGATCCGGGCATCGGGTGCGTGCCGGGCACCCCGCTCACCTGCGACGACGCGAATCCCTGCACCGCCGACAGCTGCGATCCGGTCCTCGGCTGCATCAACGACAGCGCGCCGCTCGAGGGGACACCCTGCGACGATGGCAACGCGTGCACCGGTCCCGGAGGCACCGACGCCTGCACGGCCGGCATCTGCACCGGCGCCCTCGTCGTCTGCGACAACGGGGATCTCTGCGACGGCGAGGAGTTCTGTCTCCCGGCCAGCGGCTGTACGGCCGGGGTCCCGCTCGACTGCGACGACGCGAACGTCTGCACCACCGACACTTGCGTGCCCGCGACGGGATGCGAGAACACCCCGAACACGAACCCCTGCGACGATGGCGACGTGTGCACCACGGGCGATGTCTGCGCCGGCGGGGCCTGCGTCGGGACCCCCACGCTGTGCGACGATGGCAACGCCTGCAACGGCGTCGAGACCTGCGACCCCCTGAACCCGCTGGTCTGCCTCGATGCGCCCGACCTCGACTGCGATGACGGCAATGTGTGCACCGACGACAGCTGCGATCCGGCGAGCGGTTGCGAGAACACCCCGAACACGGCGACCTGCGACGACGGCAACGCATGCACCATCGCGGACACCTGCGCCGACGGCACGTGCACTGGCGCGCCGCTCGTCTGCAACGATGGCAACGCCTGCAATGGCGTCGAGACCTGCGATCCGGGCACGGGCTGCCTCGCCGGCACGCCCCCGGATTGCAACGACGACGACGAGTGCACCGCGGACACCTGTGAACCGACCCTCGGGTGCCAGAACACGAGCGAGCCTACGGCGTACACGATCTGCCGCCTCGACATCCTCGTGAACGCGATTCTCGGGGCGCCTGCCGATGCGATCGGCGGCGTGCGACGAAAGACCCGCTATCTCCGCATGGCCAACACGGCGCTGCGCTCGGTGGAACGGACGATCTCCGCCCCGCCTCGTCAACGGCTGCGGTTGCAGCGGCGTGCCCTCAAGTCGCTCCGCCGGCTCCGGGCCACGCTCCAGCGGGCCGTCGACGCCAGAAGCATGGATCCCGAGCTCGGCAACGAGTTGATCGGGCTCGTGGTACGGGCCCTGACGGGCCTCCAGCGCATGGGGACGTGAGATCATGATGACGAGGCGGATCCTCTGTGGCATCGGTCTGCTGGCGTCGCTGGGGTTCGGAGGGACACCTCCAGCACGAGCCAGCGTGATCTACGTGGCCACCGACCCGCCCCCTCCGGTGCTCGAGTGCTTCGGAGCGCCCTTTCGCACGATTGGCGCCGCCTTGGCGGTCGCCCGGCCAGGAGACGAGATCCGCATTTGCCCCGGCGAGTACCCGGAACAGATCGTCCTGAACCGTCCGATCCGTCTCACCGGTATTCTGGAAGGGACCGTGCCACCCCGGATCAAACCGACGGCGCTTCCGGTCTCGCGCCCGAGCTTGATCGGCCAGAATCCGGTCACAGCGGCGATCCTCGTGGATGACGAGCTCGCCGCCATCGCCAATCTCGAGGTCGACCTCTCCAACGTGAGCGTCTCGAGCTGTCTGCCGGTTCTGACCGGAATCTACCTGCGACGGGCCAGCGGCTTCGTCGAGCGGACGCGCATCGTGAACGTCCGCACGAGCGGGCAATCGCGCTGCAACAGCGGCGTCGGGTTGTACGTCGAAAGCGGGCAGGTCGGCGAGATCCTCGGCAAACCGGTCATCGCGCAAGCGCGGGTGACCCTGCGAAAGGTCGAATTTGCGGGATATCAGAAGGGCGGCCTGGCAGCGAACGGCCCGCGGACCTCGGTAGTCGTGCGCGAGGGAAGCGCAACCGGGGCCGGCCCGATCGACGCGCCCCCGCAGTATGGCTACCAGATCGGCTACGGCGCACGTGGAACGCTGACCCGCGTGACCACCACCGGGCATGTCTCGCTCCGACCGGGCAAGGCCGCCGCCGACGTCCTCGGTTTCCGGGGCCGCAGCCTGCGCGTAAGCCGCAGCGAGATGAGCGCCTCGCAGGAAGGCGTGCTGGGTATCGGCGACCGCATCCTCGTCGCCCGGACACAGCTGAGCTTCATGGCGGGCGATGGCATCGTGTTTCTCGGTCACCGCAACCGGGCGCTTGGCAACCTGATCGAGGGGAGCGGCGTGTCAGCCGTCTTCGCCAACGGCAACACCAACCTGGTCCGCGGCGGGGTCATCCGGAATCAGACCCTCGGTGTCTGGTTTCAGGAAGGGATCCGAAACCGCATCCGCGCCATCTGGTTCGACGGGGTCCCTGTCGAAGCCCAGGGGGTTTACGGCGGGATTCGCTGGGACATGACGACGGCGTCGGCAGAGCCTTTCACGACCGAGTGCAGGACGGCCGCGGATTGCGACGACGGGAATTCGTGTACCACGGCCGTCTGCCAGGCGGGACACTGCGAACTCACGACACTCGCGCCAGGGAGCGCCTGCGACGACGGGAACTCGTGCACCACCGGCGATCTCTGTAACACCGCCGGCCTGTGCACAGGGACGACCGCGCCCCCGGCCACGCCATGCGACGACGGCAATGCCTGCACCACAGGGGACGCCTGCACCACCGCAGGCGCCTGTGTCGGCACGCCGGCGCTGGCAGGCACGCCCTGCAACGACGGCAAGGACTGCACGGGCAGCGACGTCTGCAACGGGAGCGGGAGCTGCGGCGGAACGCCGCTGCCGCCGGGGACACCCTGCGACGATGGCAACGCCTGCACCCTGGGCGACGCCTGCAACGGGCTCGGCATGTGCCATGGGGCGATCGCCCCGACCGGCACTGCCTGCGACGACGGTCAGGTCTGCACGACCGGCTACTGCAGCAGCGGCTCCTGCCTGGGCACGCCGGAGCCGCCCGGGACCGTCTGCGACGACAGCAACCCCTGCACGGCGAGCGACGTCTGCGCGCCGGCTGCGGTCTGCAGCGGCACGCCCGTGCCCGACGGCACCCCCTGCGGCAGCATGATGACCTGCACGGCTGGCGTCTGCTCCTGACGGCCCCCGGGCACCTCGCGGTGCTGGCACGATCGGCGCTGGCATGGCACCGATAGGGGCGGGAGGAGTCGACCCGTGGACATCCAGCAGCTGCCGCTCGATCAGCTCGACATCATCACCGCCCGCTCCTACGGCGAGCGGGGCTACCCGCACGCCGAGTGGACGCGGTTGCGACGCGAGTCCCCGGTGCACTTCATGCGCCCGCCGGGCTACAAGCCCTTCTGGGCCATCACCAAGCACGCGGACATCATCGAGGTGTCGAGCCAGCCCGAGCGTTTTCGCAGCGCGGGGCGCTTCATCCTCTACCCCGAGGCCGCAACCCCACCCGGGCAGTCCCTGGAAGAGAACCCGCCGCTGCGCATGCTCGTCAACATGGATCCCCCGGAGCATCGCGACTACCGGCGGCTGGTCAGCGCCTGGTTCACGCCCCGGGCGATCGCCAGGCTGCGGAATCGGCTGGAGGAGATCACGGCGGAGATCTTCGACGAGCTCGCGGGCCAGGGCGAGTGGCGGACCGTCGAGTTCGTGCGGCAGGTGGCAGCGTTGCAGCCCCTGCGGATGATCACGGAGATGCTCGGGATCCCCCGCGAGCGCGAGGAGTTCGTGCTGCGCGTGACGAACGAGAACTTCGGGATCGAGGATCCCGAGTTCCAGCGCAAGGACCCGGCCGATGCGCTGGGCTTCTTGCAGGAGGCCTTCGCGTATCTCGGGGAGATCCTCGAGGACCGCCGTCGCAACCCGCGCGAAGATCTCTCGACGGTCCTGGCCCACGCGACCCTGAACGGCCAACCCGTGCCGCAGTTCGAGCTCTTCTCGCTCTGGTTCCTGGTGATGGTGGCGGGGCACGACACCACCCGCAATGCCATTTCCGGCGGTCTGCTCGCGCTGCTGCAGCACCCCGATCAGCTCGAGCGCCTGCGCGCCGAGCCGGGCTTGTCGCGCATCGCCGCCGAGGAGATCGTCCGCTGGACCACGCCGGTCAACCACTTCTCCCGCACCGCCACGGCGGACTACACGCTGCGGGGGCAGCACATTCGCGCTGGCGACTCGGTGGCCCTGTTCTACGCGTCGGCAAACCGCGACGAGGAGGTCTTCGAGGATCCCTTCGTCTTTCGCATCGATCGCGATCCCAATCCGCACCTGGGCTTCGGCATCGGCGAGCATTTCTGCCTCGGCGCCCATCTGGCGCGGCTCGACCTCGACGTGTTCTTCCGCCAGCTAGCCGAGCGCCTGGAGGCCATCGAGCCTGCGGGGCCGGTCGAGTGGCTGCACGCGAGCTTTGTCGGAGGACCGAAGCGCCTGCCGGTGCGCTGGCGACTGCGGCCTCGCGGCTGAGCCCAGACCACCGTCACCGTCGGCCATGCTGCCTGCGGGAAGCGACACCGAGCGCGTCCGCCGGCGGCCGGTCGTGGGCGTGATGGGCTCGGGGAGCGAGGCGCACGAGGACCTTGCCGTACCCCTCGGACGCCTGCTCGCGTCCCTACAGGTCGATCTGCTGACGGGCGGCGGCGGCGGCGTCATGGCGAGCGTCAGCCGGGCGTTCGCCACGACCCCTGGCCGCAGCGGGCTCGTGATCGGCGTCTTGCCAGGGAGCCCCGATCCGCCACCGGGCTATCCCAACCCCTGGGTCGAGATCGTCATTCGCACGCACCTGCCCTGGTCGGGCGAACGCGGGACGGATGCCGGCTCGCGCAATCACGTCAATGTGCTCTCGAGCGATGCGGTCATCGCCCTGCCCGGCGGCCCCGGCACGCGCAGCGAGCTCGTGCTGGCCACGCGCTACGGTCGACCCGCCGTCGCCTTCGGTGCCCCCTGGCGACATCCCCCGGGAGCACCGCCCGCCATTCGCGTCGTCGACACCCTGGAGGAGGTGGCGGCCTTTCTCGAGGCGTCCCTCGCCACGCCGGGCCTGGCTCCGGCCAGACCAAAGACGTAGGAGCGAGCGATGCCGAGCACGCCCGCGTATCGCGACCCGAGTCGCTCCGTCGAGGATCGCGCCGAGGATCTTCTCGGCCGCATGACTCTCGACGAGAAGCTCGCCCAAGTGGGCTGCGTGTGGTCCAGCTGGCTTCTTGCGCCACCCGCAGGGCTCGAGGAGCGCGCGGCACGCGAGCACCTGGCGCACGGCATCGGCCAGGTGACGCGCATCGGGGGATCCACCCTGCTCGGCCCCCGGGACCGCGCGCGCTTCGCCAACGCCATCCAGCGGTTTCTGCGCGAGCAGACTCGCCTTGGCATTCCCGCCGTGATCCACGAAGAGAGCTGCGCGGGGTTCACGGCCCGCGGGGCCACGTGTTTCCCGCAGGCCCTGGGGCTCGCCGCGACCTGGTCGCCCGACCTGGTCGAGCGCATGGGCGCCGTCATCCGCCGGCAGATGCGGGCCTGTGGCGCGCAGCAGACCCTCGCTCCCGTGCTCGACGTGGCGCGCGACCCGCGCTGGGGCCGCACGGAGGAGACCTTCGGCGAGGACCCGTGGCTCGTCGCTCAGCTCGGCATGGCCTACGTGCGGGGCATTCAGGGCGAGGGACTCGCGAGCGGCGTGGCGGCCACCGGCAAGCACTTCGTGGGCTACTCCGCCTCGGAGGGCGGGCTCAACTGGGCGCCGGCGCATCTCGGTCCGCGGACCCTGCGCGAGGTGTACGCCTTCCCCTTCGAGGCCGCGATTCGGGAAGCGCAGCTCGCCTCGGTGATGAACGGCTACCACGAGCTGGACGGCGTGCCCTGTGGCGCGTCCCGGGCGCTGCTCACG
>Ga0308411_10002162_pt1 | contig 13378 bp, 11 predicted proteins | sample HotsprottomLayer_2_FD_203530 | JGI IMG/M metagenome (GOLD analysis project Ga0308411, IMG submission 203530) | Hot spring phototrophic mat microbial communities from Octopus Spring, Yellowstone National Park, Wyoming, United States -... | ecosystem: Environmental > Aquatic > Thermal springs >... | reverse complement strand
CCAGGATGGAGTCCTCGTCCCAGGCTTCGACCCGCAGATCGCCCTGTACCGCGCCGATCCGCACCCGCGGTTCCAGGCCGGCGGGAAAACGCTGTTCGGTCATTGATGTGCTCCTTGGGGGGCGTAAACGCCTATTCCACCAGCAGTTCGATGCGCTCGCCTTCTTCGAGATCCTGCCACTCCAGCAGCCGCCCGGGGTTGCCGCGCTGGATGGCGCGCAGCAGATCCTCCAGCGCCGAGCCGCTGAGTTGCGGCGCGAGCCGCGCGCCCAGGCGCAGACCGACGTTCACCAGCCCGACGGGGACGGTGACATTGGCCTTCAGGCGGCCCGTGTGCAGATCGCTCACCCGAATGCGCACCAGGCGCGCGGGGGCGCGTCCGGCGGGGCGGCGGTCCTCGGCCAGCGCGTCGAGCAACTGGGCCGCCTCGTGGGCCGAGATCTGGCCCGCCTCGAGCAACTTCAGGATGCGTTCACGCTCGTCACTGGTCAACATAGAGCCGATCCATCCCGGTGCGGCGAAGCATTGGCGCAGCCACTGCTTCGGCCCAACTACGCGCCCTTCAACAGCTTCATCGCTTCCTCGACGCTGATCTCGCGGGCGGCGAGGCGGTCGAGGATCTGGCGGCGGTCGGCATGCCCATCGCCTTCGGGCGCGCCGCCGAGGGCGGCGACGATCTCGTCGAGGCGGGCGCGGGCGGTGTTGTAGGCGATATCCAGTTCGGCGGCGAGCTTCTGGATGTTGCCGCGGTTCTTGACCATGCGCTCGACAAAATCGAGTTGTTCCGCGGTAAGGCGGCCGATCCAGCCCAGGCTGAACTGCCCCTCGATGATGATCCCGCTCTGCGGGCACTCCAGGCGCGTGACGATCAGTTCGCCGCCGCTTACCGGGTCACGCGTGATAAGACGATGCATCACTTGCTCCTGTCAAACGAGCTTGATGGTCCGGCCTTCACCTCCACAGACAGCATACGCAGAGTGCCATCGCCGCGGCCCCTCGTCACCCGGGGCCCGCGAGCGGCGTGGTATGGCGCGGACGGCGCGTATCGAACGAAGGGGAACGCTCATCATGGACGCCTCCTTCTTCGTCTGATAATTATTACCAAACTATCTGCAATAAATTGCTATTGCAGGAGTGATTTTACGATTTTTTCTAAAAATTGTCAATAGGATTGGCGACTTTTTTCAGGGCCTGGGCGCCGTCGCGCTTCGAGACACCCCCGCTCGCGCAGATGTGCTATAATCAACCTCAGCCGTCCATGCGGCTCCGCCACACACCGACGGAATGAACATAAGGTTTTTCTTGGGAGGGTTACGCCCTCCCACACCCTCCCACCGGGCGGGGGATGGGGAAACCCGGTTTCCCCATCTCCCTGCGTGAGGGCGAGGCCCTCCCACACCCTCCCACCGGGCGGGGGGATGGGGGAACCTGGTTCCCCCATCTCCCTGCGTGAGGGCAAGGCCCTCCCACACCCTCCCACCGGGCGGGGGGATGGGGGAACCCGGTTCCCCCATCTCCCTGCGTGAGGGCAAGGCCCTCCCACACCCTCCCACCGGGCGGGGGATGGGGAAACCCGGTTTCCCCATCTCCCTGCGTGAGGGCGAGGCCCTCCCACACCCTCCCACCGGGCGGAGGGATGGGGGAACCCGGTTCCCCCATCTCCCTGCGTGAGGGCAAGGCCCTCCCACACCCTCCCACCGGGCGGGGGGATGGGGGAACCTGGTTCCCCCATCTCCCTGCGTGAGGGCGAGGCCCTCCCGCGGGCGGGGGATGGGGAAACCCGGTTTCCCCACACTCCTGGGGCCTATTTTCACGTTAGGATGCCTCCATTCCGGCAAGGCCGCGCAGCGACACTATGGCCAGGGCCAATAACAAAGGATCACGCAGCCGGGCCACGGCGGGCAAGGGGCGCAACGGGCGCCGGGGGGCGCGGGTCGCGCCGAAGCCCCTTATCAGCCTGCGCCCGGAACATCAACGCGATCTGTTCGCCCTGACGCTGATCACCGTGGCCGCGGTGACGATCATTTTTTTCGTCACCGGGGTGGCGGGCGGGGTCGGCGCGCTGTATGTCGAAGCGGTGCGCCGGGCCTTCGGCAATGGGGCGATCGTGGTGCCGGTCACCCTCGGCCTGCTGGGGCTGGCGATCCTCATCCAGGAGCAGTTTCGCGACGCGAAACTCACCGGGGCCACCTTCGCCGGCATCGGGCTGATCGTCTTCGCCGTGCTGGCGCTGCTAGAGTTTCCGGCCCACGCCCGGGCCCTGGGTGAGCGGGGCTACGAAGGCGGGGGCTGGTTCGGCTTCTGGGTAGTCGAGGGGCTTGATCGCGGCATCGGGCGCCCGGCGGGGGTGCTGGTGAGCCTGGTGCTCGGCCTCGCCGGCGTGCTGCTGACCTTTGACCTGACGTTGCGCGAGTTGCTGGCGGGGATGTATACCCGCCTCAGCGCCTTCTGGGAGTTGCTGTGGAGCGCGCCGCGCCGGTCCGCCGAAGGGAGCGCCGCGCCGCGCCCGGCCCTGGCCGACGCCGATCTGCCCTTCACGCCTCCGCCCCGGGGCGGCGATGACGATATTGTGCCCACGCCCATCGCCGCGCGGCCCACACGGGCCAGCCTCTTCCAGCGCCCCGGCGCGCCGGCGGCCCCCGCGCCGGCAAAAACGCCGCTGCCGCCCTCGGCGCAGGCCCCCCCGCCCGCGCCGCCGCCCCCGCCTGCGCCGGCCCCCGCGGGCGCCGCCACGCCTCCCCGCGAGATCGTCCAGGAGGCCCTGGAGGGCTTCGAGGTCGCCGCCCCGGTTTACCGCGCCTGGCCCCTCCCCGGCCTCGATCTGCTCGACCAGCTTGCCCCCGAGAGCCGCATCGGCGACAGTGAGATCCGTCGCCTCTCGCGCACGATCGAGGATACCCTCGCCAGCTTTAAGGTCGAGGCCCAGGTGGTGAATGTCAACCCTGGCCCGGCCGTGACCCAGTTCGAGGTTCAGCCGGCGGTGGGGGTGAAGGTGAGTAAGATCACCGCCCTGGAGAAGGATCTGGCCCTGGCCCTGGCAGCCTCGTCCATCCGCATCGAAGCGCCCATCCCCGGCAAGTCGGCGGTGGGGATCGAGATCCCCAACTCCTCGATTGCCGTAGTGCGCCTGCGGGAGGTGGTGGATAGCGAGGAGTTCGAGACCAGCCGCGGGCGCTTGAAACTCCCCCTGGGCAAGGACATCAGCGGCAACCCCGTCGTCGCCGATATGACCAGAATGCCCCATCTGCTGGTGGCCGGCGCCACCGGGTCGGGCAAGTCGGTGGCGATCAACGCCTTCCTCTGCGGGTTGCTGCTCAAGCATACCCCCGATGAGTTGAAGCTGATCCTGGTTGACCCGAAGATGGTCGAGTTGACCGTCTATAACCATATTCCCCACCTGCTGGCCCCGGTGGTGACGGAACTGGAACGAGTGGTGCCCACCCTCAAGTGGGCCACCCGCGAAATGGAGCGCCGCTACAAGATCTTCGCCCGCCACGGGGTGCGCAATCTGGAGGGCTTCAAGCACCTGGCCCGCAAACGCTCCGACCTGGAGCCGATGCCCTATATTCTTATCGTCATTGACGAACTGGCCGATCTGATGATGCTGGCCCCCGATGAGACCGAGACCTACATCTGCCGCCTGGCGCAGATGGCCCGCGCCACCGGCATCCACCTGATCATCGCCACCCAGCGCCCTTCGGTGGACGTGATCACCGGCCTGATCAAGGCCAATTTCCCCTCACGCATCGCCTTCGCCGTGACTTCGCAGGTGGATAGCCGGGTCATCCTCGACGGTCCCGGCGCCGATATGCTCCTCGGGCGCGGCGATATGCTCTACATGGCCGCCGACTCGGCCAGGCTCGTGCGCATCCAGGGCACCTATGTGTCCGACCGGGAGGTGGAGCGCATCGTCGAGTTCTGGCGCAAGGCCACGCCGCCCGAGACGAGCCAGGAGGCCGGCGCGCCGAAGCCCGGCGGCAGCCCCGGCGTCAACGGGCCGCCCTTCAGCGGCACGCTGCCCGGCCCGCGTCCCGCCGCGCCGGCAACGGCCTCCGCTGCGCCCGCCGCGCCTGCCGCTACCCAGGGAGATGAGGCGTTCAAGCCGCCCGCCGAGTTCCTCAGCGCCGATGAGCAGGACGCCCTGCTCCCCCAGGCGATTGACCTGGTGCGCCAGCACCAGCGGGCCTCGGCCTCGCTGCTGCAACGCCGCCTGCGCATCGGCTACAGCAAGGCCGCCCAGTTGATCGATCTGCTCGAGCAACAGGGCATCGTCGGTCCGGCCGAGGGCGGGCGCTCGCGCGAGGTGCTCAAGCCCGGCAACCCGCCCCCTGGTCCCGCCGCCCCCGATGAGGGGTGAGCGCCACCTGCTGAGCGCGTCTTCAATGTGGAGGGGGTGAGGAAACCAGGTTTCCCCACCCCCCTCAAAAAGAGTTGACGCAACTCTACCGTTGCCCACAATCCCCAACATTTCGCCCCCCGGCGGCGTATAATGGAGGAACTACTCCGCAGCGAAGGGGAAGCGCGCCATGTCCATCGAAACCTTCCGCGACCGCACGCGGCAGATCCTGGAGAATCTGCTGAACGAGACGCCCAAGGCCGATCGCTTCGAACTGATCGAGGTGTACGCCGATCTGATCACCCGCCTCCACGCCGCCGAGGCGCATGCGCTGCTCAACGAGGTGATCAATGATGCCCGCACGCGCCTCGATGCGCGCCTGTCGCCCGATCCCGTCCGCCAGACCATCGCCGGCGTGCAGACCACGCTGCAGGATATCTGGGATGCCCTGTGGCGGTGAGGGGGCGGGCGCCGGGTTCCCCCGCGTGGGGAGAACTTCATGAACATGCCCACGTGGTTTCGCTGCACGACCGTTTGCGCAACAGCCCGGAGGAGGCGCGGTACCTGTTCGCACCTGGGGTAACCCACGCGCCTGGGCGCGAGGGCGTCCTACCCGGGTTGCGTCTACGCGGGTAAGCTGCCTTCGCTCCCAGGAGCAGTGTGAACGCTTACGAGGCGCGGGCGCGGCCCTCCGCGCTCCGCCTGGAAAGGTGACACGATGCCCGAACCACTGCTGATCGCCAGGGGCGGCCAGGACGTGTATCTGCTCCCCGCCATGGCCACCCGGTGATCGGCACGCTGGCGTTAATGATACAGGGGTTACGCGGTCGCCTTCCGGTGGAGAGGCGCGGAGAGCTGCGAACCCCCCACAATCATTCCGTAGTGGCCAGGCGGCCCCCGGTGAACCGCTGGCAGCGCCCCCCGCCGCGAGTGGGGAATGGGGTCACACGCGGAGGTTGGGCCTCTCTTCATCCCTTCACCCCATACGTTCTGTTAACAAGGGAGGTATGGCAACGATGTGGGACTTCGATGTCGGCAAAGCCCTGAACCTGATGCTTCGCACCATGCCATTCATCGGCTTGCGTCTCGCAGTCTATTTCGGCATCGCCCTGGCTTATATCATCGCCACTGGCGGCGGCGCTGGCATAGGCTACATGATCGGCCGCATCCTCCAGGATGCGGAAACCGGAGCGGGGTTTGCATTCTGGGGTGGATTGATCGGCTTCGGAGTGGTTTCGGGGGCGCTCTATTTCGCCCGCGAGTATCTGCTCTACCTCCTCAAAGCCGGCCACATCGCGGCGCTGGTGCAACTCCTCGACAATCAGACCATCGCCGGGGGCAGGAACCAGATCGCCCATGCTATGCGGATCGTAAAAACGCGCTTCATTGAGGCGTCGGTGTTGTTTGGGATCGATCAAATCATTAAGGGCATCCTTCGCGCATTCAATAGGGCGGTTTTCACTCTCAGCCGTTTCCTGCCGATCCCAGGGGTGGAAAACGTGATAGGCTTTGTCACCACCGTGATAAATCTATCACTGACCTATGTTGATGAGGCAATTCTCGCCTACAACATCCGCACCGGGCAGGAGAACCCCTGGATAGGCGCGCGCGACGGTGTGGTGCTCTACGCGCAGAACTACAAGCTGCTGCTCAAGAATGCGGTATGGCTCACCGTCTTTGTGTGGGTGCTGACCCTGGCGATCTTTCTGGCGATCATCGCGCCGGTAGCGGCGCTCGTCGCATGGGTGCCGGGCATTGCTGGATTCTGGACGCTGGTCATCGCCCTCGTCGTTGCTTTCTCGCTCAAGGCAGCGCTGATCGACCCTGTTGCAATGATTTGTATCATGCAAGTCTATTTCAAAGCTATCGAAGGGCAAACTCCGCGCCAGGAATGGGTTGACAAACTCAATGCGCTCTCGGTGCAGTTCCGCCAGATTGGCGAGAAGGCCGCGGCGTTTGTCGCGAACAAGAGCGGCCTGCCAGGTGCGGCTCTGCCGGAGCGCTGAGCGCCTCCCGGGCGCGTCGCGCAGGCTAGGGGCGGGTTGGTGGTTATGGTTATTGAGAAATCCGCTCAACGCAGTCCGTCGGAAGCGGGGGCTGGGGAAACCGGATGTTCCCAGCCCCCAAGCAGGGGGCTGCGCCCTTCCCAAAATTTCCTGCGCTCGAGGCGCGCAGCCGCCTGGCGTTCACTCTGCATCGGTAGTCTCGTCTGCGTTCCCGGCATCCTTCCGGCGGCGGGGGAAGGCGGCCCACAACGCCCCCAGGAAGAATAACCCGACGAAGGCCCAGAGGCCCGGTCCTTGCCAACCGGCCAGTAACCCGACCATGAGCGGCCCCCAGAAGAAGATCAGCAGGGTCCCCAGCGCCGCCAGCGCCCAGGGCCACGCTTCCCGCAACCGGCCCCTGGCCAGGAGAGCCAGGATCTCGGCGGTTGATTTCTCGGCATAGAAAGCGGCGCCTTTCTGGATGCCCCGGAAAACATGCACCCCCCAGCGCTTCTCTCCGAAGACATCCTCCGTGCCGACCTGGATGTGGGTGCCTTGCGTGGTGTGCGTGTCGCTGCGCATTTCACCCCGCGCGCCGATCACGGCGAACCCCACGATGACCATGATGATCGAACCGATGAGTCCGAACAGTGCTATAAGCATGGCTGCGCTCACTCCTGGTTCCTATGAACATGGAGATTGTTAGTGATCCTCTGTCATCTTATCACTGATTGAGGTGAACATCGTTCGCTGCGTTCAGCCCCCCTCCCAGCCTCCCCCCGCTGGGGGGAGGAGCCGGGTGACCGCCCCCAGTGGGGGAGGGTCAGGGAGGGCGCCGTGCCCGCGGAGCCGTGGCGCGGGCGTCTCGCCCGCGCTCCCAGTCATGTTCATCGCGGCGTTGTGTGCCATGCGCATGACCGTCTAACGTGAACACACGCCCTCGGCGAGGGGTGTGGGGAAACCGGGTTTTCCCACGCCCCCGCCCCGCAGGGGGATGGGGCAACCCGGTTTCCCCATCCCCCTACCCGGTGGGAGGGTTTGGGAGGGCGCAGCCCTCCCCAGAAATGACCTTTTTCGACCTCGAAACGTATGTCACTCACCCACACCCTGGCCCTCCAACCCGGCGCGCTGCTGGCCACCGCGCCCGCCACGACGCCTATCGAGGAGTTCAATGCCGCGCTGGCGCCCCATGGTCTGTGCCTGCCGATCTTCCCCCTGACGCCGGGGATGTCCCTGGCCGGGCTGGTGGCGCGCAATGCCGGCGGGCGACGGGCGCTGCGCTACGGTCCCATCGGGCGCTACTTGCGCGCGGCTACGCTCGAGGCGGGCGCCGCGGAACCGCTGGTCGCCGGCGGCCCCACCATCAAGCGCGCCACCGGCTACGGGCTGCATCGCGCGCTTGCCGGGGGCGCGCTCGACCTCGGCGCGCCCCGGGATCTGACCTTCAGTCTGCGCCCGCTCCCGGCGGCGCGTGAGGCGCGCCTGCTGCGTTGCGCCGACCTGCCCGCCGCCTGTCGCCTGGCCGCCCGCCTGCTCGCCGAGGGCCTGGCCCTGAGCGCCCTGGCGCTGGCAGACACTGGCGACGCGGGTCTGCTGCTGGCCGAACTGGAGGGCCGGCCCCCCGCGCTGGCGCGCCAGATGGCGCTGATCGAGCGCCTGGCCGCCGCTGCCGCGGCGCAGTGCGTGGCCGAACCGGCGCCCTGGGCGCGCTGGGAACGTCTGGCTGCCGCGGGCGCCGACCTGGCCCTGAGCCTGCCGCGCGCCGCGTTGCCGGCCTTCGTGGAGACGGCCCGGACCCTGGCGCGCCGCTACCGCGCCACGCTGGCGCTCTGGGGCGACGCCGGGGTGGGTCGCCTGTGCCTGCGGGTGACGGCGGGCCACCCCGGTGAGGCGGCTCAGTTCGTCGCCCTGTTGCGCGCCCGCGCCGCCGCTGTGGGGGGCGGCCCGGCGACCGAGGAGGGGCCGCCGCCCGCCCCGCTCTGGCGCTTCGCGCCGGGTGAGGCGCCAGCGCCGCCCGCGCCCGCGCCCGCCCTCGGGGGGGCGCGCCGCGCGGCCTTCCTCGACGCGCTCGCCGCCGTGGTCGGCCCGCGCTATCTGCTCACCAGCGCCGAGGCGCTGGCCTGCTACGCCTTCGACGCCTCCAGCGCCCGGCCCGCCGGCCCCGCGCTGGCCGTCGCCCTCCCCGGCGCCACGGCGGAACTGGCGGAACTGGTGCGTCTGGCCGCGGCCCACGGCGTGCCCGTCGTCGCCCGGGGGGCCAGCAGCGGCCTGGCCGGGGGCGCGACGCCCTCGCCCGGCGCCCTGGTGATCGGCCTGAACCGTATGCAGCAGATCCGCGTTGACCGTGAGCAGCAGGTGGTTCACGTGGAGGCCGGCGCCATCACCGCCGAGGTGCAGCGGGCCGCCGAGGCCGTGGGCCTGTTCTACCCGCCCGACCCGTCGAGCCAGAGCGTCTCGACCATCGGCGGCAACCTGGCCTGCAACGCCGGCGGCCCGCGCTGCGTCAAGTACGGGGTGACCGCCGACTATGCCCTCGCCATCACCGCCGTGCTGGCCGATGGCCGCCTTGCGCGCTGGGGCGACGGCCTGACCGGCCAGGGTCCCGACAACGGGCTGGTCCAGCTCCTGATCGGCGCGGAGGGCACGCTGGGGATCATCGCCGAGGCGACGCTGCGGCTGCTGCCCCTGCCGCGCAGCCGGCGCACCGTGCTGGCGCTCTTCGCCGGCCTGGAGGCGGCATGCGCGACCGTCGAGCGGATCATGGCCGCCGGGGTCGTGCCGGCGGGCCTGGAGTTGCTGGACGACACGACCCTGGCGGCGGTGGAAGCCTATGCGCCGCTCGGCCTGCCCCGGGACACGGGGGCCATGCTGCTCATGCTCGCCGATGGCGAACCGGAAGACGTCGAGGCCGACACGGCGCGCCTGGCGGGGTTGGCGCGGGCCGGTGGCGCGCTGGAGGTGCGCCTGGCCCGCGACGCGGTCGAGGAGGCCCATCTGTGGAAGGCCCGGCGCGCGGTTTCCGTCGCCCTGGGGCGGGTGCGCCCCAACCGCCTCGGCGAGGACATCTGCGTGCCCCTGCCGCGGATCGCCGAATGCGCGCGGCGGATCAAGGCCATCTCGGCGGCCTATGGCCTGCCGATCGCCGTCTTCGGCCATGCCGGCGACGGCAATCTGCACCCCAACATCCTCTTCGACGCGCGGAACCCCGTCGAGACGGCGCGGCTCTGGCCCGCCGCCGAAGCGGTCTTCGCCGCCGCGCTGGAGGTGGGTGGCACCCTGTCGGGCGAGCACGGCATCGGCACCTTGAAACGGCCCTTCATGCCCCGGGCCCTCGGCCCGACCTCACTGGCCGCCCAGCGCCAGATCAAGGCCTGGCTCGACCCGCGGGGGCTGCTCAATCCGGGGAAGGTGTTGCCGGATTGATGCCATGGTGGGTCTAACGTGAACATACCCCCTCGGCGAGGGGTGTGGGGAAACCGGGTTTCCCCACGCCCCCGCCCGCAAGGGGATGGGAAACCCGGGTTTCCCCATTCCCCCACCCGGTGGGAGGGTGTGGGCGGGCGCAGCCCTCCCAGGAAGGATGTTCATCCCGTCGGGGTGCGGCGCGAGCCGCATGGACGGCTGCGGTGACCATCGTTCGCCGCGTTCCGCCCCCCTCCCAGCCTCCCCCCGCTGGAGGGAGGAGCCGGACTCCCTCCCCCAGCGGGGGAGGGCTGGGGAGGGGGCCGGCACCGTGCCCGCGGAGCCGCGACGCGGGCGTCCTGCCCGCGCTCTCGGGCCGGTTGCAGCGGGCGTGGTGCGCCATGCGCATGACTGTCTCACGTGACCATGGGGGAACCAGGTTCCTCCATACCCCCGCCCGCGGGAGAGTGTGGGAGGGCGCAGCCCGTGCGCAGAGGTCTGGGGAAACCCGGTTTCCCTACGCCCTGCCCGCGGGAGGGCCTGACCCTCAAGCACGGGTCCGGGGACACCGGGTGTCCCCATCCCCTTACCCGGTGGGAGGGTGTGGGAGGGTGCCGCCGCCCGCATCGCACTGCCGCAGCAATTCGTAGAGCATCACCCCGGTGGCGACGGCCAGGTTGAGCGAGTCGCTCCGCCCGCGCATGGGGATGGCGACCATCAGATCGCAGAGGGCCTGGTGCGCGGGCGCCAGGCCCTCGCGTTCGCTGCCCATCAGCAGCACCGCCGGCTGGGGGTAGACGACGGCCTGGAAGCTGGTGGGGGCCTTGTCGGAGGTTCCGATCAGCGGCAGGCCGGTGGCCCGTTTCCAGGCGGCGAACTCCTCCCACGAGGCGCGCACGAGGGGCAGGGCGAAGACGGCCCCCATACTGGCCCGCAGGGCGGTGGGATCGTAGGGGTCAACGCCCGGCCCGAGGATGATCACCCCGGCGGCGCCCACAGCGTCGGCGGTGCGAATGATTGTCCCCAGGTTGCCCGGGTCGGCCGGTTCGAGCAGCGCCACCGGGCCGGGGCGCCGGTCGCGGGGCAGGTCGGCCAGGTCGGCGAAGCGCCGCTGCACCACCGCGGCAAGCCCCTGGGGGTCCTCCTTCTGCGCCAGGCTGGCGAATACCTCCGGCGACACCTCGAGGACGGGAGTTCCGGCGGCGGCCTGGGCGGCCACCAGGTCGCGGGCGAACGGACTGGTCAGCAGGGCGGGAGCGACGAGCAGGCGCTCCACCCCCGCTCCGCACTGCGCGGCCTCGGCGACCAGGCGAATGCCCTCGACCAGGCACAGCCCGCTCTCCTCGCGGGCCTTGCGCTGCCGCAGGGCGCGGAGGCGCTTGATGGTCGGGTTGGCGACGCTGGTGATCATGGGTGGTGAGGCGACTACGGCCGGGTAGAGCGGGATGGGGAACCCGGCTTCAGCCTATGCCCCCGTCGAGGGAGCGTCCGGCTCCTCCCCCCAGCGGGGTGAGGTTGGGAGGGGGGCCGTGCCGCATGCGGCGCCTTAACTTAATTGTCGGCCCTGGGCGCCGCCTGCGAGCAACGCGGCGGCGCACTTCTCGCCGGAGAGCATGGCGGCATTGATGCTGCTGGCCTCGGTGAACTCGGCGGCGAAGAACAGACCGGGCCGCCCGCTGCGGTTGTCGGGCAGGCCGGGATGCAGGCCCGGCGGCTGGGCGAACTGGGCGTAGGGGATGCGGTAAATCCGCAGGGGGCGGTAGCTATCGAGGGCCTGCAGGGCCGCGCGATCGCCGGCGAACATGCAGCGCAGATCGGCCCGCGCGCGGGCGAAAAGCTCTTCATCGTCGAGCGGCGGCACGCCGAGCACGGTCGCGCTGAGCAGATGCATGCCGGGGGGCGCGTAGCTCGGGGCCACGTTGCTGATCAACACCGCGTTGTTCACAAAGGCGTCGGGGGCGGCATTGAGCAGCAGTTTCTTGCCCCGGTAGAGCTGGCGCGAACCGGCGAAGTAGAGGTTGGTCGTGCCAACGCAACCTTCGGGCATGGGCAGGCCGCTCAGGCGGGCGGCTTCGGGCGCAGGCGTGGCTACCACGACCGCGTCGCCCGTCACCTGGCCGCCATCGGCGAGCGTGACGCCGGTGACCCGTTCCGCCTCGGTGGTGAGGGCCGCGACCCGGGTGTTCAGGCGGATACAGCCGGCCGCCTGCAACTCGGCGGCGAGCTGCTGGCTGATCGCCCCCATGCCGCGGGCCGGCACCACCGTATCGCCATCGCTGAGCATCTTGAAGTCGAACTTGAAGCATTTGGCGCTGGTGGCGAGGGAACGGTCGAGAAAAATGCCCCCGTAGAAAGGGCGGAAAAAGCGATCAATGGCCGCCCGGCTGAAGCCCCGTTCGCGCAGAAAGGCCTCGGTCGGCTCATCGGGGCCAGCGAGCAGGTCATCCACGCTGCGACCGCGGAACTCGGCGGCGAGGGCCAGGGTGCGGAGCTTATCGGCGGGGCCGATGACCAGGCTCAGGGCCGCCGCGAGCACCGCGGCGGGGTCGTGGTCGCGCAGCGGATCGGTGAGGACGGCCCGGCGGCCACCCTCACAGATGATTGCACCCGGATCGAACGGCTGCAGATCAAGCTCAGGGTAGCTGAGTTGCCGGCGCGCGGCGGGGTAGGCGGTAAAGAGCACCTGGAAGCCCCGATCGAAGATAAAGCCATTGTGGGTATCGGAGCGCACGCGCCCGCCCACAGCATCGTCGGCCTCGAAGACGGAGACCTGATGCCCGGCGCGCAACAGCGCGCGCCCGCAGGTCAGACCGGCCAGACCAGCGCCGATAACCAGAACATGCATGCGTCATCAGGCACACCCGCGCACCCGTCGCTGAGGGCGGCAGGCGTGATAGGGCGGAGCGCGCGGCGCCGCCACGGGATCGTCGCCTGGGAGTATACCACAGGGCGCGCCCCCGCTGTGGGCGGGGGGATGGGGAAACCGGGTTTCCCCATCCCCTGCGTGAGGGCCAGGCCCTCCTACGGGCAGGGGCATGGGGAAACCCGGTTTCCCCATCCCCTGCGTGAGGGCCAGGCCCTTCCAAACCCTCCCGCGGGCGGAAGTATGGGGAAACCTGGTTTCCCTTACCCCTGCGTGAGGGCCAGGCTGGAACTGGGCGCCGCCGGGGCTGAAGCGGCGATTCCCTTACCCCTGCGTGAGGGCCAGGCCCTCCCGCGAGCGGGGGTGTGGGGAAACCCTGGTTTCCCCATCCCCCTGCGTGAGGGCGCAGCCCTTCCAAACCCTCCCACCGGGTGGGGGTATGGGGAAACCGGGTTTCCCCATACCACTGCTCGAGGGCTGCACCCTGCGAACTCTCTCTCCTACGGTCAGGGGTGTGGGGAAACCCGGTTTCCCCACACCCCTCCTCCGAGGGACTATGTTCACGTCAAGTACCGCACAGGGTTGCGCTCAGTTATAGGGAAGATCCTGGCGCCGCGTCTGACAGGTCCGAGCCTTTACGACACATGATAGGATTGTTGCATGCGATGTTTTACCCAATTATTAACCATTAAGAATAGGTCAAAATCGCTAGTTTGGTGCAAAAACGGCTTGAATTGACGCATCTTTTGACGTACAATGCGGCGACCACTGGCGATAGTACGATCGCTTCGTA